>Ga0307374_10006565_pt1 | contig 18229 bp, 23 predicted proteins | sample OX3MG_FD_202532 | JGI IMG/M metagenome (GOLD analysis project Ga0307374, IMG submission 202532) | Soil microbial communities from Risofladan, Vaasa, Finland - OX-3 | ecosystem: Environmental > Terrestrial > Soil > Coastal area > Acid sulfate soil | place: Finland: Risofladan, Vaasa | collected...
AAGGGGTCCGCAGCCTTGGCGCTGGTGCCCGACAGGTTGGCATCGAGCCACCTCTGGCCAATGTCTTGGGCCTGCTGAGTGGTAACCGTCATGTCCCCCGAGCCGCTGATTCCAAAGCCGCCAATCATGCCCCCGCCCATCGCCGGGTACTTGGTGTTCCACATCATGTCCGGGCCCGGCTCCCTGATCACGTTTCCGTTAGTGCGATCGATGAGGATCTCGAAGGCTCCGATCCCCGTTCCCGTCTCGCGGATTGATGCGTAGTAGTTGTTGGTGAACTTGATCACCTCGTCCGCCTTCAGGTTCCCATTCGGATATGACAGCGCCACGCCTTGGGCGATCTTGACCGCGGAGTCCATCCCGATGTCATGGGCTCCCCCTTCGAACAGGACGCCCATCATTCCACCGCGCGTTCCAATCGACCAGCCGCTCATCCAACCACCCGCCATGCCGGCAACACCGAGCAGCAACGATGCTGCGATCGCGCCCACCCCGATGATCAGAAGACCGCGTGTGCGCATGGCCACTAACCCTGCAGTGACTTCCGTGTCTTCTCGAACTCGTCCTGGGTGATCTCGCCGCCGGCAAACCGGCGGCGCAGGACATCCATTGCCTGGTCGTCGCCTGATCGTCCGGTAAGTGACCGGACCGCAAAGATCGCTATAGCGAAGATGCCACCCCAGAAGAGGACCATCATGGCCCCCATCCAGAGCCAGCTCCAGCCGTCGACATAACCCCACATCATTTCGTTCAACCTCCTTTTGGTCGTAAGGGCAGCGTAGGAGTCAGCCCTGCGTGTCCCCAGTGCCGTACTCCCTACCCATGCGGGTCCGATAGACCCTATGGGGGTATGTGGCATGGGGCCATCCTGGATGGCGACGGTACGCATCGCCACCAAATGTGGCCAGCGGTCAACGGCTAACCTTCTGCTCGTATGCGACCCGAGTTCGCCCCGGGGGCCCACAACGCGGTGCAGACCTGCTTGAACATCGGTCCGAGAGACCGGGTCTGCATCATCCGTGACCGGTCTCGGACCGAGATCGCCGAGGCCATCGAGGAGGAAGCCCGCGGTACCGACGCGTCGGTTCGTGTCTGGACGATGGAGGACCACGTCGAGCGCCCCGCGACCTCTTTTCCACGTTCGATCTCGGATGAAATCGTTCGCTTTCGCCCGACCGCGTCCTTCTTTATCGGAACAGGCATGAAGGGCGAGCTTGGGTTCCGCAAGCCGATGCTCAAATTGCTCGCCGAGACTCTGCGCTGCCGGCACGGGCACATGATCGGGATCAGCGAGCTGCTCATGAAGGACGGCATGGCTGCCGACTACGAGGAGATCTACCGCGTTACTCGACAGGTTTACGAGATCGTCCGCCAAGCGGAGAAGATCAGGGTCGACACCGCTCTCGGTACCGAGCTGGTCGCGACTTTCTCACCGTCGCTGAAGTGGGTGCCATGTGACGGCCGCTACTGGGACCCGGGACGCTGGGGCAATCTGCCGGAGGGCGAGACGTTCACCTGCCCCCTGTCGGTAGACGGCGTGATCGCGGCCGAAGAGATGGGTGACTGGTTCACCGAAAAGTACGGCCTGCTCTCACCCCCGCCTCGCCTGGTGATCAAGGGCGGCAGGCTTCTCTCGTTTGACACGCCCGATTCCCAGCTCGCCGCCGACGTGCGCGAGTACATGGGTCAGCATCCGAACTCCAACCGGGTCGGTGAGTTCGCGATCGGAACCAACGTGGGCCTTTCGGGGATCGTCGGCAACTTTCTTCAGGACGAGAAGTTCCCGGGGGTTCACGTCGCCTTCGGCGATCCGTACGGCTTTGAGACCGGTGCCGACTGGAATTGCCCGTCGCACGTCGACGTGCTGGCGTCGCATGCCACCGTATCGGTGGACGGACGGGCGTTGATGGAGAACGGGCGCTTCCTCGTTTAGGCTCTGCTGAAAGGGACGCGCCTGAGGACAATCGCGAACGGTTTTGCTCGCAGGGCTGTTTGCGCCGAGCCCGGTTACTCTGAGGCTGACGTGACGGCGACGCGTGCACTCTTAGCGGTGGTTGGTTGATCCGAGCGCTCTTCAGGACATCGGCCACCAGTCGGACCATTCGTGATGACCACGAAGGCAGCGAGGAGGCGCGGGTACGCGACCATCTTGCCAACGTACGCACCTTTCTTGCTTGGCTTCGGGCAGGCCTCGTGCTTCTCGCAATGGGCTTTGCCGTCGCGAGGTTCCAGGTCATCGAGAGCATGGCCAGCAGATACCTGGGTGTCATGGCCACCGTGGCCGGCTGGCTGGTCATAGTGATCGCTGGGGTCAGCTTCATCCGAGCGCGGCACGCGATCGAGGCGGCGGAATCCAGGTCCTCAGTTGGCTGGAACCTGGGTTTGTCCCTTTTGACCGCCGGAGCAGGAGCCGCGATCCTTGTTTATTTGGTCAGGAGCTGATGGACGAACGGCAAGTGGGTGAGCAGCAGAAAACCGAAAGCGGGAGCGCTCGAGCTCGCGAGCACCTCGCCAACGAGCGGACGCTGCTTGCCTGGATCAGGACTTCCATTGCGCTCATGGGCCTTGGGTTCGTGGTCGCGCGCTTCGGTCTGTTCCTGCGGGAGATATCTGCCATCGGCGGGCACGTCGTGCAATCGGGGTCCTCGTACTCGGGGCCGATCGGAATCGTCCTCGTTGCGTCAGGACTCCTGGCGGTGGCGGTCAGCACTTTTCGCTTCTTTCAAGCACGCGATCAGATCGAGAAGGGCCGCTTTGTCCCTGAAATCTTCGCCGAGGTGGCCATCGTGGCCGTCACGCTGGTGGCAGGGGCGGCGTTGATCGCCTATTTGGCGCTCACCGGAAGCTGATAGATCCAATAGTCTGGGCTTTGAACCACCGGGTTGAAGGCCGAGGAGCTCTCTATCAACAGCTCGCGGGTGTTGGATCAGGAAGGATTGGCTCCGCCTGGGCGGTTTTGACCTCGGCTTCGGTGACGTCTCGATCAGACAGCATTGCTTGTAGTACCTCGCCGCGTCGCGCCGTAGCGGCATGTGGATGCAGTTGGGGGTCATATGCGCTCGGGGCCTGAGCCAATCCGGCCAGCAGTGCTTCGTCCGCAAGGTCCAATGTCGTTGGCGGAGCCCCGAAGTAAGTACAGGACGCTTCGTCGACCCCGTAGATCCCCGGCCCGGTGGGGATCTCGCTCAGGTAGTCAGCCAGGATCTGCTGTTTGCTGATCACGGTCTCGACCTTGAACGCCACCATCGCATCGATCACCTTGTTGAGGCCTCGGTCCGAACCGTGCAGATATACGTCCTTGACCAACTGCTGCGTGATGGTTGATGCGCCCTGGCACCAGCACCGATGCGCCGCGTCGAAAAGAGCCGCCCGCCCGACGCCAATTGCGTCGATGCCGTGATGCTGATAGAAGCGTTCGTCTTCGGCGGCCACGATCGCTTGAGCCAGCGTGGGTGGAATCTCGTTGGCTGCAATCAGCGCGACGCGATGTTGACGTAGAGAGCTCATCACGCGAGGCTGGATGTGGTCGCCCGATGGCGTCTGACTCCAAAGACCGCCGATTGCGACTGCGGTGATCAGCCCGATGACTGCAATCCATCGGGCACGGCTTTGCATTCTGACCCGCTTACCCGGCAGCGGTTGGGCGAGCCGGAAGAACCGTCCAGAAGGCCTCGACGACAGGTACTCTGCTCGACTTGCGGCGGATTGCGGTGATCCACCGTTTCTTTTCGGGAATGTCAAGTTGAACCAGCTGCCCGCGCTCCAGCTCGCGCTCAACCGCGACCCTGGGCAGCACTGCGTAACCAAGGCCTGCGATGGCCGCCGATCGAACCGCATCGAGGTGACTCAACTCCAGTCGCGGAGAAGCCCGATACGACCGGCCGAGCATCTCACGGGCGAGAGTCTCGGTAGCCGATCCAAGCTCGCGCGCCAGGTAGCGATGCGTCCTGAGCTCTGCCAAGCTTGCCCGTCGCGCCTTGCTCAGCGGGTGCCGGGAGCCGACCGCCACGAGCACGCGATCGCGATAGAGATCGCGAATTTCGAGATTGCCCTGTGTGACCGGACCTTCAACCAGGCCGCAGTCCAGCTCTGCTGTTGCGACCTTTTCCGCGATCACCGGCGTGCTTTCGCCGACGACCTGTATGTCGAGTCTGGGCCAGCGCTTCATGAATTCGGCGAGCAGCGGCGGCAGATAGTGGTTGGCGCAGGTCGGGCTGGCGCCGATTCGGAGCTTTCCCATGCCGAGCGACCGCTGGAGGCGCGCGGTCTCGGCAATCCCCTCCAGCTCACGCGTTGCGGCGGCGCACGCCGCGGCGACTTCGATGCCCGCCGGAGTCAGTTTCATCGCGTGGCCGGATCGCTCGATGAGCTGCAGGTCGAGTGCCCGTTCGAGGTGTCTCAGCTGCTGCGTCACCGCGCCCTGCGTCAAGGCCAAAGATTCCGCCGCCCGGGAAAGGTTGGCCGACCTGGACACGGCGACAAAGGTGCGGATCTGTTCATTGCTGAACCCGAGCGGCTTCACCGAGTCGAGCTTAGCATTACTATGGATTTTTGCCATTTACCATAGCGCTACTGCACGCGCTGGGCGGTTTCAGGCAAACTCAGAGGTTGTGAGCACGGTTGGACCGCTCCTCGAGCTGGTGGCCCTTGGCTTGATCGTCGGGGCTTACGGCACCCTGATCGGAGCCGGCGGCGGGTTTGTCCTCGTACCGCTGCTGCTGATCATCTACCCACATGACTCGCCGGCTCAGATCACAGCGGTCTCGCTTGGCGTCGTCTTCGTCAATGCAAGCGCCGGCTCTCTCAGCTACTACCGCCTGAGGCGCGCCGATTACCGCACCGGATGGTGGCTCGCCGCAGCCACGCTTCCAGGGGCCGTCCTGGGCTCGATCGTGGTCGGATCCATACCGAGGGTCACATTCGAGTTGATCATGGGGGTGGCACTGCTCGGCGTTGGCGGCTATCTCGTGATGCGGCCCCACGCCCGGATGCCCTTGATGCTCAACGCCCCCTTCGTAGTTGAGCGGACCATCATCGATTCATCCGGTCATAGCTATTCATATCGCCTGAACCTCGGCCTGGCCGTGTTTCTGAGCGTGGGCGTGGGATTTCTTTCGAGCATGCTGGGCATCGGGGGCGGCATTCTTCACGTGCCGCTGCTGACAACCTTCTTCGGATTCCCCGAGCACGTGGCGACTGCAACGTCACATTTCACGCTCATGTTCATGTCCGGCGCGGCGGTGGCGACCCATGTGCTCGAAGGTGACTACACGGCTACGCTCCGAACCACGATCGCGTTGGCCCTGGGGGCTGTGGCCGGGGCCCCAATCGGGGCCGCTCTGTCTGAGCGAATTGAGGGTCGTTGGATCGTGAGGCTGCTGGCGGTCGCGTTGGGGATTGTCGGGCTTCGGTTGCTGGTGGTTGCCGCGACCGCATGAATCAGCTTCACCTGGTGATCACGGATCCTTTCCCGCCGGGAATTCATCTGGGGCCATTCGATCTGCGTTTCTACGGTCTCGCCTACGCGATTGCATTCCTGGTCGGCGGGTGGGTCGCGACGCGCCACCTGGCTCGGCGGGGCGTGCCGTCATCCGTGAGCGAAACCATCGCTTTCTGGACCATCGTGTTCGGGCTCATCGGCGCGCGCCTCTACTACGTGGTGCAGTCCGGGTGGTGGTGGTATCTGACCCATCCCATTCACATCTTTGCCTTCTGGGAAGGCGGGATGGCCTTCTTCGGAGGCATTTTTGCCGCCGTCGTGGTCCTCCTGGTCATGAGCCGGCGACGGCACATCTTGTTTTGGGATCTCCTCGACGCCGGCGTGCTGTTCGGCGCCGTCGGCCAGCCCATCGGCCGTCTGGGGAATTTCATGAATGGAGAGATCCTCGGGCCGCCGTCCAACCTCCCCTGGGCGGTTCGCTACACCAACCCGGCATCGATGGCGCCGCATCTGGGAGTCGCCTACCAGCCGGCGAACCTGTACGAGGCGCTGGGCACGCTCTGCATCCTGGGCATCCTGCTTTACCTTCGCCGACGCGGAGTCGCACCTGGCGTCCTGGGCCTGACCTACCTCGTTCTATATCCCGTCAGCCAGCTCCTGCTCTTCAACTGGCGCACCGACTACGAGACGCCCGCCGTGCTGTGGGGTCTCAAGCAAGCGCAGTTGACTTCGCTCGCCGTCCTCGCCGTGATGATCCCAATCGTCATCTGGGCCTGGCGAAGCAGGAACAGATCTCGTGGGGTGCCAATGGATGGCTGATCTGAGCAATGCAATTCACGGTCTCGCCGGCCACTCCGCCGCCGCGGACGAGCTGGCCCGAATTGCCGCGGACTACCTGGTCTTGTTCGGCGCGTTCGTGCTTGCCTGGCTGTACCTGCGCCAGCGGTCACTGCGAACCTTCATCGCCGCAGGCCTCGCAGCGGTGGTCGCCGTGGGCATCGCCGGCTTGATCGGCCTGGTCGACTACGTTCCGCGTCCCTTTGTGGCGGAGCATTTCATCCCTCTTGTCAAGCACGCCGCCGACAGTTCGTTCCCCTCAGATCACCTCGCCGCGCTGGGAGCTGTGTGCGGGGCAACCTGGTTCGCCGCGCGACGGCTGAGCGCGGCGACCGCCGTCGTGGCGATGGCGGTGGCTTTCGCCCGGGTATACGTCGGAGTCCACTGGGTTTCAGACGTCGCGGCAGGCTTCGGACTCGGTGTCATCGCCGGCGTGGCAACCTGGTACGCAACGGCGGCCGCCGACCCATTCGTGACCCGGCTCGACCACCTGCTGATGCGTTGGAGGATGCCAGTCGGCACCGGCAGCTGACAGTACTGCCTTGACCCGCTCTCGGTATCGTCGGGACCGGGCGGTCACCGCAAAACCGCGCAGCAGCTTACCTCGCCGGCAGGAGCTTCTTGGCCCGCACCAGCGCGTCGATCGCACTGACCTCGCGGCCGTCCACGGTCACTGGGCGCAGTACGCTCTCTGCTCGCTCGATACCGAGCCCTGGCAGAACGCGCTCGATGTCGGCCGGTGTGAAAAGCAACTCGGGATCCTGCGGCCCGCCATGGCCCTGGCTTAGGTTTAGGAGATCGTGCCCGACCACCAGAAGGGTCCCTCCAGGCGCCAGTGCAGCGCTGGCCGTCTTCATGACGTCCGCCAGTTGGGCGGCCGGCAGGTGAATGTACATGAGGATCACCAGGTCGAAGGCCCCGTGGTCGGGCTCGTAGTCGAGGAGATCGGCGCGGACCCAGGTGACTTCGACGCCTCGGTCGACGGCCAGGCGCCGCGCCTTGTCCAGGCCGGCCTGTGAGAAGTCGACCCCGCTGACCCGCCAGCCACGCTCGGCGAGCCAGATCGCATTCCGGCCTTCACCGCAGCCGAGATCCAGAGCACGTCCGGGTGTGAGGTCGGCAACCTCACTGACGAGGAATCGGTTCGGCCCTGCACCCCAGACCAGTTCCGTGGTGGCGTAACGCTGATCCCAGTCCTGGCTTTTCATCCAGCGCCGCTTCCCTCGCCAGGTTCCTCTTCGTGCCGCAGTCGCTCCAGCTCATGGTGGACGGCGAGGAGCGCCCGGTACAGGCTCGGACATGTCGGGCAACCGGTCACGTGCTCGTCGACCGCTCGCTCCAGATCCGGACCCAGCTCTCCGTCGAGGAGATCGCTGGCCAGGTCCCGCGCCTCGGCGCAGCTGAGCGCCACCATCACGCCGGCACCGCCAGCAATGTCACCAGCGCCTGGCGGCCACGACGCAGATGTGATTTGACCGTCGGCAGTGGAAGCCCGGAGCTCTCGGCGATCTCGCGCGCCTTCCAGCCTTGCAGATCGTGCATCACTACAGCCAAGCGCTGGTCCGGAGGGAGCGAAGCCAATGCACCTCGCAGTCGCTCCCCACTCTCAAGCGCCACCGCGACCGCCTCCGGATCGACCGAGTAGGCTGGATCCCGCCACAGCTCCTCCCGGCGAACCGCCTCGAGACGGTTCTGCTCGGAAGAGCGCTTGCGGGCCACCTCCTGGCAGGTGTTGATGCAGATGCGCTGGAACCAGGAGCAAACGTCGGACTCGGAGCGGAAGCCCTCCCGTCCGCGCAGGGCGCGCAGCGCCGACTCCTGCACGATGTCTTCCGCCTCGGCGGCATCGGCCAGCATCGAGGCCGCCATCCGGGTCAGCCGGCCGCGGCGGGACTCGATGCACGCGGTCAGCTCGTTTTCTGTCAGCACGCTGTCCGATCATCTGACGGCCAAACCCGGTCCGGACACGGCCAGACGGCCCCACCGGACCGGGTAGCTTGGCCCACCTTCAGGCGAGGCTGCGGGGCCGAAAGGGCGCGCCCACGATCGGGGCGATCAGGCAGAAGTTGAAGACTCCGGCCAGAACCGGAACCACACCGACGATTGCGACCACGTACCCCCAGATACCCTGGAAGTAGAGGCCGACTCCAACCAGGATGATCCCCGCCACGATGCGCAGGATCCGGCCTGGGGGCTTGGACATCCACTCTACAAACTGCATTGTCTATTCACCTCCTTGCTTATTAGATGGAGCAAGGCCGGAAAAGGATGCAGCACCAGGCAGGCGACCAGCGACTCTTCGCAGCCGCTGCGATGCGTCTTTGGCGATCGGCTCAAGCCCTGGGTTGCCGACCAGGCCAAGGGCGATCTCAGGATCAAGAAATGAGATGCGCGATCCGCCGGACGGTCCCCCTTCGACGACGACGTTGCAGGGCAACAACAGGCCGATGCCCGGCTCGACCAGCAGAGCACGGTGGGACAGCTGCGGATTGCAGGCGCCCAGGATCTTGTATGGCCCGAAGTCGATGTTCAGCTTGTCTTTCAGCGTGCTTTGGACATCGATTTCGGTCAAAACGCCAAAGCCTTCTTCCTTGAGGAGTTCACGAACGCTGGACTCCGCCTCGCCCACAGCCAGGTCGATGTCGACGCTGAATCCATACGGGGATGTCACTTTCACGCTGCCTCGTTGGCCGCCAGCTTCAAGACCGACTCGACGAAGATCGCCTCCGGAAGTGCCCCGACGAACGAACCCGACCGGTTGACGACCGTGCGCGGAACGCCCTGGACCTGGAAGCGGCTGGAGAGCTCGGGGTACTCGTTGGCTTCGACCACCACCGAGCGCACCCTCGGTGAGGCAAGCGCCATCCGGTTGGCCATCGAGGCAGCGCCCGGACAGTAGGGACAGGTGGGAGTGACAAATACCATCACTTCGACATCGCTTGCCAGCTTGGCAAGCTGCTCGCCCACCTCTGGTGAGAGCTCGTCGCCCGTTCCAGACACGCGTTCAATCGCGTCCAACACGGTGGCGAACTCGTAACCCGAAGGTAGGCCCTGGAAGGCAATCCGGCTCTCCTCTCCGGGCCGCCCCACGGTCAGAGTCGGAACCGCGTCCACCTCTCCGGGTTGCTCGCTTGTGTCGATCACGGTCAGTTGAAGCTTGTCTGGAGCCGCCTCAACCAGGGTCCGCGCAAGCTCCTCCGTCACTTCACAGGTCTGGCAGCCGACACCACCAGGCAGGATCAGGCGCCCCGTGTCAGGTCGCCGGTAAAGCCGCAGCTCGACCGGTCCGCTGAGCGTCCCGGCGAGTCGTTCTCGAACCTGTTGCTTTGTGTTCTCATCCATCAAGGTCATCTCGTCTTCTCCTGTCTGGCGATTCTTCAGCTGCGAATCTCGGATAGCGCTCGAAGGCCGCGATCAAGGCGACGTTTGGTCTGCGGATCCAGCTCGGAATCTTCAACGCAGGCCTGCAGATTGCTCGCGACCAGGCGATGGTTGAATCGATCCACCGCCGCTCCCATTGCCGAGACCTGCCGCACCACCTCGTCGCATGGGCGACCGTCTTCGATCATTCGTTGGACTCCACGAGCCTGGCCTTCGATCCGCCGCAACGCCTTCAACAGATCAGACGCATCCCGATATTCCATACGGCAAGTATACCCCCAGGGGTATATGGATATTCCCCAGTGCGTCTACCGAGTCGTCGTCGTGTATTCGAGGCAGGTCTCGATCTGCGCGGCGTCCAGCTTCTCCCCGGGCTTGGTCTCGAGCCGGACTTGGATCGAATCACCAACACCGGTAACCTCCATCGAGGCCAGCTTGCCGTACTCGTCGGTCGGACACGCACATCGTCCGGACTGGCATTCTGCAAATGCCTCCACGAGCTGCTCCTTCTTTACGCTCACGTCGGTCAACTCAATGAGTACCGCCGTCTTGTCGGCGCGGATTCGATATACGGCCATCGCCCAGTGATCTAGCCCACGGCCGAAGCCAGCTCGCGGGGCCGCTCGATCATGAACTTGACATAGCCATCGCGCTCGTGATGTGTCACCGTCCAGTGCCGCTTCTTGACCCAGGCCGGGATATCGGCGCTTGCCATGTAGTCGTCGGTGAAGATCTCGATCGTGTCGCCCGGCGGCAGGTCACGCACGTGACTGAGCAGTGACCACATGGCGCCGCCCCCCTGACAGCTCGTCTTACGGATGTCCAGCTTGAGATAAGTCAATTTGATGATCCTCCTGCAGAGAGCAGACCACGAACTCCGGCCCTCATGTACAGGCGTTTGGCCCTCTCAGCTCAGGCCATCCGCCGATTCAACGTCGGCCCCCGTCGCTGACCCGGTTTCGATCATCTTTTATGGCTGCTTGGGCTGCTGGTAGCTATCATGCTCAGGGCGCGCGCGCGGGTGTGACAAACGACCTCTGCGTGCAGCTGTGGCACCCAGGAGGTCAGGCTGATGCCGAGTGTTCAGAACGGGATCCTTCCGGGAAAGGAGCCCTCGATACCCGATGAGTCTTCCCTGAACGTCGGCCGTGGGATGTCCCGGCGCGAGTTCCTTTTAGCGACCGGCGCGGCGACCCTGGTGCTTTGGCTCGACAGCTGCACTCCCGGTCTGTCCAGCCCGAGCGCCTCCAGTGTTTCGATCCCTCCCGGCAGCAGCCCTTACGAGCAAGCGCTGAAGCTGCTGCACCAGGCGGTCCTGGCGAGTCCAGACCACCTCGCGCAGCGGGCGGCGGACGTCGTTGCGACCAAGGACGCGACCAAGATCGTCGAGTTCGTGCGAGACCGCATCGGCGTGATCCCGATCACGTACGGTGCCGGCGACCCCAGCCTCAGCCGCCGGTGGGGAGCGAGCGCGACTTTGCGGGGCGGGCTCGGAACACTGCGGGACCGCGCCGACGTGCTCGCAGACCTGTTGACGAAAGCCGGATTCAAGGCTGAGGTTCAGGTCGCCGACCGGCCTGCGGGGATCACCGTACAGACGCTTTACCAAGCGCGACCGGCTCCGACTTTCGCACCCACCAAAGCCCTGGTCGACGCCGCTCTCGGGCTGCTGCACCAGGCGGGTCTGCCCGCGCCCGCTAAGCAGCAGGCCTTCCAGGCCGGGCCCGACCCCGCCGCCGCGATCTTCGCCTCCCTGCCCGCCTCCGTTCAGACCGCGCAGACCCGCAACGAACTCCTCCCGCAGAGCGTGCCGCTGGTCGTGTTCCAGGAGGGCGGGAAGACTCGGTATGCGTTCGCGATCGGCGATATCGCGATCGTCGACACCCCGCCGGCGCGCGTCGGGCCGCGGAGCGAGGACCAGGTGCCGAACGTCTCGTTCACAGTCTCCGCCGTCTTCAACCCGGGGCTCGGTGGAACGACGCCTCGGGGCCAGCTCATCGACCTCGTGTCCGCGAGCTGGCCAGCGGACCAGGTCTTCGGGCACCAGGTGTTGCTCACGTTCATGCCGATCCAGGGCCCGAAGGCGGTGCTCGATTCAGGGCTCGCCAACCTGCCGGTGCGCGTGCCGGTTCTGCGCCTGCAGAACAGCTCCGTGCCGGCGGCCGACGCTGCCAAGCTGAGCGTTCCGGGTTCGCCCATCACGATCCACGGAGACTTCCTCGGCTCCACGACCTCTGGCCAGTCGGGCGGCATGCCTGGGCCGTTCGGCACGATCCAGGTGCTGTCGGACTCAGACAGGACCGCCGCGCTGCTGCGTGCAAAAGCGATTCGCGCGACGGCATCCGCTGCATCGTTCCCCGACGTCGAGGTCGAATTTGCCGTGAGTGATGCGTCGGGAGCTTCGATCCCTGGACTCGACGCACGCTCCTTCAGCGTGAAGGACCAGGGCAAGGCGGTGGACAGTTTCGCCCTGTACTCGAACTCGAACGACCAGCCGCGCCCCCGGATCTTGGTCGTCTATGAAGGTCTCTACGATTCGGCCACGGCCCCGTATAAGACGGACGCGGACAAGCTGGCCATCGAAACCGCTCTGGCCGCCGCCATCGTGACGCAGGCGGGCAAGACTCCTTTCGACGTGCAGGTGGTCAGCCCGGGGGCCAGCCCCGACCCAGGAGCATGGGCGCCGCCCGACCAGGGAAAGCTGGGCGTCATATTCAACCGCCTGTACTCAGACGCGGACGACCCGTGGCGCAGCATCGCTGGAGCGTCCCTCGACCAGCGGATCAGCGCCGCGATCATGGTCGGCGACGTCGACGTATCCGACCCCAACTCGACTTCTACCGCGTTCTACCGCCGGCGCCTCATCGCGTCCGGCGTCCCGGTTTTCGTTGTTCCCACGGGCAACGTCAAGACAGCCAACGTCGACGACATCGTCGGCGCGAGCGCCGGTGCGCAGCTGAACGTTGGCGACCCAGGCACCCCGGCCAAGCTCGCAGGCCTGCTCGGCGGGGTGGCGTCGAAGTGGGTCGGGGGCGGATACCGCCTTCGCTACCAGGCGCCGGCAGCAGGGCCGACGACGCGCACCGTGACGATCGGCCTCGCGCGGCAGCCGCAGCCCGTGGCAACCGCCGACTACCAGGTGCCTGCGCAACCGATACCTCCACCCTCGGTGGTCGGCCTCTACTTGACGATTCGGTCCGGACCGCAGTCGGCCCAGCGCCGGATTGCCGGTCTCATGTACAGCGGCGGAAGCATCCAGGGCCTTCCGGACGATCCGGCGGCGGCCGCCGAGGCGCGCGCGGCCCTGGATGGGGTTACGACTGTTGCGGTCGAGCCTGGAACCCCGACCCAGGCCGCGCTGCTCGACGACCTGGTGACTTCGTACCTGTCGGCAGCGCCTCTCGTAAAGCTGGGCACCGGTTCGACCAGCGACCAGGTCCTCAACGCGATTCGCGGCGGGATCAAGCGGACGCCCGTCCTCCTGCCACCGCTGCTGCGGCCGGCGGCGGTCGATGCGGCGAGCGTACCCGGGCTCCGCGTGGCCATCTTTCAGGAGCGCGCGCCCACCACTTCGACTGTGGAGGTGCACTGCGACCTCGCCGTCGGGCTCAATGAGCTGGTTCCCCTGGCGTCCGATCAGCACGCCGCCTTCAAATCCGCCGTCACCACTTCGGTGGCATGGTCCGCGGCCGAGGCCGCCACGGTCGCAGACAGCGCGTATGGACGCCTTTCGAACGTGAAGCTGACCGGGCTGGCGCGCGATGATCCCGGTGGTCTCAACAACTGGCTGAAGACCGTGCCGCCCGAGAAGCTGGCGGCCTGGACGGCGATCACGCACGTCTACACCGACTATCACCTGGTGGTGCCTGTCGCTGGTGGGGCGGATGCGCTATGGGTCGTGGATCCGGCCACCGGCGTCTCCAAGGCCGTCATGCTGGACAGCACCGGCGGCGGCATCCTGGCTGGCAACTGCCACCTGGACGGATTTGACTACGAGGCGTTGGCGATCGCCGAGCTCGCCATGGCGTGCTCGATCGTGTCGTCGGATTTTCCCATCTTCTGTGCGGGGATCAACACGGCCGCCTCCGGCATGTGTGTGATCGCCATCTTCAATGGCCACGCCGACCTTGGCACGCCGTTCGGCGCGATCCAGCCGTGGCTCGGCCTGGGCGAGGCGGGCATGCAGGGGCTCGACTTCTCAATTGGGTTTGCCCTGATTCTGCTCACCCTGTCATCGGCGGGCTGCATCTGACCCGAGATCGTGATCCGCGGGTCTCACCTCGACCGATCAGCCGAAACGACCGACGTTCGCCAGGTCACCTGATGTTTGGCTTCCCCTACGCTGAGATCGTGGCGCACCAGGTTCCCGGTGATCTCTCAGAGAGCCGGCGTGCCGAGCGTGTAGTGCCCTTGATCGTTGAAGCCTTTGAGGGATACCAGGCCGCTTTCCGCGCGATTACTCAGCGAGCCAAGGGACGCTTCGAACGCCGTGAGTGGCACCAGGCTGTGGCCGACGCCACCGAGCGTCTCGACCTCTATGGCCTGGTCATCGACCGACTCGAGACTGACGTGCGGGTGATCCTGGGACCACTGGTAGCGGATCGCATGGTCTGGGTCTATACGAAGGCGGCCTATTCGCCGCTGATTGACGCTCGTCCAGATCGCGAGTTGGCGGAGACCTTTTTCAACTCGGTGACCCGCCGCATCTTCTCCACCGTAGGCGTCGACCGGAACATCGAATTCACCGAGTTAGACTTCGATTCGCCGGCGATAAATTCTCACCCGCTCCCGTTGCGCACGTACGAGCAACCGTCGGATCTCTCTGGAGTCATCGAGAAAATCCTGCAGGACTGCGGGTTCGATTGTGAATTCGAAGATCTACACAGTGGCTGCGATCTCGTCGCGCGCAGGCTGGGCGAGCGGCTCCGCGGCGCGGGGGCCACGGCTTCCGTCGATCGGGCTTCGATCATCCCAGCTCCGTTCTTCAGGCGAAAGGGAGCGTACGTGCTTGGCTGGCTGATCAGCGGCGACGCAAGCATCCCTCTGGCGCTTGCACTACTCAACAAAGATCGCGGCATCGTAATCGACGCACTGCTCACCGACGAGGACGACATCAGCATCCTGTTCAGCTTCGCTCGATCTCATTTCAATGTCGACCTTGGCCCCCCACGACCGCTGATTCAGTGTCTGAAGGTCCTGATGCCGAAGAAGCCGATCGCGGAACTCTACATCGCCATTGGGCAACACAAGCACGGGAAGACGGAGCTGTATCGGGACCTTCGCCGCCACTTGAGCACTTCAGAAGAGCAATTCGTCTTCGCGCCCGGCGCGCACGGCATGGTCATGGTCGTGTTCACGCTGCCCAGCTACGACGTGGTGTTCAAGGTGATCAAGGACCGCTTTCCCGCAGTCAAGCCGATGACTCCCACCGATGTGAGAAGGACTTATCGCCTGGTGTTCAGAACCGAGCGGGCCGGTCGTCTTGTGGAGGCACAGGAGTTCGAGCACCTCGAGTTCGAGCGGGCGCGCTTCGCGCCGGAGATCATCGAGCAGTTCAAGCGCGAGGCGGATGAGACTGTAGAGGTGACCGACGACCAGGTGGTCATCCACCACGCCTACATAGAGCGCCGGGTCACGCCACTGGATGTATACGTGCGCGAGATGCCTGAACAGGCTGCACGTGCCGCCGTGCACGACTATGGCCAGGCGATCAAGGACCTGGCAGCGAACGGAATCTTTCCTGGCGAGCTCCTACTCAAGAACTTTGGAGTGACCAGGCATTCTCGGGTGGTCTGCTACGACTATGACGAGCTCTCGTTCCTGACCGATTTCACCTTCAGGGCGATTCCACCGTCTCGGTTCGATGAGGACGACTACGCCGAGGAAAGTTGGTTCGGAGTCGGGGCACGAGACGTATTTCCCAATGAGATTCGCCGCTTCATCGGTCTGCCCGCCGACCTCCTGGCGGTCCTGGACCAGGCCCATGGTGAGCTGTACGAGGTCGATTTCTGGCATCAGATGCAGGCTCGCGTGGCCAGCGGTGAGATCTTCGACATCTACCCGTATCGACCATCGCTACGCCTGCGGCAAGCCTGAGCTGGCCGAAAGCTTCGTCGCGGCCTGATCGGCTGCGCCGCCTTCCTTGGAAAGCGTAGGCGGACCGGGGCCGCGGCGACGTCGCGTTCGGAATGAGCCTTTAATCTGAGTTTCCCAACTCCGGAACCCAGCGAATTCTATGTCCGATTGCACTCCGTGAGCGTGTACCGGACGTTCGCTGCCGTGGATTCGCTTAGGTCAGGGTCACGGTTGGGATGCGCCCGAAAAGCGCTCGAAGGTGATAGCCTCCCCCAAACGAAGGCGGGGTCATCGGTCGGGCGCCCCTGGATCACCAGGACCAGCGCTGCTTCGACACAAGGAGATTTCATGCACGCCGATTCTGTCCACCAGGAGCACGGCATCGGTCGGGCGCTTCTGGCTGAGCTCATCAATCAGACGGGCGGACTCGATCGGTGGGCGCACGTCACGCTCGTCCAGCTCGTTGAAGCGCGGGGCTGACGCCGGAGATGCTGCTTCACAAGACAAACGACCAGTGGATCCACTACGAGGACAGCGGCGGGAACCTCCCCCCAGTCGTCCTGGCGCACGGGTTGCTGATGGACTGCCAGATGTTTGCCCCGCAAGTCGAGGCCCTCCGCTCACGCTTCCGGCTCATCACTTGGGACGCCCGCTGCCACGGCGAGACCGAAAGCACGGATCAGCCGTTTGCGTACTGGGATCTGGCCGAGGACCTAAGAGGGCTGCTTGACCATCTCGGCATTGAGCGGGCGGTAATCGGGGGAATGGGCCAGGGCGGCTTCGTGGCTCTCCGTTTCGCGCTCCGACACCCCAAGCGGGTGGCGGCTCTGATCCTGCTCAGCACCCAGGCCGGCTCCGAAACTCCCGAGAAGGTCGCGACCTACGAATCGATACTCGAGGCGTGGGAGACCAAGGGGATGAACGACCAACTTGCGGAGAAGATCGCCGCGATCATCCTCGGCGACAAGTGGCCGGGTCGCGGGGCATGGATCGCTAAGTGGCGGCAACGGCCGCCCTCGCTTCTGCGCCCGGCGTTCATTGCGCTGGTCGGCCGAGAGAACCTAAACGATAGGCTCAGTGAGATCAGGGCCCCTGCCCTGGTGATCCATGGCGCCGCCGACGCCGCCATCGACATCGAGCTGGCTCAGCATCTCTGTTCCAAGCTGGCCAACAGCCTGCCGCTGATCAGGATCGAGGGGGGCGGCCATGCGTGCAACCTCACTCACCCAAACCCCGTCAATCTGGCCGTGCAGCGGCACCTGGTCGAACTCGGCCTCGCGACACCACGGAGAGTCGAGCGGCGAGGCGACGGCCGGCGCTCAGACCACATGCGCCGGAGCGGTGAGAGGCGGGATCCTGTCCGCGCAAGCGCCGGCCGCCGAGTCCTCTTTCCCTTCGACAGGAGGATGGCCGAGAGACGTGGCCTAGAGCGTCGCGAATCCTGGCCCTTGCACATCCACCGGACGGTCAAATCCTAGATCTGGCGTCTTAATCGCGATCACCCCGATTGCGGTCGCTGGGAACCCATTATCGGCATCAACTCGGACCCTCTGACGGCGCCGCAAAGTCAGCGTCCGCGCCGGCAGTGAGCTTGGCTGTCTTCTTGGCCGCCAGGTTGCTTGACACGTTGTCCTTCGTGCCCTGGGTTCCGTCGATTAACGGCGGAGTCTTGACCTGAGCTCCTCGATCGTCTCGACTGGCTTCGCTGTCTCCTCCTCGGCGTCGGACGTCTTCTTGGCTGCTCGAGCTGTCCGCACGCCGGCTACGCGCTCCTTGAGCCGCGTCACCGTCGCCTCCGCGGCGATCGGCCGCGCGGGCGCCCGGTGGAACGCCGCCTTCCAGGCCGGCACGTCCTCGATGCGAAGGATCAGGCGGCGGAGCGCCACGTCGATGGGAAAGAGAAGGATTGCGAGCACGAGCAGCAGCTCGTCCAGCGCCCGCGAATCGCGAGGTGCCGGCCGCAGGCTGTCATGGTAATACAGCGGCGGTCAGAACAGTAGCGCTCTCTTAAGTCTTTAGTTGTCGCCTCGGTCGGGCGGTTCCACCGCGCCCCTTGAATACGTTCGGACGACGCATGGCGGAGGGATGGCAAATCAGCAGCAATTCGCCGTGCTCGATGACACTCGCCCCCGCCAACCCCGTCTAAAGGACGCGCGCGAGGCGGCTATGCCCGGTTAACGATCCGGAAACCGTTTGAGGTTTTGGCTGTCAACTTGGGCTGTCATGGCCGACAAATTTGGCGGGGATGGATGGGAATCGAACCCACCCAGGACGCCTCAACAGCGCGCCGCAAACGGCTTTGAAGACCGCGGCCCTCAGTAACCGAGTCCTCCGGCTTGCGAGTTGTTGCGTGACGGACGTTGGCGGTTCTAGTGGCTGATCCGGATCATGTCGATCATCTTGAAGTTGATCCAGACGAACCGCACCAGCTGCCAGGGTATGAAAGTCCTCAGGAACACGGTCCATCGTGTCGGTTTGGGCGCGTAGAAAGCCTTG
>Ga0307374_10006567_pt1 | contig 18229 bp, 14 predicted proteins | sample OX3MG_FD_202532 | JGI IMG/M metagenome (GOLD analysis project Ga0307374, IMG submission 202532) | Soil microbial communities from Risofladan, Vaasa, Finland - OX-3 | ecosystem: Environmental > Terrestrial > Soil > Coastal area > Acid sulfate soil | place: Finland: Risofladan, Vaasa | collected...
CGTCCGATCCACACGACCAGGGCCCATTCAACCCGGCCGCATTTACGTCGCCCGACGCCTCGTGGGTCGAGTCGATCGGACTCGGGTGGAGCCCGCCCGACGGCGCTCCCTCGGTCGGCCCGTGGGTGCGCACCGGCACCTCCGACGCCACTGCCTTGGACCTGCTGGCCGGCGGAGGCCTGTACGCATCGGGCGGCGACAACGTCAACACCGGTGAGCACGACGGCATGGACGGGCAGTACGCCTCGGGGAACGTCTTCGACGGGTCGCCCGACGGTGGCGGGATGTACTTGAACTGGCAGCCGGCGGCCGGGGCCGACACCATGGCCGGCTGGGCCTCGGTCATCACCGGGGTTCTGTCGGACCGGTCCCCCGCCGGGCTCGCTCCGGTGCTCGAGAACCCGGTACCGGTGGCCAACGCCGGCTTCGGTGCCGGCTTCGACGGGCCCTATGTCGGGCTCTACACCAGCCGCCAGACCATGTACCAAGGCGGCGGCGGCTCGAACTCCTCCACCAACGGTCAGCGCGACATCTACAACTACCAGGAGCCCAACGGTCAGCCCAAGGACTGGTCCCCGGCGAACTGCAGCAATGGCTCGGCGGCCGGCGAGCAGGCCTGTACCACCCAGCCGGGCAGCAATGGGACGACAGCGAGCTGCCCGCCCGGTGAGACCAACAACGCCAACGACACCTCCTGCGGCGCCAACTACTACAAGCAGCAGGAAGCCTCGAACGTCACTTCAGAGCCGGGAGTGATGGTCTACAACAACCCTGACCCCCAGAGCTCGGGCTCCAACGGCACACCGGGCGCTTACCTGGGCACCTGCGGTGCCGTCGTCCCCACCGGGGCCATGGACCTGCCGTCGGCGCCATCCCAAGCGGGACCGGTGGCTTACACCAACAGTGCCGGCCAGACCGTGGTGGCCGACCCGACGGGCTGCTGACGCCACAAGCCGACGTGACTCCCCGGCCCTGATTGGCAGCACCACAGGGCGAGTCCTGCCTGCCGGGGGATCCGCGAAATGGTGAGAAAGGACTTTCGGCCCCTCCTAAGGGTCCCCAAGGAAGTCGATGCATCGTGCAACAGGCGCCGCCTGCCCCCGTACACAGGTTGGAGTCCATGCCCGGCTTCCCTTCACAGACCATGGTTTCAGGTCAGGGGACGATTTCGAGCGCTGATCCGCACGGGGAGGCCGGGTTTTCCCTGATCGAGGTGATGGTCGCCCTAGCCATCTTCTTGAGCGCTCTGGTGGCGACGTCGAGCCTGCTGGCCACCGGTCTGAAGGTCGGGTCCAGCTCCCGGCTCGAGCAGGTAGCCACCGACATCGCCACCAGCCAGCTCGACGCCGACGTTCTGTCGGGCGCCACGGCGCTGCTGGGCGAGCCCGGATACTCCTCGGTCGGCACCATCCAGCGCGGCGGGGTCACCTACAGCGTCGAACGAGGTGTCTTCCCCGGCCAGGGCGCCTGCGCCGCGCCTGCGCTTGGCGTGCCCAACGAACTTACGGTGGCGGAATGGGTGACCTGGACCAAGCTCGCCGCCGGACGGACATGGTGGACGGGTTCCACGGCCACAACGAAACTGGTCGAGGAATCGACATACGCCGCCATACCTGCCGCCGCCCTGAGCAGCACCCTCGGGGCGATCCTGGTCACGGTGACCGACGACAGCGGGGCGGGCCAAGGCCTCGCCACCGTTTCCATAACTGGACCGAGCCCCAGCCTCACGAAACAGCAGGTGACGACCTCGAGCGCGGGCTGTGCACTGTTCTCCAACCTGGCAGTGGGCGCCTATGCAACGGTCGCTTCTCTTGGCGGTTGGATCGACACCACCGAGAGCCTCAATAATTCGACCGCCCAAACGGCTGTGGTGACGGCCGGCGCGGCGGCGACGCTGCCCATCAAGTTCGCACCGGCGGCCACAATCGGTTCGCAGTATTCGATCACGCCCGTGAGCGGTGTGGTCGGTACCTGGAACCTCCCCACCTGGTCTACGCCGATGCCCATCTCTCTGTACAACAGCACTCTGGCCAACAACCCTTTCGTGGCTCTCCCAGGCGCCAGCGTCTACCCGTTCGGGAGCACGCCCAGCTATACGGCGGTGGCCGGGAGCTGCGGGACCGACAGCATCCCTGACGGGAGCGCCACCGACGGCGTGCCTGTCAACCTGACCGACGGCTCGTCGGCTACGGCCAGTTTCTCCCTGATGCCCATAGAGCTCGTGGTCACCAATGCCGGCACGCCATTGGCCGGCGCCACCGTCACCGCCACCGCCTCCACCTTGACCGGGGCCACCGACTCGAACTGCCCGACATCGGGCTCGTCCACCGCCATGCCGGCCATGTCGCTCGGCACCACCTGCGCCTCAGGTTCCACTTGTGCCACCAGTAGCGCCTACGACCAGTCGACCGCTGTGCAGCAGGCGACCTTGGCTTCGTGGACCATCCACGTGGCCACTCCGCCTCGCACAGGCGGCTCGGAGAACCCCGGCTACATCGACGCCATTCTGACGTCGCTCTGCCTTTCGAAATGTTCGACAACGACCACCCTGAGCTCGTCGGCCAACCCCAGCGTCGTGGGCCAGCCGGTGACCTTGACCGCCACCGTGACCTCCACCGGAGGGACGCCGAGCGTCGGCACCGTCACGTTCAAGAACGGCGCCACCACCCTGTGCTCGACCGTAGCCGTGATCCTGGGGGCAGCCACCTGCACCGTTTCCACGCTCCCACCGGCCAGCAACACGATCTCCGCTTCGTATAGGGGTAGCGGCATCTTCAAATCGAGGAACGCCTCGAATCTGACCCAGGTGGTGAACAAGGCCGCCAGCACGATCACGTTGGTGTCGTCGGCCAACCCAACCGCGGCACAGACGACGGTGGTGCTCACGGCTGCGGTGGCGGCTGCTTCGCCGGGCTCCGGTACGCCCACCGGCACCGTTACCTTCATGAACGGCGCCACCACGTTAGGCACTGGGACCATGACCGCCGGGGTGGCCACGTTCACCACGGCAGCGTTGGCACCCGGTTCCTATTCGCTCACCGCTGTCTACGGCGGCGACAGCAACTTCACTTCGTCGACCTCGAGCACCCTGAACCAGCAGGTGACGGCCGCCGCAACTTATGTGCTGTCGGGCCTGCCCTATGGGATGTTCCTGATCAGCGCCAGCTATAACAACACGGCCCTGGGCCAACACTTCGTATCGGCCCACTCTTCGGTCGTGGTAGTGGTCAAGGTCACCGCTGCAGGGTTGACCATCTACAACAACGGCGTTCAGTTGGGGTCGCTGATCACGCCCTCGAGCTTCGGCCAGGTCTTCATCCCGGTGCAGACATGACGACGACCTTGCGGCGCCGACAGCGGGGCGAATCCGGGGTTTCGGTGGTCGAGATGCTGATCGCGCTGGCCATATTCTCTATCGTTGTCGTCTCGGTCGATGCTTCGGTGACCGTGATGTACAAGCAATCGAACAACATGGCCTCATCGAACCAGGCCATAGACCAGCTGCAGATGGCCGAGCAGGCAGTCGTCCAGGACGTTCACGCAGCCATCGGATGGTATACCTCCTCCGCATGCACCACGGCGACGGCCACGCCGTCGGCCGGGCAGCTGTTTTTCACCGCTCGGCTCTTTGGCGCCACCCCCTGCATCGCAATCACATTGTCGTCGGGAACGCTCTCGGTCAGTAGCAGCAGCGGGCATACCATCGTCGTCACCAATCTCGACCCGACCAGCTATCTGACGCCTTCAGCTGCCGTTACCACCGGCGCCAGCAATGTGTTCGTCACCCGGGTGGCGGTGTTGCTGACGATGGATTCCCCTAGGGTCAATGCACCCCGCCAGGTTCAGACCACGGTGTCGGATCCTACGGTCATCGCCTTCAACGTCGAATACGCCTGCCAGGCCGCTTGGGCCGTTTCGCCTGGGCGCTCTGGGCAGTGTTGAACTTGAGGTTGTTCCGGCGCCTCGAATCGGCAACGCGTCGCAGGATCGGCCACGGCGCCGACGGCGGCCAAGCCATGCTGGTGGTGGTCGCCGCTCTGGGGGTGCTGGCCACGGTGCCCCTGGCGGTCATCGCCACCACCAGTCAACTGCCCCTGACCAGTCAAAACCTAAGCTGGAACTCGGCTTACGAGGCGGCCCAGGCCGGCCTGGATGACTATGTCCAGCACCTCGATGCCAATGGGACATATGCCCAATACAACAAAGCCAACACCGGGGGCAACGCAGCCTTCACCGGGTGGGTGCCGGTATCAGGGAGCCAATCGGAGTATTTCGAGTATTCGCCCACCACCACGGGAGGAGCGCTCCAACTGACCGTGAGCGGCAAGGCCGGCTCCGGTCTAAGTCAGGTGGTCAGAACCTTCGTCTACGGGTTGACCCCGGCGTCGACGCTCGACGACGTCTACTGGACAGCCTGCGAATCCTCTTCCCAGTGCGGAGCCAGTGGAACCATCGTGTTCATCAGCACCGACGTGTTGAACGGTCCTGTCTTCTCCAACGACGACTTCACAATGTGCGGGAGCCCTACTTTCACCTCTACCGTGCAGAGCGCTGACGCCGGGGGCCTAGGTTCCCCGTACTGGCAGTCCGCATGCTCCCCGACCGCGCCCAACTTCCAGGCGGGCGCCCCGAGCCGCGCCCCTGCTCAGAACATCATCGTCAACGGAGTCCTTGGTGACGTTGTCCCGGCCCAAAAATTCGGTTGCTATATCACGGCCGGCGGCGGCAACGGGACCATCTTCACATTGAACGGCTCCACCCTCACCTGGTCCAACGGCACGCTCGACACCACCGATGGAAACAAAGGAGCGGGCTGCACCGGGACAGTCAATTTCGGGTCCCTGAAATCAGCGGTGATCTACGTGAATGGGAACGCCACGATCACCGGTGGAACAGTGAGTGGGTTCCTGACCATAGTGGCCAGCGGGTCGATGACGATCACCGGCAACATCACCTATCCGTGCGCCGACATCACCTGGACCAGCGGGACGTGCTCTTCCTCACCGGGCGGACCCACGGCGGACAGCAGCGATGCTCTCGGGTTGATCGCCTTGAACAACATCAGCATCAGTGCCAACAACGCCCCCTTCACCCTGGACGCCGCCTTGCTGGCCATTACCGGATCTTTCCAGAACGCCAACTATTCGAACGCCTGCTCTGGCACTTGCAACACGCTCAACGTGTTCGGGTCCATCGCCCAAGATGTCCGGGGACCGGTGGGCAAGTTCAACAACGGAGTGATCACTGCCGGGTATTCCAAGTCCTACTGGTATGACAACTCTCTGCAACAGGCCTGGCCGCCGTTCTTCATCCCCCCGGCCAGCACCACGTGGAGCCCGGTGAGCTACGCCGAGCTGAAGCCCGGTTCGCCCAACGAGGCAATCTCAGGCACCTGAGGGGCCACGGCGTCAGCCACAATTGCGTAGTACGCCGGCTGGGGCCACCTTGTCGGCGGTTGTTCCGACCAGACGTCTAGCCCGAGGCGAGTTCTCAGTCAGCAGTCGGGCTGGCGGGATTTGAACCCGCGACCTCTTGACCCCCAGTCAAGCGCGCTAACCAAGCTGCGCTACAGCCCGTTGTGGAGGAGCAGTGTAGTAGCCCACCGCGGCTGCGGGGTCAGGCGTGATGGACCAGCCAGCCGATCCCCTGATAGGCCCGGTATCCGAGATAGATGATGGTGATCACGATCATGGCCTTGAAGTGCCATGGCACATGACGGTCCTCGTCGAGGACTGTCCCGCAGGTCGGACAGGCCCCATGGTCGGTCAGCTCGGGATCGTCCACCAGGCGGTTGCAGGAATCGCACCAGGGCACGGACCGCTCACTTGCGCAGTCGGATGCGGAACATGATGGGCGTGGGCCCGATGCCGAACTCCTCACGCAGGCGCCGCTCCACGTAGCGCAGGTAGGGCGCCGGCAGGCGCTTGGTGGCGAACAAGGTGAAGGTCGGCGGGTCGATGGCCCCCTGCACCCCGTAGCGGATGCGCGCCCCGGGCGCGGCGTGGTCCGCCTGTATGGCCCGCAGCGCCCGGTTCAGCTCTCCGGTTGGGATGCGGCGGTGGTAGGCCTCCACCGCTTGGCGCAGCGCCGGCAGGATGCGGTGCACGCCCAAACCGGTGCGCGCACTCACCTTCACCACCGGTGCCTCACCGAGGAAGGCCAGCCGGTCCTCCACCTCCTCGAGCACCTGCGGCCTGGTCTCGGTGTCGACCAGCTCCCACTTGTTGAGCACCACCACCACCGGGCTCCCCGAGGCGCCAATGCGCTCGGCCAGGCGCTGGTCCTGATGAGCTACGCCTTCGGTGGCGTCGATGACTAGCAGCACCACGTCGGCCCCGTCGAGGGCGGCCAGGGCCCGCACCATGGCGAAGTACTCGGTGCCCGACTCGGTGCGCGACGCCCGGCGCATGCCGGCGGTGTCGATGAAGCAGATGGGGCCCTCTGGCGTGTCGAGCAAGGTGTCGATGGCGTCGCGGGTGGTGCCTGGGAGGTCGTGGACCACAGCGCGGTCTTCGCCGATCAAGCGGTTGAACAACGTGGACTTGCCGACGTTGGGCCGACCCACGAGCGCCACCCGCGGCGTCGACTGGTCCACTCCCCCGGCGGTGACCGGTTCGCCGTCGCCTCGGCCGGCGGACTCGATGTCGTCGGCCTCGACGTCGTTACCCTCGACCTCGTCATCGGGCTGCTCGGCGCCGGCCCCCTGGTCCAACCGTTCCAGGATCTCGTCGAGCATGTCGCCGGTTCCCCGTCCGTGCAGCGCGCTCACCGTCACCGGGTCACCGAGGCCCAACTGCACGAACTCCCAGGCGTCGGCCTCGCGCCGCTCGTTGTCCACCTTGTTCACCACCAGCAGCACAGGCCGCCCGCTGCGGCGAAGCAGCCGGGCCACCTCCTCGTCCTCCACCGTCACGCCGACGGCCACGTCCACCACCTGAACCACCAGATCGGCGCTCCGCATGGCCCGCTCGGCCTGGGCCGTGACCTTGGCGTCGAGGGCGTCGCCGCGACCGAGCCAACCACCGGTGTCCACCACCGTAAAGGGACGCCCGTTCCATTCGGCGTCGAGCTCGAGCCGGTCGCGCGTGACACCGGGCAGCTCCTGGACCACGGCGATGCGCCGGCCCACGATCCGGTTCACCAGCGTGGACTTGCCCACGTTGGGCCGCCCGGCCACCACCACCACCGGGCGCCGGGCGCCGTCGGCCGGCTGCACCGTCATCGCCGGCCCAGTGCCACGGGCACCGCATCGGTGGCCGACACCAGCGGGGCCACCGGCCCTGGAGCGGCGAGAGCGGTCGGTGCGCCAGCGTCGGCAGCAAGGGCCCGACGCAGCGACGCCCCGTCGGTCCGCACCACCTCCACCGGTAGCGGCAGGTCGTCCAACGTCGTCCCGTCGAGGAACCGGCCTTCGGACAGGCACACGTCGGGCAGCAGGTAGCGCTGTCCCTCGGGCTCGCGAGCCAAGGCGGCGCTCACGTCCTGCCCGGTGAGCAGGCCGGTGACGGCGATGGTGCCGCCGAAGAATTCGTTGCGCACGGGCAACAGGCGCAGCTCCGGGACGCCCGGAACCGACCCGTCGGTCCACGGTCGCAGCAGCGGCCCGAGCACGGCGGCGCCGAACTCGCCGGTGATCACGGCCACCGGCCGGCCCTCCACCACAGCCACCGGCTCCCGGCTCTCGCTGTGGCGACGGGCCCGGTACCCCTCGGGGCCAGCGCCGTCCACCGAGGCGAAGAAGCCGGCCCGCACGCCGAAGGCCGCCTCGTCGTCGCCACCGAAGGCGGATTCGAAGGCCCGGGCCATGCCTATGCCGTTCTCGTGCTGGGGGAAGCCGTCATAGGCCTCGGCCGCCGGGAAGGGCCGGCCGGCCATGAGGTAGTACTCGTCCGCCGCGTACACGAGCCGGCGCCCGATGGCCCCGACGGCCAGCTCCTGCCACTGCTCCACGGCATCGATGACGGCGGCCGCCTCACCCGGCGTGTGCGGGCGCATGGCCGCCTCACCCGAGAAGCGGCTCAGCCCGAGCGGCACGCAGGCCACCGTGGCCAGCTCGGGGTACTCGTCCAAGATGCCGGCCAGGGTGGCCTCGAGAGCCTCGCCGTCGTTCACCGCGGGGCACAGCACCACCTGCCCGTGCACCTCGACCCCGGCGTCGAGCAGCGCCCGCAGCCACCGCAGGCTCACCGCCCCGCGCTCGTTGCGCAGCATCCGTGCCCGCAGCTCCGGATCGGTGGCGTGGATGGAGACGAACAGCGGGGAGAGGGCGTCGGTGAGGACGCGCTCTAGGTCCATCTCGGTGAAGCGGGTGAGAGTGGTGAAGTTGCCATAGAGGAAGGAGAGCCGGTAGTCGTCGTCCTTCAGGTACAGGCTGCGGCGCATGCCTTTGGGCAGCTGGTAGATGAAACAGAACTCGCAGTGGTTGTCACATGTGCGCACCCGGTCGAACACGGCCGAGGACACCTCGGCCCCGAGCGCCTCGCCGGCGGCCTTGTCCACCACCACCGACAGCTCCTCGTGGCCGCGACGCAGCCCCAGCTCTGGGTCGGCCTCGTCCACCAGCAATCGGTACTCGATCACGTCGCGCGGGACGCGGCCGTCGACGTGCAGCAGCTCGTCGCCGATCCGGAGCCCGGCGCGCTGGGCGGGGGACGCGGCCGCCACCGAGACCACTCGGGGCACCGACATGGCTCCAGGCTACAGCCGGTAGCCTGGAGCGATGCCCGTGGAGCGTGTGCTGCTGGCTTCGCCGCGCGGTTTCTGCGCCGGCGTGGAGAAGGCAATCAAGGCCCTGGCCTGGATGGTGCGGGTCTTCGAGCCTCCGGTGTACTGCTACCACGAGATCGTCCACAACCGGCACGTGGTGGACCAATTCCGCGCCCAGGGCGTCGTCTTCGTGGACGACGTGGCCCAGGTGCCCGCCGGCGCTCCCTTGATGCTGTCGGCCCACGGCTCGGCTCCCCAGGTGGTGCAGGCCGCCCGCAGGCACGGCGGCGTGGTGGTGGACGCCGTGTGCCCGCTCGTGACCAAGGTCCACCACGAGCTCAAGGTGAGGGCCCGCAAGGGGTACCGGGTGCTCTACGTCGGGCACGAAGGCCACGAGGAGGCGGTGGGCACCATGGCCGTGGCGCCCGACGCCGTGCACCTGGTGCAGTCCGAGGCCGACGTGGACGCCGTGGCGGCTGCGCTCGACCCCGGGACACCGGTGGCGCTGTTGGCCCAGACCACCCTGAGCCACGACGAGTGGTCGGGCATCATGACCCGGGCCCATGAGCGCTTCCCCGAGCTGTGGATGCCCAACCGTTCGGACCTGTGCTTCGCCACCACCAACCGCCAAGCCGCCCTGAAGGCCATCGCCGGCCGGTCCGACGCCGTAGTGGTCATCGGCTCGGTCAATTCCTCCAACACGCGGGCCCTCGAGAAGGTGGCCGGCGGGTTGTGCCGGCGGGTATTGCGCGTGAATGAAGCCGACGAGTTGCCCGACGACCTCACCGGCACGGTGGGCGTAACCGCCGGGGCGTCCGCCCCCGACGCGCTGGTCGATGCCGTGGTGGCCCGGCTGGCGCCACGGCATGGCGTGGAGGAGGTGCACGTGACCGACGAGGACGAGTACTTCCCTCCCCCGCCCGAGCTGCGCGACCTGCTTCGGGCCCTGGCCGGCGCTCTGGCCCTCGGCCTCATGGCGCCGGACCCCGTCGGCGCCGCCTCCGACCGCCACAGCTCGGCCGCCGAGGTGCTGGCCACCATGGCCAGTTGACCAGCCGACCTACTGACCCGGACGGCCCCACGACCGGGCCGGTGCCCGAGGTGCGCGACGATGCCGAGCAACAGCGTTACGAGGCGGTGCTCGACGGCCAGTTGGCGGGGGTGGCCGAGTACGTGCTCGACGGGGGGCGCATCGTCTTCACCCACACTGAGGTGGACCCGGCCTTCGGTGGGCGCGGCGTGGGCGGCGCCCTGGTTGAGGCGGCCGTGGCCGATGCCACCGGTCGCGGCCTGGCCGTGGCGGCCCGCTGCCCCTTCGTGGCCCGCTGGCTGGCCGAGCACCCCCTCGACGGCGCCGGAGGCCGGGCCGAGGCGCCGTCGTAGGCCTCGGGGGCCCCGTCCGCGCGAGAATGGAGCCATGACGACAGTGACCACCTTCCGCCGGATGGACGAGTCCACCGCTGAGCAGTGGGCCAAGATCGGCACCGAGACCTTCGAGCACCAGGGCCGGGTGGCCGACACCATCCTGGCCATGCTCCAGGGCCTGGCCGCCATCACCGACGGCTTCGCCGTCGACCAGCTGACCCACTCGCTGCAGACCGCCACCCGGGCCCAGGAGGCCGGGGCCGACGACGAGATGGTGGTGGCGTCGTTGTGCCACGACATCGGCAAGTTCGTGTCGGTGCCCAACCACCCCAAGATCGGCGCCGAGATCCTGAGGCCGTATGTGCGCGAGGACGTGTACCACGTGATCCTCACCCACCAGGACTTCCAAGGCCGGCACTACTACCACCACTTCGGCGGCGACCCCGACGCCCGCGAGCAGTACCGCGACCAGCCCTGGTTCTCCCTGGGCGAGCGCTTCGCCGACGAGTGGGACCAGACGAGCTTCGACCCCGACTATCCGGTGAAACCCTTGTCGCACTTCGAGCCCCTCGTCCGCGAGGTGTTCACCAAGCCGACCACCATGTGATGGCGGGCTCCCGCCTGCCGGCTCTGTTAAGGGCCCCCACGGCACGGGAGCGGCGGCGGCGAGACGATCTGCGGCGGCTGGTCATGGACCTTGGCCGCCAGGACTTCGAGCACCGCCACCCCGGCGCCACCTTCGGTCCCGTGCTCGTGCTCATCGCCTCCTATCTCGAAGCCGACAACATCGGCGACGTGCTGAAGGCGGTGCCGGCCGAGGTCGGCGGCCACGCCGTGTCCACTTTGGTAGTGGTGGACGGAGGCGACGACGGCACCGAAGACCTGGCGGCGGCGGCCGGCGCCTACTGCGCCGTACTGCCGGTCAACATGGGCCAGGGGGTGGCCCTGCGCCTGGGCTACGGCTTGGCCGCGGACTACGGGGCGCGCTACGTGGTCACGGTGGACGCCGACGGCCAGAACGACCCGGCCGAGATCCCCGACCTCCTGGAGCCGGTGCTCGAGAACCGGGCCGACTTCGTCATCGCCAGCCGTCGCCTCGGCACCGACCAGACCTCTGACCAGGTGCGCCGAGCCGGCGTCGTGTTCTTCTCGGCCGTGATCAACGCCCTCACCGGCCAGCAGCTGAGCGACACGTCCAACGGGTTCCGGGCCCTTCGTATCGAGGTGCTGCGCGACGTGACCCTGGAGCAGGACCAGTACCAGACGGCCGAGCTCGTAATCAGCGCGGCGCGCCGGGGCTGGCGCCTGGCCGAGCGCCCCACGGTGTGGCACCCCCGGGCCTCGGGCACCTCCAAGAAGGGCCACAACGCCCTGTTCGCGCTGCACTACGCCCGGGTGGTCCTGCGCACCTGGTTGCGCGAGCGGCACTGAGCACCATGGGGGTGCGCCGTTGGGCGCGCCGGCACCAGGGCCCGTTGGTGGTGGTCGGCTGCTTCGTCGTCCTCCCGGCTCTGCTGTTCGGCCTGCCCGCTGCCCTGGGGCTCACCTGGCTGGTGGGCGACAACCTGATCCAGAACTTCCCGCTGCGGGTGCTGGTGGGCACCGACCTGGCCCACGGGCACCTGGCGCTGTGGGACCCCTACGTGTGGTCGGGGTCACCGCTGCTGGCCGGGTTCAACGCCGGCGCCGCCTATCCGCTCACGGCGCTGTTCGCCGTGCTCCCCCACGTGCTGGCTTGGGTGGCCAACCAGGTGCTGTCCCAGGTGGTGGTGGCTCTGGGTCTGGTCACCTTCCTGCGCCTACAGGGGCGCAGTTGGGCGGCGTCGGCCGTGGGCGCCGGGTCCTTCGCCTACGGCGGCTTCGTGGCCATGCAGGACCTCCACCTGGACCTGGTCCAGGCCGCAGGGTGGCTCGTGTGGGCCTTCGTGGCCCTCGACCGCCTGGCTCGCCGCCCCCCGGGCCGATCGGCGTTGCCGTGGGTGTCGCTGCTCGGGGTGTCGCTCGGCCTGATGGCCCTGAGCGGGGCGGCCGAGCCATTGCTCGACGGGGCGGTGGCCCTCGGGCTCTATCTCCTGTGGCTGCTCTACGACGGCCGGGGCCGGCGGCTGTCCATCGCCCTCGGCACCATGGGGGGCGGCGCCCTCGGCGCTCTGATCGGCGCGGCGCAGCTGGTGCCGGGCCAGGTGCTCCAGAGCCAGTCGCAGCGTTCGCTGCACACCTACGCCTATTTCACGTCGGGATCGGTGAACAAGTCCTTCACCGTGCTCGGTCTCGACCCACTGGTGCTCGGGGGGGCCCACACCTTTCCGATGCCCTTCGCCGGCACCTACAACCTGCCCGAGATCTCGAGCTACATCGGCATCCTGGCCCCCATGGCCATGGTGGGCCTGCTGGCCCGGCGACATCGACAGCACCCCGAAGCCAGGCGCCTGTGGGTCTGGTACGCCATGGCGGCGGTGGGCCTGGTGCTGGCCTGGGGCAGCTTCACCCCGTTGGGCCATCTGGAGTACCTGGTGCCGCTGTACAACCGCCAGCGCCTGCTCGGGCGCAACCTGCTCGAGGTGGACCTGGCCGCTGCGGTGCTCCTGGCCGCCTGGCTCGACCTCATGTTGTTGGCCCGGCGGCCGGCGCCGGGCTCGACGCCCCGGCGCCGGCCCCGGCTACTGGGCTGGGCCCCGGCCTCGTGGACCTCGGACGTGGTGTTGGCCTTGCTGCCGGTGCTCGGCGTGGTCGGCCTTCAGGTGACGCTGCTGGTGGGGGGCCCATGGTTCTTCCACTTCCTCCACGTGCCGGCTCCGGTCACCTGGTCGAGCGTGCGACACCTGGGCCTGTGGATGACCGTCCCCACCGCCGTGGCGTTGGCGGCGGGGTGGCTGGTGGTGCGCGGTGCGGCTCCCCGACGGCAAGCCGCCATAAAGGCCCGGTGGGTGGTGCTGTTGGTGCTCGTCGACCTGGCCGTGTTCAACGCCGGGGCCCAGATCACGCCCCAGCACCCCAACGCCAGCCAGTCCGCCAGCGCCCTGGCCCGCTCGCTGGCCTCGGCCGTGGCCGCCGACGGCCAGGGAGCAGCCGGGGGCGAGCACCGCATGGCCCTCTTCGACCCCGACCGCTTCTACCCCAACCAGGTGGACGCCCTGGGCCAGCCCGACCTCAACGTGCTGAGGGGCCTGCGCAGTGTGCAGGGATACGGCGCCATCGTGGGCGGCGCCTACGACGCCGCCACCGCCACCCATCTCCAGGGCAACGTGGCCCTCGGGGCCCTGGCCGGTGCGACCTCGGCCGGCTTGGACCTCGGGGTGCTCATCACCGTGCCCCAGTACTTCGTGCACCTCGAGGTGGCCGCACCCGGCGCGCCGGCGAGCATCATCTCGGGCGCCACACCCATCCCGCCGGTGGGCCCGACCGGGGCGCCGGGCGGCAGGTCGCCGGCTGTCGGCGCCCAGGCCGTGGCGAGCACCGTGGTGGAAGGGTCGACGGCCCCGGTGCCCAGCACCTCGGCCGTCACCTACGGCTTGACCGCCCCTCCGGCTGCCACCGTGACCCTGGCGCCGGGCAGTGAGCGCACCTTCTTCTTCGGTGCCACGTTGGACCTCCGGGCCCTCGACGTGCCGCTGCGAAGTGGTGGGCCGCGTGTTGCACCCCCGGTGCTGCGGGTGGGGCTGCTCTCCCCCGACGGCCGCTCGACGCGCTGGCTCCAAGGCCCGGCCGGCACCTTCGTCCTGCCCGACGCCGCCACCAGCGCCCTGCAGCTAGCGCTGCCCCGTCCGGCATCGGCCGCCGGCCTGGTGCTGTCGGTGCCGCCGGGCGCCACGCCGGTCACGGTGGCCGACGTGGTGCTCGACACCGCCGGCCAGGGCGTTTACCGCCTCGACGGTTCACTGCGCGACGTGGTGCGCGCCCCGCGCTGGCACTACGCCGGGCGTATCGGCGTCTTCTGCGTCTTCACCCAGGCCAAGGCCTCAGGCCTGGCTTGGACCCTGTCGGTGGGGCCCAGCTCGGCCCGCATCGTGTCCGACGCGCCGTGGGGCACCGAGGTGGTGAGGGTGCACTCGACCACCGGGGCGGTGCTCGTGCGCGACGAGGCCTACGACGCCGGCTGGCAGGCCACGGTGGCTCCGGTGGTGGGCGAGCGCGGTGTGAGCGCCCCGGCGCTGGTGCTGCGCTACGGCGTGGTCCAGGCCGTGGCCGTGCCGGCCGGCACGCAGCTGGTCACCTTCGAGTACCGACCGGCCAAGGTGGACGCGGCGCTGGCCGCCGGCGTCCTCGGCGTGGCCCTGGCCGTGGTGCTGGTGGTGGTGGGCCGGCGCCGTCAGCGCCCGGCGCGGGCCTGAGCTTCGTCGTAGAGGCGCTGTAGCTCGAGGCGCAGCTGCTCGGTGAGGGCGTGCACCTGGTGTCGCGGCACCCGCCCGCGCGCCGAGCGTTCGGGGGCCGACAGGGCCTCGCCCACCACCACGTGCACCTTCACCGGCCGCACCCACTTGGACCCTTTGGGCATGGCCTCGGCCGTGCCGCCGATGCCCACCGGCACGATGGGGGCCCCGGTACGCGCGGCGAGGAAGGCCGCTCCCTCGTGGAGGTCCTCGATCACCGGGCCGGCCCGGCGGGTGCCTTCGGGGAACAAGATGAGGGCGTCGCCGCGCTCGAGCACGGCCTGGGAGCGCTCGATGGCCACCCGGTCCGCCCCGTCGCGGTTGACCGGGAAGGCGCCCACCGATTCGAGGAAGCGCCCGAAGCGCTCCGAGCGCCACAGGTCGTCCTTGGCCATGTAGTAGAGCTTGCGCCGAGTCACCTGGGCCGCCACCAGGAAGTCGATGAAGCTGCGGTGCACCGGGGCCACGATGACGGGCCCCTCGGCCGGCACGTGCTCGGCCCCTTCGATCTCCGGTCGCCAGTACAGCGCCGTGAGCAGATGCGCCGCCCCCCGCACGGCCCGGTACGTGCGCTCGGATACCCCCACCTTGAACTCGGCCCGCCTCACAGCCATGCCAGCACCTCCTGGAGGACGTCGCCGGCCGCCTTGTCGGTGGAGTCCACCACGATGGCGTCGGCCGGCACCTGGCCCGGGCCGATGGGCAGCGGCGAGATGGTCCTCGTCGAGTCCAACGTGTCACGCCGGTCGAGGGCGGCGGCGATGGCGGCCACGTCGTGGGCCCGGCCGCGCTCGGCGGCGCGGCGCCGGGCCCGTTGCTCGGTGTGCGCTGTCAGGTAGACCTTCACGTCGGCGTCGGGCAGCACCACGGTGCCGATGTCGCGGCCTTCCACCACCCCGCCTCCGTGGCGGGCCACCCAGGCCTGCTGGCGCTCGACCATGGTGGCGCGCACGGCCGGGTTGGCAGCCACCGCCGACACGGTGGCGTCCACCGTGGCGCTGCGGATGCCGGCGGTGGCATCGTCTCCGTCCACCAGCACCGTCTCGGCCCCGCCCGAGCCCGATTCGCCCACCTCGATGCGCAGCCCCCGGGCCAGTGCCCCCACCGCCTCGGCGTCATGGGGGTCCACGGCGCGCTGCAAGGCGGCCCAGGCCACGGCCCGGTACATGGCGCCGGTGTCGAGGCGCTCCAGGCCCAGGTGGGCGGCCAGGGCCCGGGCCAAGGTGGACTTGCCGGCCCCGGCCGGGCCGTCGATGGCCACCGTGCGGATGGGCCGTGCCCGGCCGCTCACGCCCCGACCTCGCGCCGGCCCATGCCCACCAGGGCCCGCAGGTGGGCCTCGAAGGCCCGGTAGCTGGTGGCCACGGACTGCCACGACCCGACGGTGGACTCCCCCGGGCCGGCCCCGAGGGCGGCCACGGCGCCGGCCATGGCCAGGCGATGGTCGCCCACGGCGTCGAAGGAGGCCGGACGCAGCCGGGCCCCTCCGGCCACCACCAGGTCGTCGCCCACCGCCTCGGCTTCGGCGCCGAAGGCGTGGAGCAGCGCCAGCACCCCGGCCATGCGGTCGGACTCCTTCACCCGCAACTCGCCCACGTCGCGAAACACCGTGGGCCCCTCGGCCACCGCCGCCGCCACGGCCAGCGCCGGCACCTCGTCGAGGCCGGTGATCTCGGCCGCCTGCACCTCGGTGCCGTGCAGCGCGGCGCTGTGCACGTGGAGGTCGACACAGTGGCCCATGGCACCGGCGGCGCCGGCCGGCACCTCCACGATGTCGGCTCCCATGCGCCGCAGCACGTCCAGGAAGCCGCGCCGGCCAGGCCCGGCGTACACGGCCTCCACCACCACTTCGCTCCCGGCCACAACGGTGGCCGCCACCGACCAGAAGGCGGCCTGGGACGGGTCACCGGGGATGTCGAGGTCCAGAGGGGCGAGAGGTCCCGGGATGAGGCGCACCACGTGGGCACCGTCCTCGTCGGCTTCGGCCACGTCCACCCCGGCCAGCACCAGCAGCTCCTCGGTGTGGCGCCTGGTGGGCACGGCCTCGCGCACCACCGTGGTCCCCGTGGCCCCCAAGCCGGCCAGCAGGACGCAGGACTTCACCTGGGCGCTCGGCACCGGCACGATGTAGTCGATGCCGTGCAGGGAACCGCCGCTGATCACGAGCGGCGGCCGGCACCGCTCGCCGCGGCCGGTGACGGTGGCCCCCATGGCCCCGAGGGGCACGGCTACGCGGTCCATGGGGCGACGCGACAGCGACTGGTCGCCCACCAAGGTGACCTCCCAGGGCCGGGCGGCCAGCACACCGGCCAGTAGGCGCATGGTGGTGCCCGAGTTGCCCATGTCTAGGGGGTGCGACGGCGGGTGCAGTGCCTCCGGGGCGCTCACGTCGGGCCCGCTGAACTCGACGCCGAGCGCCTCGAGCGCACGGGCCGTGCCGGCCACGTCCTCGCCGTCGGACAAGCCGCCCAGGCGCGAGCGTCCGGGGGCCAAAGCGGCCAGCATCAGTGCACGATGCGAGATGGACTTGTCGCCCGGCACCCGCACCCGGCCCGACAGGGCCCGGCCGCCGGCCACCGTGCAGGTGGTAGCCACGTTGGTCATCCGAGGGGCCGAGCCGTCCAGCGGTAGCCGCGCCCGGACAGGCCGTCGCCCAGGCGACCGGCCATGTCGGCGTCCACCACCACCACGAGCACCCCCCGGGGGCCCTCGGCGCTGTGGGCGATCTCCAGGTCGAAGATGTTGACACCGAGGTTGCCGGCCATGGTGGTGATCTCGGCCAGCACGCCGGGGCGGTCGGGCACCGGCACGCGCAGCTCAGCCAGGCGCTCCGGTCGCACGGCGCGCGCCGGCAGGGCCCGGCGGGCCTCCGCCGCGCTGGTGAGGGCGCCGAGCAGTGCGGCGCGATCGGCGGTGGCCACCTGGTGGCGCACCGCCACCAGAGCCTCGACCAGGGCGTCGAGGGTCTCCACGATGGCCGGAGCGTTCTCGGCGCAGACGTCGGGCCAGATGCCGGGGTCGCCGGCGGCCACCCGGGTCATGTCCCGGAAGCCGCCTGCGGCCAGGCGGAGCAAGGCTCCGTGCACCTCGGCCCGGCGGTCGGCCAGGTTCATGAGGGTGGCGGCGGTGAGGTGCGGGACGTGGGAGACCACGGCCACCAGGGCATCGTGCTGCTCGGGCGACAGCGCCACCACGTCGGCCCCCAGGGCTCCCACCACGGCCTGGACCCGGGCATAGGCACCGGCGTCGGTCACGTCGGTGGGGGTGAGCACCCAGGTGGCTCCCACGAACAGCTCGGGGTCGGCGCCGGCCAGGCCCACCTGCTCGGAGCCGGCCATGGGATGGCCGCCCACGAAGCGCGGGTGAGCCAGCTCCTCCACCACCGAGCGCTTCACGCCGCCCACGTCGGTCACCGCTACGTCGGCGCGGCGCCCCGAGGTGTCGAACACCGCTGTGGCCTCGGCCGCCGTGGCCCCCACCGGGGTGGCCAGGAACACGATCTCGGCCTCGGGGTCGTCACCGACGGCGTCGAGGGCGCCGAGCGCCAGCGCCTTGTCGGCCAGCTCCGAGTCGGTGTCGCGCCCGGTCACGTGCCAGCCGCGGCCGCGCAGCGCCAGGCCGATCGATCCCCCGATCAGCCCCACCCCCACCACCTGAGCCCGGCGCCCGCTGCCACCGGAGGCGGCCTGCGGCGTGTGTTCACTCGGGGAGGTCATCGCGAAGCCCCCGGGCGCCGTGGAGGTAAACGTGGTGCAATTCTTGTCGGGTCCGGTCGGTGGATAGATGCG
>Ga0307374_10006572_pt1 | contig 18223 bp, 19 predicted proteins | sample OX3MG_FD_202532 | JGI IMG/M metagenome (GOLD analysis project Ga0307374, IMG submission 202532) | Soil microbial communities from Risofladan, Vaasa, Finland - OX-3 | ecosystem: Environmental > Terrestrial > Soil > Coastal area > Acid sulfate soil | place: Finland: Risofladan, Vaasa | collected...
TATTAACAACCCGAAGCGGCCGGGGGTTGCGAAAACAGATGCAGGTTCAAGTCTCTCGGAAGGAAGACAGAGAGTTCACCGTCGAAGTGACGGGAGAAGACTACTCGCTCGCCGAGATAGTGCATCACGAGCTGCTTGACGAGAAGAACGTCACGTTTGCAGGCGTCCTCCCTCCGCACCCTCTGATCAAGAAGCTGGTCGTCAAGGTCCGCGCTCAGAGGATCAAGCCAGAGAAGGCCCTGCTTGCGAGCCTCGAGAGGGCACAGGCCAACTCGCACGAACTGCTAGACGCCGTGACCAAGGCCATAAGTGGTGGGTCGGAGTGAAGTTCTGTCCCAAGTGTGGTACACGACTAAAGCTCAAGCAAGTAAAGGCAGAGAAGGGAGGAGCCACCATCACCCTACTCTGCGAGAATTGTGGCTATTCGGACAAGGCCGGAAGGACTGTGACTCAGACCACCGAGGAAGAGCTGTCAGAGCTCCCGACGATAAAGGTGGTCGGCGAAAAGGAGAGCAAGCTTTCGACGCTCCCGACGACCAAGATAGAGTGCCCGAAGTGCGGCCACGACGAGGCAAACTGGTGGTTCCTACAGACCCGCAGCGGCGACGAACCCCCGACCCAGTTCTACAGGTGCCTAAAATGCAACCACACCTGGAGAAGCTACTCGTAAGCTGCACTCAGTAGTCGTCGCTTGAGATGGACGCGGCCTGCTTGCTCGCGACCATTACCTGAGCGTTCCCTATTGGGATTCTCGCCACGTCGTTCACCTCGAAAGGCCCATACTTCTTCAAGTCCGCCCCCATTATCTCTCCGACGCGTTTCAAGATTCTTATTGTCGTCATCCTCTGCGTCTCCCTCCTTTGGACAAGGGTGAAGAATGAGGATTGGCCATCCACGACAGCCTTCAAGAATCTCTCCTCTTTCTTCGCGAGCTGCCGTAGCATGTCATCGATGTATCGCTCTTCAGGCAAGAGGCTCTTGGATGGGCGCGCCGGCTGCGCCTCCCCGTGCGCCGCCACCTTCTCCGCCTTGGCCAAGCGGATTTGGAGCAGCCGCCTGGTCATCACCTCCATGAGCCACAGTTGCTTCCTTGCTAGGCGCCCGGGAGCGTCTTCGTTGCTGGAACCGGTCGTCGCGCGGAGCTTCTGAGCATAGTTGCTCAGCCTGACGTAGGTGTCGGCGGGGATGATGGTCAGCTCGTCCGACGTCTCCTCCGACTCCAGAAGCTGCTTCAGCTTTTCTATCGTCGATAGGTTCTCCATCTAGTCGAGGACCCTCCCCAGCCCTTTTGTCATAAGGTAGACGGCCGCGTAGGTCGGGAGTTCGGGCTCCTCGGATGAATATGGTCCGAAGGTCTTCCCTTTCAGACTAAACGCGGGCGACCCTTGCACCGAGATGGTGATCTCTTCATCGCCGAGCACCACCGGTTCGTACTCTGGCCTGAAGGCCTGCAGGTCGTGGACTCTCATCTTCAGCAACCCAGAGTTCCCATGCAACGTCCCGGGCATGCGAAAAATTCGGTGTATATCCGTTGTGACGGACTCGTCGATCCTTGAGCTGAACGCGTTGACTACGTGCTCCAGTCTCTGCGGCGCATCCTTGCTCCCCGAGGCGGCTATCCTCTCGGCCCATCCTCCGGCGGGCGCATAGTCAGACCCTTGCTGATGGAGGAGGCCGGTGCCCTTGACGTAATTCGCTATCTCGGCTCGAGCAGAGGGATCCATCCCTTCGAACCTTTCATCGTCGACGTGGAGGTGATAGCCCCTGTTTCCGGAGAAGTACACGCTGATGCTTGCGCTCGAGACCCCGAAGTCGTTCGTGAGGAAGCCGATCAGGCGGGACGCGTGGTCCTTCGAGGCGCCCAGGCACTCTGAGCAACTCCAGTGCAACTGCGTCGTGCCCGTGCCTTCGCATTTTGGACAGCGTGACGGCCTCTCGGCAGAGCGGATGACCTTGCCGCAGGCCTTGCACGTCCAGAAGCTGTGCTTGGTCCTGCATGCCGTCGGGATTGAGCTTGCGTCGATGTCGAAAATCAGCTCGGCCCCCTTCCATCCCTTCTCGTCCATGGGCAGCGTCGGGTCGAGGTAGACCCCGTTGGAGCAGAAGACCGATGACGGAGCTTGCTTCACCAGGTCGGCGGCCAGCTCCCCCGAGGACTTGTAGGACATATGCCTCACCATCCCCTTCCCGAACGGGATGTATCCGAACTCTCTGCCTTCGATCATGGTCGGAGTCTCGACTTCGTCGTGATGCCTGAAGTAGTGCTCGCGGAACGTCTTCCGCAGGAACGCGGTGGTCCTCTCGACCGCCTGAGACGTGTTGCCATCAGCCTTCGGGCTGGTCGCTGACAAGAATGTTGTTCGATGTGCCGTTCATTATAAGATTAACGAGGACTTGCGCCCTCCAGAACCCGTGTCTGGATGGACGTGGTCACGCTGTTTATCGTCGAATACGTGTTCGTCTCGTCAGCCGAAATCGAGAATCTGCCGCTTTGTATGGTGGTTGAGTTCAGTAAGGACTATTGCCAGGCAATTCAGGGAAAAGGAAAGAGTAAACAAGGTATGATTTGAGCCTTATTTGACAAACAGAGCTAGTTTTCTTGGATACGAGGTGCAAGGAAATAGTGTATCCTTGCACCCTGCTCGTTCAGCTTGAATTCCAAGCGAGCGGGCTTCTTGCTGGAATATTCGCATACCACGACGTCCGAAGCGCTTCCTACCGCTTTGGAAATCCCAAGCAAATAATCAATGTTGTACGACGCCTTCGCCTCCTGCTTAACCTGCAGGTCGAGCACGTCCGCGCCGCCCTTGTCGAGCTGGATGGTGGCCGCTCCGACGTCGCTCTTTCCAGAGAACGAGACTCCCTCCTTCAACGAGGATATCATGACCTGGTCCGCCACGACAGAGATGTCTCCGAGGACCTTCTCGAACACGCTCTTGCTCATGGAGAGCTTCACGTCCAAATCCAGCTTTGGGAGAGGGGCTGTGCCGGGAGTCGTCTCAATAAGGTGGATCTTGAACTCCCGCTTGTACCCGTTCATCAGCCTGAGCGTCAACGAATCGTCTTCGTTCGAGGCGATCTCTACACTGTCCTTGGCGTCGCACCTTGCTATGAGCTTCACGAAGTCTTCCACCCTTATGGTGAACTTGGTGGGCTTGTCGCATTCGAATTTTTCAAAACTCGTGTTCGGCCAGTTGAGATCTACAAGGGCTATGTGGGAAGGGTCCATCGCCCTGAAGACAAGGCCTTCGCTGGAAACCTCGAATGTCGCTTCTTCTACGAGCGTCTTGATTGCTGCGGCAACAGCCTTCCACTCTTGAGAGCCTGCAGTTTTAGCAAAAAACATGCTTGGTGGTGCTCGCCTTCGCTCGGGTTGCATAGAGACCAATAATAAAGATTGGTTATCTTTCGTCCGCGATTACTTGGCGCAGAGTGGCGGTTAAGTTCTCTTTCCGCATCTTGGGGAGGTCGTGAGTTGAGGGTTCAGCTGGAAGGCTACCTCCGCGGAGACGATGCGAGTCTATTCGTTGGTCGCGTCTGTCCCATTCTCACCGGTAGACGTGGACCTCAATCTCCTCGCTCGCGGCGAATGGGATGCGTCCAAAGACAGGCTGCGCGTCTGGTTCATTCCAGCGACCGAGGGACAGAACGACAGGCCGACGTGCTACGTCCTGATAAGGAAGTTAGACCAACGACAGGGGGTTCTGGTTTGCGTGTACATCGTGATGAACCTGGGCGCCGGTGAGGGGAAGGAGGGTCAACCCTACTTCACCATAGGAATCCTAAGCAACGATGACATCAGGGCAACGGCGGTTCTCGGGGTATTCCTGGGTGTCCCTCCCATCTTCCACGAGCGTTCAGAGATTACGCTGATAGAGGGGAGATGGAGGACCGATTCTGCGACGGTGATGCGCTTCGTCGCGAACGTCCACTCCACCGTTGCATCGCAAGGCTACCCTGGAGAGGTCTGTCATCTAAAGTTCGAGCCTCCCGCGGATCTGCTAGCGAACCTCAAACCCGACCTCGACAGTTGATGGAATCCGCCAAGCGAAGACCCCCTTGCGGGCTGAGTTCCGAGCGGCTGCCGATAAGAAAAACCTGGGTGGACGTCCAAGGCGCACCACAAGGCATAAATCATAAGACGGGTCGGCTCGGCTGAAAACCCATGAAGATTCCGAAGGAGATCAACACAAACTGTCCACACTGCCACAAGCACACCGTCCATTCTGTCTCCCTTTACAAGAAAGGGAAGGAGAGGGCGTCTTCGTGGGGAGCCAGACGGCAGGCCGCCAGAAAGCGTGGCTACGGAGGACAGAAGTTCCCTGAGTTGATCAGGACGGCGAAGACTACCAAAAAAGCGACCCTAAAACTAAAATGTAAAGAATGCAATAAGGAAGCGATGCGCAAGGGGATACGGCTGAGAAAGGCCGAAATCGTCCAGTAGTCGAGGATTCCGTTTCGCCGAACTTTTCTAGACCAATGATTCCTGTATAAGCAGCGCTGGTTGTGAACCTCCATCTGTAGGATTACCCAACTCGGCTGCAAGGGTAGTTAGAGATGATGATTTCCCTGAAGTCTTGTGGGCACATTGCCCGTGTTTCCCTTTGGAAAAGTTGCAGTTCATGCACAGAAGTTGGAAACCAGGCGGGAAGTGGTTCATCCCTAACCAGCTGTAGAATCGCGCGCCTGCACTCCATCGGTCTCCGAAAATCGCGACTCTGTGTTGGCCGCCGCCGCCATTGATGTGATCGAGTGTTAGAAAATCACGCTCTGTCTCGCCGCAGCACACGCATTTGAGAATCCCGTTCGAGTAATGGCTCAGCACAAGTTGCTTTATTCTGTCTCGCCGGCGGGTCTGATTCCTCCTCTTCTGTTCTCGGTAATATTCGGGGCGTTTGGCTCGGCTCCGCTTGATTGTTTCTTTGACTCTGGCTGGATGTCTATGATAATAGAGAAGGTTCTGTTTACGTGCGTATTCTAGACGAGCGGTTGGCCTACATTGAAGACAATAGTTTTGGCGCCATCCTCTGACCTGAAACCATACCCCACATCGCTCACAAGTGCTGAAGCGATTGCTTGGGACTCCTCTCAATCGAATTAGGACTTCCGTTTTACATATAAGCCCCCATGAATCAGCCCCTAAATCAATGAAGAGAGAGCGCGAGTTCATACCGAAGCCACGGAGCAGCTTCCTTCTTGTGAAGTGTCCTGATTGCGGCGAGGAGAGACCGATGTTCTCCACTTCCACGCGAGACGTGACGTGCAGGGGATGCGGAAGGAAGCTCGCCAGCAAGACCGGTGGGAAGGTCGACGTCGATGCCCCGGTAGTCAAGAGACTGGATTAGATGGTTCTGATATCTACTCTAAGCTTCCGTTTGGAGTAGTCATCTTGCTCCCATCGACTTTCAGGATTGCCGTCGCCGTCGGGTTCCTGTACCATCGCTTCACCTGAGAGCCCGCCACTGCCGAACCTCAGCAGCCCAGAGTGAGCTATACACTCACGAGCTTTGACACATTGCCTAGCATGGATTTTACACTTGTCAGGCAACCTCATAACCAACATCGGAAGGATTCTCTCGAATCCATCTTCATGCGGCGACTGCTGATGATTCAGCTCGATGGGATATTAAAGCGCCAATGCTTTGTGCCGTTAGCACCTGCTAGATTAATAACTAGCATCCCAGGCAAACGTCAGCGAGAGGAGTTTAGAGTTGGAGAGCGGTGAGCTACCCGAGAGAGGAGACATAGTCCTTTGCACGGTGAGAGAGATTACTTCCCACGGCATCTATGTCGACTTGGACGAATACGACGGCATGAACGGATTCCTGCACATCTCCGAAATATCCACCGGCTGGGTGAGGAACATTGAGAGGGTCGCGAAAGTGGGACAGAAGCTCGTCCTCAAAGTTGTGAGGGCTGAAAAGTCGAGGCGTGAGGTCGACCTTTCGCTCAGGCAGGTCACGAACGAGGAGAGACGAAACAAGCTGATCGAGTGGAAGCAGAAGGAGAAGGCGATGACGATACTGTCGATGGTGAAGAAGAAGCTCGGGATGGACGACAAGACGTTCCCAGAGCTTCTAATGAAGCTGCAAGGCCAGTATGGCAGTCTTTACGAGGCTCTCGAGGACGCAGCGAAGAGGGGCGAGAAGACTTTCGCTACGATGGACTTCTCACCGGAGGTCGTCAACGAGATGGTCACCGCCGCCAGGGAGAAAATAGCCTCGCCGAAATACGAAGTCGGGAGCATAGTAGAGATGAGCTCGAACGCGGCGGACGGAATCCTCCAAATCAAGAAGGCCTTGGCCGCAGGGCAGGGCGCGTCGTCCGTGGCCGAGATCAGGATGACCTACGTAGGGGCACCCCGCTACAGAGTCAGGGTGACGGCGGACGACTACAAGCAGGCTGACAAGGTCATGGGAGCGGTCCTCCAGAAGATGGAGGAAGCCATAGGTAAGCATGGAAGCTTCGGCAGCAAGAGGGAGATGTCGCGAAAGTATGGCGGCGGGGCCTAGAGAATGAAGAATCTGCTATTCAAGTGTCAAAAGTGCTCGGGGTACACGATGGATGTCAAGTGCCCACGGTGTGGGGAGGCCACAAAGATGGCCGCGCCGGCAAAATATTCCCCCGATGACAAGTATGCCAGATACAGAAGCCCGCTGGCGTATCAAACAGCCACAGCGCAAAATCCCTAGGTCTGGCCTCGGCGCGGCACTACGTGACCTTGTAGATCAGCACCGTGGAGAAGCAGCTCACTTGGGAGCCGCATGCCAACGGGTTATCGAGGCTGGAGGAGTGGAAGACGATTTTGAACGGAGAGGTCCCTCCGTTCAATTGGAAGTAATATGGTGCGTAATAGAGTTGGATTGGCGGGGCACCTGTGCTCGAGTCTAGCGAGTAGTTGGAGGTGACGGCTGCCGTTGAGTTATAGAGGTCATAGAATCCTGCGAACTGGAAGGGGAGCATCTGCCCGAAGACCGTGCCCAGCCCCGTGGGAGTCAAGTTGAACGCGTCGGGGTTAGGATAGAGGAACTCGGACTCGTTCAGGCCCGAGATGCGTATGAACCACTGCTTCTTGCTCTCGTCCCCGCCTCCGGGAGTGAACCCACTTCCCGAGGGCAACTGCAAAGCGTAGTAGCTTGTTCCGGACAGGGTGATTTCGCTGCCGGTCAGAAACATTAGGACATAGGTGGGTCGGCCATGGCCCATGCCCAGCGCGGTCGCCGCGCCCGCCGTCACGTTCGACATGAACATCTGCCCGATTTGCGCTATCCTGGTCTCGTTCAGCGTTGCGTTGTCCGCCACAACGGTCCTGTTCCCCATGACGTTGACCCAGTATCCGTAATCCCACCAGGATATGATGACCGCGTTCGTAGGCGTGTTACTGTTTATCCAATTCAAGGCCTGGAACCAATCGGAGACTTCCGTATGCGAAAAGACAGTCCCGCCGTTCGAGATGGTGACTCCGTAATCAGCGGGGCTCTGATCACATATCACGCTTGCACCGGTGCACGGCACCGGGTTGGGAATCCAAAATATGCTCGCGGGGAAGGCCAACAACGCGATCAGCGCAATCGAATAGACGGCTCGCATTTCACTCTGCGTGGAGTAGGTCGGCTTCCTCTTCACCAGAGTCGGCCCACTGGGTTTCAGAAGCGCGAACAACACCTCGGCGAACCCGATTCCTCCCAGAATCGCGAGAGCGATTGAGGAGTAGACCAAGAGGCGCGAGAATGCGGCCGAGATGTAGAGGCTTGACAGGCCTATGACGAGGGCGAACCCTATCGTAGGGCTCTTCCGTTTGAACGCGATGTAGGCTCCGAAGACGCCGAGGAAGAGGAGGACCAGGTACGACGAGAAGTAGTCCGAGCCTACGGGGAATACCTGCTCAGCTACGGATTCGACTAGAGGATCCGAGCTCTTCGTCCAAGGCAGGATTGTTGAGAGGTATCTACGGCTCACTGTCGAGAGCAGCCCGAAGCTCAGCACCGTTAGAGCGATGAGCCCGAAGCCCAGCATGACCTTCACCATCGTCCACCTATATTCCGCCGGCTTCACCCATGTCCTCATCCACTGTCCTATCACCAGGAAGACCGTCCCTCCGATAAGCGCGAAGCCGACGGGGTTGGTGACAATCTCTATCCCCGGCCTAGGGAAGATTGCGCTGCCGAAGATGTCTCCTGCTGCGAACAGCAGAGCCACGATGGAGAGGTTGGGGACGTCGAAGTTGAGGAATGGCATTACGACGAAGAAGACGGCGAATGCGATCGTAAAGTACTCCCCTCCGCCCCAAGCGGTGTTGGCATAGCCCGCCAGGAGGCCCGCGACGAGGGCGCGGAAAATCCTCTGCTTGTTGCTCATCGGGCTGTCGAGGAGTGTCAAAAATAGGTAGGCGGCGATGGCGAAGAGGAATATGCACAGGGGTTCGGACTTGAACCACCCGAGGTTCCCCCTCTCGATGAGAGGCGGCGAGACCGCTATCATGAGCGCGGCGAACAGACCGCCTGCCTCGCCCGCGATGCGCTTCACGAGATAGTAGAACACCACGGCGGTCAGCGAGCCTACGAAGACTGGGAAGAGGACGAGGTAGTCATAGAGGCTGTACTGTAGCCCGAACACATTCCTGAAGAAGAGATACGAGAGGGCTCCCGCGAATTGAAGTCCGTCCTGGGAGGTGGTGGCCACTGCCCTGCCTTCAGGGAACCAAGTCGTGTAGTCCGTCCAGGAGAAGTAATGCCACAGTCCAGGCAACCCGCCCTGGCCGGCGGCCCAGCTCTGGTTGAAGGACGTGACGATGAAGTTGGCGGCCTTGTAGTCGTAGTACGGGTCGAACTCGTTCAGGTAGAAGCCGTACTGAGCTGGGAACAACCTCATCAGCATCGCAATCACAAAGACGGCGACCAGTAGTATCCCCGCCATCATGCTGCGCCTCGTGACTGTGGGGCGGCGTAGGGCACCGCGTAGGAAGTTGCTGAAAGTGCCGCTCAAACTTGGTCGTCAGCGACTTCAGACCATTTAAGAGTTTTTCGATGAAGCTCCGCGGATTTTGGAGGGGCGTTCTTCCCCCGTTGCAAGCCTCTTAGTTCTGGTGCTCGGCGTCTAATGACTTCAGAAACTCTTCGTATTGTCTCGGCGACAAGAGGGTCTTCCTTTCTTCTTCAAGCATGGAGGGTTTCAGCTCGATTATCCACCCTGCCTCGTATGGTGACTGGTTGATCAACTCGGGATGGCTCGTCAGCTCCTGGTTCGTACCGGTCACAGTGCCTGAGAGCGGTGCGTAGAGCTCGGAGACGGCCTTGATTGACTCGACGGTCCCGAACGAACTGAGCTGCTTGACCTCCTTACCGGCTGATGGGAGCGTGAGGTACACTATGTCGTTCAAGGTCTTCGCTGCGTAGTCGGTTATTCCTACTTTGGCTGTGCCGCCTGTCACTCTAGCCCATTCGTGCTCCTTGGTGTAGAACAGCCCGTCCGGAACCTGGTAGGGCGAGGGATTGCTCAAACGCTCTGGGTCTTAGGGGCAATCTATTTACTATTGCTGGTGAGGTTTTCGCTTCCATCCGAACAGCGAGTCGTCGTAGAATGGGAGCTTCGCAATCTTCCCTTTGCTCGGGGCGTCCCTGACGACGACCTCGACCGTTTCGCCCAGTTGAGGCGAGGGGGTCTTGATGTATCCCATGGCAATCCCCCGCTTCAGCACAGGAGAGAACGTCCCGCTCGTGACCACACCTATCTCCTCTCCAGCTTTGTCGGTGACCTTGAAGTCTCTGCGTGGAATCCTCTCGTCCATGACTATGCCCCGCCTGATCCTTGCGGGCCCTTGCTGCATCAATGATGCCAGCCTCTGCCATCCGACATAGGATTTCTTGTCCTTGGAGATCACCCAACCCAAGTCTGCCTCGAGTGGATTTGTCGTCTCGTCCATGTCAGAGCCGTAGAGCGGCAGCCCGGCCTCCAGCCTTAGCGAGTCCCTCGAGCCGAGTGCGCATGGGGTCGCGCCTTTCATCAAGGCCTCCCAGACCGCCATCGCCCCTGACGCAGCGTCGTGAACTATTATTTCGAATCCGTCTTCACCGGTGTATCCCGTGCGAGTGATTACGGCTCGGATTCCCTTCACGGTAGAGAAGGCGTGTGTGAATCTCTTCATGTCAGCGAGCGGAAGCGGAGTCAAAGGCTGGAGCGCCTCCAGCGCTGAGGGGCCTTGCACCGCGATCATGGTCGTGGCATCGGTGATGTCATCGATCTTGAAGTTGAGGCCTGCCCCGACTCTCTCCATGTGTCTCAAGTCCTTCTCCTTGCTCGCGGCGTTGACGACGAGGAGATATTTTCCCTCGTCAACCTTGAGGACTATGAGATCGTCTACGATTCCGGCGTTTTCGTTCAGCAGAAGCGTGTAGACGGACTTCCCGCTCGGCTGCTTCCCAATGCCCGTCGGGAAGAGGCTCTCTATGAATCTCGCAGCGTCTGGGCCGGTCACGTCGAGTCTACCCATGTGAGAGACGTCGAATATCCCCGCGCGGTTCCTCACGGCCATGTGCTCCTCCATCGTGCTCGTGTACCAGATTGGCATGTCATAACCCGCGAAATCCACTATCTTGCCGTGGGTGCGGTGGAACTCGTAGAGAGGGGTGTGGTTACTTGCTTTGGTCGTCGCCATGCGCGCTTCGTATAATAGGGAGCTCCCTCATCCTTGTTTAAGAGGAGTTTGATTGGGGTCAGGGATTACCTTCGTGCCGATAAGGACGCCGAGGAAGGGCGCTCCTTTCAACCTCGGAGAACTCGTGGACAGGTTCGTCGGCTCAGAGCTCCGGGACGGCGACATACTAGTGATTTCGAGCAAGTTCATAGCCGTGTCCGAGGGCCGGGTCGTCGACCTTGGGACGGTCGTCCCCAGCGATTACGCCGCCTCGGAGTCGAGAAGGCTGAACATCCCCCCTGAGCTGTGCGAGCTCGTAATCAGAGAGTCGGATGACGTGATAGGAGGAGTGAGCGGGTTCATGCTCACCCTGAAAGAGGGGCTCCTGACCCCTAACGCCGGGATTGACAAATCGAACATCGCGCACGGCAAGGTCGTTCTCTACCCCCGCAGCCCTCTGGAGTCGGCGACCACACTCGTGGACGAGATGAGGTTCCGCCGCGGGGTCGAGATAGGCGTCGTGGTCTCCGACAGCAGGCTCATGCCGACGAGGAAGGGGACGGTTGGGGTCGCTCTTTCGGCGGCCGGTATGGAGGCCATCGTGGATCTTCGAGGGAAGCCCGACCTTTTCGGCAACGTCCTGAAGGTCACGAGTCAAGCGATAGCTGACGACCTTTGTTCTGGCGCGCAGGTTGTCATGGGTGAGGCTAACGAGTCTGTCCCGATTGTTTTGGTGCGCGGGTTGAATGCAACTGCCGGGCGACGTTATGGGATGTCGAGTTTCGCGGTAGACCCGGAGCAGTGCGTCTACATGCGCAGTCTTGGATACGGCGCTAGGTGAATCTTCCTTCGAGTTTCATGACTTCGACCTTGAAGTTCTCAGGAGCGAGCTTCGCGCCGCACTTCTTGCACCTGTATCCCGAAGGCTTCAGGATGTCATTGGGGGATCTCAAATCAAACCCAGAGTAGATCGCGTACCCGCACTTGGAACAGACGAGTTCGTAGGTCACGCACGTCAGATTGCTCGTTGCTCTTAAAAGGATTGCAATGAGCACCCATAGCGCTTCGAGAACGAGATTGCCGTTGCCGAGGAGCGCCGGTCTCCCCGGCTACACCCTGGTAATCTGTGAGAAGCCGGACGCGGCGAGGAGAGTTGCGGACGCGCTCTCCGTCGGGACTCCGGAAATGTTCAAGGTAGAGGGCGTACCTGCTTTTCGGCTCAAAGACGGGCGCGGGAGGAAGTACGTCGTCTGTGCAGCGATGGGGCACCTCTATGGGATATCAGATACTGTGAAGGACAGGAGGGTCTATCCCGTGCTGGACTTGGAATGGTTTCCACTTGGAGCGACCAGCGATAAGGCCGCCAAGCTCGTCTCGAGCCGGATCCGGGCCATCCGGAGCCTCTCTGAACGAGCGGACGTGTTCGTGAACGCCTGTGATTTTGACATCGAGGGAGAGACTATTGGCTACAATATCCTGAGATATGCGTCTGGGGGGAGGGAGGTGTCAGCCCTGCGGGCCAAGTTCTCCGCGCTCACCAAGGAAGAGGTCGTGGAGGCCTTCAGGGACGACAGGTTAGGTTCGAGCGGCGGACTTGCGAGGGCTGGGAGATTGAGGCACGTCGTCGATTTCATCTGGGGCGTCAACCTTTCGCGAGCCCTCTCCGAGTCTCTCAGAACAGGTTACAGTTTCAGAACGGTGAGCATCGGTCGCGTCCAGGGGCCGACGCTGAATTTCATAGTCGAGAAGGAGGTCGATGCCAGTGTGTTCGTCCCCACCCCGTACTGGACGGTGAGAGGAAGTTTCAAGAAAGACGATATGGTATTCGAGGGCAAGTACTCCTCGTCACCGATAGTGCCGACGAGACATGCCGCCGAGGAGATCAAAACCGCCTGTGAAGGGCGCGAGGGTCTCGTCTCTCTCGTCACGCGGAAGACCTTCAAACAGCGGCCTCCCCCTCCCCTCAACCTCGCGGACCTTCAGAAAGAGGCCTACAGACTCTTCGGCTACGCTCCGAGCAGGACATTGCAAATTGCGGAGAGGTTGTACCTCGGTGCCATGATTTCATATCCTCGGACGGGGAGTCAAAGACTGCCCAAGCTTGATTATGGGAGGCTCCTTTCGAAGATCGCGGCGATCCCAGGATATTCGGATGTCGTGGACGAGGTCATCTCTCGAGGCAGCATTCATCCTACCGAGGGGCGAGGTACCGATCAGGCCCACCCCGCTATCTATCCGACGGGCGAGTCTGGGAGGAGGCCTCTCGCAGTCGAAGAGGGGAAGGTATTCGACCTGGTAGTGCGGCGGTTTCTCTCGTGCTTTGGCGAGGACGCGGTTCGTGAGGCGAGCTCCGTCGAGGTTTTGGTCGGCGAACACGCATTCAAGATGGAGGAGATGCGCGTGTTGGTCCCAGGATGGATGAAAATCGTGGCCGAGGGGCGGCGCGCCGACGCTGTTTCAACGATGACGATCGCCCTTCGGGAAGGCGACCATGTCGATGTGGAAGTGGTCATTGTTGAGGAGCACGTCAGAGTCCGTCCTGAGCGATATAACCAGGCCACGCTTCTGGAGAAGATGGAGAGGGAGGAGATTGGCACCAAGGCGACTCGTGCCGATATCATCTCCACGCTTTTGGACAGGGGTTATGTCGCAGGGGAGACGCTGGTCCCCACCGAGCTGGGATTTGCGTTGATCGAGGCTATGCGCGAGCATTGCCCCCAGATAATCTCAACCAGCTTGACTCGCGAGATTGAGAACCAGCTTGAAAGAATCGAGGAGGGGTCAGGCGAGTCAGGCCAAGGATTATACGAGAGAACGGTGACGTCTTTGTTGACCCAGATAGGCGAAGTGCGGTTGCACGAAGCCGAAATAGCCGGCAGGATGCGGAGCTCGGTCTCAGAAGGGACTCTCGGGAAGACAATCTTGGGGAGGTGCCCCATGTGCAGAGCGGGGAAGCTGTGGGTGGTCCGCTCCCGCAAGTCTGGGAAGAGGTTCGCTGGTTGTACGAATTACTCGACGGGGTGCAGGGCGTCGGCACCGCTTCCGCAGCGGGGGACGATCAAGGTGGCCTCGAAGCCGTGCGGTAGCTGCGGATGGCCGGTGGTCTACGTGCGGTTGGGCAGGCGTCCGTGGAAGTTGTGCGTGAATGACCGTTGCCCGCGCAAGGTGAACGTGTACGCAATGCAAGATTTGCAAAAAAAGGGAAGAAGGTAGTGAGGCTGTGTGCTCGAATAGTGTGGGTTGGTATTTGAAAAGAGTTAAGGGCGATGAATTTGCTGGCCGGCGGGTTAGAGAGGCTGTGGAGATGGGGGAGCGAGAGGCGGTTTCGGTTTGATTAGACAGTGGCTTGAGTCTCGCGTGTCGGGAGTGGAGCGGCGGCTTGGAAAGGTCGTCGAGCGCAGCAGCGTGTCGGCTACTGTCAAGAACAACTTCATCGAAGTTCTGTATATCGTGGGAATAGTCGTGATGGCTGCGGGCGTGGTCAGTGCCCTCGCTAACCCCGTGAGCCAATCATACATGATTTATCCATCGACCACCGGGGAAACAGTCAGTGAGATGGTCATCTATTCGATGGCTATGTTGCTGGGGTTCGGCGGTCTCTATATCTCGTATCTCAGTGGAAGGCAGACCGTGAAGCCCAGGTTGGTCCCCTTCTTCCTGACGCTCGGGGTAATAATGATTGGGATTGCTATTTACATCGAATTCTATGTGTTCTTCGCCAAGTAGACAACCGTCTTCGAGCGTTCTTTACAGGCTGAACTCGCCGTTCGTCCAATGACCCTTGAAGCTCGATTTTAGCTTGATTGAGCCAGCGTGTGAGTCTGTGTCGATGAGCAGGTCGCCGAGCGCCGTCAGCGACCGCTGATTCATCGCGCTCTGCTTATTGTCCAGCTCAGTCCGGTAAGCCGTGGCGATGGCCCAAGAGCCATTCATCCTGGCATTGTGGGAAAGAAGTTTCATGAGGATGGTCAGCTGTTGCGACTTGCGGGTGTCTGAAGCCAGGGAGTACAGGGAGTTCAAGTCATCGACGATGAGGAGTTGCCTCTTCGAAGAGAGCAGCGGCAGCAGGGAGCTCACCTCGAAGTCTTGTTCAGGCAGGAGAAGCACCTCGCCCGTGGAGATGGACTGAGCGTCCTCTGCGAACTGCTCCATGTTGGTGCAATAGAATGCGTCGGCGTCGAGGATAGTCGTGTCGATGGACTGCAGGCTCGCGCATCTCAACATGAAACGGCTCACATTCATCTTCGCCTGCGTCTCATGCAGAAGCAGAATCGAGAGGCTCCCCCTTAGCGGGGCGAGGAATCTGCTCGTCTGCTCCTTCGTGGGAATGCTCATAAAGTCGCGCCGCCTTTTCAAGTCGACGAACTTGCCATGAGGATTATTAAGGTCGCCACCGACGATGGCAACGCATACTACGACATCGTCTCCCGGCTCAAGAGGACCCACCTTCGGTTCTCCAGCCTCTCGCCCGGGCAGATTGTGGATTCTACCAAGGACTTGGTCATCACAAGCAGGATGGAGATCTCTGCGTTCGGAGGAAGCGTCGTGACGATAGAGGACCTCAACGAGGACCCATTGATAATGGAGGGCCAGCTTCTTTCCAGACTCCTTGACGAATCAAGGAGAAACCTTCTGATTGGAATCGACCCAGGGTCGAGGATAGGCATGGCGATGTTCTACGGTGGAAGAGAGCTAGGCGCCCTGACCTCAAATTCCGTGGAAAGGTCGGTGGAATCTTTGGTCACGCTCGTCAAGGAAGTGCCTCATTCATCACTCTCGGTCAAGATTGGAGGCGGCGAACCAAAGTCCTCGCTGAGATTGGCTAGCCTGTTGAGGGAAAGGCTGCCGCCGTCAGCATCCGTGGAAATCGTCGACGAGTCGGGGACGTCCGCAGGCAAGAGCGGGGCAATCGGTACCACCAGAGACCAGCGAGCCGCGGCAAGAATTGCCTTCCGCAAGGGAATCCAGTTCAGCGACCGCGTGCGCTCGAGAAAAATTCACGGGTAAGCGAGGAAATCGACTCAGGCCCGAACTCCCCCTTGAGAAGGTCTTCTCTCAACCACGGCGGCATCAAATCGATTATTCTCTGCTCGGCGAATCGTGAGTCCATGAAGAAGACCATCCCAACTTTCCCGGGTTCTCGGACGTGCCGCCCGGCGCACTGAAACGCTTTCCTCAAGGCAGGAAGCAGGGAGAGCACCATGTACGCTTGGTGCTTGTCGAGCCGATCGACTTCCATTTGCTTGTACTCGGCGTACGTCGTCGGCGACGGAGGAGGCAGAGGCAACCCCACTACTATCGAGACGTCCATTTGATCGCCGGGGAAATCTTCCCCTTCAGAGAACCGCCCGCCTTGGACTGCCAGGAGCACGCACCCCCGACTAGATTTGAAGGTGTTCATCATCTCCTCGGAGTCTTCGTTCGAGAGGCCAGGCCTCTCGATGATGAGGGTCCTTCTTGGTTGTGTCATCGTTGCGCTTTCAATCCGCGAACGCAGTGGGCCGCTTACCGACTCCAGGACGGCGTATGACGGAAGAAAGACCCCGACGCCTCCTGGGACGGAGCCGCAGACGGCTGCCACCCTCTCCGTGATTTTCGAGTACATCTCCGCGGTCCGCATCTTGAACCTCGTGGTGACGCCGCTATCTATAATCGTCCTGATTCTGAACTTGTAGTCGGTAGTCGCGCTGTGCAAAATCGTTGAAGTCTCGTCGAGGCCGATCGAGCGCAGGAAAAGGCTCGAAGGGCTGATTGTAGCAGAGAGAAGAACGAGGCTTCTGAACCCCGCTGTGGCTGCTAAGAATCTCTTCGAAGGATGGGTGTCGGTCAAGAAGAGCGCGGAATCGGACTTCACCAATGCTATGTCGTCGGAATCGAGCGAGGATAGCAATGCGCTCAAGAAACTGCCTAGCTTGAGGATTGATGCCGGGAGGTTCCTGTTCGTGGCCACGGAGTACCACGCAACTCCCGCGTTTGTCGACAGCTCGAAGACCAAGTCAGATAGCCAATCCTTCGTGTGGCCGCCGGTTATGGCGCCGACGAAGGACTCCTTCCTGACCAACCAGTGGTCGCTCTTGGAACAGAATTGTGTGGCCCTCTCGCCGATTTCCGAGATTGCCGAGCAGATTCGGGGCAGGTAGAGGCTTCTAGAATCGTTGATGCAATCTCTGATCTCCGCGAAGGACAGCGTTGTCGTGGAGTTACCTGAGATGAATTCCCTTATGTTGTGGGCCTCGTCAATCACCGCCACGACTCCATTGAGAGACTTGTCTCCTGCGACGAGAATCGACCTTGAGTTCAGGTCAAGCAGATAGTGATATGTCGTCACGATGATTCTCGAGCGCGCCAACGATAGCCGCCCGACCTCGTACGGACAAACATGAAGTTCAGCTCCCCTCTTCAGAAGTTCTGAAATTGAGCCAGGCCCGCTGGTTTGAGCTTCAACGAGCTCTTCAATCCTGTCGTGATTGAAGGCGACGTTCAAGAAGTAGCTGCAGAGGTTGTTGGAGGTCTGAAAGCTGCAATACCATTTGAAGGTCTCGGGCGATACCCCGGAGCCTCGCTGCCTTAGCAGGCAGTAGTCATATTTCGAGAAGAGGCTGGTGGCTCGCAGTGGAAGCCGTCTAGAGAAGCGGTTGAGCTCTTCCAACACCCGGAAGACCTGTCTCTTCGTGCGGCAGACGTAGATAATCTGGAGGTCGTCCTCAGCAGCTGCCGAGATGGTGCCTGCCAGCACCGCGGCGGTCTTTCCAAACCCGCTCATCGCCTCGGCGACGAATCTCTGTCCGTTCTTGCAAGCGAGATAGACCGACTGTGCGAGTTCCTTCTGTCCTTGACGGAAGGACGGATAAGGGAAGATGTCTTCAGGCGACACTGATTCTCATGTGGGGATTGTATTTTAGGGCAGATGGCGTGACATCTCAGACCGAAATGCGGGACATGAAGTCCTCCTTGCCGAAGATCGTTTCGACGGCGTCGGCGACCTTGCCCCTCTGCTCGGGAAACGTATAGATTCTCAGTATGTCCATGAAACCCGTGATGGATCCGACCAGGGGAAGCTCGCTTATCGGGACGGTCTCTGTCCTCCTCTTGCCGCCATAGACGTCGTTGGAGAAGAGTGTGATCGAGTTGAAAGCCTGCCTTTCGTATGTATACGGCACAGACGGCGTGTTAGGCACGTCGATGTAGATGTCGGAGGGTTTCACTCCCGCGCTCTGTGCGATGTCCGTTGCGAGCTCGTCCCTGAATCTCTTCTTGCTGAATATCCGTTGGATGGTTCTGTCTTTCCTTTGCATGACCTTCTCGAGGACGCATTTGACCAGCCTCCTCTGCATGTAGTTCGCGGCGAGCCTCTTCGCCATCTTGAGCTCGGACGTCCGAGGGTCTAGGTCAGCGAGCTGCTGTAGCACTACCTCGTCAGTGAGTCTCAGAATCTTGTCTATCTGTGAAAGGTCGGTCAGGTGTAGCTCGTTGTCGGCCAAGGTCATCGAGTGGGCGAGCATCAGCTCCGCCGCCCGTACCGTCCGATGGAAGTACACCGCCTTGAACATCTCGTACCTAGCGATGAGGAGGGCCTCGAACGCGTAGAGG
>Ga0307374_10006573_pt1 | contig 18223 bp, 15 predicted proteins | sample OX3MG_FD_202532 | JGI IMG/M metagenome (GOLD analysis project Ga0307374, IMG submission 202532) | Soil microbial communities from Risofladan, Vaasa, Finland - OX-3 | ecosystem: Environmental > Terrestrial > Soil > Coastal area > Acid sulfate soil | place: Finland: Risofladan, Vaasa | collected...
ACCGCACACAGCGGAAGGAACGGCCATGAACATCGTCGACGCTCTTGACCGCGTCAAGGATCGGTTGGACGAGAACGGCGCGCGCCCGGAGACCTTCAGGCTGGTGGATACGATTCGCCGCACGGCGACACAGCCCGGGTCGGATCAGGCACAGGTCCGCTCGCTGCTCGAATTGGTGCGGCGGCTGATGCGGACCCCGGTGGCCCACGCCAACGTAGGTGTGTACGACGACCTGGCGACGCTCGAGGGACAGCTCGAGCAGGCCAGCGTCGAGGCGGCCGCACGGCGTGAGGCCGAGGACAGCAAACCGCTGCCGAAATCGAAGAAGTTTTACAAGGAGTTAAAACAGCGCGAACGGAAATCGTAACCACGCCGTGCCTCGGGGCAGACGCACCACCCAGCCAGGGCCACGCGGCGTTGAGGAGGAGCAGGATGCGAGTCTATCGGACGATCCACTACGGACTGGGTCCGATCGGCCAGGAGCTCGCCCGGCTGACGGCGGATCGCGAATCGCTCCAGATCGTGGGCGCGGTCGACATCGACCCCAACAAGGTCGGCAAAGACGTCGGCGAGGTCATTGGCCTCGGTCGCGCGCTGGGCGTACCGGTCCGGAGCGACGCCGACGCGCTGTTCCGCGAGGTGCAGGCCGACGCGGTCTTGCACACGACCGGCTCCTACCTCGAGCAGGTCTGGTCACAGATCGACGGAATCGTACGGGGGGGACTGAACCTCGTATCGACGTGCGAAGAGCTGTCGTTCCCGGCCGCCCAGCACGCCCAGAAGGCCCGCGAGATCGACGCCCTGGCCAAGCAGCACGGTGTCAGCGTGTTGGGCACGGGTGTCAACCCGGGCTTCGTCATGGACACGCTGCCGCTCTTCTTCAGCGGCATCGCGCAGCGCGTCGACGCCGTGCGCGTGCAGCGGATCCAGAACGCATCAAGCCGGCGTCTGCCGCTGCAGGCGAAGATCGGCTCCGGTAAGACGCCGGAGGAGTTCCGCGCGCTGGTACAGGCGGGCAAGGTGCGGCACGTCGGGTTGCAGGAGTCGGTCTACATGATCGCCGCGGCCCTGGGCTGGGAGCTCGACGACTACAGCGAATCCACCGATCCGGTACTGGCGGACCACCAGATCGTCACGGAGTATTTCACCGTCGCGCCGGGTCTGGTGTGCGGCGTCGAGCAGTACGGGCGCGGCTACGTCAAGGGCAGCGAGAAGATCACGTTGCACCTGCGGATGTACCTCGACGCCGAGCCGGCGCACGATCGGGTCGTCCTCGAGGGCGCACAGCGGCTGGAGCTGGTCATTCCCGGTGGCCTGCAGGGGGATCGCGCCACGACTGCCGTGGCCGTGAACGCCGTTCCACGCGTCGTCGACCACGCGCCGGGGCTGGTGACGATGGCTGACCTGCCGCTGGTGGTTGCGGGTCGCTAGCGCCCCGAGGACCAGAGCCAGGATGTCCTGAATCCCACGCCCATGCGATCCGTAAGCCCGAGCCGATTGGCGGGAGATCAGATGCTTCGCTCCGAGCAGTACGACAAGGTCGCCGTGTTCTTCGACATGTCGAATCTCTATTTCGCGGCGAGGGACCTTGGCATCCGTATCGACTACACCAAGCTGCTCGAGTTCCTGGTCAACGGGCGTCGGCTGCACCGTGCCTATGCCTACATGGCAGTCTCGTCGGACGATACGTCCGCCGTACCGTTTCTCACCTGGCTGCGGCGCAACGGTTTTCGTGTCGTCACCAAGCCGCTCAAGCGCTTCAGCGACGGCAGCAGCAAGGGCGACCTGGACATGGAGTTGGCGGTGGACGTGCTGACCCAGGCTCCGTTCATCGACGTGGCCGTGATCGTCAGCGGTGACGGCGACTTTACCTACCTGGTCGATCGAGCGCAGCGCCTGGGGCTCCGCGTGGAGATCGCCTCGACGCCGCGCTACATCGCGATCGAGCTGCTGGAGATCGCCGACCGCTACGTCGACCTCGAGGCACATCTGCCGATCTTCGCGCTCGAGCGCACGGTGCCGTCGACCGACGATGTGGGCCTGCAGCCCGCCCGCGTCGAAATCGGCAAGGTCGACGACGGCATCGTCGGGAAGTGAGGAGAGCACACGTGGGAATCGTCGAAGAGGTACGCGAGCGGCGGAGCCACCTGCTCGGTCAACTTGAGGAGATCGTAACCCGTGAGTCGCCGACGCTGGACAAGGCGGCCGTCGACCGGTTGGCGCACTACCTCCAGGAGCGCACGCGTGAGCTCGACGGCGATGTGACGGTCTACCCGCAGGAGTCGTATGGGGACCTCACGGTTGCTTCGTGGTCCGGAGCCGGCGAGACGGTCGGCTCGATTCTGGTGATGACGCACATCGACACCGTGTGGCCCCTCGGCACGATCGACCGTCTGCCCTACCTGATCGAGGGCGACATCGGACGGGGGCCGGGGATCTTCGACATGAAAGCCAGCGTGGCGATGATGCTTGAAGCGCTGGCCATGGTCCGCGAGCGCCGGGCGCCACACCGGGCGATCCGCTGGTTGATCAATACCGAGGAGGAGGTGGGCAGTCCTGCCTCGCGCGCGCTCATCGAGAGCCTGGCACGAGAGAGTGACTACGTGCTGTGCCTGGAGCCGCCGGTGCCGCCGATCGGCTCGCTCAAGACCTCACGCAAAGGGGTGGGGCGCTTCACGATGCGGATCCACGGCCGCGCCTCCCATGCCGGAGCTGACCCGGAGAAGGGCATCAGCGCCATTCAAGAGCTCGCCAATCAGATCCACTATCTTCACAGCCTGACGGACTTCGCGCTGGGGACGACGGTGAACGTCGGCGTGGTCCATGGAGGGACTCGACCGAATGTTGTGGCGGCCGAGGCCGAGGCGGAGATCGACCTGCGGGTGGCGACGATCGACGAGGCGGGTCGAGTCGTCGAGGCCATCCGGCAGACGCGGCCACGCCTCCTGGGGACCGCGGTGACGGTAGAGGGCGGACTGAATCGACCGCCGATGGAGCGAACGCCGGCCGTGGTGGCCGCGTTCGAGCGCGCTCGAGAGATCGGAGCCGGCATGGGGCTGGCATTGACCGAGGCAGGGACCGGGGGCGGCAGTGATGGCAACTTCACGGCTGCCGCCGGTGCTACCACCATCGACGGGCTCGGCTGCCCGGGCGACGGGGGGCATGCCGAGCACGAGCACATCCTCATCCCGGGACTGTTCGAGCGGACCGCGTTACTCTTTGGTCTGTTGACGCAGCTGTAATCCAAGTCAGGTCGCCGACAAGAGCGCGCCCGAGCCAGTCCGGCTCGGGCGCGTTCAGCGATTTCTCGAATCGTGTCACCCTCGTGAACACCATGCCGCGTTTCGGCCTCGGCATGTCGCCAGGGGCCAGCGAGGGGCACCGCCCCCCAGGGTGGACCTTCCCCGCCGTCGACTACTCGCCGCTGGGGGCGTGGTCCTCCTCGGTCGCTCGGAGGTCGCCCACCAACTGGCGGGCCTGACCGACGACGGTGCCGAACGCCGCGCGCACGCGCTTCCGCTGAGACGGGCGGAGCAGGCCGAAGTAGGCCACCGCGCCGAGCGCTCCCGCCCAGGCTCCGATCATCGCCGTCTCGCCGGCCACGTACTTCAGCTGGGTCCCGGCGGCCTGCAGCGCGCTGCCGGTCACGTCGGCAACGCGCGTCGTCCGGCCGCGACCTCGCCGCCCCAGCGCGCGCCGCTTTACCGTGTCGCTGAGCGCCTGGCCCATCACCTCGCCCACGCTCGCCAGGACCCCCGCGGCCGCGCCACCGAGGGCTGCCGTCTGGGTTCCCAGCTGTGGTACGTAGTCGGAACGGGCCGTGCTGCCGAAGTCGAGTGCGCGCTCGCGTGCCGCCGCGAGGATGTCCTCGGCCTCCGAGACGGCCTCCTGAGCCAGCGCACGGGCCGCCGGAGCAATGTCGGTCTTGAAGCGATCGCCCAGGTCGGCGGAACGCACGGCACCCTCACTGCGCACCCGGTCGGCGGCGATCATCGCTGCATCGGCCGCCTGTCGCGCCAGCGGCGGCAACTCGGACCTGGCTGTGTCGACGGCCTGGCCGACGAGCTGCTTCATGTCGCTCTTCAGCGCCTGAGCCTCGGGACTCGTGGCACGCTTCCTCGCTTGCTCGACTGACGTCCGGACCACGTCCGCGGCGGCCTTCACCCGTGGGTCGGCAAAGAGGGTCTGAACGCCGGCCGGCGGAGGGGGGGCACTGCGACGGCGGGTCAGCGCAACCGCGATTCCGGCCACGGCGGAGCCGGCCGCGGCGACCAGCCCGATCACCTTCGGCGAGGGCAATGTATCGAAATCTCGCTCACTCATGGCTGTGCCTCCGTACCGATCGAACGCGCGGCCTGCCGGCCCGCTGCCCCGGACATGACCGCGATTATCCACCCGGATCCCCGCATGGCGCCGATCACCGCGGCATCCGGATCATCCTGATCACCTCACGGGCGGCCCGGTGAGCCGGCTATGCGCGGGCGGCGCCCCGTGCCGGGCTGCCGCAGACGCGCAAGAACCGTGCGACGGTTTGCCGGCGTCGACGACCGCGTCGGTCGACCTTCCTCCGCGACCTGGACGCTGCACGGCTACGGCAGCCAACGGGGGAACGGGGATCCGTGCCGCGGCACCTGAGCGTGGCATGACGTTCGTACCGGCTGGGGCGTTTGTCATGCCGGGTTTGTCATCCTATACTCTGCCGGAATGATGAACGAGTACACCGCGCGCTACGATGTCATCGTGATCGGTGCTGGTCACGCCGGCTGCGAGGCCGCCCTTGCCGCAGCGCGCAGCGGAAGTCGCACGCTCATCCTGACGCCCAACCTGGACCGCGTCGGGTTCATGCCATGCAATCCGTCGATCGGCGGCCCGGCAAAAGGGCACCTGGTTCGCGAGGTCGACGCACTGGGCGGGGAGATGGGCCGAGCGATCGACCGGACCGCCATCCAGATCCGCACGCTCAACACCAGCAACGGCCCGGCGGTGCAGGCGCTCCGCGCCCAGGCGGACAAGTCGCTGTATCAGATGGCGATGAAAGAGGCGCTCGAGCGCCAACATGGCCTGGCCATCTCGCAGGAACTCGTCGTCGACGTCGAACTCGAGCCGTACGGCTTCACAACTCGCGTCCGCGCCGTGCGCACGGAGCAGGGCAGTCGTTACCTCGCGGGCGCCGTCGTGGTCACGGCGGGAACGTTCCTGCGCGGCCGGATGATCGCCGGTGACTGGCGAGCGACGGGCGGTCGTGCCGGCGACGTGGCCGCGGTTTCGTTAGCCTCGTCTCTCCACGACCTCGGGCTCCGGCTCCGGCGGCTGAAGACCGGGACTCCTCCTCGCGTCGACGCGCGCACGATCGACTTCAGCCAGACCGACCTCCAGTCCGGGAGCGATCGACCGGCGTGGTTCAGCTTCGACGGCGCCCACGGCGGAATCGAGCGCCTCTCGCTGCAGCCGCTCTCTCTCTATCCGGGCGTCGACGTCACCGGCTGGCGGGTTCAGATGCCGTGCTATCTGATTCATACCAACCCCGAGACGCACGGCATCATCGCCGCAAACCTCGCGCGCGCGCCCATGTTCAACGGCGCCATCGAGGGTGTCGGTCCGCGCTACTGCCCGTCGATCGAGGACAAGGTGGTTCGCTTCCGCGACAAGCCCGCGCACGGACTCTTCCTAGAACCAGAGGGCTGGCGAACCACCGAGGTCTACGTCCAGGGAGCCAACACCAGCCTGCCGCCTGACGTACAGCGTGCCTTCCTCGGCACCATCCCCGCCCTCGCCAATGCGGCCATCACGCGTTTCGGCTACGCGGTGGAGTACGACGCCCTCGACACATCCGAACTCACCGTATCGCTCGAATCGCGGCGGGTGGCCGGCCTCTTCTTCGCCGGACAGGTCTGCGGTACGTCGGGCTACGAGGAGGCCGCCGGACAGGGTATCGTGGCCGGCGTGAATGCGGCTCGCCATGCGCACGGCTCGGCCCCGCTGATCCTGCGCCGCGATCAGGCCTATGTCGGGGTCATGATTGATGACCTCACCACCCGGGAGCTCACCGAGCCCTACCGTATGCTGACCTCGCGCGCCGAATACCGCCTGCTCCTGCGCCCCGACAACGTTGACGAGCGGCTGTCCGCTATCGGTTACCGCCACGGCCTCGTCGACCGGGCGCGTCTGAAGACCGTTCGCGACGAGACGCGACAGATCGCTTCGGCCATTGACGCGTTGGGGCAACGCTACTTATCCGACAACCCGCGCACCCAGCACTCGCTGAGCGCTCACCGTCTGCCGCCGATCACACGCAATCTCACCGCGCTGGAGTATCTCCGCCGGCCTGGAGTGACCTACGGCTCGCTGGCCGGAGCGCTCGACGACCTCGGCGCCTCGAGCCACCCATTGCCTGGCTGGGCCCTCGCGCCACAGGTAGCGGAGCGCGTGGAGATCGCGGCACGCTACGCGGCTTACATCGACAAAGAGCGCGCTCAGGTCGACCGGGCGCGACGCTTCGAGGCCCGCCCGATTCCCTCGGCGGTGGACTTCGACGCCCTGGGTAGTCTTCGAACCGAGGCACGGCAGCAGCTGGCGCGCTTCCGCCCGGCGACGCTCGGCCAGGCGAGCCGGCTGGCAGGAGTGACGCCGGGCGATGTGGCTGTGCTGCTCGTCCACCTGGAGCGGCTCGGAACGCCCGCGGGCGCGGAGGCGGACGTGTAATGGTGCGCAACCGCCGCGAGCGCCACAGTGCTAGGACGACCTGATGCGAATCCTCGTGCTCTCGGACGTCCACGCCAATCTCGTCGCGTTGGAGGCGGTCCTGGCGGATGCCGGGCGGGTGGACGATGTCTGGTCGATCGGCGACGTCGTCGGCTACGGACCCCGGCCACGCGAGTGTGTCGAGATGGTGCGCATACTCACGCCGAACGTGAGCGTGATCGGCAATCACGACTGGGCCTGCATCGGTCGCCTGTCGCTGGAGGACTTCAACCCGGTCGCGCGCTTCGCCAGCTACTGGACGACGACGCAGCTCGCCGCCGAGCACCTACAGTACCTGGAGTCGCTCCCGAACCGCGTGATGGACCGCGAGTGGACGGTTGTCCATGGCAGCCCCCGTCACCCGATCTGGGAGTACATCTACAACGCGCGGGTCGCGGCACTGAACTTTCCAGCCTTCGATACCCGCCTGTGTCTCGTCGGCCACACCCACGTCCCGCTCTTCATCCGGGAGGACGAGGCGCTGGCCAACGCCTCGCCGCACCACCCCGGAGACGACACCGTAGTGGATCTGTCGTCGGGCCGCTTCATCATCAATCCGGGTTCGGTTGGTCAGCCACGCGACGGCGACCCGCGTGCGGCCTACGCCATCTTCGAGCCTGACGACGCGCGCCTCACGTTCCGCCGAGTTACCTACGACGTTGCCCACACCCAGTCCCAGATGCGAGATGAGGGGCTACCCGAATCGCTCGTCTCGCGGATCGCCGTGGGCGTCTAGCCGGCGCGTCGGGCGTTCCTGCGCCGTTGTCCAGGGTTGACCCGCGCGGCATACTTAGCCGCGCCTTGCGCGGGGCGCGCAGTCGGACGTGGCGCGCTCGGGAAAGGGCGGGGAGTGTCGGCGCTCTATCGGAGCATGGTGGTCCCGGTGAACGGCGGCGCCACCGATTTCCAGGTCATCGATCTCGCGATCGCCATTGCCAGCACCGGATCCGGAACCGACCTCACGCTCGTCTTCGTCGTGGAGGTCCCCCAACAGCACGCGCTCGACGCGGATCTCCCAGAGGACATCCGGCGAGGCGAGGCGGTGATGGCACGCGCCGAGGACTACGCCCGCAGCCACGGACATGCCGTGTGGGGCGCGTTGACGGCCACGCTGCTGCAGGCACGCTTCGCCGCGGCGGCCATTGTGGACGAGGCCATCGAGCGCGATGCCGATGCGATCATCCTGGCCACACGGAACGAATATCGGCTGGGGCTGCTTACCCAGGGGGAGACGGTACCGTACGTGCTGGACAACGCACCTTGCGATATTCTCGTGCTGCGCGTTGCCACCGATAGCGAGGGGGCATGAAGATCCTCATTGTTGGGTGCGGCCGGCTGGGATGGCGACTCGCCTCAGACTTTAGCGACAAGGGGCACGACCTGGCCGTCGTCGACAACAACTCCCGGTCCTTTCGCCGCCTGCCCGATCCGTTCCCCGGGCGCCTCGTGGTCGGGACCGGTATCGACGAGGACGTGCTACGCTCGGCCGGGATTCAGCGCGCCGACGTCTTCGTCGCGGTGACCGACGATGACAATACCAACATTATGGCCGGGCAGATCGCCCGCGACGTCTACCACGTGCCGCGCGTCGTGATCCGCATCTACGACCCAATTCGGGCGGAGATCTATCGAAGTCTGGGGCTCACCGTCATCTGCCCGACGACGATCGTGGCGGGCCTCATCGAAGAGCAGGTGTTCGCCACCGAGGGCGAGTCCGTCCGGCCCTGACCGGTCGCCATCACGAACGCAGGAGCGAGATCGATGTACATCATCGTGGTCGGCGGCGGAAAGGTCGGCTACTACCTCACCAAGACGCTCGTCACCGAAGGTTACGAGGTCTTCCTCATCGAGAAGAACCCGGCAAAGTGCCATGTTTACGCGGAGCGCTTCGGTGCGGTCGTCATGCAGGGCGATGGCGCGGACGCTTCCATCCTGCAGGCTGCCGGAGCGGCGAGGGCCGACGTCGTGATCGCCGTCACCGGTGACGACGAGGACAACCTCGTCATCTCGCAGATGGCCAAGGTCAAGTTCCACGTCAGCCGCACCATCGCGCGCGTCAACAACCCCAAGAACGAGGAGCTCTTCCGCCGCCTTGGCATCGACGTCACGGTCAGCCAGACTAACGTCATCCTCAGCATCATCGAACAGCAGATACCGGAGCGAACGTTTGTCCACCTGCTTGCGCTGCGGCACGCCGACCTCGCCATCGTCGAAGCCAAAGTGTCGCGATCGTCTCCCGTCGTCAGCGAGACGGTCGGCAGCACGCATTTCCCACCGGACGTCAACCTGACTGCGATCATGCGCAACGGCGACCTGATCATCCCGACCGGCCAGACCGTCATCCGGGCTGGCGACGAAATCATCGCGGTGACCAAACGCGAGCGCGAAGACGAACTGCGCCACCTGCTGGTCGACTGATACCGACCGGCTACTGCCCGGATGCGTTGCGCTTCGTGCTCAACCCGACGCCCGTTTCGAGTTAACGACCGAGGGCGGCCGGGTTTCCGACCGCCCTCGTGCATCCCCGCGGGAATGAGTGCTATGGATAGATACCTCGCACGCGTGTGAACTCCGCCACCCGCTGGATCGCCCGGGCCAGAGCCGCCGTGCGCAGCATGACGTGGTACTGATCGGCGGTCGACTGGATGGCCGCGAAGCTCTGCGACATGATGCGCTGTAGCCGCGAGTTGACCTCTTCTTCCGTCCACATGAACGACTGGAGCCCCTGCACCCACTCGAAGTACGACACCGTGACCCCGCCGGCGTTGGCGTAGATGTCCGGCAGCACAATGACGCCGCGGTCGTGCAGGATCCGGTCGGCCTCCGGGGTAGTCGGGCCGTTGGCCGCCTCGGCGATCAGCCGGGCCTTGATGCGCGGTGCGTTGGCCTGGGTGATCTGCTCCTCGAGCGCCGCCGGGATGAGGATGTCGCAGTCGAGCTCTAGCAGTTCCTCGTTCGACACGTTCTGGGCACCCTTGAAGTCGACGACGCTCTGGGTCTGGCGCTTGTGCTCGAAGACGGCATGGATGTCGAGCCCGCTCGGGTTGTAGATCCCGCCGCGTGAATCGCTGACGGCGAGCACCTTATAGCCCATGTCAAACAGGATCTTCGCCGCGGTCGAGCCGGCGTTGCCGAAGCCCTGGACGATGAAGCGCGAGCTGCTCAGGTCGATGCTGTAGAAGCGGGCGGCCTCCTGGATGGCATAGACGCATCCCCGACCGGTGGCCTCGGCACGCCCCTCCGACCCACCGAGCAGCAGCGGCTTTCCGGTGACGACGGCCGGCACCGGCACGCCGCCGTGATGCATGCTGTAGGTGTCCATGATCCAGGCCATGATCTGCGGATTGGTGTTCACATCCGGCGCGGGGATGTCCTGGTGTGGGCCGATTACCGGGGAGATCTCGGTGGTGTAGCGACGCGTCAGGTTCTGCAGCTCATTCTGGGACAGGAGCTTCGGGTTGACCTGGACCCCGCCCTTGCCACCGCCATAGGGCAGCCCGACCACCGCGCACTTCCAGGTCATCCACGACGCCAGGGCCTTGACCTCGTCCAGCGTAACGTTCTGGTGGTAGCGAATACCGCCCTTGGACGGTCCGGCCGCGGTATTGTGCTGGACGCGATAGCCCAAGAACATCTGCACGCTGCCGTCGTCCATCTCGACCGGGAAGTTGACCGTGACCTCCCGCTTGCAGCGGCTCAGGCGCTGACGTATGTCGTCATCGAGGCCGATGACGTCGGCGGCGATGTTGAACTGCTCCACCGCGATATCGAAAAGGCTGGGCGTCGCTTTCGCGCGAGCCGGGCTCTCGATTGCCACGTGCGGGTCCCTTCTCTACGACTTCTCGGCCGGACTGGGCCGCTGGTATCCAGGGACGTTCTCAGGCGGGGCGTGCTTCCGCCACCACGACAAAGGAGGCTCGGGCATCCCGGCCTCCTGCACGCGTCAAGTCCGCTCGGTCAGTACCTCCTCCAACAGCTGCCTGGCGACGGCATGATTGGCGGTACCGCGCATCTGCCGCATGACCTGACCCAGCAGGTACCCGATCGCTTCCCGCCTGCCCTTTCGGTAGTCGGCTACCGCGTTAGGGTTCTCGGCGATCACAGCCTCCGCGACCGCGCGGAGCCGCGCGACGTCGCTGACCTGCGCCAGACCGCGCTCGTTGACGATGCCTGAGGGATCGTCACCGGTCTCATGCACGGCTACCAGTACTTCCTTCGCCGTGCGGGTGTTGATCGTTTCGGCGCTGACCAGGTCGATCAACTCCCGAAGCTGGGGCGGACCAATGTTGACCTCGTCGATGCCAAGGCCGCGCTCACGCATGAGCGCAAACACCTCGCCCGTCACCCAGTTGGCCGTCGTCCGAGCGCGGTCCGGCTCACCGTCCAGGCACGCCTCGAAGTAGTCGGCTACCGCCCGTTCCTCGGTCAACACGGCGGCATCGGCCGTGGCGAGTCCATAGTCCGCCGCGAACCGCGCCCGCCGTGCCGCTGGGAGCTCCGGCATTCGGCCGTGTATCGTGGCGACCTCTTCCTCGCCCAGGAATATTGGCGGCAGGTCCGGCTCGGGGAAGTACCGGTAGTCGTGCGCGTACTCCTTCGTACGCTGGGACACGGTCACGCCCTGGTCATCCACCCAGCCTCGGGTTTCCTGCTCGATCCGCTCTCCGTTGAGCAGCGCGGCGCGCTGGCGCTCGACCTCGAAGGCCAGTGCCCGCTCCACGGATCGGAAGCTGTTCATGTTCTTGATCTCGACCTTGGCTCCGGCGAGCGAGCCGTCCATCGAACGCTGCGAGATGTTCGCATCGCAGCGGAAGGCCCCTTCCTCCATGTTCCCGGTGGACACGCCCAGGTAGCGCAGGATCTGGCGCAAGACGATGAGGTACTGGCGTGCGTCCTCGGGCGAGTGAAGGTCCGGCTCGCTCACGATCTCCATCAGCGGCACGCCCGAGCGGTTCACATCGACCAGGCTGTAGCTCTCGCCGGACCGGGTTCGATGCACCAGGCGTGCCGTGTCCTCCTCGAGATGGACACGTCGGATGCCGACCCGCAGGCGTCCGCTGTCCGAGTCGAACTCCAGTCCTCCCTCGACGCAGAAGGGATGATCGTACTGGGAGATCTGATAGCCCTTCATCAGGTCGGGGTAGATGTAGTTCTTGCGATCCAGCTTGCTGAATGCGGGAATGCTGCAGCCGAGGGCCAATCCGGTCATCACGGTGTATGTCACGGCCTGGCGATTGATGGTGGGGAGGGCGCCCGGCAGGCCCAGGCACACCGGACAGACGTGGGTGTTGGGCTCGGCTGCCGCGTACGACGCGGAACAGCGGCAATACATCTTGGATCGAGTCAGGAGTTGCGCGTGAACTTCCAGCCCGATGACCGTCTCGAACTCCACCGCGATCACCCCGCGCTGCTCCGCGGCCCGTCGCCGCGCTCGACCGATTATAGCACGGTCGATTCCACTATCGAACGATCGAGTTGTCAAATGCGTAGCCGGTTTCCGCCGCCCCGCGGACCCGACCGAGCGAGCCGACGCGCGGGCTACGGGCCGAGGGCGATGAACGGGGTGGGATCGACGGGGACACTGTTGATCCGAATCTCGTAGTGGACGTGGGGCCCGGTGGAGTTGCCGGTCGAGCCGGAGATCGAGATGACCTGGCCCGCCTTGACCTGCTGGCCGACCGTCACCAGGACCTGAGTGTTGTGGCCGTAAAACGTCTCGATCCCGTTGCCGTGATCGATCTCGACCAGGTTGCCGTATCCGCCGTCCCATCCGGCAACCACCACGGTGCCGGCCGCTGTGGCCTTGACCGGCGTGCCGGTCGGCACCGCGAGGTCGATACCGGAGTGAAAGTGCGGATATGGCCCGTAGGCCGGCTCCGAAGTGAAGCTGGTCGGACCGAAGGACTGCGTCACCACGCCATTCACCGGGGCGCCGCGGGGAGTGGTGGACAGGGACAACGCACCCGTCGGCACGTTTGCCGCGGCTTGCTGCGCGGCCGCGAACTGCTCCTGGGCCGTTTGATTCACCTGGTCGAGCGACGTCTGCAGCGCGGCCAGGCGATTCATGTCCTGCGAGATCTGGTCGCCCACGGCCTGGGCGTTGGCTGTACCGGCGAGGTCGCTCGCGGTGGGCCCGCCTACCGGTACCTGAGCCGCTGGGAGCCCGAGCATCCCGCGCAGTTGGCTGGCAAGCTGCTCCAGCTGGGAGATGCGCTGATCAAGCGACTGGACTCGCGAGTTGAGATCTTGAACCTCGCTCTGGCGCTGCTGCTGAACCGCCTGCAATTGCTGGTCGGTGGCCTGAACCTGCTGCTGCGACGACTGCAGCGCGGCCTGAGTTTGAGCCACGGTCTGAGACTGCTGCTGGGTCTGGTTGTTCAGCGCCGCGGCGTCATGCTGAGCCTGCTCGAGGTCCGCGGCCAGCGAGCTGACCTGGCTCGATAGGCTCTGAATCTGGCCCACCGCCGCGTCGCCGGCCGTGTGGTCGGTTTTAGGCGCGGCCGGAAGTGTAGAAGTTCGCGGCAACGTGGTCGGGACGGACGTGGTAACCACCGCCGCCTGACGGCGAGCGGAGGTGGCCGCGATGCCCAGCACTCCGACCGTCCCGCCAGCGCCGAAGGCCAGCGTGATCAGCAACCAGTAAGGCACGACGCTGGTGCGCCGCAGCCACGCCGTCGCGCGGGTGATGGGGTCCGCACGCCCCCGGTCGGCCTCCTCCGGCACGAAAACCGTGCTCGTCCTCGCCGGTCGCGCCTGCAGTGGCCGGAGCGTGGCGATTGATGTTGGTAGCGCAGTCGACCTATTCGCGATCATGAGATGACCATAGCGGGACGACCAGTTTGTGAACAAGGCGACAAAGGTCCCAACGCCCGGCAGCGACCGTCACGTCGTGCGCCGTACGTGGGTCACGGTAGCGGCCCGAACACCGGGGTGGGGTCCGGTATCTCACCGGACTCCGGTGCCTGGGAACACGCGCGCGGGCCGGGGAACCGCGAAGGGGTATGGTAAGATCGCACGTTGAGAGGTCGAGCCACCGGAACCGTCGCGGCACGCGCGACGAGCACTTGTGGCGCAGATGCGCGATCCCCGGTGCGGCCCCCGCACTCAACGGACCCGAGAGGATCAGCGCGCGTGCGTCCTCCGGCGGCCACGTGGCCGGCTCACTCCCGATCCATCTTGCTGTCTCGCGGCGACGGCGCCGCGGCGGGCGACCGGAGCAGCGAGGAGGCCAGAGCGCACCATGGTGGTCAAGTCTGAGACGAAGCTCGTCACGCTGAAGATCAACGGTGAGCCGGTTACCGTCCCGGACTCCGCGACCGTCCTCCAGGCATGTCAGTACGCCGGAATCGAGGTGCCCAACCTCTGCTACCAGCCACTGCTGCGGCCGTGGGGTTCGTGCCGAGTCTGCACCGTGGAGATCCTTGGACGACGTGGAGGACTGGTCGAATCGTGCGCCGCCCAGGTGCGCGAGGGCATGGAGGTCCTCACCCACTCGCCGGAGGTACTGGCGTCGCGCCAGTTCCTGCTGCAGATGTACCTGGTCGACCACGCGCTCGACTGCCCGACCTGCGACAAGTCCGGCGAGTGCTACCTTCAGGACAACACGTATCTGCACAACGTGCACCACAACCCATTCCGCCGACCCAAGCTCGCTCGTGCCTACACGCACCTGAGCGACGTCATCGACTACAAGTGGGATCGGTGCATCATCTGCGCGCGCTGTACGCGCGTGTGCGACGAAGTCATCGGCGTAACCGCGATCGAGGTGCTCAATCGAGCGCTGGAGGCGGAAATCGGCCCGGCATACGGCACCGACCTGCGGGACGGGACCTGCACCTCGTGCGGGATGTGCATCGCCGTGTGCCCGGTTGGGGCACTGACCGATCGCCGATTCGGCTCCCATCCCTGGGAGCTCAACGCCACCGAGACGGTCTGCGGCTTCTGCGACGTCGGCTGCACTCTCAACATCGAGCACAACCGCGACCTGGTGCGACGGGTCACCCACCTGTGGGACCGCGGCGTCAACCACGGCTACACCTGCGAGCGCGGCAAGTGGGGTTACGACCAGGTGCAGCATCCGGATCGCCTCGACCGCGCCTACGTGCGCGGCGCGGAGGGATTCGCCGCGGCGGCCATGGACGAGGCACTCGACCTGGTGGCTGAGCGCTTCCTCCATTACCAGGGTAGCCAGTTCGCCGCCCTGGCTTCTCCCGACAACACGAACGAGGAGAACTACCTCCTGCAACAGTTCACCCGCGCGGTGATGGGCACGAACAACGTGGACCGACTGATTCGTCCCAATCAGACTCGCGTCGACGTCGCGCTGGAGAACTCATTCGGAGTGCCCGCCAGTACGAACTCCATGCAGGAGACCTTTACCGACACCAAGGCCCTGCTGGTCGTCGGTCCAGATATCGGCCAGGCAGCCCCGGTTGCCAGCTACTGGCTGTACTGGTCGCGCACGTACCGTGAGACCAGGACCGTCGTGGTGTCTCACGACCATTTCCCGCTGTGCAACCGCGCCGAAGTCTGGCTTCGTCCGCCGGTGGGTCAGGAGGCAGCCGTCCTCAACGCTATGGCCCGGGTCATCGTCGACGAGGGGCTGGCGCGTCCGCCCGGCGTCGTCGAGTCCGGATTTGCGACGTGGCAGGGGTCACTGGCTGCCTACGACGTCGATGCGGTCGCCGAGCGCACCGGAGTGGATCGGGAACTGATCCGCCGCGCGGCGTTGATCTACGCCACGGGCGGCGTCGGACGGAATGACGGCCGCGAACTGCACGCCTACCCGCCGAGCGCCGTCTACCAGACGCTGGCCGGTGAGGGGGAGGCGGACGCGCGTGCGGCGTCCATCGCCCTCAACAATCTGGCGCTGCTGACGGGCAACGTCGGCCGGGCGGGCGGCGGCGTGCTCGCCTTCCGCGGGCCGGCCAACTACCAGGGGGCGACCGACCTGGGCTGCACCCCAGCGTTGTATCCGGGCTACCAGTCGGTCGAGAGCGAGCCAGCCCGGCGCGCGTTCGAGGCTGCCTGGCTGCCTCGCTGGAACGACGCGACGGTGCCGCAGAACGGGTTCAAGTCGCTGCGTTCTCTGCCCACCGAGCCGGGTCTGACCCTCGAGGCGATGATCGACGCGATCGAGTTGGGCCGGATCAAGGCAATGTACATCGCCGGTGCCAGCCACAAGTACAGCGCGGGCGTGGACGAGCGCCTGCTCGCGATCCTGCCGAAGCTGGAGTTCCTGCTCGTCGAGGACGTCTTCGAAAGCCCGCTGACCGAGGTCGCCCACGTGGTGCTGCCCGGCACGATGTTCCTGGAGAAAGACGGGTCGTTTACCAATGCCGACCGCACGATCCAGCGCGTGCGCACCGCGATCGCACCCCCTGGCGATGCCCAGGGCAGCTGGTGGTACGTGCAGCAGATCGCGCAGCGGCTGGGCTACGGGCTGAGCCACCCGCACCCGTCGCTGGTGCTCGAGGAGATTGCGCGAGTGGCACCGATCTACGCGGGTGTCTCGTTCCCGCGGCTGGAGCGGGGACCGCTGCATTGGCCGGTGCGTCCGTTCACGGCGGAGCAGGGCGTCTTCCTCGAGGTTGGCAAGGGCCTTGCGCCCGACCGGGTGCATCTCGTCGCCGACTAGGGTCGACCCGAACGAACGAGTGAGGATGGGCGTCAATGCTGGACGAGGTCAAGGGGTTCTGGGTCACCTTCAAGCGCCTGGGAACCGGCAACGTCACCACGCAGTACCCTGAGGAGAAGCGACAGATGGCGCCGCGCTTTCGCGGCTTGCCGTCGCTGCGTGCCGATCCGGAGACCGGCGAAGCGCTGTGCGTGGCTTGCGGACTGTGCGCGCGCATTTGCCCGACCAGTTGCCTCGAGATGAACGTCGTAGCCTCGGAGGAGGGCGACCGCGAGCTCGGAGAGTTCATCCTGCGCTCGGGGCGCTGCCTGTTCTGCGGTTTCTGCGCCCAGGTCTGCCCCGTCGACGCGATCACCATGAGCGGCGAGTACGAGCTTGCCACTCAGACGCGCGACGGGCTGATCTACACCAAGACTGAGCTCGCCAGCATCGGCGCCCAGAACCCGGGCTGGTGGACGGCGGAATAGCCCGGCGCGCGAGTAAACCGAGGTGGTCCACGACGGGGCCGGCTCGGCCCCGTCATCGTAGTCAGCGAGCCCGACCCCGCACCGGGTGTCAATCCGTTTGACCGCCCCCCGTCCCCGGCCTAAGATCGATCCGTTACGCGCGGGCCGAGCCGCGGGTCCGACCCGCACGCTGCTCGAGCGACGATGGGAGGGTCAAGCCATGGCCACGGAGCGCAAGTTCTACTGCGCCGGCGAGTGGCGCTCGTCAAGCCACACAGTGACCATCCGCAATCCCTACAGCCGCGATATCGTGGGCACGACGTCGCTGGCGAGTCACGACGACCTCGACGACGCGATCTCCGCGGCCGAGCGCGCCTTTCAGGAGACTCGGCGGCTCCAGAGCTACGAGCGTGCGGCGATCCTGGACCGCATGGCCGACGGATTGGCGGCTCGCCAGGAGGAGTTCTCACGCCTGATGGTCCAGGAGTCCGCCAAGCCCATTCGGGACGCCCGGGTCGAGGTTGCCCGCGGCGTCTTCACGCTCAAGACGGCGGCCGAGGAAGCCAAACGTATCACCGGGGAGGTGATCCCGCTCGACCTGATGGCCTCCTCGTCGGGACGATTCGGCATCACCCGTCGCTTCCCAATCGGGCCAGTGTCCGGGATCTCGCCGTTCAATTACCCGCTGAATCTGGCTCTGCACAAGCTGGCCCCGGCAATCGCCGCCGGGAACACCATCGTGCTGAAGCCCCCCAGCTACGACCCCCTGACGATGCTGGCCTTCGGCGAGATCATCGATCAGGCGGGCCTACCCCGCGGCGCGGTCAGCATCATGCCGATGGACCGCGAAGTCGGCGATCGCCTGGTGACCGACTCCCGTTTCAAGCTGCTCTCCTTCACCGGGTCACCGGTCGTCGGTTGGGACATGAAGGAGCGGGCCGGCAAGAAGAAGGTCGTGCTCGAGCTTGGCGGCAATGCGGGGGTCGTGGTCGATCGTGGGGCGAACATTCCGCTGGCCGTGTCGCGCGTGCGTGTCGGAGCGTTCGCATATGCCGGCCAGGTCTGCATCTCCGTGCAGCGCGTCTACGTGCACCGCTCCGTGTTCGACGAGTTCAACGACCGGCTGGTTGCCGAGGTCGAAGCCATGAAGCTGGGCGACCCGCTGGACGACGCCACCGATCTCGGCCCGATGATCGATGAAAAAGCCGCGCGGCGCAGTGAGGACTGGGTGGCGACGGCCGTGTCCGAGGGCGCGCGCGTCCTGACAGGCGGCAAGGCGAAAGGGAATTTCTTTCAGCCGACCGTGCTCGTCGACGCGCGGCGCGAGAGCTTCGTCTGCAGCCGCGAGGCGTTCGCGCCACTGGTCAACGTCTTCCCGTTCGACGAGTACGAGGAAGCG
>Ga0307374_10006574_pt1 | contig 18222 bp, 15 predicted proteins | sample OX3MG_FD_202532 | JGI IMG/M metagenome (GOLD analysis project Ga0307374, IMG submission 202532) | Soil microbial communities from Risofladan, Vaasa, Finland - OX-3 | ecosystem: Environmental > Terrestrial > Soil > Coastal area > Acid sulfate soil | place: Finland: Risofladan, Vaasa | collected...
GGCGGCTACCTGGCGCGCGCTCACGACCCGCCTCCCGGCAACCTGGTCGTCTGGCGTGGATTGGCTCGGCTCAATGATCTCGCTCTCGGCGCCGAATTCGGCTTCACACTTGTGGGTAAATGAAAGCTCACCTTGCTGCCTACCGCGTCATTGCGATCCCACGACGGCTTCGAACGGGCCGACACAGGGGCCAGGACTTTCGTGGCGGCTTTCTGCGGTTCGCCAAGCTGAAGACTGATATCGACCTAATGATGAACTCGGATCGGAACCCGGACGCGCGGTTCACCACGATGCTGGACCTTTACGCGCTGCCCGGCGATTTCCCCGAACGCGCCAGGGCATTTGCCGAGCCCGATCCTTATAAGAAGGTCGCCATCTTGGAAGAGGCGATGCGTCAATCCGTCGGGAGCTCGCGACTCACCCCTTACCTGCAGCTCCACGAGTTCGAGGCGCTCCTGCTGACCCAGCCAGGCGAACTGAAATCGGAGTTCCCCGAGCGATCGCGCGCCATTGATCGCCTTGCAACCTCTCTGGCCGGTTGCGAGGCGGAACGAGTCAACGACGGCGCCGATACCGCCCCGTCCAAGCGGATTATTGCCCAAGTGCCGGAATACGAAGGCCGCAAGGTCACCGCCGGGCCGAACCTTGCCCGTAGGATTGGGCTGCCTACCCTGCGAGCGCGCGCCCCGCACTTCGACGCTTGGCTGGCTCGGCTGGAAAGCCTTGCGTAGCCCGAACTGATCGGCGATGATGCGCCCATGAGCGGCACAAACCCAGTCGCGTCCGATCTGCCGCTCGCGGGGGTCGCGCCGCTTTGCCTGCTGGCAAAATCGGCGCGAAGGGCTGCGAAATTCCGCAGGGGCAGACGCGCCGGTGGCGCGTCTGCGCCCCCGGGAAGCGAAGTCGGCGCGAGCACAAGCGGGACGCGCGCCGCAGGCGCGCTGGGGCCCGCGCCCACCAACGCTGCGGGCGCTCTACCGTGTGGCGGCGCTCGGCCCGCTGGCGATTCTCGCCGGCGCGGCGTGGTGGCTGCGCCGCAATTGGGCGCGGATTCCGCCCCGCTACGCGATTCACTGGGGCCTGGATGGCACTCCCAGCGGCTGGGCCTCGCGGACGTTTTGGGGCGTTTACGGCATCCTGTTGCTGGGCGCCGGCGTTTGCCTGATGCTGGCGCTGCTGGGCTACGCCACGCTGCATTGGGCGCACTCGCCGCACGGCGCGGCCGACCGCGCCCACCGGCAAGCCACCGCCTGGTCGCTGGTGGCGGGCGCCTACCTGCTCGCCGCGGCCTTTGCCGGCACGGCGCTGCTGCCCCTTACCCAGGATCCCCAGCCCTTGATGGTCGGCATCATCATCATGGTGCCGCTGTTGCTGGCGGGCGGTCTGGTGGCGGCCTGGAAAGCCCGCCCCTCCAGCCCCGCGGCCGCAGCGGTTCGCGCCGACAGCCAACACTGGGTGGCCGAGGTCTTCTATTACAATCCCCAAGATCCGTTCGCGGGGGTCGCGCCGCTCTGCCTGCCGGCAGAATCGGCGCGAAAGGCCGCGAAATTCCGCAGGCGCAGACGCGCCAGTGGCGCGTCTGCGCCCCCGGGAAGCGAATTCGGCGCGGCCCCAGCGAAGCGCAGCGCCGACTTGGGGCCACGGGGCCCCCAAGTCGGCGCGAGCACAAGCGGGACGCGCGCCGCAGGCGCGCTGGGGCCCGCGCCCACCAACGGTGCTGGTGCCCAAGCGCTTCGGCTGGGGCTACACCTTGAACTTCGCCAGCGGTTGGGCCTGGGTGGTGATGGGTGGCCTCTTCGCGGTGTTGGCGATGGGGGCGGTGGTGGCGGTGGTTTCAGGAACTTAGCGAGGCGACAACATGCGAACGCTCCGTTGTGCGGCGCTGGTCATCACCTTCGCGGCCTTGGCGGCCGCGCAATCCCCCTCCACCCTCACCCTGCGGGCGCCCGGGCTCGAAAAGCCCGTCACCATCCTGCGCGACCACTGGGGCATTCCGCACATCTACGCCCAGAACGAGCACGATCTGTTCTTTGCGCAAGGCTACAACATCGCCAGCGACCGGCTCTTCCAGCTCGAGCTCTGGCGGCGGCAGGCGACCGGGACGCTGGCCGCGGTGCTGGGCCCGCGGGCGCTGCCCCGCGACATCGGCAACCGCCTGTTCCAGTACCGCGGCGACCTGACCGCCGAGCTCAACTGGTACCATCCCCACGGCGCCGCCATCGTGCAGGCCTTTGTGGACGGCATCAACGCCTACATCGCCCGCACCCAGCGCCACCCCGAGCTGCTCACCCCCGAGTTCAAGATGCTGGGGCTCCAGCCGGGGCGCTGGACGCCGGCGGTGGTGATTGCCCGCTTCAACGGCCTGCTGGGCAACGTCACCTCGGAGATCAACATCGCCCAGGCCGTGCGCGCCATCGGCCCCAGCCGGGTGGCCGAACTCGAGGATTTCCAGCCGGCGCCACCCAAGCTGACCCTCGACCCGGCGCTGGCCGACGCCCCCCTGGGCCCGCAGGTGCTGGCGCTCTACAACGCCTTTCGCCGCCCGCTGCGCTTCACCCCCGACGAGCTGCTCCCGGCCGACCGCGACCAGGCCGCGGCGCTCACCGCCGAGGCCGCGCCCCTGGGCCCCACCCCCTTCGACCTCAGCCGCGACCTGCAGGAGATCGGCAGCAACAACTGGGTGGTGAGCGGGCGGCTGACCCCCAGCGGCTTCCCGCTCATGGCCAACGATCCCCACCGCGTGCAGGAGGCGCCCTCGCTGCGCTACTGGGTGCAACTGGTGGCGCCGGGCTGGGACGTTATCGGGGGCGGCGAGCCCGCCCTGCCTGGCGTCTCCATCGGCCACAACCAGTACGGCGCCTGGGGCCTGACCATCTTCGGCGGCGACGAGGAGGACCTTTACGTCTACGACACCAACCCCGCCAACCCGCTGCAATACAAGTACGGCAACGGCTGGGAGGCGATGCGGGTGGTTCACACCACCATTGCGGTGAAGGGGCAGGCGCCGGCCCAGGTCGAGTTGAAGTACACCCGCCACGGCCCGGTGGTCTACCAAGACCCGGCCCACCACAAGGCCTACGCCGTGCGCGCCGCCTGGCTCGACATCGGCAGCGCCCCCTACCTGGCCAGCCTGCGCATGGACCAGGCGCGCAACTGGCAGCAGTTCCGCGCCGCCTGCGCCTTCAGCCGCGTGCCCAGCGAGAACATGGTGTGGGCGGACGTGCACGGCGACATCGGCTACCAGGCGGTGGGCGAGACCCCGCTGCGGCCCAACTGGAGCGGCCTGGTGCCGGTGCCCGGCGACGGCCGCTACGAGTGGAAGGGCTACCTGCCCCCCCTCGATCTGCCCCACACCCTCAACCCGCCCCAGGGCTTCTTCAACACCTCCAACAATTTCCTGCTGCCGCCGCACTGGCCCTACCCGGAGGCGCTGCACTACCAGTGGGCGGACGCCTTCCGCGCCCGCCGCGTCGCCGAGGTGCTGGGCTCGGGCCAGCGCTTCACCGTCGCCGCCACCGAGCGCCTGCAGGACGACTACCTCTCCCTCCCGGCGCGCGAGCTCGTCCCGCTGCTGCGCGGCCTCTCGCTCCCCGCCGGCCTGGCCCGGCAGGCGCAGGCCCGCCTGCTGGCCTGGAATGACGTGATGGACCAGCACTCGGTGGCGGCCAACATCTATGAGAATTGGCAGCGCCGCCTGCTGGCCAACCTCCGCCAGGTGCTGGTGCCCCCCGCCGCCCGCCCCTACATCGGCTACCTTAGCCTGGAGCGCTCGGTGGCCTGGCTCAACGCCCCCGACGGCCGTTTCGGCCCCGACCCCCTGGCCGGGCGCGACGCCCTGGTGGCGCGCAGCCTGCAGCAGGCGGTCGCCGACCTCAGCCGCCGGCTGGGGCCCGACCCGGCGCGCTGGCCGCTCGGCGCCACCCACCACGCCACCATCTACAGCCCGCTCAGCCCGGCACTCGCGCCCGCGCTGCGCGCCCGCTTCAACGTCGGCCACCTGCCGCGCAGCGGCGATGCCTACACCATTGACGCCACCGGCGGCGGCGACAACCAGACCGCCGGCGGGTCCTTCAAGATCATCGCCGACACCGGCGACTGGGACAGCTCGGTCGGGATCAACAACCCCGGCCAGTCCGGCGACGTCAACAGCCCCCACTACCGCGACCTCTACCCGCTGTGGGCGCGGGGCAAGTACTTCCCCATCTTCTTCTCGCGCCGTGAGGTGAACTCGGTCACCGAGCAGAAAATCCTGCTGCAACCCGCGCCCCACTGAAGTCCGGCGCGGCGCCGCCGATAGATCCCTCATTCCAGGGCACCGTGTTCAGCCCGCTCGAGGCGGCCGCGGCCCAAAAAGCCGCGGCGCCGACGCCTGGGCCCCGGTGCTTCGCGCCGCCCACTGCCGACCAGCAAGACGGGGAGCCACATCAGCGGCGGCCGACAGGCCCGCGCCGAAGTTGCCTCGAGCAGCGCGGGCCCGCCACCCCCACTCTTTCCAGCCGGGCGACCCACAAGCGGGACCCGCGCCGCAGGCCCGCGCCCACCAAACGCTGTGGCACAGCCAATCCTGGCTGTGCCCACCGCGCGCCTCCCCGGTCCTCGCCGACGCGACCCCGCTGCTGGATGCCGACCGCAGCGGCCGCAGGCCACCTCCCCAGCCAACCCTGGCTGTGCGCCCCTGAGGTCGGGCTTTTCCGGCAGGCCGGCACCGGTCGCGGGGGTCGCGCCGCTTTGCCTGCTGGCAAAATCGGCGCGAAGGGCTGCGAAATTCCGCAGGGGCAGACGCGCCGGTGGCGCGTCTGCGCCCCCGGGAAGCGAATTCGGCGCGGCCCCAGCGAGGCGCAGCGCCGCCCCGCGCTGTTACAGCGGGGCGGCTCACAAGCGGGACGCGCGCCGCACCGGCCCGGCGCTGCTACAGCCGGGCCGGGCAGGCGCGCTGGGGCCCGCGCCCACCAACAGTGGGAGAGCCTGCCTTTAGGCCGCGCGCAATAAGATCTTGCCGTGGGCCTCGCCGCGCTGGCTCATCTCCTGGGCCCGGCGGGCCTCGGCCAGCGGCAGCACCTGGGCGATGCGGGGACGCAGCACGCCCTGGCTGGCCAGCGCCGCCACCTCCGCCAGGTCCTCCGGCCGGCGCTGCATAACGAACGCCACCGCCCGCAATCCGCGGCGCTGGGCCTCGGCCTCGTCCACCCCGCCCACCGTGCTGGCCACCACGCCGCCGCGCCGCACCAAGGCGTAGGAGCGGCGCAGGGTGTCGCCGCCCACCAGGTCGAGCACGGCGTCCACCGCGCCCACCGCTTCTTCAAAGGGCTTGCCGCGGGCGTCGAACACCTGGGCCGCGCCCAGCTCGGTGACGTAGCCCAGCTCGCTGTTGAGGTCGGTGGCCAGCACGCGCGCCCCGCGCTGCAGCGCCAACTGCACCGCCAGCGAGCCCACCGCCCCGCCGGCCCCGTGGATCAGCACCGTCTGCCCGGCCTGCAACCCCAGCGCCCGCGTCACCAGTTGGAAGGCGGTGACGCCGGGCGTGGGCAGCGCGGCGGCGGTGTCGAAGGAGACATTTTCGGGCAGGTGCGCCAGGTCGCCGGCGGCGACGATGGCAAATTCGGCGTAGGCGCCCTGGGCAAAGCCGAACACGCGCTCGCCCGGGCGAAAGTCCAGCGCCTGGCCGCCGGCCTCGATCACCTCGCCGGCAAAGTCGCGCCCCATGGTCAGCGGAAACGGCGCCGCGCCCAGGTGGCCCTGGCGCACCTTCCAGTCCAGCGGGTTGACCCCGACGCTGCGCACCGCCACCAGCACCTCGTCCGGCCGGGGCGCGGGCCGCGGCGTCTCCTCCAGCTTGAGTTGCTGGCTATCCCCAAACGAATGAATGCGCACCGCTTGCATGGCAGCCTCCCTTCCGGTTTGGATGCCGAATCGCGAGCCGGAGAAGGCGCGGGGGCGGCCGGCGCGCCGCCGCGCCTGTCCTGTAGTCATTTACAGCTACCCCCACCGAGGTTTTCACGAAACCCTATCTGTCCGGGGGGCGTCAGTTGGGCCAGTTGGTTGCAATGCAAGGGAACCGGTCAAACCGCGGGGACTCCGCTTGGAGTCGCCTGCGCCGCAGTGTGGCGTGGCTGTGCTTGGCGACGACGCTGGCCTTTGCCGGCCTCGACGCCCTGCACCAAGACCGCCGCGGCGGCGAGCCGACAGGCGCGCTCGCCCACCCCTGTCGCATCTGCCAACTGGCCAACTCGATCCACCCCTGGGCGGGCCACGCCCCGCCCCTGTCGGGGCGGCTGGAACGGTGCGAGCGGCTGACGCCGCCTCGGCCGACGCAGCCCCGTTTCGCCCCTCTCCCGCTGCCCCTGATCCGTCCGCCTCCGACCCCGCTCTGCTGGCGCTGAAGCTGGCCTCGCCCCGTCCGCCCTCGGTCGGCCGGGCTTGGCCGTGTTGTTTCTGCCCGAGCCGTCCGCCTTCAGGAGACGCTTGTGATCCGTTTTGCCCCTCTGTCTGCCCTTGTGCTGCTCTGCGCCTGCGCCCCCCGCCTGGCCGCACAATCCACCAACTCCGGCACCGTGCTCGGCACCGTCGTGGATCCCTCCGGTGCCGCCTTGCCCGGCGCCACCGTCATCTTGAGCAATCCCATCCGCCAGTTCTCCCGCACCGAGATAGCCGGCGGCCACGGCCAATTCCGCTTCCGCAACGTTCCCTTCGACAGCTACACCCTGATCGCCCAGTCCCCCAAGTTCCAATCCGCCGTGCAAGCCCTGGAGGTGCAGTCCACCGTCCCGGTGGCGGTGACCTTGAAGCTGGCCTTGGCCGGCGCCGCCACCACGGTGACAGTCGAAGCCGCCGGTGCCACCGCGCCCACCCTCTCGCCCACTGCCCAAACCAACCTGGACCGGACCGTGATCACCGAGATGCCCACCCGCTCGATCGGGTCGGGGCTTTCCGACCTGATCACCTACAGCTCGCCCGACGTGGCCGCCGACTCCAACGGATTCTTCCATCCGCTGGGCGACCACGCCGAACAGACCTTTGTGATTGACGGCCAACCCATCAGCGACCAGCAAAGCAAGCTGTTTTCCACCTCCCTGCCCGCCAACGCGATCGAGTCGCTGGACCTGATCACCGCCGCCCCCAGCGCCGCCTACGGGGACAAGACCAGCATGGTGGTGGAAGCCACCACGCGCTCCGGGCTGGGCGCCAGCCGCCCCCACGGCAGTTGGGATGCCTACTACGGCTCCTTCGGCACCGTGGGGGAGAACGCCACCTTCAGCTTGGGCAACTCGCATTGGGGAAACTTCATGGCGCTGGACAGCGTCCGCTCGGGACGCTTCCTCGACTCCCCCGAGTTTTCTCCCTTCCACGATGTCGGCAACAACGGCGAGGTCTTCGACCGCCTGGATTTCCAGCCCAATGCCAACAACATCTTCCATCTGGACTTGCTCGGCGCGCGCAACTGGTTTCAAATTCCCAACACCTATGACCAGGTGGCCTCCGGCCAGGATCAGCGTCAGCAGGTGCTCTCCTTCAATATCGCTCCCTCCTACCAGCACATCTTCAGCGCCACCACCCTCATCACCGTGGACCCGTGGCTGCGGCGCGACCACGTCAACTACTATCCCAGCGGCAACCCCTTCGCCGACCAGCCCGCCACGCTGGGGCAAGACCGCTATTTGACCAACCTCGGCGGCAAGGTGGAGGTGGCCTATTCCGCCGCCCATCAGAACCTGACCGTGGGCACGCAAATCATGCAGACGCGCCTGCAAGAAGAGTTTCACCTGGGCCTGACCAATCCGCTCTTCAACGCCGTCTGCGTGGATGCGGGCGGCAACGCGGTGGCGGCGCCGGGGGTCAACAGCCCCTCCCTATGCGCCGGCGCCGCCCCCGGCGACGCCGCCAACCCCAGCTTCATGCCCGGGCTGCTGCCGTTCGACCTGACCCGCGGGGGCAGCCAGTTTCAATTCCAGGGAGCCACAAACATCAACGAGGCGGCCGCCTACGCCCAGGATGGGTTGACGCTGGGCGGGCTCAATCTCAGCGCCGGCGTGCGCCTGGACCATTATGCTGGCCTAGTCACCTATACCGGAGTGGAGCCGCGGCTGGGCTTCGCCTACCGCTTGCGCCCCACCGGGACGGTGTTCCGGGGCTCCTACGCCCGCGCCTACGAATCTCCCTACAACGAAAACCTGATCCTCTCCAGCGCCACCGGGGCGGGCGGCCTGGCCACCAATGTTTTTGGCGCCTATGCCGCGGTGCCGCTCCAGCCCGGCCGCCGCAACAGCTTCGACGCCGGCTTGCAGCAGAATCTCGGACCCTACTTCCAGATTGACGGCGACTATTTCTGGAAGTACACCACCAGCGCGTTCGACTTCGACACCCTCTTCAACACCCCCATCACCTTTCCGATCACTTGGGCGCAATCCAAGATTGATGGCTTCGGGCTGCGCATCAGCAGCGCCAACATCCACGGCTTCACCCTCGACGACAATTTGGGCCACACCCGGGCGCGCTTCTTCGGCCCCGAGACGGGCGGCATCATCTTCAACTCCCCGCTTGACACCGGGGCCTTCCGCATCGACCACGACCAAGCCTTTCAACAGACCACCAACTTGACCTATCGCCACGGCGATCTCTGGACGACCTTCAGTTGGCGGTTTGACAGCGGCCTGGTGGCGGGCGCGGTGCCCAACTTGGCCAGCGTCCTGGCGCTCGACGGGGACCAGCAGCAAACCATCGGCTTTTACTGCGGCACGCAGGTGGCCACGCTGACGGCGCCGATCACCTCCTGCACACTGCCCTATGGCCAGTGGGGGGCGAAGTACGTCGCCATCCCCGCACCCGGAACCGAGAACAACGACACCAACCCGCCGCGCATCGCCTCGCGCAACGTCTTGGACGCCAGCCTGGGCGACGACAACCTCCGCGCCACGGAGCTGGGAGTGTTGACGGCGCGGCTCTCGGTCACCAATCTCGCCAACAAGTGCGCCCTCTACAACTTTCTCTCCACCTTCAGCGGCACCCATTTTCTCGCGCCCCGCAGCGTGCAGTTGAATTTGGGCATGCGGTTCTAGGAAGGCAGGTTTCCATGCGCCGCCCGCTCCTGCTGTTGACCGCGGTGCCCTTGCTGGCCGGCTTCGGCGCCGGCGTCCTGATCTTTTTCATGGTCCTGGCGCTGGCCCCCGACGCGCTGCGCCTGGGGCTGGCGGCGGGCCTGGCGCTGCTGTGCGGGGCGGGGCTGCTGCAACTGGGAAGGAATTGGCGATGACAGCGGCCTTCTTGACGAGGGGGCAGTTGGCGCGCGCCGCCACCGTGCATCCCGAAACCATCCGCTTTTACGAGCGCCACGGCCTGCTCCCGCCCGCGGCGCGCTCGCCCCGCGGTCACCGCCTGTTTCCGGCGGCCGCTGTGGAGCAACTCCACCTCATCCGAGACGCCCGCTGGCTGGGCTTCACCCTGAAGGAGATCCGCGGCCTGCTGGCCGCAGCCGCCTCCGAGCCGGCGGACGCGCGGGCGCCGGCGTGGACGGCCATCGAGTTGCGCATCCTCAAGCTGGAGGCTCTGCGCCACGCCCTGCGCAACCGCGGGCAGCCCGGCCCGCCGCCCTAAACCTGCCGCATCGTAGCCAGCCCGGGGGCGCTGGGCGCAGGTTGGCGGCTTTCTTGGGAAAAGCCCCCATCCCAGCCGGCGAACGGGCTACACCAAGCTAGGATTTGCTCGGGCGCCCGCGCCCGCGCGCAGGCGCGGAGGCTTGCGCTTGGCGGCGCTGGCGGCCGCCTCCAGCTCGCGGCCGAACACCTCGCGGAAGGCCTGGCTCTCTTTCTCCAGCGCCCAGATCTCCAGTTCGCCGTTCCCGCTGCGCATCTGCAGGTGCAGGCGCACCGCGCTGGGGCGCAGCCCCAGGCGCAGGCCCGCGACCGCGCCCTGCCGCCCCTGCTCGAGCGCCCGCGCCAGCCGCAGCAGCAGCACCGCCTTGGGCAGCGCCGCCTGCTCCTCCAGCGGCAGGTTCCGCACCACGGTATGGCTGGCGGTGGGCAGCAGCCGTCCCTGGAAGCGGGCGATGGCGGCGGCGAAACGGCGCTGCCCGGGCGTATAGCCAAATAGGTCGGCATTGGCGATCAGGTAGTAGGCGTGGCGGCGGCTCTGGCTGCGGCTGATGTAGTTGCCGCTCTCGCACAGCAGCGCGGCCAGTTCCAGCCACTCGGCGTAGGCGGGCGGCAGTCGGTGCAGCGGCCGCAGCCGGCGGAACAGTTGCGCCGCCAAGGCGCGCACCCGCTCGGCATGGACCATGTCCACCCCGTAGTGGCGGGCCGCCGCCCGGGCCGCCTCCCAGCGCTCCGCCTCGATCCGGCGCTGGCTGCCGGGATGGCGCTCGGCCGCCATCTGCGCCAGAATGCCGTCGCGCAGCCCCAGCGCAGAGTAGCGCAGCCCGCGCAGCCCCACCCGCTCCACCAGCTCCAGATACACTGCCGCGCCCGCCACGATGATCTCCGCCCGCCGCGGCCCGATCCCCGGCAGCCGGGCGCGCTGCTCGTCGCTGCTGCGGGCCAGCAGCTTGTACAGCCGCCGCAGCCCCGCCGCCGTGACCGCCATGCCCCGCTGATGGGTGCGGGCGCGCTGCAAGTCGGCCAGCGCCGCCGCCGTCCCGCTGGTGGCCAGCGTCATCTGCACCCGCGCCGCCCGCAGCTCCGGCGCCACCCGCTCGATCTCGGCGGCGACATAGCCGCGCAGCCGCTCCAGCTCCTTCTTCTTGGGCGGATCGCGCCGCAGGAACTCCTGCGTCAGCCGCACCGCGCCCAGCGGCAGGCTGAACAGGTGGCGGATATGGCGGTCCACCGACACCGTGCATTCGCAACTGCCGCCGCCCAGATCCACCAGCAGCACCCGCCGCGCCCGCAGCCGCGCCTGCGTCACCACCCCCAAGTGGATCAGGCTGCCCTCCTCCAGGCCCGAGATCACCTCCACCCGCCAGCCGGTGGCGGCGCGGATCCACTCCTCCAGCACCGCCGCGTTGCGCGCGTCGCGCAGCGCGCTGGTCGCCACCACCCGCACCGCGCTCGCCCCAAACGCCTGGGTGGCGCGGTGAAAGCGGCGCAGCACCTTCACCGTCTGCGCCATGGCCCCGGGCTCGAGCAGGCCGCTGGCGAAGACGGCCCCGCCCAGCCGGGTGACCTCGCGGTCTTCATGAATGACCGTGCGCCGCCGCCCGGAGAAGCGCGCGATGCTGAGCCGGACCGAATTGGCGCCGATGTCTACGGCGGCGAGCACCGGCATGGTGGGTTCCTAGGCCGAGACCGCCTCCGCCGGCGGGCGCGCCCCCACCGTGCCGGGTGGCCGCCGCGCCGGCGCAGCCGGGCGCCAGGCGCGGCGCGCGCTCGCGGCCACGCGCTGGGCTTCCGCCCCGTGCAGCGCCGCCCGGTTGCGCAGCGCCGCCAGCAGCGCCGGGCGCGCCGACGCCGCCTCGCGCCCGGCTCGCTGCGCCAGCTCGCTCCAGTCGTGCCAAAGCCCGATGGCATCCTGCACCCGCTTGAGCTGCGCCCCCAGCGCCGCCAGCCCGCGTCCGTCCGCCTCCGCCAGGTAGCGCAGCCGCTTGCACTCCAGCCGGAAGGCGTGCAGTTGGCGCGGCGGCAGCGGCCCCGCCCCCGCCGCCAGCTCTTCCCATTGCCGCCGCACCCGCCGCTGCCACTCCGCCGCCGGGCAGGCCGCCGCCTGCAACTCCTGTTGGGCGCGGCGCAAACGCCGCCGCAACCGCCGCCGCGCGGCCGGCCCCAGCTTGGCCTGCAGGCGCGCGGCGGCGCGCTCGCGCTCCGTCTCCATCGTCTGCAGCAGCCGCCGCTGGGCCGCCTCGGCCCCCTCCGCCGGCACGCTCAGCAGCAGCTCGCGCTGCACATCCAGATCGCGCACCCGCCCCGCCCGGCGGCGCAGCTTCTGCAATTGTTGGCGCAGCTTCGGCTCCGCCGCCTCCGCCAACCCCTCCTGCAGCAGCGCCTCCACCCGGCGAATGTGGGTTCTCACATGGTACACCACCGCCGGGCTCGGCTGGCGCGCGGCATGGGGCAGCAGGTGCTCCAGCCGGGAAAATACCGCCTCCACGGCGGGGGAACGGAGCGGGGCGGGGGCGGTCATACACTTTCCGGGCGAAATAGCAGCTTAACCGCTCCCGCCGCTGTCTGGCAACCCCGGCCCCGATCCGGTAGTGTCTCAGTTTGGTAGAATAGACTGGTGAGCGCCTCAAGATTTACCCATCTGCTGAAGTTCATTGGGTTTGGCTATCGCATGTGGCTCGGCGTGGCCGTGCTGCTCGTCCTTTCCGGAGTGGCCTGTTTCTTCTTCGGGAAGCGCAGCGAGCGACAACGCTTCCGTCTACGCTATGGCTTGTGAAGCTGCCCGGTCCGGCAACGCCGCGATTTCTTCCAGACTCCAAACATGGTGCGCGATTCCGGCTTCCATAGCGGGCGTGACGCGCAGAGTCTTGTGGACGCGGGCGAAATTATAGTGCAGGAAGTGAAGCGCCACGGCGTGCGCATGGTTCTCCAACTTCTTACTGAAGGCATTCGTTAGCCGAGTGAACCGCCGCATGCTCATCCGCATGGTGAGGTTCTGGCGCTCCACAAAGCTGGTCGAGACGTGCTCAGGATCGGGGTTGCCGATCACCGTTTTCATGTCGCAGCCAATGCACTTGGCCGGGCTGTAGCGCCGGGCGTCTTCTTCGCTCACGGCACCATAAATCTTCTGGAGGGTGGCGAAGTCCACATCGGACCCAAACGCGCCTTCTACGGCTTCCAGGTAGGGCTTGTGGCCGTCCGTGGTGAGTTGCACGCGCCCCTTGATCCGCCCGGCAACGTCCTGCATGAAGTCCCAAGCCCAACCGCTGTCGCGGCCTCCAACCAGGTAGGAGACGCAGAGTTTGGAATCGGCGTCCATGGCAACCCACGTCCACGCGTCGCCCATACCGTCGCGCCGCTGATCCGCCGTGGTGTTCTTCTTCTTCGCGCCAACGAACGACCAGATTTCGTCACACTGGACGCGCCGCGCCTTGATGTTCTGCATGCGCAAATCGTGGTACTCAGCGGCAGCCGTGCCCACGTCCACAAGCAACTTGGTAACGGTGTTGATCGAGCAGCCGGCGATGCGCGTTATGGCGCGGAGCGAATTCCCTTCGACAAGAAGGCCGATGATCCGGGCACGCTCTTGAAGGCTCAGGCGATTCATGACGCTAAGGTACCGCCGCCAAGCCTCGTTGTCAAGCATATTGTTCAGTTTATCGGCACTTGTTTTTCCCTTGAAAACGGCGAATCCTTTCGATTAAAGTCGTTTGCTAATAGGCCCCACGATGATTGGCGAGCACGCCATTATAGCTTGGGAGCGCTCCGCCGATATGCAGATTGGCAAGCAACGTGATCGAATATGAGGTAGGATTGGCTTGGGAGCGGCTGGACGCAGGGCAGCAGGGTCCACCGTGGCCTGAGGTGCCGATGGCCGAGCAGTCAACCTGGACGATCCGTCAAGCATCTGACTGCGGGACGCCCCGTCCCTGGAAAAGGGGGTATAGAAAATGAGCGAAAAACTGCGCATCCGAGAGGCTGAATACTTTCTTGGAATGATCGGCGAGTTCGAACGTCGCTACCAGAAGTCCTCCAACCTGTTTTTGGTTGAGTTTTATTCCGGCAAGCTGGATCAAGAAGATGATGATTTTGGCACGTGGGCATTTCTGTGCAAGGCGTTCGAGGATAGCCTCTGTGAGCAACCGGCGGACACCGGGCCGCCGGTCGCAGAACCCACCTTTGCCCGCGACGAGCCCTACATTGGGGCTCGTTGCATTTTAGGGGTATTCGTTGGGGCCATTCGCAGAGCCATTCGCAGAAGGGTACACGCGGCGGATCGAGTCGCGGATCGCCAATTGTGGCGTCGTCATTTCGCCGCTTTGGGTTGGACCTGACGCCATCGCGCAAAGACTCTTTCTCTGGAAAACCACAATCGAGTTCATCACGTCCGGGTACAAGATGGACGTGAGTGATCGCATTACTCTTGACCGCTATTCGGGCGCGCCGCGCGAGCACTCATTCGCTTTCAATTTTCGGGATGGGGGTCGGAACGTTTTTCGCCTTAGCACCCATGGGGAATTGATCCCATGGGGCGCTGGCTGTTGCGTTCACGCCTGGGACGAACACGGGGACAAGGAACGCATCATCAACCACGAGGATGGCCTGCACTACCTGTTGGGTGTTGACTTTTGCGCCGCGCTCGATTTTGCCTGCATGAAAATTGCAGGAGAGAGGCCGCCGTGGGAGCAATAGGAAAATCGGACCAGCCCATCGTCTACTTCGAGGAAGAGGGCCGGGGGAACTTGGCGCGCGTGGTTTCCGTTATCAAGCGCACGATGGTTCGTCGCCCCGACCTTCGCAAAGTGATCTTTTTTACTGCCTTTGGCGAAGGCCCGGCATTGGCGTACAATCGCCTACAAGGACTTGATGCCACGATCATCGCCGTGACGTTTCCGCTGACCTTTCGGGCCAAGCATGGAGATCGCGTCTTCGCGCCCTGTATCGAGGAGCGAGCGAAGCAGTATTTTAATGACGTCGGGATCAAGGTGCTTACGGGCAGGTTGCCGTGGGATGAAAGCGACGGGTGCGATTCGCACAACAGGGAAATCGCGGTCATCAAGAAGAGTCTCTCTCTGTTTGGCGGAAGCTTCCCATTGTGCGTTCAGGCCGTGTTGCAGGCCTGCGACATGGGAGCGATAGCCATTGGCGAACGTGTAATTGCCGCCACGGGCGATTGTGCCGCCGTCGTTACGGCAACGGCCACACAATACGTGTTTTCCAAGGATTTTGGGCTCTCCATCAACGAAATTCTTTGCAAGCCTAGGAACCCAACATTGCTATACGCCTGGGCGAAGCGCGCCAAGTCGCCGGATAACGTGTTTGAGCTTGGCCCCGGAAACGATGACCAGAAAGCGTCTAGCGACGATGCTTCCACCGCGCCGCCGCTGCCATTTTCGCAATCTCAGTCCGCCGCTCCGGCCCCAAAGCGGAAGCCCTAGCGGAGCCACCTTTGACTCCCCCGGCCCTGCCCTTGGGGCTCCCTTGCCGCTTCTTCGCGCTAACGGGATCCTCGGCTTCGCCCGTCGCAATGTCCACGATCGCCTTGGCAAGCTGATTCACGTCGCGCGGGCGCTTGGGCATGCCCCATTATCGCATCCCGCCGTCTCCCGGCAATTCCCGGCTGAATTCAAACTGAGACACTACCCCCGATCCCGTAGACTGGAACCCTGTCCCCCATCCGCCCCGGCCATGGCCCTCCCCCGCTTCGAACAGCCCGCCCATTTCCTCAACCGCCACGCCTCCTGGCTGGGCTTCAACGAGCGCGTGCTGGAGGAGGCCGAGGACGACGGCAACCCCCTGCTGGAGCGGGTCAAGTTCCTCGCCATCACCGCCGCCAACCTCGACGAGTTCTTCGAGATCCGCCTGGCCGGGCTGCTGCAGCAGATCGAGGACGGCGTGCGCGAGGCCGGCCCCGATGGCCTCGCCCCCCCCGCCGTGCTGGAGCTGCTGCAGCCCCGCCTGCACGCCTTCGCCCTGCGCCAGTACCGCTGCTGGAATGGCCAACTGCTCCCGCAGTTGGCGGCCGAGGGGATCCACATGCGGGAGTGGGCCGACTTGGGCCCGCGGGCGCGCGCCTTCGCCGACGCCCTCAGCCGCCGCGAGCTCGACCCGCTGCTCACCCCCATCACCGTGGACCCCGCCCATCCGTTTCCCCGGGTGCAGAACAAGGCCCTGTGCCTCGCCTTCCGTCTGCGCCGCAAGCACGGCAAGCGCGGCCCTGGCGGCGCGCTGATGGGCGTGGTCACCGTCCCGCGGGCGTTGCCCCGCCTCATCCGCCTGCCGCGGGCCCAGCCCGGCTTCGACTTCATGCTGCTGGCCCAACTGGTGGCCCGCCATGCCCAGACCATGTACCGCGGCTACCGCATCGAGGCGGCCGTGCCCTTCCGCCTCACCCGCAACAGCAACCTCTATCTGCAGGAGGAGGAGTCGCGCAATCTGCTCGAGACCGTGCGCGACGAGCTGCACAACCTGCGCAAGGGCAACGCCGTGCGGCTGGAGGTCGAGGCCAACGCCGACCCCGAGCTGGTCGAGCGGCTGCGCGCCACCTTCGCGCTCGAGCCCTGGCAGGTGTTTGCCCAGTCCGGCCCGGTCAACCTCTCCCGCCTGTTCAACCTCTACGAACTCACCCCCCGGCCCGATCTGAAGTTTCCCCGCCTGCGGCCGCGCCCGCCCGTGCTGGCCGAGGAGCCGGCGCGCCTGTTTCAGGAACTGCGCGCCGGCGACCGCCTGCTGCACCATCCCTTCGACTCCTACCACGGCGTCATCGCCCTGCTGGCGGCGGCGGCCCGCGACCCCCGCGTGCTCTCCATCAAGCAGACCCTCTACCGCACCACCGCCGACTCCCCCATCCTGCACGCCCTCACCGCCGCCGCCGGCCGCAAGGAGGTGGCGGTGGTGGTCGAGCTGCAGGCCCGCTTCGACGAGGCCTCCAACATCGCCTGGGCCAGCCACCTGCAGGACGCCGGGGTGCAGGTCTTCTTCGGCGCCTCCGGCCACAAGACCCACTGCAAGCTTGCCCTCATCGTCCGCCGCGACGAGGACGGCGTCACCCGCCGCTACGCCCATCTCGCCACCGGCAACTACAACCACCGCACCGCCCGCCAGTACACCGACCTCAGCTTCTTCACCAGCGACCGCGCCATGACGGCGGCGGTGCAAGCCGTCTTCGATTACCTCACCGCCTACGCCGAGCGCCCCCGCTACGGGCCCCTCCTGGTGGCGCCCTTCCACTTGGCCGCCAGCCTGGTCGCGCTCATCCGCCGCGAGGTCCGCCATGTCCGCGCCGGCCGCCCGGCCCGCATCATCGCCAAGCTCAATGGCCTGCTCGACAAACTCCTCATCGCCGAGCTCTACGCCGCCTCCTGCGCCGGCGTGGAGGTGGACCTGCTGGTGCGGGGCGCCTGCACCCTCCGCCCCGGCATCCCCCGGCTGAGCTCGCGCATCCGCGTCCGCAGCCTGGTGGGGCGCTTCCTCGAGCACAGCCGCATCGCCTGCTTCGCCAACGGCGGCGCCGACGACATCTACCTGGGCAGCGCCGACTGGATGCCGCGCAACCTCTACGAGCGGGTGGAGGTGGTGTTTCCGGTGCGCGACCCGCTGCTCCGCCGCCGCCTGCGCCACGAGATCCTCGCCGCCTACCTCGCCGACACCGCCAAGACGCGCTGGATGCAGCCCGACGGCAGCTATCTCCGGCCCCCCGCCGCGGCCCGCGGCTTCAACGCCCAGGAGTTCCTCCTGGCGCTCAGCCAGGGCGCCGCCACCGTCGGCGACATCCCCGCCGAGGCCCGCCCGCCCGCGCCGCATCGTTGACAGATCGGTGACAAACCCCGCCCGCGCCCTCGCCCCGGCGCCCCCGGCCCCATAATGGGGTAGCCGTGACTGTCTACTTCTTGCGCCACGCCAGCGCCGGCGAGCGCGTCGAAAACCCCGCCAAGGACGCCAAACGGGCGCTCGATGCCGTCGGCATGGAGCAGGCCGTCCGCATGGGCGCCGCCCTCGCCGCCTGGGGGGCGCAGCTCGACGCCATTGTCAGCAGCCCGCTCAAGCGCTGCACCCAAACCGCCGCCCTGGTCGCCAACGAGATTGGCCACCAGCGCAAGATCGAAACCTCCGCCGCCCTCCGCCCCGAGGCCACCTTTGCCGAGTTCCAGCAGCTCCTGCGCGCCTATGCCGGGCGCGAGGCCATCCTGGTGGTGGGCCACAATCCCATGCTGAGCGAGTCCCTGGGCAAGGTCTTGGGCGATGCCGCGCGCCCGGCGCGCATCCAACTCCGCCGCGGCGCCCTGGCCAAGGTGGACTTCAAGCGCGGCGCCGGCTACCTGCACTGGCTGCTGCCCCCCAAGCTGCTGCTCAAGTCCTGGGCCGAGGCGCGCGCGCGCCGCGCCCCCGCCCGCCCCCGCCGCTAGGAGTCTGCCGGCAGACGCCGTGCCGACTCCCAGCCCCTGCCGCCGCCGCCCAAGACAAAAAGCCCCGCGGCCGCCAGGCGGCCGCGGGGCTGGGGGCAATGGCCCGCTGCTACTCGCGGGGGTCGCGCCGCTTTGCCTGCTGGCAAAATCGGCGCGAAAGGCTGCGAACCGGGGCCCCCGGGACCCGCCGCGGGTCCCGGGGTGGTCGTAATTCCGCAGGGGCAGACGCGCCA
>Ga0307374_10006575_pt1 | contig 18221 bp, 20 predicted proteins | sample OX3MG_FD_202532 | JGI IMG/M metagenome (GOLD analysis project Ga0307374, IMG submission 202532) | Soil microbial communities from Risofladan, Vaasa, Finland - OX-3 | ecosystem: Environmental > Terrestrial > Soil > Coastal area > Acid sulfate soil | place: Finland: Risofladan, Vaasa | collected...
TTCGGGCCCGAGCCCAGGCTGACCATGGCGATCGAGGCCGCGGTTGCTGTCGTGATCATCGCCTGCCCCTGCGCCCTGGGCCTGGCCACCCCGGTTGCGATCATGGTCGGTACCGGCAAGGCCGCCGAGCTCGGCATCCTGGTTCGCGGCGGCGAGGTCCTCGAAGAGGTCCGGCGGATCGACACCGTTGTCCTCGACAAGACCGGCACCCTGACCAGGGGTAAGCCCGCCGTGACCAGCATCACAACTCTGGACGGGATCGGCGAGGAGCAATTGCTGCGGCTGACCGCGGCGGTCGAGAACAGCTCCGAGCACCCGCTCGGTCAGGCGATCGTTGCCCGGTCCAAGGAGGCTGAGATCAAGCTCCCTCCGGTAACCGACTTCTATTCGGTGCCCGGACAGGGCGCGGAGGCGACCGTCGACGGGCAGCGGATTGCGATTGGCAACCCGCTCTTTATGGCAGCGCTCGGCGTTGGGCTGAGCAGGCTCGGAGAGGCAGCCTCGGCAGCCGCCGCATCCGGCGCCACGCCGCTCTACGTCGCGATCGACGGCCGGGCAGTCGGCCTGATCGCCGTGGCCGACACGCTCAAGCCTGAATCCCCAGAGGCGGTGGCGGAGCTGAAGGCCCTTGGGCTCCAGGTCTGGATGCTCACCGGCGACAACCTTCCCACCGCGCAGGCAGTCGCCGGCCGGGCCGGGATCACCGACGTGCTGGCTGACGTGCTGCCCGACCAGAAGGTCGCCAAGGTCAAGGAGCTCCAAGCCCAGGGCCGGCAGGTCGCCATGGTCGGCGACGGTGTCAACGATGCCCCCGCCCTGGCCCAGGCCGATCTGGGTATCGCGATCGGGACTGGCACCGATGTGGCGCTGGCCGCCTCCGACATCACGCTGATCGGGGGAGACCTACGGACGATCGTGACCGCGATCGCCCTCTCTCGCAAGACCGTCGGGGTTATCAAGCAGGGGCTCTTCTGGGCCTTCGGCTACAACATCCTGCTGATCCCGATGGCGATGGGTGCGCTCTACCCGCTCCTCCATGTGCTGCTAAACCCGGTCCTGGCGGCGGCGGCGATGGCGATGTCCAGCGTCAGCGTGGTCACCAACGCGCTCCGGCTGCGCGGATTCCGGCGCCCTGCCAACCCGCAGGAGATCCTGCATCCGGCCCTGACGGAGCGGCTGCGCGAGTACTCCTACTTGGGCGGCATCGCGGTGATGGCGATCGCCATCGGTGCAGTCGCCCTTTACCTGACCAATACATTCGGAGGTATGCGATGACGAAGAAGCTGCTGACTGTCCCCGACATCTCCTGCGAGCACTGCGAGCGCGCCATTAAGAGAGCGCTCGAACCGTTGGAAGGCGTCGAATCGGTGCGCGTCGACATACCCGCCCACGTCGTCTCGGTCGAGTTCGACGAGAGGCGCGTTGGCCTGGACCGGATCAAAGAGATTCTCCTCGCAGAGGAGTACCCGGTGGCGACGGTCAGCTGAGGAGGATGGTGATGGAGAAGGACCCCATTTGCGGCATGGACGTCGACCCGGGCAGGACGCAGCAAAAGGCGGAGTACCAGGACAAGACCTATTACTTCTGCGGGCCCGGCTGCCGGAAGGAATTCGAGGCCGACCCGGCCAAGTTCTTGGACCCGGCATACAGGCCGTCGATGGGACCGCGATGAAAGCACGCCCGGGCTACGCGGCGAACAAGAACAAGGTGCTGGCACGGTTGCGCCGGATCGAAGGCCAGGTCCGCGGCCTCACGAAGATGGTCGACGAGGAGCGCTACTGCATCGACGTGCTGACCCAGGTTGCGGCCGCCAAAGCGGCGCTGGAGAGCGTCTCCGTTACGCTGCTCGAGGACCACATGCAGCACTGCGTGGCGGACGCGATCAAGACCGGCGACGGCACCGAGAAGGTTAGGGAAGTCTCCGCGGCCATCGGGCGGCTGGTGAGGAGCTAGCAGCGCTGGCCGCCACGCAAGCGCGGGTGACGCCTCTCGTTTACAAAGCTTGCCGCTGCTGCCGGCCTGTCGAGGCTGACAGTAAGCCAGCGGCGCCTCTGTTGGGACGCACCCGTTTGGGAGCCGGTGCTTGTGCAACCCGCTGGGCCATTCGTCGAAGTGAGCATGTTCCCGAACTTTGGACCGAACCCTCATCCGTGCATGACGATTGTCAAAAGCAGATTGCCGACGATGACGGGTACATGCTGCGGTCGAGGGAATGCATTCCTCACCGCCTCAGAGAACGCTCCCTGGCATCGAGCTGACCATGTGCCATGACGCGCCGCCATCCGTTGTCCGGAAGAGGCCAACGTTGTAATCCGGAGTCACGGCGGGAACCTGCGCCACGGCCCAACCGGTGGTCGGATCGGCGAACTCGAGCGCCGGGAAGAAGCCTTCCCCGCGGCTGATCCCGAGGGCGACCCACGTTCTGCCGTGGTCCGTGCTCCGGTAGAGATCGCCGCGGTCGTTGGCCAGGAAGCCGCTGTTGCTGCCGGTGATCACGAGCCACTTGGCATAGCCGCCAATCGGGACTGAGCCGAGGGTGGAGGTGCCGTCCGAATAGGAGCGCAGCGTCCAGTGAACGCCGCCATCATCCGACGTGTAGGTCCACTTGGCTTGTGTACCGGCGCCTGGCTCGCTCGGGCAGATCATCCAGACATGCACGCCGTCGAGCGTCGCCACCGGCATTCCGAACCCTCGACAGGGAGTGTCGAGGGGCGTCCACGTGGCACCGCCGTCTGTGGTCCGCACGAGGCGCGTATCCATCTCGGACTGCTGCGCCACGTAGGCGACCGAACTCGAGACTCGGATCAGTTGAAAGGGTCCCGATGCCAGGAGCGGCTGATGCAGAAGCGCGCTCCAGGCGCCGCGCGTGTCGTCCCACTGCAGCACGGTTCCGGGGCAGGGAGATCCGTTCCGGTCATCGCACCCGGCGATCGCCCACACCGACGGGCCCACAGCCGCAACGCCGAACGTGATGTTTGGCACGTTGCTTGCCTTCCAGCTGACACCGCCGTCGGTCGTGCCGAAGATGCCAGTCCCGAACACCCAGCCTACCTGCGGACTTGCGAAGCGGACGCCGAAGCGCGGGATGTTATCGCCGTCAGGCACGTTCAACGAGGTCACCTTTACCGGCGCGCCCCAAGTCACGCCTCCATCATGGGTGCGTGTGACCTCAACCGCCTTGTCTGCGTCGCTCTCGATGACCGCCCAGCCGTTCGATCGGTCAATGAAATCGATGGCTTCGAAGGGGGCGACCCATGGCGGGCTCGAAGGAGTGGCCATGGCGGCGGGTGACGGTCCCTTGTTTGACTTGGTAGAACTTCCGGCCGTGGCCGGATGGCTCACCGACCCACACGCGCAAACGAGGACCACGAGGCCGGTTACCAAGGCACGCACGGCGCTCATTACTGACTGAAACGCGCACCGGAGCGCGGCGTTACGCCGATCTCAGCCCTGACGCCGCGGCCGCGACCGTCGTCGAGCTGGCACTGATCTTCGTTGCGTTCGAAGCTGGATTACGTCTAGGGCCTTCCGGGATAACGTGATCGTGTGGCTGTGCTCGCGGAGGAGATCGCGGATAGGAGTCGGCGAGCTCGCCCGCGCCTCCTCTGGATCTTTGTCGGACGCAGCCCGCGCCATCGCGGCCACGGTCGCAACGACCACCTGAACTCTTGGACCCGCGACCCGGTAGTGGATCTCTCGACCTGCTCTGCGGCCAGCGACCAGACCGACTGCGACCAACCTTTTTAGATGTCCCGACACGTTCGCTTGCGAGCCGCCGAAGATGTCGCAAAGATCCCTGACGCGCAACTCCTCAGAAGCCAGGGCCATGACGATGGTGAGGCGTATCGGGTCGCCCATCGCCGCAAGGATCGCGGCCGCGCGGTGAACTTCAGCCGAGCGTGACTCCGAACGGTCCATCGGCAAATACCGATGGTAATCGCGGACCGACCACTATATGTGGGCCTAACGCGGTCGCGGTTGAGGCTATGTTGTGGCCGATTCAATTGGTTGAAATCGGGGGCCCGGGACTTGAACCCGGGGCCTCAGGGTCCAGAACCGTGTCGCTGGCGTGTCCTCCGGTGTCCAACAGACTCCCGAGTCGTCCTCGCGAATACGAAATCGACCAGGCTGGTGTCCTTTGGTGACCCCCTAGAGCCGTCCGGTGCCGGGAATGCGTGATCCATCTGTGATCGAGCGGGGGTCCTGATCAGCCCCTAAGGCGACGCGCGAACTGACGAGACTTGGGTCACCGCAGGCGGCAGAAGACGGCTGGTTTATGTCAGGACATCGACCATCAGCAAAACGAGGAACCCCACGATGAACATCGCCGTCGTCACTGTGTTCTCTCTGACCTCATGGGCCTCGACGAGCAGCTCCTCCGTCACCAGATAGAGCAGCGCCGCCACACCGACTGCGAGGACTGTCCCAGTTTGGAGGTCCGGACAAGCCCTGGGGGACAGTCGCCGCAAGACCCGCTCCGATCACCAACAGAAGTCCCACCCCAAGCACCGACGCCAGGCTCTTGATCACTGATACCTCGACATCATGGCCGTACCCGTAGCTGCCGCCAGTTCGTGCACATCGTTCGCAAGCAGGCCGCCAGCGGGTGGAGTCCAGCCGAAAACGAGGCGCCACGGCGAGGCCGAGGAGACGCTCCGTCCGCCGCGCCGCGCAGGGTTCCCCTACCGAGCCAGGGCGGAGACCTGCTGAGTGTCGTATCTGGCTCGTAGTGAACCGATCGCGTCCGCATCGGGCGGGCCGGGACGTCGCAAGATCTCGGCCAGCTCTTCGAAGTAGCGTTCGTGGCCCGGTGGAGAACTGATGAACAAAATCCTGGCTGGCTTATCGGTGTCATTCCAGAAGCGATGGGCCGCCCCCTTCGGCACGAACATGAAGCTGCCTGGCCCTATCCCATTGCCGGTCTCGTCACCAACCTGCAAGTTGAGGGAGCCCTCGAGGACGTAGAAGGTTTCCTCGATCGCGGTGTGGATATGGGCGCCGACATCGAATCCCGGCGCCACCGTTATCTCGAAAACGGACATGTGGTTGGAGTCGTCTGCGCCCACCTTGAGCACAATGCCGCCGCCGATCGGATGCCCGGCCCCGGGCTGCATCAGGTTGCTCCGCTCCATCTCGCCAACCTCCCTTTTCATCTTGCTGTCGTCCGATTCGCGCAGCGTACTTGAAGAACCCTCTAACGATCCTTGGTTGTAAATGATGGCGTCGATCGATCGCCAGCGGAGCCCCACCGCTCCGATTGTGGACGTGGGTTGAGCAATTTCGACATCGATTAATACACACGATGCCCCCGGGTGCCCTGTATTCCTTAAGGATCCTCCTATAGATGTCAAGGGGCAACTTCAGGCGCTCATGCGGCGCTAGGAATGACCTCCTCGCCTGGCCGACCAATGTCCGATAGACCTCCCTCGCCACGTATCTCTTTAGGCAGCGGAAGATCTCTTTCTTGGATTTGCCTTCGGCCGACGAGGCCGGAATCGGCGATGCACCCGCAGAGCATTGAAGAAGAATGCCTCGGAGCGAAGACGGTCCCCACTGTTCCCGGCCGCCAACACCCGGGTCGCGCCCACATCCTGACCGACACCGAATAGCTGGCGCAGTTGAGGGACGAGTCGGACAGTGAGGGCGTCGAGCTCTTTCTCGAGTGCGCGGACCTCGAGGTCGAGCGGAACGTATCGTCGAGACATCGAGCGTAGGGATAGCTTGACGGCCGAGGTTGGATCGGACGCTCCTTCTACTCGGTAGGCGCTGCAAGTCCGAACCAGAGCCGGCGTCTTCAGGTGGCGCAGCTGCTCACGAATGGGGTCGGGGGCCATCACGATCAGGCCCTTCACCGCGTTCACCGCTTGAGCAGCGGCGTCGGCATCGATGGGATCGGACTTGCCCCCAAAGCGTCGATCCCGGCGCACCGGACGGAGCACCTCGATGACCGCTTGGCCTTGGCCGCGGAGAAATCTGGTCAGGCGGCTTGAGACAGCTCCTCCTGGCGATCCAAGTTCCCGCCCGGGAGCTACAACCGGCTCGCTCTAAGGCTCTTTCAGAACCCACCCAGTAGGTGAACCGCAACCAGGGTTAGCCAGCCGAAGCCGATAGCGATAGTGATCCGCTGCAATAAGCCGGCTCCTGCCGCGAGCTGCCGGTGGGGTTGCGACTGGGTGGCCTGGAAGAAACCGATCGACGTGAAGACAAAGCCCGCGACGAAGAGGACTCCGGTCGCAGCGGAATACACTGCCCACCCGATCGACCCTCGGGCAACTTTACCGCCAGCCAGCACGAAGTAGGCTGCGGGAAGGGCGATGAACACGAGCATAGAGAACGCGGTGTGGAGAGACCCATTGAGGTTCGGACCGGACACTACCTCCCCGTCTGGCTGATAGTCGCCGACTGGGTCGGTGACAAAAATACCGGCGCCAATAAGCCCCAACGCATACGAGCCGACCAGCACCGATACCGCCGGCGCTACTCCGTATTGTCGAAGGTCTATCCAGAGGCCCACGCCGAAGGCAAGCATGAGTAGTCCGGTAACGATGAAGTTGGCCTTTTGGGTCCAGCCCGACTTGCCGAGGGCGAGCGCGCTCACGGGTTGGCGGAGTTGGTCATAGCCAGCCCTGGTGAAGCCCTCGGCGAGGAAGGCGACCACGAAAAGCGGGCCGCCCACCGCACCGCAAACGAGAAGAAAGGTCACCACGTGGGTTTCGCGATCCTATCCGAAGGAGAGGGCTGGACCCTAGGCCACGCCCAGCACCCCAATTTCCATCAATCAGCAGGCGGCAGTTACGAATTTGCGGGAGCCGAACTTGGACCCCCGACCCAGACCTTGTCCGCGGTCTCGCGGCTGAGGACGAATCCTGATCCCTTGACCTCGAATCGCAGCATGCGACCGACGGTATCGATTTCGCTGATCACGAGCTCCGCGCCAGGCACCAGCCCTCTTTCCGGTAGATATGCAAGCAACGCGGGCGCCTCGCGTTCGGCCACCTCAAAGACCCTGCTCACGCGGGCGACCGCGGATAGCGACATGGTGCCGAGGCGGACCTCGGCCGAATCCGCCACGCCATAGGCCGGAATCGGGTTGCCGTGTGGACAATTTGTGGGTGCCCGAGCACCTCGAAGAGCCGCTCGACCACGGCATCGGAGACGGCATGCTCGAGTCGGGCCGCCTCCTGGTCGGCAGCCACCCAGTCGAAACCGAGAGCATCGGTCAACCAGCGCTCCATCAGCCGATGCTTTCTCACCACGGCCGCCGCCTCGACTCTCCCGAGCTTCGTCAGCGCGATCTCGTGCTTGGTGGCACCAGGCCGTCGCGCGACATGCGGCGAAGGGCCATGGTCACGGTCGGCCGGCTGACCCCGAGCCAGTCGGCCAGCCGTGCACCCCGCGCCACCTCACCTCGCGCCTCGATGTAGAAGAGCGCCTCCAGGTAGCGGGCGATGGTCTCCGTCGGTTCTTTGGAGGTCATCGCAATCAGGCGGCCAGAGTCGTGCTGCTGCGGATCGGTTGCTGGCTGCGTTCGCCAGCGAGCAGAACCTGGAGACAGGTCAGGCAGGCCGCGGTGAACACAACGCCAGTGAGAGCAGCGTGGAGCAGCTCCCCACCGAGCGCGAAACCGGAGGCCACCAGATAGGCTCCGGCGGCGCCCTGCGCGAGCAGGCCTCCCACCAACCCGGTGGCGCTGAGTGTCAGGTCGCGTCGGCGACTCCTGAGACACATCGCGAGGAGAGCCAACGCCGCCAGCAAGGCCAGGCCCGCACCCGCTCGATGCGCCAGATCGACCACAAACGCGAGCGAAGCGACCGTGTGGCCGCACAGTGGCCAGGTCGTACAGGCGGAGGCGGCGCCCGTATGACGGATGTAGGCGCCGCTGTACACCAGCAGGTAGAGATAACCGGCGTTGCCGAGTGCCGCCAATTGCAGCGGTCTTGGTGCCGGCTCTGACGGAACTCTTCCGGCGTAGCTCTCCCAGACGTAGGCGGCGGTCAACGTGGTGGCGGCGAGTGCGATCAAGGACAGACCGAAATGGAGCGCGAGGACCACAGATGCCTGGGGATACTTCACGGCCCAGGCTCCCATCAGCGCCTGGGCGATCAGGGAGCCGAGCATCGCCGGTACCAAGAGGCGAATCGGGCGCCGATCGCGCCAGAACACGAGCAGGGCCGCGGCGAGCAGGACGATCAGGAGGCTCTCAGCCGCCGTCACCACCCGGTGACTGAACTCGATGAAGGTGGAGACGGCGAACTCAGGTATGAGGCGGCCGTTGCACAACGGCCAGTCATGTCCACATCCTTGTGCCGATCCGGTCGAGGTCACCGTCGCGCCCATCACGAGCACGATCAGCATCCCAATTGCGGCAAGGATTCCGAGGCCAACAGTCGGCCCGGCGAACGGAGGGCGATCGCTCGGTTTATCCGCCGCCAGCGCTGACCACCATGTCGGTGATGAATCCCGCGGCCAGCCCGATCAGGACTCCGATGTAGAGGAGATTCTTCCGTCCCGCCTTCTGGGCCACGCCCAGCAGTTGGATGACGACGTACAGAATCGAGCCCGCAGCCAGGGTCAGGAAAACCATGCTGACGACCTCGGAAGTGAACTGGCGCCCGATGGCGGTGCCCAGGAAGGTCGGGCCGCCGCCGATGGCTCCCATCAAGGCGAGAAAGCGCCACGACGGACGCTCGCCCTCCGCGGCGAGGGGAGCGACGATGCCGAATCCCTCGGTCGCGTTGTGAAGCGCGAATCCAATCACGAGAAGGGTGGCCAGGCTGATCGCTCCGATGGCGGCACTGCCCCCAATCGCCAAGCCCTCACCGAAGTTGTGGAGGCCGATTCCCACGGCGATGAGCAGGGCCAGGCGACGGGCGGCCGACCACGAGGCGATCCCCACCCGTCGGGCGGCGACCTCGCCCGGTGCCATCGCCCCTGGGCCATAGGTTGCCGCGGCCGGACGAGCGCGAGAGGAGAGCCAGCGCTCGTAGAGGACCAGGCTCAGGAGGCCAATGCTGAGACCCGAGAGGAATAGCCCGCCGTAGCCCAACACCGGGCCGATTCCGGCCTTGTGGTCGTGGAAGGCTCCGAGCGCGGCGTCGAGCGGTATGTAAGCGTGGGTGAGGACGTCCCAGATCAGGAAAAGGAGGATGCCGATCGCTAGCGCGTTGAGAAACTGGCGCAGACCCGGGCGGGGGGAACGCAGCCGACCGAGGGGCAGCCCAAGCAGGATCGTCACTCCGGCGATGAAGCCGAGGATCAGCGTCTGGACTTCGCTCAATTTGCGGCTAGCTCCCCCGCGGCATGGGCGCGTCGAACCAAATCCGCATTAGTGCCCACTAATTTCGTGGTTAGCCTAACTTACTGGGGATGCTGGGTCTTTGGCTGTGTACGGAACAGGCTGGTTGGCAGCAGGTTTGATCGCCGCAGCCGTTTCTGCCCATCGATCAACTTCCTACTCAGACGTACGCATCGCCCAACGTCGGGATCGCTGAACCGCTCCCACGACCAGCTCGGGCTCTCAGCCACCGCCGTGGCAATGCTGCACACCCTTACCTCCATAACTCGCGGTTCGTTTCCGCTGCCGGCTGAGGTCGGACTTGTAATGGCCAGCGCAGCAGTCGGGCTGGTTGCGATGCGGTCCCTGATCGATGCGAACCATGCAGGGAAGAGAACTTCGCCGGGCCCGCCGCTACCACCTGGCGATCGGTCCGGCTTTGGTGATTGCGGTTGGCTTGCACGTGGTTCCTTAATGGGCCCTTGCCGGCATCCTGAGGCCTTGATCGCGCAGCGGCCTACGGTCCGGAAGCCTTCGCCTGGGCACCGGGCCGCCGACCTGCTACGCCCTCAGACCTGTGTAAAGCGTCGCCAACTGGTCGCCCAGGCCTCCGCCCCCGCGGCTGCTCAGAGATTGCCTGATCGGATGCATCAGGTGAGGGCGACGCCCAAACCGTGACGTCCAGGGACCCCTGCGCAGACGCAGGTCAGCCGCCGGTCGGAGGATTGACGAACGCGCAGAGGATCTTGGCTCGCTCTGCGTCCCAGACCACAAAGTCCGGGCCCGTCACCAAGTATTGTCATCGATGATCTACGAATGCAGCCAGCCGCGGCTCGCCCACATCAGGAGGACAGGGACGATGTCTCAGAGCGACTCGTACGGGCAGAGCTTTGAAGTCAGTTGGCCGCTCGGACCTACCACGGTCTATGGCAGCGTGGTCAAGCCGGACGGACCCGGTCCGTTCCCGGGAGTCGTTCTGGTGGCCGGCAGTGGCCCGACGGACCGCGACTGGAACTCCCCATTCCTGCCTGGGACCAATGGCAGCGGTCGCCTGCTCGCGGAGGCGTTGGGGCGAGCCGGGTTCGCCTCGATGCGATACGACAAGCGCGCTTCCGGTCCCCATGTCCGCGAGACAATACCCCTCGTGATCGGCGCCATCACCATGCAGAGCCACGTCGATGAGCTCGCTGGGGCTGTGCGCAGCCTTGCCGAGCAGCCGGGCATCCGCCGCGACCGGATCTTCGCCCTAGGCAACAGCGAAGGGACTCTCCACGCCCTCAACTACCAGGTCCACGCTCCTGGCATCCCCCTCGCCGGCCTGGTGCTGACCGGACCTCCCGGGCGTGCCGTGGGTGCCGTCACTCGATCCCAGCTTGCCGCCCAAGCGAAGAGCATCCCCAACGGTGAGCAACTGCTCGGCCTCTATGACGCCGCCGTCGCCCGATTCCTGGCGGGTGAGCGCGCCGCCCCCGATCCGGCCCTGCCGGAGAGCGCGCGCACCCTCATAGCGGCCCTAGAGAGCCCCGCCAACCTTCCTTTTGCCCGTGAGCTGTGGACCGTGGACGCGGCAACACCTCTCAGAGAAGCGGGCGTCCCAGTGCTGATCATCATCGGCAAGAAGGACTTACAGGTCGACTGGCAGGCCGACGGGGAGCCTTTACAGCGCGCCGCGGCGGAGCGGCCCGGGGTCACCTTCATCTTTCCCGAGAATGCCAATCACGTGCTGAAGCATGAGCCGCGACCGCGTGCTGAGCTCACGCAAGCCGAAGTGATGGCCCGATACAACGCGCCGGATGCCTCACTCGACTCCGAGACCGTCGCGGCAATCGTGGCGTGGCTCAGAGCTCGAGCGTAGGCGGTTACGGCCGTGACCAAAGACCGTGATCTGGACCTCAACCCTTGCGCGCACCGTTTGGGGACGGGCCACCGTGTTGCACGTGACCGGCGGGCACATCGGGAGGTTGGGCAACGGTCGCTCCGCTGCACTTCTAGCCAGGCGCATGTTCTAGTGCTGGCGCCTGTCACTAGGCAGGGCAAAGGAAGCGCGGTGGTGCTGGTCGCTGACCGCCGGTTTAACCATGCGGTCCAGTATTCAACATGAAATCCAGTGCAGCCTCATCGGACACTGATAGCAATCGGAACAACCGAGTTGTTGGCGTACCCGAGGCGGTTCCACCGAGCCTGGCGCGGCTGCCTATTGTGGGCGGCGTCTGTTGCGCGAGCCATTAGCCGATAAGTGCCCGCTGCGGTTGGCGTCCACGTTGCCTGCCACTCGACCCATTCATAATCGGAGGCGGCGGCCGAGACTTCTGCGCGAAGCCACGCACGGCCTCCGTTGGTGCTGACTTCAACGCGGGTCACGGGCGCGATGCCGCTCCAAGAATACCCGCGAATTGTGCACGCTTGGCCCTTCTCAAGTTTGGCTCCCACCTCAGGCGCTGTAATGATTGAACGTACCGCGATCCGTCCGAGCGGCTCTGGCTCGTGGGTGCCGTCCTCAAAGACATAATGAGTGGCTTGGTAGTATCCGTGGAACCGGCTCGCTAGCACGCTCACGCGCACCAGCCATTTGACCGCCGCCACCGCATACCTACGGGGAACAATTAGGCGAAGTGGTGCCCCATGTTCAGCCCAAAGCGGTTGGCCGTTCATTTCGTACGCCAACAGGACGTCAGCATTGAGCGCATCCTCCAGCGGCAGCGAGCGGGCGAAATGAATAGGCTCCGCCTCTTCGTCGTTGGACTGCCGCTCGGGCACGCCCTGATCCGCGCCGACAAAGAGGACTTCGATGGCACCCGGCTTGATCCGCGCCCGCTTTAGGAGGGGGCTAAGCAACGTGCCAGTAAACTCGGCCGTTCCGACCGCACCTATGCCCCACTGTACGCCTTCGGCTTGGGGCCTTTGGAACGCCCTTCCGTTGCCCGCGCATTCAAGCGTGACCGTCAAGGTCTGGCGCGGCATCCTGCGGATATCGTTGATCCCAAGTTCGAGCCTTCGCTCCACCGCACCGTCCACCACCAAGCCGGGCCAGGACTCTGGAATCGAAAAGTGATTTCGGACGTAGAAGCACTCGACTGAGGTCAGAAGACCTTGCTGGCGGTGGAGCTGCGTTTCAGCGTTCAGGGGTCGGAGCGTTCGGATGTTTACGTCTTTAGCCATGGCCGTGCCTAATCCATTTTGGGCTCGCCGCAATTTCCAATGGCACATCCATCCAAGCCAAGTTCATCAACCCGAGAACGGAAAGCACCGCCATGATCGCCCAGCAGCAGCCTAGGCAGTAGAGGCCATGGGGCCGCGCCGGCTCGTGCGGCTGTTGGGCTGCTGCCGCCGAAGTCGAGCGTGATGTCACGAAACCGAGCGGTGACCGGCACGCCTTCAAGCAAACGTTCTTCAGAGGTGTGAATTGGTACAAGCCGGCGACCACCACGCCGGCTCCGCCGACGCGCGGCAGCCAGACGTCGACGGGAGCCGCGAACGGCGATCCAAGAACTGAATGATCCCAAGTGGCACCAGGCCGGTCTCGGCCTCCGCGATCCGAATGCTGTTGCGGAAGCATCGCGTACCCCCAGCTCCTCATCGCACCGACCCGACCTGGGCCTCAACGCCGAATCGGTCCCTTGGACTGGGCCCAATGGGCGCAGGTACTACGCACGCTGGACGTCTTCACGATCTGGCACTACGTATATGCCGCAACCGCCCACGCTCAGCCGCCGCCCTGGACCACAATCTCACTTGCCAACAAGGTAAGGCGACTGAATTTTGGCGTGCGTCGCACCCTGACCTGCTCAGGTACCCGGGCATGTCCGTGGCGTGGGCTAGCGCGCGACCCCATCGTTCCGATCCGGCGGCTTCACATACTCCACAGGGCTTCAGTTGGTGACATACGCGCGGCGCGCAGTGCGGGCCCGAGCCCGGCGACGGCGCCGATCAAAAGGGAGGCGGCGAAGCCGCCGGCCCAGGCTTCAGTGGGGATGACGGTGGCCCAGCCTTTGGTGTAGGCGTAGACGGCGGTGGAGGCAGCGCCGAGGGCGACCCCGACCGCGCCGCCAAGCAGTCCGAGGAGGACGGCTTCGGAAAGGAACTGGGCACGGATGTGGCCTTTGGTGGCGCCCAGGGCGCGGCGTAGTCCGATCTCGGAGCGGCGTTCGAGGACTGAGATGATCATGATGTTGGCGACGCCGACCGCGCTGACCATGAGGGCGACCGCACCGAGGCCGAGGAATAGGCTGTTGAGGGCACCCTTAGCCTCGGCTTGAGCAACGAGGGCGGAAGAGGGTTGGCTGACGTTGACCCCGCTGGGGTTCTCAGGGTTGGCGGTGGCTGCCAGGAGGTCATCGACGGCGTTGACCCGGTCGTTCTGGGCCCGGAGGTAGATGGTGGAGGGATGGCCGTCGAAGCCCAGGTACTTCTCTGCTGCGGGGTAGCCGACCAAGACGGAGGAGTCGATGGCGGGGACCAGCACTGCCGGTCCAAGGATGCCTGCGACGTAGAACCATTGACCGCCGACCCAGATTCGCTCGCCGGGGTAGATACGGTCGATCCCGAGCCGCAGCGCGGCAGCAGCGCCGAGAACGGCAACGGGTTCTTGAGCGGTGGCCGCGTTGAGGTAGTGGCCCTGGGCGACGCTGGTGGCGACCACCGGAAGAAGGTCGAGAGATGCTGCTTGGACGCTCAGGGCGTTGGTGTTACCGGAGGGGATGTAGGGGTTGCGGTAGGCGGGGGCGCCGCTAACGGCCCCGGTGGTCTGCACCTGCTGCACACCGCTGATACGCCCGATCATGGCCGGCGCCGCGGCAGGCAGTTCCGCGGTGCCGCCGGTGAAGCTCTGCCCGTTGCTGACGGTGAGCAGGTTGGTGCCGAGCTGGTTGATCTCGCTGAGCAGGCCTGCCTCGGACGAGGCGGACAGGCCGAGCACGGCGACGATGGCAGCCACACCGATAGCGATACCGAGAGCCGACAGCCCGGCCCGCAACTTCCGGGTGCGCAGACCCACGCTCGAGAGCCGGGCCAAGTCGGACAGCGGCAACCGTCTCCGGCTCAGGGTTGCGGCAGTCATGACCGGTCCTCGCCGACCGGCAGCCCAGCCTGGGGTCCTGAGATAGGAGGTTGGGCAAAGGCGGCGGACGGGCGGAGCCGCCGGTCGGCTTCCGCTGCTCGGCCGGTGTCGGACAGGATGAGGCCATCGAGGATCTCGACTGTGCGGGACATCCGCTCGGCGATGACGTGGTCGTGGGTGATGACGACGATGGTTGAGCCGGCCCGGTGGAGCTGGTCGATCAGGGCCAGGATGGACTGCCCGGTCGCCTGGTCGAGGTTCCCGGTCGGCTCGTCAGCGAGCACGATGGCGGGCTGGCCGACCAGGGCCCGTGCGATGGCGACCCGTTGGCGTTGCCCACCCGAGAGCTGGGTGGGACGGGCATGGGGGCGCTGGGCGAGGCCGACCAGGTCCAGGGCGTCGAGCGCGCGCCGGCGGCGCTGCTTGAGGGGGATGCCGGCGTAGAGGAGCCCGTCGGCGACGTTGTCCAAGACGGTGGCGTGCTCGGCCAGGAAGAACTGTTGGAAGATGAACCCGATCCGGGTGGCCCGTAGGTAGGCCACGTCGTCGTCGGCCATTGTTGCGACGTCTAGCCCGGTGATCCGCACCCGGCCGCTGGTGGGCCGGTCGAGGGTCCCCATCAGTTGCAGCAAGGTGGTCTTGCCCGACCCCGACGGGCCGACGATACCGACCAGCTCCCCTTGGCCGATGGTGAGATTCACCCCGCGCAGGGCCTGGACAGGCGGCTCGCCGGGATAGTGCTTGGTCACGTCGTGCACATCGAGCACCGGCACCCCTGCACCGCCCCCGTTGTTGTCGGGTGGGGGTGGCAGCGTGTAGGTCATGTCGTCGGGACCACCACTTGCTGGCCGGCGGCCAGCCCCGAGCCGCTGACCTGCACCAGCCCGTCAGCGTCGTCGAACAGTCCGAGCGAGACCGGCACGAGATGGTTGATCCCCCCAGCGTTGACGACCTCGACGGCGTAGCCACCCCCGGACTGGGCCAGCAGCGCGGTCACTGGCACCGCCAGGGCGCTGGGCACGGTGGCGGTGGTGATACCGACCCGCACCGGGGCCTGATCCCACGTGCCCGTGGCGGCCGGGTCGGAGGGGGTGACGTCCACGGTGATGGTCGGTGTTGTGCTCCCCGAAGAGCAGGTGTCCGTTCCCGGCGCCGCGGAGCTGGAGTTCGACCTGCCGGACCCGGAACTCGATGGGCAGGTGGCGACCGCCCCGACCGAGGAGACGACACCTGGGGTGGTCTTGTTGTTGGGCAGGGTGATGGTCACCGTGTCCCCGACCGCCACCTCGGTCTGTTGCGAGGCGACCAACGCCACCTGCACGATCCGAGTGGTCGAGGTGGCCTGCATCACCGTCTGACCGGTCTGGGTGTTGCCCCCTAGCTGGGCTGACATCGTCGTCACCCGCACTGCGGTGGGTTCGAACACCGCTTGGCCGAGAGTCAGCGTGCCGGTCTGGGTCATCCCTAGAGCGGCCTGAAGCTTCTCCACGGCCGTGGTGGTGGCAGACCAGAAGGAGGCGGAGGTTGGGCCGAGCTGAGCCGAGGTGGCATAGCCGAGCGCGACCAGGTCCGCTTTGAGTTCAGCCACGTCGGCGCCGCTCGCACCGGTCGAAAGGGTCCGATAGGCCGGTGTCAAGCCATACAACAACACCACCGGGCTATCGTTCACCCGGTAGAGCACCTGACCCTGAGAGATCACCTGTCCGAGAGCGGGCAGCTTGGTGTATGTGCCTTGGTCATGGTTGATCACGGAGTACGGCGAGCCGTCCGATTGGGCCAAATAGGTCAGGATCCCATCCACGGAGACCACGGCCGAGAGCTTCACCATTTCCACGTTCGCGGTGTTCGCCCGCGGCTCCTGCGTGGCCGGGGTCGCCTGCTTCGCACCGTACCTGACGACCACGCCGGCGGTCGCGATGACGGCAACCAGGACGGCCGCTCCGGCCAACACCCACGACTTCCGCATCACGGGCCACTCACCCCCGCCGCCGCCGCGAAGCCGCGGCACTTCTGCAGCGCGGCGCTGAACCCCGGATCGCTCCGAGGGTTCTTCCCGGCCATGGATGGGATTCGAGTCGTGTCGATGAGGGGGCCATTTGCGGTGGGATCCGGGAAGTCCGGCACGCCGTTGTCGCGCATGCACTGGGCAAACTTGAGGGCCGCCTCCTGCTGTTGGGCGCTCCTCGTGTTGCCCATGAACCCCGGTGGCTCCAGGTCCTTACACGCGCTGATGGCCTGCTGGAACGTCGCGGAGTTCGGATCCAGCGACGTGCCGTTTACTACCCCATCGATGGTAAGCGCGCCGGACGCGTCTGGATCGGGGAACTGGCTGACGCCGTTGGCGCGCATGCACTGGGCGAACTTCACCGCCTGCGCAACATTGGCGGCGGGGTTGCCGGCGCCGGTCTTCACAGGTGCGTTAGAGCCGCACGCGCCGATCAGGGCGACCATCGCGATCGTGGCAAGGGCGGCCACCGGCCGTGGCGTTCTACTCATGTTTCCTCCCGGCGTGTGGTGATTGCGTTGACACCAGCTCTGTGCCCAGCGTCATTGCTGCATCGCCTTGGATCGTGCGAAGCGTCTGTGCTGGTTCGCTGTAGGTCATGCCTCCAGTAAAGGCAGCGTGGTGTTGCCAGGACGTATGGGGTTTTCGATATGCCAGCGATATGCGCCAGCACGTAGCATCGGAGCATCCGTGTCTTGATCGTCGAGGACGAGCCCTATATGGGAGACGCTATCCGCGATGGGCTGCGCCTGGAAGCGATCGCCGCCGACATCGCCGGTGACGGCGACACCGCTCTGCAGCTGCTCAGCATCAACGCCTACGACATCGCCGTCCTCGACCGCGACATTCCAGGCGCCTCCGGCGACGAGATCGCCAAACGCATCGTCGCCTCCGGCAGCGGCATGCCGATCCTCATGCTCACCGCTGCCGACCGGCTCGACGACAAGGCCACTGGGTTCGAGCTCGGCGCCGACGACTATCTCACCAAGCCCTTCGAACTCCGAGAACTCGTGCTCCGCCTCAGAGCGCTCGACCGCAGGCGCGCCCACAACAGGCCACCCGTGCGAGAGATCGCAGGCCTTCGGCTGGATCCGTTCCGCCGAGAGGTCTACCGCGACGGCCGCTACGTCGCGCTGACCAGGAAGCAATTCGCCGTGCTCGAAGTCCTCGTCGCTGCCGGAGGCGGTGTCGTGAGCGCCGAAGAGCTGCTGGAACGGGCGTGGGATGAGAACGCGAACCCGTTCACCAACGCCGTGCGCATCACTGTCTCGGCACTGCGCAAACGCCTCGGCGAACCCGGGATCATCGCTACCGTCGCCGGCGTCGGCTACCGCATCGACACAGCACCCGGCACCGGACGTGAGGGAGGAGACCGTGGATAGGCAGCCTGGTTTGAGCGTTCGCCTCAAACTCACCCTCAGCTACGCCGGCTTCCTCATGCTCGCAGGTGCCCTGTTGTTCGCCATCGTGTGGGTGATCGTCCTGCGATACCTGCCCGATGTGGGAATGAGCCCCGCTGGCCCACTGGTCCGCTCCCACCTCCTGCGCTCTATCGCTGCCTCGGCAGCCGGGGCGCTGGGGTTCCTACTGGTGTTCGGTCTGCTGGGAGGGTGGATTCTCGCCGGCCGCGTGCTCGCCCCGCTGACCCGCATCACGGACGCTACCCGCATGGCCGCGAACGGGTCGCTCTCCCACCGGATAGGGTTGGAAGGCCGCAAAGACGAGTTCCGCGAACTCGCCGACGCCTTCGACACCATGCTCGCGCGGCTCGAAGCACACATCGCCGAACAGCAGAGATTCGCAGCCAACGCCTCCCACGAACTGCGCACCCCACTGGCGACCACCAAGACGCTTCTCGACGTGGCGCGCAACGACCTGAACCGCGA
>Ga0307374_10006577_pt1 | contig 18220 bp, 18 predicted proteins | sample OX3MG_FD_202532 | JGI IMG/M metagenome (GOLD analysis project Ga0307374, IMG submission 202532) | Soil microbial communities from Risofladan, Vaasa, Finland - OX-3 | ecosystem: Environmental > Terrestrial > Soil > Coastal area > Acid sulfate soil | place: Finland: Risofladan, Vaasa | collected...
GCCGACCCACTTTGAGATCAGCTCAGGCCCCTTGATGCTGATGAAGTTCGCCTCGCTCTCGTTCGCGACGGCCTTGGCTATCAGGGTCTTCCCGGTGCCAGGCGGGCCGTAGAGGAGTATCCCCTTCGGAGGCTTGACGTCTCCCTTCGCGAAGAGCTTCCCGTACTTGAGGGGCCACTCCACCGCCTCGGTCAGCTCCTCCTTCACGGCGGCCAGGCCGCCGATGTCCTCCCACTTCACGTCGGGAGCCTGGACCAGCACCTCCCTCATCGCCGAGGGGTGGACGTCGCGCAGGGCGTCCTGGAAGTCCTGCATCCTCACCTTGATCTTGTTGAGCGTCTTCGCGGGTACCTTGGTCTCGTCCATGCTTATCTCGGGGATCACCCTCCTCACCGCGAGGATCGCGGCCTCCCTCGCGAGCGCCTGCAGGTCCGCCCCGACGAAGCCGTGTGTGACCCGCGCCATCTCCTCCAGCTTCACGTCAGACTCCATGGGCATCCCCCTCGTGTGGATCTGCAGGATCTCCAAGCGGCTCTTCTCGTCCGGTATCCCGATCTCAATCTCCCTGTCGAACCTTCCGGGGCGCCTCAGCGCGGGGTCGAGTGCATCGGGCCGGTTGGTCGCGGCGATAACGACGACCTTGCCGCGCGACTCGAGCCCGTCCATCAGTGTGAGGAGCTGCGAGACGATCCTCTTCTCCAGCTCTCCGGAGACTTCTTCCCTCTTGGGAGCGATCGAGTCTATCTCGTCGATGAAGATTATGCTCGGGGCGTTCTCCTGCGCCTCCTTGAAGATCCCCCTGAGCCTCTCTTCGCTCTCCCCGTAGTACTTCCCCATGATCTCGGGGCCTGCGATGGAGTAGAAGTTCGAGTTGGTCTCGTTCGCGACGGCCTTCGCGAGGAGCGTCTTCCCCGTGCCGGGCGGGCCGTAGAGCAGGACCCCCTTAGGCGCCTCGATACCCACGCGCTCGAAGATCTCCGGGTGCCTGAGGGGAAGCTCTATCATCTCCCTGATCTTCTGGATCTCCTTCGTGAGTCCTCCAAGGTCTTCGTAGGTGATGCGCGGGACGCCCGTGTTCAGGGGCTTGTGCATCGTGCCCAGGCGGAACCTAGTCTCCCGCGTGACCACGGCCGCGCCCGGTGGGGTGGTCCCCTCCACGATGAAGTCTATCTTCTTCCCCATGATGTTCAGGGGAAGCGAGTCGCCCTTCGTCATCACTTGGTTCTCCAGCACCTCCGGGAAGTCCTCCTCCAGCCCTTCGATGCTGAGCTGCTCGGTCGGGGCGAGGACGATCTCCTGCGCCTCCTTGGCTTTGGCGGCCGCGATGCTCACGGTGTCGTCTATCCCTATCCCGAGGTTGTTCCTTGTGTAACCGTCGATCCGGATAAGACCTCGGCCGTAGTCCTGTGGGTAGCCAGTCCAGAGCACGGCGTGGCTCTTCTTCCCCTTCCCCGTTATCTCGATGACGTCCCCGGCCGAGAGCCCGAGCTCCTCCATCACCTTGGGGTCGATCGCGGCGATTCCATGACCAACTAGCATCGAGGTGGTCTCAGCCACACGCAGTCGCGGATCCTTCTCCATCGAGGTTCGCGCATACTAGAAACATAAAAACAGTACGAGCGGCGATGTTCGGGACCGTCAAGATGAAGACAAAGCCGAGGAGAGGGCATCTCGCGTTCGTGATCCAGAAGCACAAGGCGACCTCGCTGCATTACGACCTCCGGCTCGAGATAGGAGGAGTGATGCCCTCGTGGTCGGTCCCGAAGGGGCCGTCCCTCGACAGCAGCGTCAAGCGTCTCGCGATGCCGACGTCAGACCACCAGATGGACTATCGGCGCTTCGAGGGCGTGCTCAAGGGCGAGTACGGCGCGGGGCCGGTCATGATCTGGGACGAGGGGACGTACAACCCCGAGGTCGAGGTCAGCAAGGGCGTGCGAAAGGAGATTGTGGAGAAGCAAGAGGCCGAGGAGGTCGCCAGGAAGAGCCTCGCGGATGGGAACCTGAAGTTCTTCCTATACGGAAAGAAGCTGCTGGGCTCCTTCGCGCTCGTCCGCACAAAGGGGTTCGGCGGGAAAGAGTCCTGGCTGCTGATCAAGCACCGCGACGACTACTCGCAACCGAGATACGACGCCAACGACTACGACTTCTCGGCGGTAAGCGACAAGACGCTCGCGCAGATCGCAGGCCAGGACGATTTACATCGAGCGGCTGATGCGTGAGCGCGACGTCACGCCTTGAAAGGGGCAACTCGAAGCGCCTGCCGCTTCCGTGTCTCTCGACGACCTGACCGTTTTCCCTTTCCGTACAATTATGAATGCCTGGTCTCGCGAGCGAATCCCTCTTCTTGCCTTGGGCAGAAAGCGGCATCTCAGTGCGTGAACGAGGTCCAGGCGGGCGTGCTCGGTTGAAGCTTGATTTCGCGCGAGCCGAATCGAATGGTGAGGCGAACAGGAAAAGGACAACTCATCTAGCCCGAAACTCTCCTCGGCAGACAAACCCGGGCCGACTACGTTTTGAAGCGGAAAAGAAGGAGTGAGTTGCCGATCACGGTCGCCGAACTGACGGCCATCGCGCCGGCGGCCAGGAATGGGAGGACGTCGTATACCTGGGCCCCGAGGAGAGGCACAAGCGCCCCAGCAGCGACGGGGATGAGCACAATGTTGTGGGCAAAGGCCCAGAAGAGGTTCTGCCTGATCTTCGCGAGTGTCTTCCTGCTGAGCCTTGTGGCGACGGCCACGTTCATGAGGTCGTCCTTGATGAGCACTATTCCCGCCGCCTCCATTGCGATGTCCGTCCCGCTCCCAATCGCAATTCCGACATCCGCCTTCGCCAGGGCCGGTGCGTCGTTGATCCCGTCTCCGACCATCGCGACGACACTCCCCTCCTTTTGCATGGCCTCTATCGCCGCCTCCTTCTGCTGCGGAAGGACCTCGGCGAGGAACCTCGCTACGCCCAGAGCGCGGGCTACGGCCGCCGCCGTCCTGGAGTTGTCACCAGTCAGCATCACGACCTGGATGCCCATGCCCCGTAGGGCCTCTATCGTCGCCTTCGCGGAGGGCTTCACCGCGTCGGCGACGGCGATGACGCCCGCTGGAATCCCGTCGACCATCACAATCATGGCCGTCTTCCCGTCCTCCTCGAGCTTGGTAAGCTCTATCTCGATGACAGAGAGGTCGACGCCGTTCTCTACGGCAAGGCGCCTGTTTCCGAGAAGCACGACGTTGCCATCGACCGTCGCCTTGACACCCTCGCCGGGGACGGCAAGAAAGTCTCGTGGCTCGGATGTCCTGATGGAGCGGCTCTCGGCCTCGTCGACGATGGCCTCGCCAAGCGGGTGCTCGGAGCCCCTCTCGACTGAGGCGGCGACTCGCAGGAGCTCGTCTGCACTGAAGCCGCTCGAAGGGACGATATCTGTGACCGAGGGTTTCCCCTCGGTGAGGGTGCCGGTCTTGTCGAAGACCACCGTGTCCACCTTCGCAGCCAGCTCGAGGTACTCGCCGCCCTTGATTAGCACGCCGCACTGCGCGCCCTTGCTCGTCCCCACGAGTAAAGCGGCGGGCGTGGCAACCCCGAGGGCACAGGGACACGCTATAACGACGACCGAGACGAATGCGAGCACCGAGAAGTCGAGGCCTATGTGGCCGAGGAAGTACCACGATAGCGCCGCCGCTGTTGCTGCCGCGACGACGACCGGGACGAAGTATGAGGCTATCCTGTCAGCGAGGCGCTGGATCGGCGGCCTTCCGGCTTGGGCCTCCTCGACGAGCTTGACTATCTGGAAGAGGGCGGTGTCCTGGCCTACTTTGTCGGCTCTCAGCTTCAGGAGGCCCGACCTGTTGATCGTCGCCCCAATCACCTCGTCCCCCGCGCCCTTCTCTGCGGGGACGCTCTCGCCTGTTATCATCGATTCGTCGACGGCCGACCTGCCTTCGATGACGACGGCGTCGACCGGTATCTTCTCCCCCGGCCTGACGAGAATGATATCGCCTACCTCGACCCGCTCCACCGGGATCTCTGCCTCCGAGCCGTCCTGGTCGAGCCTGCGCGCCACGGTTGGCTGGAGGTCGACGAGCTTCCTCACGGAGGCGGATGCCCTAGACTTCGTCGCGTGCTCGAGGAACCTTCCGGTCAAGACCAGCGTGATTATGACGGCCGCGGTGTCGAAGTAGACCCCCGATGAGGGGAAGAAGCCGGGTGAGAAGGTGACAACGGTAGAGTAGCCCCACCCCGCCGAAGTGCCGAGCGCAATGAGGGTGTCCATGTTCCCCATCTTGCTCCTTATGCCGTCGTAGGTGCCCCGGTAGAATCTCCACCCGATGACGAACTGGATTGGAGTCTCGAGCGCGAAGAGGGCGTAGTTCGAGGCCTGCGTGGGCAGCACTCGCGCATAGGTGAGGAGCAGTATCGGGACGGACAAGAGTGCGGACGCCGCGAGCTCCGCCCTGAGCTTCCGCAGCTCCCTCTCGGGCGCAAGGAACTCGCGCATGCAGCTCTCGCTGCAGAAGTAGTAGGTGACGCCCCTGACCTGGGCCTTCAGTTCCGCTGTGGACTCGTCTACATACATCCCGCACACAGGATCGGCCGCTATAGTTTCCACTCGCCCGATTGGTCTTTAGGATGTGGATGACCGTGAACATGTATGTACTCGGCCTTTGCATCTTCCCCATACCGAAGCACGTCGGCGCGAATTTTTCTCACAATCGATGACCACTCGCCTTCAGCTTCGCTCCAACGATTCCCCCTAGCTTTTCTCACGAAGGCGCTCTTCGTTATTTTTTCGGCGTGTTTCAGGTCGAGTCTGTCAAGGATGTAATTCGCTCTCTTGCCATAAAACACTAACCTCCAAGCTCGTTCATGAAAGTAGAGTCTTCCCCCAAAGACTCGTCTCAAGGCGGTCAACAATCGATATTTGTTTATCGTGATGTAGAGGACGGAATCCGCCATTCTGCCGTTCTTGTATAATCGTATTCCTCCCTCAGCATCCACAAGACCGGCAAGATACTCTAGGAGCAGGGGATTTTCTATTTCTCGCGGGACATTCGGTGGAAGACCTGGCCCTTTCTGGAGCACTTCTTCGAAGCTTGATTCCAAATATGTCGCAAACTGAAATCTGTAATACAAGTGCAAGTGATCGAATGAAGCTAAGCGGTAAATGCTGCCATAGTTCTGAAATAATCTCCGATAGAGCACTTCCATCGACGGATGGGTCGTCGTCGTTGAGACTTCTATCAGACGACCGCTTTTCCGTACGTGGCAGTCCTCAATGAATCCGCACAGATAAGCGCCTTCCAAAGCGTCGCCGGAGAAGGGGTACTTTGCATATTTTGTCGAGGCCTTGATAGAGGCTTCTCTTCCGTCCCTTACCTCGACTTCTAACAGGACGAGATGACGACGTATCGTAGACGGACTAACCGTGAATTTTCTCGCAATTGCTGCCATCGATACGCTGCTTTCATACATCCGGATCCATTCCCTGTCGCGGGTGGATTCCATGACGTTGGATGCAGGTTTCTGACTTAACCATACACGAGACGGGGTCTTTTGCCATCGTTGGAGCGAGCACCACGCCGGTCTTAAACCCCCGCCTTTACGAACGTAAAGCCATTCTCAGCCGGCCCGCGACTTGGCGAGCCTGGACCCGAACTTGTCTAGGTAGGCGTTCCTGCACGTCTTGCAGCAGAAGTAGTAGCGTGAGGAGCGGGCGACCATCGTGTAGGGCCTCGCCCGAGACACCTCCTCGTGACAGTAGTCGCACCTCAGGTTCATGGTGAGCGAGGCCGGAAGGATGCGGGCGGGCTCCTCCTTGACGACGCTGGTGATGATCTGGCTCGAGGCGACGCCCACGCCTGGCCTCGCGAGCAGGCTCCGATTTAGGAAGGTCTGGAGACCGGCGACGTCGTCGAGGGCGACCTTCACGGTCATCCCCTGCCCCGTCGTGGTGTAGAGGCTCTCCACCTCAGGCAGCTTTGCGAGGTCGTTCGCCAGCCGCTCAGCCGAGGACGACTTTACCTTCAACGATATCATGGCTGCAATCCCACGGTTGACCGAGCCTGGGGAGATTATCGGCACAAACTTCTTGATCAGTCCGGCCTTGGTCATTCGGTCCATCCGCGCCGAGACCGTGGGAGTGCTCAGAGACGTCCTCTTCGCGATTTGCCTCAGCGAAGCCCTCCCGTCTTCCATCAGGGCTCCGAGGATCCTGGCATCGATTTCGTCGGCTTTCAATGACCAGACAAGGGCACCGGAATCTTAAAGGCTTTACGTTTGTAAAGGATAATTTTGATATAGCGGACGCCGGTCACGCTACGCCGAGACAAGCATGATAAAAGATCCGGTGTGTGGGATGACTGTGGACGAGAAGACGACGACGCTAAGATCTGCGCACGACGGCAGGGTGTTCTACTTTTGCTCCGAGGCATGCAAGGCCAGCTTCGACAAGGACCCGCACAGGTTCGGCCACTCGAAGTAGAAGGGCGCGCCATTCGTTTCCCTTAAAGGGAGGGGGATGTCTGCGGTTTCGATGCTCGACGGCAAGTCCTGCCTAATAACCGGGGCAAACTCGGGGATCGGGAAGGAGACGGCCCAAGCGCTCGCGCAGATGAAGGCCAACGTGGTCATGGTCTGCCGCAACAAGGACAAGGGCGAGGCCGCACGGCGAGAGATAGAGAAGAAGACGGGAAACGCGTCGATCGACCTTCTTCTCTGCGACCTCTCCTCGCTCGCCGAGGTGAGGACGCTGGCTGCTGAGGTCCGGAACCGTTACGGCAAGCTCAACGTCCTCGTCAACAACGCAGGGCTCTTCAGTCTCTCTGGCAGGACAAAGGATGGGTTCGAAAGGACCTTCGCCGTCGACTACCTTGCCCCGTTCATCCTGACGAACCTGCTGCTCGAGCTCCTGAAGTCCAGCGCGCCGTCACGAATTGTGAACGTCTCCTCTGTGGCCCTATTCGGCGGGCACGTCGACCTCGATGCGATTGAGAAGGGGAGCCTTCCCTCGGGGTGGGGCGCCTACTCGAACTCCAAGCTGGCTTTGGCGATGTTCACCTACGAGCTCGCGAGGAGGCTTCAGGGGACGGGGGTCACTGCGAACTGTCTTCACCCCGGTGCCGTCGCGACCAACATCTGGAAGATACCTCCGGCAGTGGTGAGGCCTTTCCTGAAGAGCGCGAAGGAGGGTGCGGAGACCTCGGTCTACCTTGCGTCCGCGCCGGAGGTCGAGGGCGTCACCGGCAAGTACTTCGAGAAAAAGTCAGAAAAGAAATCGTCAGAGGAGTCCTACGACGAGAAGAAGGCGCTCGCCCTGTGGGATGCCACGTCCAAGATGGTCGGCCTCACCGGATGACCAGCTTGATGCCAGATGGCTCCTGATTCCAAAAGGGATTTGTCTACTGTTACTTGTCTCGGCCGGCGTCCAAGGAGTGGTCGTCGGTATCTCCAGTGCTGATGTCGATCGATCTCTCTATCGGATAGACGAATATCTTACCGTCGCCGACCTTCTTGGTGCCCGCGCTCTTGACTATGGCGTCCACGACTTTGTCCACGTCGCTGGCGTCTACAACCACGTTGACAATCACTCGGTGAATGACGTCTGTGGTCCAGGTCCACTTGCCCTTTACATAGGAGGTCGTGATTATTGTGTCTCTTCCTCTCCCCTTCGCCTCCACCATCGTGACACCGCTCACTCCCAAATCCCTCAGGGCCTTGTCGACATTCGGGAACTTTTCGGTCCTTACTATTGCCTCGATCTGCTTCATGCCTGCTCCTGACATGTTGTTAAGTCCGCACGATTCTCGCTACAACTATATTTAAGTTTACTGAATGTTTTCCAGCCGTTCAGCAACTTTCCCTTCCAAACCATGAACATTTGTACTAGAGCCGTCGCAAACCCCTTACTCGCGCCCGAAGCGAGCCGACGCGCCATCAGCGCTTTGACTTTGGTCTGCGCTTCGCTTTTTTCGCGGAAGGTTTCTTGGCCTTTTCTTTCTTCTTCTTGCCGCTCCGCTTTTTGGCGGTTCTGGGGCTGCCCTCGCTGCTGACCTTTTGATCGAGCCTGTCTTCGATCTTTTCGGACTCTTTCTCCTCCGTCTCCTCCTCTACCTCTTCTTCGTGCCCCGCTGCCTCATCGTCCACCTCTTCGACCGCCTCGACGTCCGGCTCGGCCGCTACTTCGCGTTCTTGGACGACAGCCTCTGCATCTTGCTCATCGCTGTCGGAGCTCATTGCTATCCCGCGTGCAGGAGGGTATTTTGCCTTTGCCTGTCGCGCCCCTCGAAGGAAGGGCATCGTCATTCTTTAGCTTGGGAGCCGCACCGCCAGATTAAATACGAAAGGACTCATGGAAGCACGCATGGCTTCGCCGTCGACGGGCAAGAGAGGCTTCACCCGGGTCGTCGTCGCCGTGGATGGCTCGGAAGTCTCCCTCAGGGCGGCCGAACACGCGGCGCACATAGCCAAGCAGGACGGGGCGGAGCTACTGGCTCTCCATGTAGTGCCCGCCCCTCAATTCGAGGTGCAAGGAGGGCTCGCTGACAACTACGCAAACGCGAGGAGGAACGCGAAGAAGTGGATGAAGGAGGTCGAGGACATGGCGGCCAGAAACGGAATCGGCGTAAAGACCGAGATCGTCGTGGGCGCTTACTCCGTGGTTGATGCAATCCTCGGTTATGCGGAGACTATGAAGGCCGATCTCATCGTGACGGGGACTCGTGGGACGACCCCCTCACGGAGGATCCTCGTGGGGAGCGTGGCTTCAGGCCTAGTCGAGTACTCAGGGTGCGCGGTCCTTGTGATACGCTGAGAAGAATCCGGAAGGCGCTTTCAAGTTGGCGGTAGCTCGTCTCGTCAGGGTCACTGTGGAGGCGCCGAGGGCAGAGGTCGGGCGGCTGCTAGCGGAGGTCATCGGGTTCGGCGAATTCCACCCGTCGAGGAAGGACGGCATGGTGCAGGACATAGAGCTGCTTCTGTTGGGTTCCAAGGCTCACGAGGTCTACGCGCGGGCCGGCGAGCTGCTCGGCGAGGGCCTGTTCAAGACCGGCGTTCGGGAGAGGCAGGTCGAGAAGTTCGAAGCGCAGGACGTAGATGGGCTCGTGAGCATGCTGGAGGAGTATCTGGAGATAATCGAGAAGAACCTCTCGCTCTTCACCGAGGCGGACGACAAGTGGGGGGTGACGCAGGTCCTCTTGGCGATACAGGAGGCATCGCTCATGATATTCGACGACCTCCAGAGGATATTCGTCTACCCTTCCGACGGCGCGACGATAAGGTTCGAGGGGTTCGTTCCCGCGCGCTCTCTGGATGCGTTCAAAGGCTCGGTAGGCAGCTATGTCGTGGCCACCGAACCGGTCGGGACTCAGGGGAAGGGCGTGGCCTACATCCCCACTCTCCTTGTGAACCCTCGCGTGATCTCGGTCTTCGAGAGCCTCACGCTCCAGCGCGGCCTGCCAAGGTACGGCGAGGTCGACCCGACCCCCATCCTCGCGTTCGTCTTCCCGTTCTTCTTCGGCATCATGTTCGCCGACGTGGGGCACGGGATCGCGCTGTTCGCCTTTGGCCTGTACCTGGTCTACCGGACGGCGTACAAGAACTGGGGCGAGCTCATCCTCGTGCTGAGCTTCTCGACGATGCTCTTCGGCTTCGTCAGAGGGTCCTTCTTCGGCGTGCCGTTTACGTCGCCTCTCCAGCGAGTGATCCCGCTCCCGCCAGCCCTCAGCGCGGGCTTCACGCTCTCATCCATCCCGTTCCTGCTCGAAGTCGCCATACTCATCGGCGCGTTTCACCTCGCGAGCGGATACGCCATCGCCTTCGTCAACCAGGAGAGGGCGGGGAACTACCTCGACGCGTTTCTCGATAGGCTGCCTACGATTGTGCTCTACTCCTTCCTGATACCGTTCGGCTTCGCCGTGGCAGGCACCGCTCTGAACTTTGGGGTGCTCTTCACGAGCACGGCGCCGACGCCCATTTTTAACAATCTCTTGGGCCTGGACATCCCAATCGCCACGACTGCGCGGGTCTCTCTCCCAGTCATAGTCGGGACGCTCCTCTTCCTGGTAGCTGGGCACCCGATTCGTGACTATCTATCTGCCCACACGCTGAGGAGCGCCCTCAGGGGACTGGGCGACGGCCTGCTTGAAGCGGTATCGAAACCCTTCGAGTTCTTCTTGAACACGATCAGCTATATCAGGCTCGGAGTCCTCTTGATCACCACCACGCTGCTGGGAAGTTTGGTCGCCGGCGTCCTGTCATACGGAATCGCAGGAGTGGTCGTCGCTGCCCTGCTGAACGTCGCGGTGATAAGCCTGGAGGGTGTGATCGTGTATATCCAAGACATGAGGCTGCAACTCTACGAGTGGCTCTCCCAATTCTACGCAGGGACGGGGACGCCGTTCGTGCCGCTCATCTCGGGCGGCAGCCACTTTTCGGCTAATTGGGCCGTAGCGAACGCGCCTGCTTCTCCGCCTCAGGAAACGCCGCTACGGCTTGTGGACCGCCGCCTCGCGGTGCATGACGAAAGGCGACGGTTTTTTTTGACGAGAAGAACGAGAGGAATCTGGCCGGCGAGGCTCGTTTCGCAACTTGTCGGCGGCAGCCGGATTCAACGTGGCATACACCGATATCACGCCGTTCTCTAGCCTGACATCGAAGCGAGAGAACGTGCTCCTGTAGATCGCATACTTTCTCCCTGTGGGCGCGACCACTATCCTTTCGATCACCATCGCACCCTCGTCGACCAAGTGCCTCATCCTTCTGTAGCAGGAGCTTTGTGGTATGCCACCCTCTTCACAGATCTCATCGACTGTCTTCCCTTGCAGGACTGAGGAACTGAGCATCAATCTGCTGAACTCGTCAGATATCGCCTCGGCCATAACCTCGGTCAACCGAGGGCCCAAGAGAAAGCCCTCAGGGTTCGACCGCGGCTCAGCGACGGCCTGTCCTAGGACTACGGTCGTCAACAGCTCTTCCTTTGCCATCAAAACTCTGTCACACGTAACCCGCACCTTGCATACCACGACGGCTCAAGACGCTATACTGGTTTCACGTCAAAACTGAATGATAGAAAAGACATCGCCTCAATTGTCGGCGCGATAAACGTCGGAATCTCCAATATTTGCCGAAATCTGACTAGAAATGCCAATTACCGAATTAGCGGCTTCTCGGTCTTCTGTTCGCTTTTTTCGAGCTGGCGCGCGCGAATCGAGGTCAGAGCTCGTCGATGACTTCCGAGGGGATTGACCTTTTCTTTCCGACGACCTCCACGATCTCGCTCCAGATCACGTCTTTCACGTTCGGCAAGCCTTTCATCATTTCGAGAAGGTCGAGCAATTGTCCGCTGTCCCTTATGATCGCCTCCACCCTCAGGTCGATCGTGTGCTCGCCGACGGATCTGCCAACGGAGACCACGTCTTTGTTCTTCAACAGCTCGCGCGCGATGGATGTCGTACTCCCACCCGACGTGTATAGGAAGAAGTCAATCCGCCTGAACCCCAGGTCTTTGAGGTTGAGCGAGTATGAAACTTCCAGATACCTGGTCTCCAGATGCTTTCGCCTTCTCTGGACGGTGGACAGAGGGACTCCGAGCTTCCCTGCCAGCTCCTGCGTCGATATGCTGGTACCTGGTTCGAGAAGGACCTTCAGTATCTCCTTGTCCACCTTCGAGATTTTTGAAGATTGTTTATGATTTTGACCGGATGCCAATTCCACCGCCGCTCTTCGACTAAGTTGGAAAAACGTTGTGTTCGCTATAAGTGTTTTTAGCGTCTTTTCGCTCTGGCCTGCGAAAAAAGATCCACAAGAGCTGATGCGACTGTATCCGAAGGCGAGATTCTCGTCTGGCGACCCGACGGCCTAGAACGCCGTCCAGCCGCCGTCGATCACAATGCACGACCCGTTCACGTAGCTCGACTTCGCTGAGGCCAAGAAGAGGGCGAGCTCCGCAATCTCGGCAGGCTCCGCCATCCTGGGAATCATCGCAGCCACCTTGTTGAGCTGCTCCATCCCGAGCGGGTTCGGCTGCCCGCTTCCCAGCCCGATGTTAGTGTTCACCCCGCCCAAGGCCATGGCGTTGCACCTTATCCCCTTCGGGCCGTAGAAGGCGGCGATGTTCTGGGTGAGCCCGATCAGGGCGTGCTTGGAGACCGTGTAAGCTGCGCCCGCTATCCCCCCGAAAAGCCCGGCCACAGAGGCTGTGTTGATGATCACTCCTCCTCCCTGCTTGAGCATCGAAGGGATTACCCTCCTGCTCGCCCTAAAGGGGGCGTTGAGGTTGACGTCCATCACCTTCTCCCAGACCTCGTCGGGCGTGTCTGCTACTGGCCTTACGGCGTCCATTATCCCCGCGTTGTTGTGGAGGATGTCCACCCTTCCCAAGGATTTCAGCGTCTCATCGACCATGCGATCGACCTCGCTCCTCACAGATAGGTCCATCGCCATCCCCGTCGCCCTACCTCCGGATGACTTGATCTCCGCCACGACCTGGTCGACCCTGTCAGGCAGAAGGTCTACGACGACGACGGCGCTTCCGTTCTTGGCGAAGAGGTTAGCAGTCGCCCTGCCGACCCCCGACCCGGCGCCCGTTACGATGGCGACCTTGCCTTCCAGCGCCCTTCCGCCTTTCTCTGAATTATTGATTGATTGCAACACGATCTTCGTCGCTCAAATGCTTCGCTCTTCTACTTAAATGGGGGAGACGATTCTCAAACAGAGAGTGACCGAGCATCTCTTGGGACAGAGAGCCGGCGTCAGAAGTGAGAATCGCTCTGCTCCTTTTGCGAAGCGCACGCTTCACATTTCTAGGTTTGAGAATCGTATGTGCGGTTCTTATCCTGGGACGTACCGAAGCCACAAAGTGCTGAAGCAGAATGCCTAGTCTTTCGCAGGCGAAGAGCGTCGGCGGGGTCGGCGCGATCTTGGTGCTTCTCACGGCAGCGCCTACCGTCGGATCGGTGCTCGGGATTGTAGGCTTCGTCCTCATGTTGGTGGCGATAAGGGACATCTCGCAGATCGTTGCCGACAAGTCAATCTTCAGCAACATGCTGGTGGCGGTCGGGCTCGCCATAGCGGCGATTGTTGTCGGGGCGCTTGTCGTGATAGGAAGCGTTCTCCGTTTCGTGGGTCTGCGGGCGCTCGGTCTCGGTCCAAACTTCAACGCGTCGACGGTCCCGAGCGGTGACTGGGTCGGCCTGGTAGGCTCAATCATCCTCGGTCTCGCCGCCCTCTGGGTGATCATGTTGGTCTCAGCCGTCTACGTCAGACGGACCTACCGGTCGATGGCCTCGAAGCTCGGGGCAGGGAATTTCGAGGCCGCAGGGATGCTGTATCTCGTCGGGGCGGCGACCACGATAATCCTCGTCGGGTTCGTGCTACTCCTCGTAGCCCAGGTAATGGTCGTCGTGGCATTCTTCTCGATAGAGGAGAAGCCGCCCACGCTTTCAGGGCAGCCATCTCAGCCCAAGGGGGCGAGCGCATGAGAGCTTGTGTGATCTTCGACTCCAGGTTTGGCAACACCGAGAAGGTGGCAAGGTCGCTTCAGGCCGGAATCAGGGAGGCGGGTGTCGAGACTGTATGCGTCAACTCTCGGGACGTGAAGCTCGGTTCGCTCAAGGAATACGACCTAGTCTGTATAGGCGCCCCGACCGAGGCGTTCACCGCGTCCAAGCCAATCAAGGATTTCATCGCGGGCCTCGGAGAGGCTGAGCTTTCTGGGAAGTATTGCTTCGCCTTCGACACCAAGCTGGATTGGCGCGTCTCTGGCAGCGCCTCCAAGTTCATAGAGAAGAAGCCGGAGCAGCTCGGACTCCGCGTTCTCGCCCGGCGCGAGTCGGCGATAGTGCGGGGTTCGGAAGGCAAGGACAGAGTCAGCACTACAACGCTCAAGGAGGGAGAGGAGAAGCGGTTTCAGCAGATAGGGAGGGAGGTGGGAGCAGCCGTCCTTGCCGGCACGAAGCCCGTCGCTGCGTGAGCTTCGCAACGTTTACGGTCAGGCACTTCCCGCGTTCGATGATGCTCGTTAAGGTTCACGTGACCCCGAACTCGAGAGAGGTCCGCGTCACCAAGGTGGGCGACGCCAGCTTCGAGGTGAAGGTGGACGAGAAGGCGACCGGCGGTCGAGCAAACAAGAGGCTCGTCGAGGTCCTGTCCGAGCATTTCGAGATACCAAAGTCCAGGATATTCATCGTGAGGGGGGCAAAGTCGAGGGACAAGATGGTAGAGGTGGAATTTTGAAACCGGGGGCGCCGTTTCCGGTGGAACTTTCCGCTTGTGGCCGCGGAAGTGCTGCCTGAACCTGCGCTTCATGGGAGGGCTTCGACAGTCGAGCCATAATGGTTAAAGTGAGTCCAGCGCAATCTTGAACCGTGATTCTCATGAGTTCCGCCTTCCGGGCGGTGAGGAATCATCGCTCGCCCATGCCTATATGCCCCCAGAACGCGCCAGGAGAACGCGCGTGATTCGCCCGTCGGAGGAGGCCTGCTAAGTTGGATTCGTCCGTGCTCTGGGGGGTAGCCGCGCTTATGGCCGTCCTCACGGCGTGGCTTCTGAAGAAGGGCTCGAAGGTCCAGACGCTGACGGACGCCGGATTGGTCCTCTTCCTCCTCGTGATGATGGCTTCGATGTTCGTGAGCGCTGTGGTCTACCTGTACTTCCCGGGCTTCGTCACGATCCTCGAGCTGGTGACGCTGAACATGATCTCCACGAGCGTCGGACTGATTCCCATCCTGACTGCGCTCTTCAGAGGAGACAGGCAGCTCGACGAGACTCGGAAGGGGAGCGCCATCTCGTCGAGGTCGATGGTGTTTGCGACGTTCATCGCGCTCGCGTTGCTCTCGGAGGTGTTCATGGGGTGGACCTTCGCGATCGTCTCAGGGGTCGCATCGACCGCCTCGCAGGGCGTCTTCGCATCTCTCGTGGAATCCATGAGCTCCTACTGGTTCGTCTTCACGATGGCCTCCGAGATGGCCGTCACTCTTTTCCTCGTGGGCAGGAGATTCCCCGCCAGCTTCCGCTGGCTCGTGGCGCTCCAGACTGCCATAATGGTCCTTTCTCCGACCGCGTTCGGTAACTCTTCCTGGATGAGAGCGGCGCTCTGGGGAAACAGCGCCGTGATGGTAGTTGCGATCATCCTCATCTTCGAGTACCTGTACAAGAACAGGACGGTGGCGGCAGGCGCGCTGAGCTATCTTGTCCGCCTGCTCGGCGCGTACGCCCTGATGATGGCGGGCATCTTCGTCTGGCTCATCTATGGCGACGCCACTCTCTTCGTCCTGTCGATCGTCGCAGAGATGGCCATCTACTTCACCATCGTCCTGGACGAAAAGAGGCTCACGGCGCCTCCCCTGCAGGGATGGCTGTCGATGCCTAACTGGGCCTTTGCCCTTCTCCTCTCGGTCTTCGTCGCCGAGTTCTTCATGGGCGGGGTGCTCGATGTCCAAGCGAACGGGACTTCCTACTTCACCACGCTCCCCTTCGCTTCGCTCGCCGGCTCTGCCTTGAACGTCGTTGGCGCGGCGTTCTATGACTTCATCGTGTTCGTCAGCAGCATCACGGCGTCGTTCCTCTTCCTTGCGATGATGGGAATAGAGATGGGCGCCCTCGTGGTCTTCAAGATAAGGTACGCCAGGGAGACGGAGACCAAGATCAGGCTCGTACTCATCTTGGTTGCTTACGCCATCTACAGCCTCTTTCTCCCGGTCTTCGTCCTCGGGGCGGTGCGTCCCTCGATACCGTGGGTGGGCTGGAGCATGGGCCTGGGCACGGCGGGAGCGCTCGCCCCGGCGGTCATCCTGGCGCTCGTGGGGACGTACGTCATCTCCGGCGGGCTCTCGTTCCTCTTCGGCAGCAGGCAGGTCTGCTCCCTGTTCTGCACCGCCGCACTGATGTATCAGGGAACGACCATCGACGCGATGAGCAGCTTCAACAGGACATCCAAGCTCGGCAAGAAGTACCTCACGAGCAGGATCCCCTCTGCCTACAAGGTGGTGGTCACGCTGGTCTGGGGCTCCCTGCTCGGGGCGGCCGTCCTCTCCTACCTGACGTCGGTGGGGGTCGTGAACGTCACGATATTCGGCGAGGACACCGGCTTCTTCCTATACGCGTTCTACTTCAGCTTCCTCTGGTACGTGGTCTGGATCGCCACCCCGTTCGTTGGGACCTACGGGTGCGCCACCACGGGGGTGTGCGGCTGGGGGGCGTTCAACCAGCTCGTCTCGCGGGTGGGGCTATTCAGGATAAGGGTGAGAGACAGCGACACATGCTCAAGCTGCAAGACGAAGGACTGCGCCAAGGTATGCCCCGTCGGCCTGACGGACTTGCCCGGCGCGTTCATCGAGAAGGGAGAGTTCAGGAGCTTCAAGTGCATCGGCGTCGGCGACTGCGTCTCCGCCTGCCCCTACAACAACGTCTTCTTCTTCGACGTGAGGAACTGGATCCGCATGAAGCTCAACATGCCGCTCCCACCTCTCGCGAAGCCGACGAGCCTCGGCGGCTCCGAGAGCCCCATAGACTTCAGGGTCGCCGGAAAAGACCCGGGCTAGACCGCGGGCTAGTCGGGGAAGGCGTGCCTTTCCAACCGTCCAGTTATTATGAGAGACCCGAATCACGCTCTTCCAGGATGTCGACGCGGATGGCCAGTGGATTCAGCTTGAATCCGATGCACGTGTGGTGAAGTGGCGCGACATCCCTCGCTCTGCTCGACACCAACAACTATCTCGCCCCCGTAGCATTCTTGATGGTCGCGTTCATCAGCTTGCTGCTGACGAGGGCTGTCAGGGCGAAGGACGGAATCGACGCGTCGATCATCCTGCTGTTCCTTGGAATGATGGTGGGGATGCTCTTGGGGCCAGCCTACCTTTACCTCACAACGCTCGGCTTCGGGATCAGCGACGTCGTCATCTGGGAGATCGCGGTATTCATGACTCTGGGAATGATGCCTGCGGCCGGGTTGACCGCCGCCAAGTTTGTGTTGATGGGCGAACCCGACAGAAGGGGACCGCCGCCCCTCTCGGCCCTCTTGAACCACTCTTCGGCGCTAAGGGCGTCGTACATCACTCTCCTCGTCGTGAGCGAGTTCCTGATGGGCTGGACCTTCAACCTTGCCTCAGGCTTGATAGGCCTGTCGGCGGGGTACTCGGTAGTGGATGTCGCAAAGGAGCTCCAGTACAGCCTCACCACGTACTGGTTCGTCTTCACAATGGTCGGAGAGATGGGGCTCACGCTCTTCGCACTGCGCAGGACCTTGCGCCCTGGCCTTCTCAAAATCCTAGTCATCCAGGGCGTGGTCATGTTTCTCACTCCGACTGCCCTGGGCTCGCGTGTCTGGGAGACGTACACATTCTATCTGGAGGCGGTGGTGATGACAGGGCTCGTCGTCTTCGCCATCGACTACCTTCGAAGGACGAAGGAGCTCGACAGGCCGATGCTGAGCTATCTTGGGTCGTTCGTCATCGCGAACGCGGTGATGATGGTCGGTCTCCTCCTCTGGCTCGTCAATGGGGACTCGCTTCTCTTGGCGCTTTCGCTCGTGGCAGAGACAGCAATCTACTTCGACGCCGTGTTTACTGGTGCGGGCATGGGCGAGACCTTCCATGGCTGAGTGGGCCGGCGCGAGACGCGCCCAGTTCCGACCTCATCCCTGATTGCTGGTCATCGGTCTCTGGGTAGAGTGGTCCGGCCAAGCCAGCTCCTCCGATCCTGGCTCTAGACTTCCTAGGGCGACGAAGGGCTCACGGGTGCCCAGCAACCACGTTGTGGAACTCCGTGTAGACAGGGGTCCGTCCTTGGTAGAAGGTTGCGAGGGCGCTCGAGGTGGTAGGGATTGTGTAGCCGCTGAAGAGGTCGGTGTAGAAGGGTATCAGCATCCTCGCATTTATGAGCTGGGCGAACGAGTAGAACGACTTCATCCACTGCGCGTCAGACTGGGCCTGCGCCTGCGTCGTCGGGGCGGTGTTCGACCAGGCCTCCGCGATCCAGATCGGCTTCGACGGTGGATTGTTGTAGAGGAAGTGCTCCACCGAGACCTGGTCGCTGGGCGTATAGACGTCGAAGCCGATGAAGGATATCCCGCTCAACTGCTGGGCCTGATTGAGATACTGGCCATAGAAGGCGGGGTAGGTGGTTGTGTAACCGGCGGAGACGGAGACGCCTACCAGGGTCGAGGGCGAAGCCGCCTTAACTGCGTTCGTCAGGTTCTGCGTCAAGCCGACCCAATCAGCGACGCTTTGGAAGAGAGGAT
>Ga0307374_10006578_pt1 | contig 18209 bp, 15 predicted proteins | sample OX3MG_FD_202532 | JGI IMG/M metagenome (GOLD analysis project Ga0307374, IMG submission 202532) | Soil microbial communities from Risofladan, Vaasa, Finland - OX-3 | ecosystem: Environmental > Terrestrial > Soil > Coastal area > Acid sulfate soil | place: Finland: Risofladan, Vaasa | collected...
GCGGGAAACGTCGCCCTGCTTGTCGATGTAGTAAAGATAGCCGCTCGCGCGGGTGATGCCGACCTTCGTCACTTTCTCAGCCATGTTGGTGTTAACCTCCATCAAATTCCAAGAGATCCTCAGGCATCCCCTGGGCCGCCCTAGAGCGGCGAATTTAGTCCCACTATATCAATATTCCCCGACGGAACGCAAGAGGTTCTCCGACGAGAAAAAGCGGCCCGCGCGCCCGGCCCTGCGTCCTAGCGCCGGGGCTTGTCGAAGAGAGGCAGGTCCGTGTCGGCCGGCTGCATGATGAGGCGTTCGCGCAGCCAGGCGTCGACGATGGGCTTGGAGAAGCGGTACTGCCGGCCGATGCGCGAGGCCGGGATTTTTCTCTGGCGGATGAGGCCGTATATCTTGGAGCGCCCCATGCCGAGGTAGCGGGCCAGGGTCTTGATGTCCATGATTTCCGGCGCCTGAGCTAGATTCTGCGCTCGGGGGGCCCTGCGTTTCTTTTTCATGGCGTGTTTAGGAGCGTCTTTTGCTTACCCGTTATCTCTTGTATGTCTTAGTGTATGGCATTTGTCATCTTTTGTCAAATATTGGCCGTCCGGCGGCGCTCGCCGCGTGTTGTATAATAGGTCGCCCGAACTTGGGCGGAAAAAACATGGCGCCGACCGCTCCTATTAAGGAAGAGACCGCTTCGCTTCGCCGCGGCGCCGCGCCCAAGCGTTCCGGCGAGGGCGAGGAGCTTCTGGAGTTGGCAGGTTTGAAGGCAGAGGATGTTTTCCAGAAGCTGGAAAGCGCGGCGGAGGGTTTGGAGCCGGTCCAGGCCGCGCGGCGCCTGGAGGAGTTCGGTCCCAACGACGCGGGCGGCGCGCCGCGGGAGGGCCTCTTCTTGGGCTTGGCTCGCCGCGCGAAGAACCCCCTGGTCGTCCAGCTGCTCGTCATCGCGGGAATTTCCCTGGCCATGGGCGACCGGCCCTCGGCGCTCATCGTCGGCGCGATGGTCGTTTTGAGCGTGGCGCTGGCCTACATCCAGGAGAGCCGCTCCGGCCGCGCGGTGGAAAAGCTTCTAGCCCTGGTCAAGACCACCTGCACCATCCTGCGCGCGGGCCGGGAAGAAGAAGTGGCCCTGGCGGACTTGGTGCCCGGCGACGTCGTGATTTTGGCGGCCGGCTCCATCATTCCGGCCGATTTGCGCCTGGTCGCGGCCAAGGATTTTTTCGTGAGCCAGTCGGCACTGACGGGCGAGTCCATGCCGGTGGAGAAAACCGCCGCGCCCTGCGACGCGGCGGGCAAGACCGCCTTGGAGCTGCCCAACAGCTGTTTTCAGGGCTGCAACGTGCTTTCAGGCACGGCTCGGGGCGTGGTGGCCGCGACCGGCGCGCGCACCTATTTCGGCTCCATTTCCAGGAAGATTTTCGGCGCGCGGGCGCTGACCAGCTTTGAGCAGGGCATAAAAAGCTTCACATGGCTCATGATCCGCTTCATGGTGGTCATGGTGGCCGTGGTCTTCCTCATCGTCGGGATCACCAAGGGCAATTGGATCGAGGCTCTCTTGTTCGCCCTGGCCGTAGCCGTGGGCCTGACTCCCGAGATGCTGCCCATGATCGTGACCGTCAACTTGTCCAAGGGCGCCATTGCCATGTCTCGGCACAAGGTCATCGTCAAGCGCCTCAACTCCATCCAAAATTTCGGCGCGATGAACATCCTGTGCACCGACAAGACCGGAACCCTGACCCAGGACCGCGTGGTGCTGGAAAAGCACGTGGACGTGGCCAACCGCGAGTCGGACGACGTGCTGCGCTACGCCTACATGAACAGCTATTATCAGACCGGTCTGCGCAATCTCCTGGACCGCGCGATTTTGGCCCACTCGGACCTGGACGTCGAGCGCACCTGCCGCAAGGTCGACGAGATTCCCTTCGACTTCTCGCGCCGCCGCATGTCCGTGGTCATCGACTACGAGGGCGATCACGTGCTGGTCTGCAAGGGCGCGGTCGAGGAGGTCTTTTCGGCCTGCTCCCGCTACCAAATAGACGACGAGGTCTACCCGCTCATCGACATGATCAAGCTGGATCTGCTCGAAGAGTACGAGAGTTTGAGCGCCCAAGGCTACCGCGTTCTGGCCGTGGCCTATAGGGAATTCGAACGGAGCAAGGAGGTCTTTTCGGCTTCCGACGAGAGAGACATGACGCTTTTGGGCTACGTCGCCTTTTTTGATCCGCCCAAGGATTCGGCGACCGAGGCCCTGCGCGCGCTCAAGAAAGCCGGCGTGGACGTGAAGATTCTGACCGGCGACAGCGCGCTGGTGACGCGGAAAATCTGCCGCGACGTGGGCCTGGAGGCCGCGGAAATAGTGACCGGCGACAAGCTGCGCGATTTGTCCGACGAGGAGCTGGCCCGGACGGCCGAGCGGGCCATGGTCTTCGCCAAGCTCTCGCCCGCTCAAAAAGACGGCATCATCCGCGCCCTGCGCGGCCGGGGACACGTGGTGGGATTTTTGGGCGACGGCATCAACGACGCGCCGGCCATGAAGACCGCCGACGTGGGCATCTCGGTCGACACCGCCGTGGACGTGGCCAAGGAATCTGCGGACATCATCCTGCTGGAGAAAAGCCTTTTGGTCCTGGAGGACGGCATCATCGAGGGCCGCCGGGTCTTCGGCAACATCGTCAAGTACATCAAGATGGGCGCCAGCTCGAACTTCGGCAACATGTTCAGCATGACGGGCAGCGCGCTGCTCTTTCCGTTCTTGCCCATGATGCCCATCCAGATTTTGGTCAACAACCTGCTCTACGATTTCTCCCAGGTCGGCATCCCCTTGGATCGCGTCGACGACGAGTACCTGGTCAGGCCGCGCAAGTGGAACATCGACAACATCAAGAAATTCATGATCTGGATAGGCCCCATGAGCTCGATTTTCGACTACACCACCTTCGCGCTCCTGTGGTTTTTCTATCACTGCTCCGCCTATTCGGCGCCGGGCGCGCTGCCCGCGGCCAGGGAGCACGCGGAGAAGCTCTTCCAGACCGGCTGGTTCGTGGAGTCCATCCTGACCCAGACGCTTATCGTGCACATCATCCGCACGCGGCGCATTCCCTTCGTGCAGAGCGTGGCCAGCCCCGGACTCATCTCGACGACGCTCCTAGTCATGGCCGCGGGCGCCTTCCTGCCGTTTTCGCCAGCGGCAAAGTACTTGGGCATGACGCCGCTGCCGGGCTCCTTCTGGCCGTGGGTCGTCGCCACGCTTTTGTGCTACTCCGTTTTGACTCACGGCATGAAGACTTACTTTATTAGGAAGTACGGAACGGACTGACCATGAGAAGCTTGCTTAACGCGCTACAGGAAGGCCGGCTCATCGAGCTGCCCGAGGCGGACAAGGACAAGGCGCTGGAATACCTGGCGCATCTTATCGAGGCGGTTCCGGATTTGGGCGGCGACCCGCAATTGGTGGAGGCCGTGCTGGCCCGGGAAAAATCGCAGAACACCGCCATCGGCTTGGGCGTCGCCTGCCCGCACGTGCGCGTGGAGAGCACCGGCGAGCTCTTGTGCGCCGTAGGCTGGACTCCCGAGGGCATCGACTACGGCGCCGCGGATGGGCAGAAAGTCCACCTGGTGGTCATGTACTACATCCCCGATGCCCAGAAAAACGCCTATTTCAAGGAAATCTCGGCTCTGGCCGCCGCCGTGCAAAAAGCGCGCGGCATCGGCGCCATCGCGGGCGCGGGGGAGCTCTCAGCCGTGCGCGAGAAGCTCCTGGACTGGGTGTCCACCTCCATCGAGGCCGCGCTGCCCGAGTCCAAGGCCCGCATGATTCGCCTTGAGGCGCGCCAGGCGCAGCTGGCGGCCGCCGGGGAGACTCCGTCCGCGGAGGCCTTCTCCGTTTTCATCCTTGTCGCTCCGCCGGCCCCGCTCATGGTCCTCTGCCCCAACGCCGAGTTCGCGGCGGCCCTGGAAAAAGACGAGCGCTTGGGCGATTGGGTCTCGCGCCGCGCGGCGTTTTCCTGCGAGAGCTACCGGCTGATTTTCCGCAGCGCCGCCGCTTACGGCTTGGGCCGCACCCTCCTCGAATATTGGGCCGTCAAATAAATTCCGCGTGGGTCTTGCGCGATTCAAGTTTGGGGTGTATATTTTTGCTTGTGAAGGCGAAAACCGGAAAAAGAAAAAGCGAAGGCCGCAAGGCCGCGCCCGCGCTCGCCCAGGAATCGTCTCCCGAGGCGGACGGCAAACTCGAGTCCGTCCTCAAGGAAATCACTTCGGACGGAGGGCGCGAACGGGTCGAAGACTGGGTCAGCTTGGAATGTCCCTACTGCGGGGAGAGCTTCGAGGTGCACGTCACCTCGGAGCAGGACGGGCAGAGCCTCGTCGAGGACTGCGCCGTCTGCTGCCGCCCCGTGCAGCTCCTGGTGGAAATTCAGGAAGGGGAAATCCAGGTCGACGCGCAGCGCAGCTAGATGCTATCGGAATTTCCCCGACTGCATCTGTGCCGAGCCCGAAGGGTCTCGGCCTAAGCCAGCGCGGGGCTCTTACTGGCCCTTGACGGCCAAGAGCTGCACGTCGAAGACCAGCGTCGCCTTGGGCGGGATGACCGGCGGGCTGCCTTGGTCGCCGTAGGCGATATCGGAGGGGCAGACTAGCTTCGCCTTCCCGCCCACCTTCATCTTTTGCAGCCCCTCGGTCCAGCAGCGGATGACGTTGCCCAGGGGAAATGTCGCCGGGCCGCCGTGGCGCGACGAGCTGTCGAATATTTTTCCGTTGGTGAGGCGGCCCGTATAGTTGACTGTCACCATGTCCGTGGCCTTGGGTTGCGCCCCGGTTCCTTCCTTAATAGGGGTGTAAATGAGCCCGGAGGGAGAGACCTGCGCGCCCTTTTCCTTGCGCGCTTTGGCGAGATAAGCCGCGCCCGAAGCCTGATCGGCGGCTATTTGCGCTTTCTGGCGGGCGCGGGCGAAATCATTGAGCTTCGCGATATAGGCGTTGGGATTGACTTTGATTTTGTGCCCTTCAGCCGCGTCGCTAAAGCCTTCCACCACAAGCCTAACTTCGCTGCGGGTCAGGGAAAACCGCCCCAGGTCGGCGTTGCGGCCCAGGATTACACCCAAAGTGTAGAACATTTTTTGGGATTCGGTTTTGAGCGGATTTCCAGTCTCCGCGAACGAGGCGGCGGGCAGGACCGCCAAGCAAATCGAGATAAGGGATATTTTTTTGATATTCATGACGCTGTCTCCTGGGCCAATCGGCCTCGGCCATAATAGCAGATTTGGCCGCGGCCGAGCTTCGCGCTATTTTTCCAAATCCGCGGTTTCGGCGCCGCGCGCGGGCTTGCCCGAGGCCAGCCAGTCAAGGTAGGACTCGATAAAATGGTCCAGGTCTCCGTCCATGACCGCCTGGATTTGCGAGGTGGAATATCCGGTGCGCAGATCCTTGACCATCTGGTAGGGCATAAAGACATAGGAGCGGATCTGGTGCCCCCAGGCGATGTCGCCCATGGCGTCGTAGTGCTTCTCCGCGGCTTGGCGCTTCTTGTCCATCTCGATTTCGTAGAGCTTGGCCTTGAGCATCTTAAGAGCGGTGACGCGGTTTTGCATCTGGCTGCGCTCGATTTGGCAGGACACCACGATGCCGCTGGGGATGTGCTTCAAGCGGACGGCAGTCTCGACCTTGTTGACGTTCTGCCCCCCGGCGCCGCCGGAGCGGAAGGTGTCCAGCTCGATATCCGAATCGGCGATTTGAATGTCGATGGCGTCCTCGATGTCGGCGAGCACGTCCAGGGACGCGAAAGACGTGTGCCGGCGCTTGTTGGAGTCAAACGGGGAGATGCGCACCAGGCGGTGCACGCCCCGCTCGCCCTTAAGGCACCCGTAGGCGTTTTCGCCGCGCACGAAGACCGTGGCGCTCTTGATGCCTGCCTCCTCGCCCTTCAAGAGATCGGTGACGGTGAACTCGAAGCCCCGCTGCTGGGCCCAGCGCGAGTACATGCGCAGGAGCATCTCGTTCCAGTCGCAAGCCTCGGTGCCGCCCGCGCCCGCGTGGAAGCCCACGATGGCGTCGCAGTGGTCGAACTCCTCGGAGAGTTTTAACTCTGCGTCCAGGAGCCGCAGCGCCTTTTGCGCCGGTGGCAGAGCGGCCAAGATGTCCTTGAGCTCGCCGGCGTCCTGGGCCTCGTCGGCCAGCTGCCAATGGGTTTCCAGGTCCTCGACGGCCTGCCCGGCCTTGTCCCAGCGGGAAAGCGTCTTCTTTAGCGAGTCGAGCTCCTTGGATTTTTTCTTGGCCGCGGAGGAATCGGCCCAGAATTCGGGTCTGGCTGCTTCGGCCTCGCGCGCGGAGATGTCCGCGCGGCGCTTGGGGACGTCCAGGATTTTTCCGAGACGCGCGTGCAGATCCCTGAGCTCCCGAATAGCCTGCGCCGTCTCGTTGAATGATGGTTCCGCCGCCATGCGCGGATTATTCTATGAAATTCGCGCCTCTAATCCCGCAAAAATGAGCAGAGTTCGCGCGTGCCGACGCGCGGTTTCGCGGACGTCTTCCGCGTAGCCGCCGCCCAAGGTCACGACCGCCGGGACATTCGAGTTCCGGCAGGCGTCCTGCACCAGGCGGTCGCGGCGCTCCAATCCCGCGGAGGTGAGCTTGAGGCCCCCTAGGAGATCGTCCTCGGCCGAGTCCACGCCGGCTTGGTAGACGACCAGATCGGGCTTCGCGGCAAAGACGCGCGGCAGATGCTCTTCAAGGAGCTTTAGGTACTCGCGGTCGCGGCAGCCGGCCGGCAGCTCCACGTCCAAGGATCCGGGCGTGGGGATTTCCGGATAAATACCCTCCTGGTGCATGGAAAAAGTGAAGACCTCGGGACGGCCGCGGAAAATTCCGGCCGTGCCGTTGCCCTGATGGACGTCCAAATCGACGACCGCGGCGCGGCGGATGCGCTTCTCCGCGATCATCTTCAAGATGCCGCCGGCGATGTCGTTTAGGAGGCAGAATCCCTCGCCGTGATCCGCGAAGGCGTGGTGCGAGCCGCCGCCCACGTGGAGCCCTGCGCCGTCTTCAAGCGCGCGGCGGCAAGCTAAAATGGTGCCGGCATAAGCCAGGCGATGCGCCGCGGAAACCTCCTCCGAGAAGGGTAGCTCCGCGCGCGTTTGTTCCTCCAGCGTCATGGGGATGGTCCCGATGACTTTGTCCGCCCACTCCGGCGCGTGGGCGAGGAGAAGGTCCTCGCGGGAAGGCAGTTCGGGCTCGGCGAACGTCCCGCGGCCCTTTAAGAACTCCGCGGCCAGGGCGAATTTGCGCGTGGGAAAGACGTGATCTCCGATGGGGACGGCGTAGCGCGGCGAGTGGATGAAGGCCGGCTTCATGGAAAGAACGGATTCATTCCGTTTCTTTCCATTGGACGAGTGTCCACGCGGCCCAGCTCAGGATCAAAAGGAGGCAGAGCGCGCCGAACCAGTCGCCGTGCCGCGCGTAGAAAGAACGCTCCGGGAACGGATCGGTTTTTGGAATTTCGGCGTCCAGCCGCCCGTTTTGCCCCAGCGGCAGCTCGGCGACGATGCGGCCCCACGGATCGATCTCTCCCGAGATGCCGGTGTTGGCCGCGCGCAGCACGTAGACGCGGTCCTCCACGGCGCGAAAGCGCGAGGCCATGAAATGCTGGTAGGGTCCCCAGGTGTCCTTGTACCAGCCGTCATTGGTGATGTTGACGATGACGCGGGCGCCGCGCGCCGCGTCCTGCCGGATGAGCCGGGGGAAGATCATTTCGTAGCAGACCGCCACGCCGACCGCGCCCAAGGGCGTCTTAAAGAGCGGCTGGCGCGGCCCGCCCGGCGTCATGTTCCCCATCTCGTCCAAGATGCCGATCCAGCGGCGCAGAAAAGGAAGCGGCACGTATTCCCCGAAGGGCACCAGCACGCGCTTGTGGTAGGCGCCGCCGAAAGTCCCGTCCGGCTTAATGAAGACGGCCGCGTTGTAGGTTCCGGCCGGGCCGACCGTGACCGCGCCGACGATTTGAAAGGCGCCCAAGCGCCGACTCCAAGCCGCGGCTTCCGGAATGCTCTGCCCGTCTAGGAGGAGGCGCGGCACGGCCGATTCGGGCCAGACGATGAGGGCGGGGTTTTGCCGCCGCGGCCGGGCCAAGAGCTCTTCCAAGTCGCTCCAGATGCCGCGCACGAAAGCTTGGTTCCATTTTTGGTACTGATCGACGTTGGGTTGGAGAAGCTCCACGGCCAGCGCCGGTTTCGGCGCCGTTTTTGGAGCCTTGTTCAGCTGCGTCTTGCCCCAGGCCCAGCCGCCGGCGGCAAGCAGGGCCGCGGCGGTGAGATTGGCGATTCGCCAAAAACTCCCTCTCCCTTTGGGAGAGGGTTGGGGCGAGGGATAAAGAGCCAGCCCCAGGGCGGCGTTGAAGGCCGCGACGGTGAAGCCCAGGCCTTCGGGACCCAAGACGGAGTTCATTTGAATGAGGGATAAGTTTCGGTACTGCGTGTAGGCCAGAAGGTCGGCGCTGGGCCGCGCGGTAAAGCGCCCGATGGCGAAGGCCGTCGCGCTCCAAAGCGCGGCCCACAACCAGGGCTTGGCCGCTTCGTCCGCGCGGCGCGTGAGCCAGGCGCCAGCGGCGGCCGCCAAGGCCCAGTCGATGGCCAGAATCAGGGCCAGCGCCGCCCAGGCGGCTATGGCCAGCGCCCGGGGAAGCCCGGCGAAGCGGCAGGTGCTGTAGATCCAGTAAAAAGTCAGGCCGTGGAAGCCGAAGGCCGCGGCCAGCCCGCCGATGAAGGCTCTTCGCGGATTTCGCCTGGACCATAAGGCGAAAAGAGGCGCCAGGGCGAACCAGCCCAGCGGCCAGAACCCGGCCCGGGGCAGGCACAGCGCCAGGAGCGCGCCGCAGACCAGGCCGAGCGCGATGTCCGCCGCGATGAAACGGAAGCTGGCCGGGCGCATGGGCTTGAAGTCCAGGGCGATTCTAGCAAACACGCGGCCAAGTCCGCCCCTTGCGCCGGGGGGCCGCGAAGGGCTACACTATGGGTGAAGCGGCGAGGATTTGTCCGAATTGCCCCGGCCTACTGGGAGCTAAAGAGGAGTCGAAGCCGCGCCAAGAGCGCGGCTTTTCTTTTATAGGAGAATGATGCCGGATAATCCGCAAGACGAGATTCGCGGCCTTCTCGGCCGCCGCGTCCTCATCCTGGATGGGGCCATGGGCACCGCGCTCCAAGGCATGTCCCTGACGGCCGCGGACTTCGGCGGCCATGAGCTGGAGGGCTGCAACGAGCATTTAGTCCTCTCCAAACCCGAGGCCATCGCGCGCGTGCATGAGAGCTACCTGGAAGCCGGCGCGGATATCGTGTCCAGCAACAGCTTCGGGGCCGTGCGCCACGTCCTGGCCGAGTACGGGCTCGCGGAAAAGACTTCGGACATCGCGCGCGCGGCAGCAAGACTGGCCAAGGCGGCGGCGCAGAAGTGGTCGTCGCCGGACAAGCCGCGCTTCGCGGCCGGCGCCTTGGGCCCCGGCACCAAGGCCATTTCCGTCACGGGGGGCATTTCCTTCGACCAGGTGACGGCCGCCTACGCCGAGGCCGCGCAGGGCCTTTTGGAAGGAGGCGTCGATCTCCTGCTTTTGGAGACTCAGCAGGACACCCTCAACGTCAAGGCGTCCTTGCTGGGCTTCGAGGAGTGCTTCAAGCGTCTGGGCCGCCGCGCTCCGGTCATTCTATCCGTGTCCATAGAGCCCATGGGCGCCATGCTGGCGGGACAAAACGCCGAGGCCCTGTGCGACGCCGTCTCGCATTTCGATCTGCTGGCCGCGGGCCTTAATTGCGCGACGGGGCCCGAGTTCATGACCGATCACCTGCGCACGGTTTCGGAGGTCTCGCCGTTTTTCACGATTTGCTACCCCAACGCCGGCCTGCCGGACGAGCACGGCCGCTACCACGAGGATCCCAAGACCTTCGCGGAGCGGCTCTCGCGCTTCGCGGGCGAGGGCTGGCTCAACATCGCGGGCGGCTGCTGCGGCACCACGGCCGAGCATATCCGCCTGCTTTCCCAAACGCTCTCGGGGAAAAATCCGCGCCGGCCCTCCCGCGTCCCGCGCGCGGCGCTCTCTGGCCTGGAGTCCCTGCTCTTGGACGACGAGACCCAAAAGCCCTTCGTGGTGGGCGAGCGCACCAACGTCATCGGCTCTCGCCTGTTCCGTTCCATGATCGCCGAGGGCCGCTTCGATGAAGCCGCCGAGGTCGGCCGCCGGCAGGTGCGCGGCGGCGCGCACTTAATCGACGTCTGCCTGGCGGATCCGGATCGGGACGAAAAAACCGACATCATCCGCGTGCTGGAGATTCTTTCCCGCAAGGTCAAGGTGCCGGTCATGATCGACTCGACCGACGCCGACGTCATCGAGGAGTCCCTGAAGCGCTGCCCGGGCCGTTCCATCGTCAATTCCATAAACCTGGAGGATGGGGAAGAGCGCTTCGCCAGGGTGGTTCCGCTTTTGCGCCGCTACGGCGCCGCGGTCGTGGTGGGCACCATCGACGAGGACAAGACGCAGGGCATGGCCATGACCCGCGCGCGCAAGCTCGCCGTCGCGAAAAGAAGCCTCGAACTTTTAACCGGCAAATACGGCCTCAAGCCCGAGGACCTTATCTTCGATCCGCTGGTCTTTCCCGCCGCCACGGGCGACAAGAACTACTGGGGCTCGGCCCTGGAGACCATCGAGGGCGTGCGTCTCATCAAGAAGGAGCTGCCCCGCTGCCGCACGATTCTGGGAATTTCCAACGTCTCGTTCGGGCTGCCGCCGGCCGGCCGCGAGGTCTTAAACGCCGTCTTCCTCCACGAATGCGTCAAAGCGGGCCTGGATTTCGCCATCGTCAATTCGGAAAAGCTGGCCCGCTTCAACATGATCCCGGAGGACGAGAAAAAGATCAGCCTGGATCTTTTGAGCTGGGGCGGCCCGGGGGACCCGGCCCACCCGCAAGGCTTTGACGCCGTGGCGGCGTTCGCGGAGCGCTACCGCGAGGCCAAAATCGTGCGGAGCGTTTCCGAGCGGGCCAAGCTGCCCATCGACGAGCGTTTGAAGCGCAACGTGGTGGAGGGCTCGCGCGAGGGGCTTTTGGACGATTTGGCCGTCCTTATAAGGGAAAGGACGGCGCTTGAGATCATCAACGGCCCCTTGATGGCGGGCATGGACGAGGTGGGGCGGCTCTTCGCGGCCAACGAGATGATCGTGGCCGAGGTACTGCAATCGGCCGAAGTGATGAAGGCCGCGGTGGCCTTTTTGGAGCCGCACATGGACGCGTCCAAATCGACCTCGCGCGGCAAGGTCGTCCTGGCCACGGTCAAGGGTGACGTGCACGACATCGGCAAGAACCTGGTCCACATCATCCTAAAGAACAACGGCTACACGGTGACGGACTTGGGCATCAAAGTGCCGCCCGAGGCCATCATCGAGGCGGCCAAGAAAATTGCGCCCCACGTCATCGGACTTTCCGGGCTCTTGGTCAAGTCCGCCCAACAGATGGTCGTGACGGCCGCGGACTTGGCCGCAGCGGGCGTGCGCGTGCCCATCGTGGTGGGCGGGGCGGCTCTTTCGCCGCGCTTTACCGCGTCCAAAATCGCCCCGGCCTATTCGGAGCCGGTGGTCTATGCCAAGGACGCGATGTCGGGCCTGGACATCGCCAATTCCCTCTTGGACCCGGCGCGCCAGGAAAAATTTCTCCAGAAAAACGGGGAAATCCAGGAACATTTGCGGCAAGCGGCCGCCGCGAGCGCGCCCAAACCCGAGCCCAACGGCGTCAACTCCAACGGCGTTCCGCCGCGGCCGTCTCTTAACCGGGACTATGCCGCCCCCACGCCGCCGGATTTAAAGCCGCACGTTCTTGCCGACATCGACCCGGAGGAGATTTTCCGCTACATCAACCCCGTCATGCTCTACGGCAAGCATTTGGGCTTGAGGGGAAATCCGGAGCGGCTCTTGCGCGAGAAAAACCCGAAGGCCATCGAGCTCTTCGCGCGGGTGCGCGAACTCCAAGACGAGATTCTGGCCCGCGGTTTTTTGAAGCCCAAGGCGGTCTACCGGTTTTTCGCCGCGCGCGCGGACGGCGACAAGGTCATGCTCTACGAGTCCCCGGCGGCGGCGACGGCGCTGGAGACTTTCTCGTTCCCGCGCCAGGCTTCGGGCGAGAGGCTCTGCCTGGCGGATTTTATCCTGCCCGCGTCCTCGGGCAAGACGGATTTTACGGTCTTGTTCGCGCTGACCTGCGGCGCCGGAATCAGGGAGCTCTCGACTGATTTGCGCGAAAAAGGCGAATACCTGAAGTCCCACGCGCTGCAGGCCGTCGCCATCGAGGCGGCGGAGGGCTTCGCCGAGCTCCTGCATGAGCGTCTGCGCGCGATGTGGGGCATCGCGGACGCGCCGACTTTGAGCATCAAGGAAAAATTCCAGGCCAGGTACCGCGGCCTGCGCGTGTCCTTCGGCTATCCGGCCTGCCCGGACTTGGCCGACCAAGCCAAGCTTTTCAAGCTTCTGGAGCCCGAGCGCATCGGGATGCAGCTGACGGAGGGCTACATGATGGACCCCGAGGCCAGCGTCTCGGCGTTGGTCTTCCACCATCCCGAGGCGCGCTACTTTTCCGCGGGGCCGGGCGCCGCAGTCTCCGAAAGCGTCTAGTTCTTGAGCCGGAAAATCATCTGCTGCCGGATGACCACGGCCACCGGGCCGTTTTTGGACAGGGCTGGCGAGAACTTCATGATGGCCGCGACTCTCTTGGCTGCCGCGTCAAAAGCGGGGCCCGCGCTCTGCACCACGTCGACTTTCCAGACGACGCCGTCTGTGCCGATGTGGAGGTTGACCAGGACCGTGCCCTCGTGTCCTTCGCGGCGCTCGCTCTCCGGATAAAAGCGCCGCAGGTTGGCCAGGACTTCGTCGCGGTTGAGCAGGCTCGGCAGGCGGACCAAATCCGCGCCGCCATTGCCGCCGCCTTGGGGCGTGCCGTAGTTGGCGCCCTTGCCGGTACCGCCCGCCAGGGGAGAGGTTCCGCTTCCGCCCTTGACGCCGCCGGGACTCGCCGCGGCCGGCGGTGGTGGCGGCGGAGGGACGGGCTTCGGTTTGGGTTCGGTTTTCGCGCTGGAGTTGGAAGCGGGCGCGGGTTTGACGGGCTTCGCGGGAACCGCGGGGAGCGCCGGGCTTTTCTTGGGGCGCGCCGCCGCGGCCTTGGGCGCGCCCAGCTTGGCCGGCCCGGTTCCCAGGAACGCGAAGTGGGTCAGGTCGATTTCGACCGGCGGGGCGGGGACGCGCAGGTAGACGAAAATCAGCAGCCCGGCTAGGGCCGCGTGAATGGCGAGCGAGGCGGCCGCGCAGTTCCGGAGAAGTCCGCGGTCCTCATTCACTTTCCGGCGACCTCAAGGCCGATGCGGCGCGCGCCCGCGCCGCGGATGTCGTCCAAGACGGCCATCACGTCGCCGTAGCCGATGCCGCGGTCCGCGGCCAGGGTGATGCGCAAATCGGGGTCGCCGCGCAGAGCCGCCCTCAGGGCGGCCTTAAGCGCCGCCGCGTCGGTCGGCTGTCCGGAAATAGACAGGCGCTTGCGGGCGTCGTAGATGATGGTCAAGGACTGCGCGGTCTGGGGCCGTGAGTGGACGACCTTGGGCACGTCCACTTTGACCAGGCGGTTGTGGATGAGCGGGGCTGTGGTCATGAAGATGATGAGGAGCACCAGCAGGATGTCGACCAAGGGCGTGACGTTGATGCTGGTGATGGGTCCGTCTTGAGCGCCCGCGCGCATATGCCGCCCTTTTAGGCCGCGCGCCGGATGCGGGCCAGGAGAAGCCGCCCCAGAGATTCAGTCCCCGAAAGGAGGTCCCCGACCTTTTTTTGGAAGTAATTGTAGGCCACCACGGAGGGAATGGCCACGAAAAGCCCAACCGCCGTGGCCACCAGAGCCGTGGAGAGCCCCGCCATGACCGCGTCCGGGCCCGCGGCATTGGCCGCCAAGTCGTGGAACGCCTTGATGACGCCCAGCACCGTGCCGAAGAGCCCGACAAAAGGCGCGTTGTTGCCCAAGGTGCCCAGCACGAGCAGGTGCTTTTCCAGCCGGTTTTTTTCCTTCAGACTCGCGGAGACCATGATGTCCTCAAAGACCGCCGGGTCCCCACCCGAGCCGTCCATGGCGGTTTTTAAAATGTGCCCCGCGGCCCCGCCGCCGGCGTCAAGGCTTGCTCGAATCGCGTCCCAATCGGTCTGCCGGGACAATATTTCACCCTGCAGCGCGGCAAAAAACTTCTCCTCACGCGAGATGATCTTCCAGCGCTCCAGGACCACGGTCAGCGCCAGCACGGAGCAGAGAATGAGGCCGTAGATGACCCAGTTGCCGCCGGCCACGGCCAGGGCGCTTATTAAGGAAGGATTCATGGCGGCTCCTTAGTTGTTGCGGTATTTGCCCAGGCGCAGCAGCGCGGCGCAGAGCTCGGCCTGGGCGATGGGATTGGTCTCGGTCGGCAGCTGAGTCAGAAGCATGGTGTACTCGTAGCTGCCACCCAGCTGGCCCATGTAGTGGTAGGCGATGGCGCGGATGAGCCAGTCCGAGTTTTGATAGAGGTTAAGCACGATATTTCTTCCGGAGACGTCTCCCAGGCCCCAAATCTTGGCCGCGGCGTAGATCTGGGCGACGAGCGAGGCGTCGGTTTGGGCGTCGTTGCTGAGCGCCGCCTCGGCCTGGTTCCCGCCGACGATGAGCAGGGACTCGATGCCGGCGAAGCGGATGGTGATGTTGGAGTTCTGCAGCGCGCTCATGAAAAGCCCGATGAATTGCGGGTCCTTGGTGTAGGCCAAGGCGATCATGGCCGAGGCCTGGATCTGATCGTTGATTCCTTTCTGCGCCGCTTGGACCAGCGCCTGCTGGACTTGCAGGTCCTTGGCGCCGGCCAGGCCCTGGGTCAGCAAAAATCCAAGCTGGCTGTAGCGCGTCTGCAGGTTGTAGCCGTCCAAGGTGGTGAGCTTGGTCAGGATGGTGAGGTTCGGATCGAGCTGCGCGGTGGCATTGGGCCGTTCGTTCTCGTGCTCGGACAAGAGGCGCAGGAGGTTCATGTCGATGAGAGGGTTGATCATGATGTTCGAGGGGTATTTAAGCCTGGGCGCGGTGATGACCAGGGGCTGGAGCTCCAGGATGGGCTCTTGGATTCCCGAAGAAGCGCCTGCCGCCGCGCCTTGGCCCCAGGCCGCGGGGGAAATGCCAAGAGCCGAGAACAGTAGGCAGAAACAGAAGGAAACGGAAAGAAGGGATGGAAACGGAACTTTCGTTAACCGTTCCTGTTTTTCCGTTTCTTTCCGTTCCATCCGTTTCCCTTTTTTCTTTCCGTTGGTCATGGATTTTTCTTGGGGAAGAGCTTGAGCGCGGCCACGCAGTCCTCGGCCACGAGAAAATCGTTGCCTTGATCCTGGCTGATGCGGTTGACCAGCAGATCGTAGTCCGCGGCCGCGCCGTAATCGCCCAGGTAGCGCGTGGCCATGGCGCGGACCACCCAGGAGCCGTCGTTCAAGAAGCCGCGCAGCCGCGGCAGGCCCGAGGCGTCGCCCAGGCGCGCCAGAACGCCCGCGGCCGTCACGCGCAGGACCGTCTGAGAGTCACTGTTCGCTTCCTGGGCCAAGAGCGGGACCGACAGGTTTTGGTTTTGCCACAGGGCCAGGGCCTCGATGGCGGCGAAGCGCACTCCTGGGTCGATGAAGTTGAGCGCTTCCTGGAAGATGGGAAGATCGGCGGGGTCGTGGCGCTGGGCCACGATCATGAGCGCGTCCGAGCGGGTTTCCGTATTGCTCGACCAGCGCGCCAGGGTGACGAGCTGCTTGGCGAAATCCGGATCGGTATTGGCGGAAAAGGCCTCGGCCAGGGGCACGCCGATGTTCAGGTAGTGGTTGCGCAGGGAGTATCCTGCCGGCGAGCCCAGATTCAAAAGGTCTCCCTCGGGCGTGCCGGGCACGCTGTTTTGCGGCGTGATGGTGGGCGTGTAGTTGCTCTCGTTGTCGATGAGGTTCTGCATCGCGGTGAGAATTTGCGGATCGATTTGGCTGGAGGCGGCGGACGCGGCTACCGCGGCTCCGGCCGCGCTTCCGGAGGCGCCAGGCGTCAAGACGACGGGCGCGTTGACGCAGGCCGCCGCCAGCACGGAGGCGGCTGCCGCGGCCATGACGGCCCGAATTTTACCCCCCAACATGGGTCAAATACTACAAAAAATGGCCGGGGATGTCTTTGCGGGGGCGGAGAGCGTCAGGCCGAGGGAAAGTCCGAGTGAGAGCTGGAGGAGTAGCCCAGGTCCAGCACCAGTTGGCGCACGCGCGCGGCGCTGCCGCCGGTGCCGAAGAGCGCGTCCATCGTGGCGACGAACCCGAGCGCCGCGGCCACCGCCGGTGTGGGGTGGGCCTTCATCATCTGGGCCAGCTGCATGCGCCGGGTGGCGATTTCCTCGCCGGTGGGATAAACCGATTTCAAGTAGTCATACTGGGCCGTGAAGGCGCCCACCTCGGCGGAGATGCTCTCGCCGTGGAGCTCGCCCTGGGCCCTCTCGAAGCGGTGGTAGGCCTCGTGGACCAAGGTCGAGGCGGCCAGGGCCAGGCCCGCGAGCGCGGCGACGGCGGGCGTCGTTTTGTTGAGGAAAATATGCCCCAGACCCTCGCCTTTGGTCTTGAATTCGTAGACGCCCATCTCGTTGCGGCTCAAATTGCTCCCGTTATCCATCGCGATACGTCCGGACGCGTCCATGGCGCCCAGCGCGCCCAGGGCGTTTTGCAGCTTGGGCGGCGGGACTTGGTCCGCGCGGGCCGCGAAGCGCTGGGCCCCGGCGACCAAGTCGCCCACGGTGGCCGGTTTTTGCAGGAAATCGTTCTTGCCCATGGTCCGCCAGTGGCTGGCCTTGAAGCGGAACGCGATGTGCGCCGAAGGCACGCCGACGTTGAAAAGCGCGTAGGACTGGGCGTTGATGTCCTCGGGCGAGAGGGCGTTGCCGGAAAGGTTCTGCGAGAACGCGTCGACCGCGCCGCGCAAATTCTCGATGCGCGCATTATTGGCCTGGGCGCAAACGGGCAGCGCGGGCAGGAGGGAAACCAGCGCGGCCAAGGCGGCCGCAACGGTTTGGCGCGCGACGATTCTCTCCATGAGGAATATTATTATAGTAAAGAACGGCCCCGAACCTGAAGCCAAGGGCCTATTTCAAAATAGGCCTAAAGGCCCAGACGTGGCGGCGCGCCCCCGGCCCTTGCCTTGCGCGCGGGCGCGGGCTATACTTCACCTCGTGAAGCGTTCCGCGAATAGAGTCCTGCCGTTCGCCCTGGCCTGCGTTCTTGGCGCGGCCGCGGCGGCTTTTCCCCAGGAAGAGTCCGGTCCGAGCGCGGAAACTCAGGGCGGCGGCGTTGGCTTGACGATTCCCGCGCTGCCCCAGGAAGCCCTGCCCCTTCAGGCCGGCCTGCAGGCCGATTCCATCGTCAACGCGGCCTGGTCGGGCGCGCTGGACGCGGCGGAGCGCGCGCCCGCGCTGGGCCTCGCTCCGCTTCCGGCTCCGGCTTCGGAGGTCGCGGCGCCCGCGAGCGCGCCGAGCGTTGGCCCGATTTCTCCGCGCTCGTTCGCGCGCGAGGCGGGCTCATCCGCTCCTGAAAAAAACGAACCGGGAAAAAACAGGCAAGCCTCCGCCGCGCCGCGCCGCGGGATTTCCGGGAAGCCGGCCGGCGGTTTTTCCGCCGGACAAGCCGCGGCCCAAAGGCCTCCGGGCCGGGAAACCCTCCTGCAGGCGCTCTCGGCCGCCCAGCCCGATTGGTCCAAAACCGGAAACGCGGGCGCCGCGGCCGCGGCCCAAGACGATTTCGAGGCGCGCGCGCAGCTGGCCCCGGCCGTTTCCGCCGGAGTTTTGCGCCAGGGCTGGCGCGCGGTCTCGGGGCTGGTGACCGAAATCACGGGGGATTCCACCCACTGGGATCGCCAGGCCAGATTGTCGGCCGACACGATGCCGTATAATTTCGAGCTGGAAAACCCGCGCATTCTGCGCGGCGTCGCCGAGGCGGCCAAGCAGGAGGCGCTCCATGGGGAGGAGCCCGGCACGCGCGTGGTCGGATCCTTCAGCGCCTTAAAAACCGTCCGGCAGTCCTACGCGGACTGCGCGGTGCACGCCTGGTACAACAACCCGGCGCTTCGGCCCGTGCGGCAGGCCCTGGGTTACGACGACTTCCTGAGCCTTTTCGAGGCGCTGACGGGAGTTTCGGTGCGGTCGCTCGGGAC
>Ga0307374_10006579_pt1 | contig 18207 bp, 17 predicted proteins | sample OX3MG_FD_202532 | JGI IMG/M metagenome (GOLD analysis project Ga0307374, IMG submission 202532) | Soil microbial communities from Risofladan, Vaasa, Finland - OX-3 | ecosystem: Environmental > Terrestrial > Soil > Coastal area > Acid sulfate soil | place: Finland: Risofladan, Vaasa | collected...
TCCCAAGCGGCGGCTCTCCCGTGGTCGGGCCAAGGCTGACTGAGGTGGTGGGGTTGTGCCCCACTCGCAACGCCTAAACTGGACTTCGTGCCGGATCAACCTAACCGGGTGCTGGTGGTGTCGCGGCAGGCATCACGGTCCGAGACCATCGCCAAGGCGCTAGACAAGCGCGGGCTGGCGATGCTGGCTTTCGAGTCCACCGGGGCCGCCGCGGCGGCGCTGGACGAGACTCCGGCCGAGGCCGCGCTGATCGAGGTGACCGGGGACGACGCCGAGCTGGTCCCCTTGATCCGGCAGATCCGGGCGACCGCCTCCCATGCGGCAATCCCGGTGGTGCTGGTGGTGGCGGACCCATCAGCTCCGATCGTCGCCGCCGCGACCGAGGCCGGGGCGACCGCGGTGCTGCCCCGCGGCAGCTCGACCCAGACGGTCGCGGAGACTCTGCGCAGCCTGCTCGCGGCCGACGCGCCCGCCCCAGCGGCTCCGGTCGATCCCCAAAACGCGCGCAAGGGGCCTGGTGAGTTGTGGGTGGTCTGCGGACCCCGCGGTGGCGTCGGCCGGACCGCTCTCGCCACCAACCTGGCGGTGATCGCCGCGGAGACGCTCAGGGTCGCCCTGGTTGACAACGTTCCTCGCTTCGGCAGCGCCCTGATGGCCTTCAATCTGCCGCTGCCGACGCCGACTTGGGTGGAGCTAGCCGATCTCCCGGTGGAGGATGACATCCTGGACCGGCTGACCCGGCATCCGAGTGGGGTCTCGGTGCTGCCGGCGCCAGGCCGGCCCGAGCTGGCCGACTCGGTGTCGCCGGCGGCGGTGGGCGCACTGATCTTTCGGCTGACCCGCCTGGCCGACCTGGTGGTCGTCGACCAAGGGGGCAGACTGGACAACGGCGGGATCGATCTGCTGGAGTCTGCCGATCACATGATCCTGGTTGGCACGCCGGACAACCCGGGGGTGGCGGGGCTTCGAGGCTGGCTGCGGATCTGCGATCAGCTGCAGATCCCGCGCGAGCGGATCTCGGTGGTCCTCAACTGCGTGCTCCCTTACCACCAAGTAGACGCCGAGCGCACGAAGCGGGTGCTCGGGCAGCCGGTGCTGACCCTACCCCACGGCGGTATTGATGGGGTGAGGTCCCTGAGCGGTGGCGAGCCGCTGGCCTGGAAGCATCCCTCCAACCGCTGGGTCAAGGCGATGCGCAATCTGGCGGTTCAGATCTCACCGACGATCGCCGCCAAGCTCAAGCACTGAGCGCGGACAAGTCGCCGCTTAGGCGCTGGACTGCGGTCGAGCCGGAGCGGCGATCGCGTCCGGACGGCTGGTCACCGCCTTGTAGGCGGCGCAGTTGGAGAAGGTGGCAGTGGTGGACCGAGCCCGGGGCCGACGCCCCCGGAGTGGTGGCGGCACCTCGCCCTCCTCGGTTCCATAGCGCTCCCACACCGACTGCCGGGACATGCCCAGCCGATCGGCGATCTCGGCCCAGCTGAAACCGTCGGAGCGGGCGGCGACCACGGTGGCCGCTCGCCTGGTGCCGAGCAGCACCGCCAGCGAGCGCAGAGCGAGCAGCCGGTCTGGAGTTGGGAGCCGGTCGAGGGCCTTCATCACAACTTCGGTCGCGGCGGCGGCCGAAGCGGTAGCTGGCTGGTAGCTCATCCGTCAAGGATACCTGACAAAAGAGCTATAATGTTGGAGTAGGTCAGGAGTTCCAGGAGCGACTGATCGCAGTCCCGAGAGCAAGGAGAATCGCCATGGCTGCGCCACTTCATCTCACCGACGCCACCTTCCGTCAGGAGGTACTGGAAGCTGAGACTCCAGTCTTGGTCGATTTCTGGGCCGAGTGGTGCCCGCCTTGCAAGATGATTGCCCCGATCGTCGAGGAGTTCGCTTCCGAGTACGAGGGGCGGCTCAAGGTCACCAAGGTTGACACCGACGCCTGCCCGATGGTGGCGGGCGAGTACCAGGTGATGAGCATTCCCACCCTGATGGTCTTTCGGGGCGGCCAGCCGGTCGGTACTTTCGTCGGCTACCAGCCAAAGGCGGCCCTGAGGGCCAAGCTCGACGCTCTTCTGCTGCAGCCGGCCCGCTGACCCGAGTCGGCAGCTACTCCGAGGCTGAGGTCGGCGCCTTCCCCTCCGGCCAGTACTGCTCTTCCAGGATGTCCACGTCCCGGAGCCCGGCCCGGAGCATCACCGACCGGCCCGTCGAGATCATTCCGGGGTGACCGCAGAGGTAGACCATGCCCTTACCGGGCCTGATCCCCGAACGGTCGGCGTACTTGCGCAGGACGTCCTCCGCGCGACCGGTCTCGCCCTCCCAGCCGGAATCGCCCCAGGGACGGCTCACCGTCGGGACATACTCGAAGTCGGGGAACTCGCCGCTGATCTGGGCCATCTCCTGGCCGTAGCCGAACTCATGGGAAAAGCTGGCCCCCTGCACCAGGACGATCTTGGGAGGAACGATTTCGCCACGCCGCTGCTGGCTTTGCAGCAGGCGCAGCATGCTGACAAAGGGGGCGATTCCGGTCACGGTGGCCAGGAAGAGGTGGGTGCGGTCCAGGGCTAGGCCCGTCTTCATGAAGACGCCCTTGGGGCGCTTGCGCATCAGCATTCGGTCGCCCACCTGCAGGGGGTAGAGGTAAGGGGTGAGGGCCCCGTCCGGGATCAGTTCGACGAAGAATTCCAGCTCCTTCTCCTCCGGCGAGGACACGATGGAGTAAGGACGCTCGAGCGGCTTGCCATCCACCTCGACTCCCAAGGTGGCGTACTGGCCGGCGCGGAACTCGAAGGGGAGGTCGTGACGCACCCGGACGGACCAGAGATCGGGTCCGTAGTCGCGCCGCTCGACGATTTCGACGGATTCGTACTTGTCAGAGAAGTCGGTGGCCAAAGGTGGTGGCACCCCCCGTTCAGTGGCTAGCTCGGGTCAGTGTAGCCAGCCGTCAATCTCTCTCCAAGGTGTGGAAGTGGAGGCGTCAGGGGAAGCTGTTGCTAGAATCCCGACTCGCCCCATCTGCCCACCCGAGGTACTGCCCCAGCTGATGCCTGCATCGAACCTGATCATCGTCGAGTCGCCGAGCAAAGCCCGCACGCTCAGCAGATTTCTCGGCAGCGACTACGACGTCAGGGCATCAATGGGCCACGTGGTGGACCTGCCCCGCTCCAAGCTGGGCATCGACGTCGAACACGGCTTCGAGCCCGACTACACCGTGATCAAGGGCAAGGAGGGCCAACTGCGGGACCTCAAGTCCGCCGCTCGCAAGTCCAAGCGGGTGCTGCTGGCGGCCGACCCAGATCGGGAAGGCGAGGCCATCGCCTGGCACATCGCCCATCAGCTGGGACTGGTCGACCCGGAGCGGATCGTCTTCCATGAGATCACCAAGCAGGCGGTGGAGGCGGCGCTGAAGCAGCCGCAACCCATCAACCAACGGCTGGTGGACGCCCAGCAGGCTCGGCGGGTGATCGACCGGCTCTTGGGCTACAAGCTGAGCCCACTGCTCTGGCGCAAGATCCGCAAGGGACTCTCCGCGGGACGGGTCCAGTCAGTGGCGCTCCGGTTGGTCTGCGACCGCGAGCAGGAGATCGAAGCGTTCAGATCGGTCGAGAGTTGGAGCCTCGAGGCGCTCCTGCTGACCGAGTCCCAGGACCAGTTCAAGGCGCGCTACCAGGGGGTGGGCCGGGAGCCCAAAGGCAGGCGCGGTAAGGCCAAGGACGAAGAAGGCGAGCCGTCCGGGCTCGCCAATGAGGCCAGCGCCCGTCGAGTGATGGCCGAGGTCGCGAAGGCCGAGTTTCGGGTGGCCTCGGTGGAGCGACGGCGGCAGCGGCGGAATCCACCCCAGCCCTACATCACCAGCACTCTGCAGCAGGACGCCTCCTCGCAGCTGCATTTCAGCCCTTCCAAGACGATGCGGATCGCCCAGCAGCTTTATGAGGGAGTGGAACTGGGGAGCGCCGGGCCTGCCGGTCTGATCACCTACATGCGGACCGACTCGGTCCGCCTTAGCGATTCGGCCGTCGCCGGGGCCAAGGAGTACGTGGAGCAGACCTTCGGGACCAAGTACCTGGGGCAGGCCGGGGCGCAGCGGCGCGGACCCAAGGCGGCGGTAGCCAGCCAGGATGCCCACGAGGCGGTCCGACCGACCTCGATGGAGTGGGATCCGGACCAGATCCACCAGTACCTCAGCTCGGACCAGGCCAAGCTCTACCGGCTGGTCTGGCGGCGCTTCCTGGCGAGTCAAATGAGCCCCGCCGAGTTCGACGCGACCAGGGCCGAGGTCATGGCTGGTGAGCACCGCTTCCGGGCGACCGGTAGTCAGCTGATCTTCGACGGCTATCTGCGGGTCGCTGGCACGGAGAACCGGGAGGACGAGCTCCTGCCCGAGCTCAACGCCGAGCAGGTGGTGAAGCTCAGCGCCCTCAACCCGGAGCAGCACTTCAGCCAGCCGCCGCCCCGTTACAGCGAGGCCAGCTTGGTCAAGGAGCTGGAGGAGCGGGGGATCGGCCGACCCAGCACCTACGCCACCATGACCGAGCTGATCCAGACCCGGCGGTACGTGGTCCAGGAGGAGCGGAGATTGCATCCCACCCCGCTCGGCCTGGCGGTCAACGAGGCCCTGACCACCCAGTTCCCATCGGTGGTCGATGTGGGCTTCACCGCCGCGCTGGAACTGCAGTTGGACGGCATCGAGTCCGGCGAGAGCGGATGGGTCCCGGTGGTCAGCTCCTGGTACGAGCCTTTCGCCAAGGTGCTCGAGGACGCCCAGGAGAGCATGCCTCGGGTCAAGATCAAGGCCCAGCCGACCGGCACCGCGTGTCCGAAGTGCGGGGCGGACCTGGTGATGCGCAGCGGACGCTTCGGAGACTTCGTCGGTTGTAGTCGATACCCAGAGTGCGACTTCATCGAGGGTAAGGAGGAGCGCACTCCGGCGGAGGCGATCGGGGAGGCCTGTCCCCTCTGCGCCAAGCCACTGGTCAAACGGACCGGTCGCCGGGGCCCGTTCGTAGGCTGCTCCGGATACCCGAGCTGCCGTTTCATCCGCACCGAGGCGGGAGCGGCCGGTGCCGCCAAGCCTGCGGTCGTCGCGGAGCCGACCGGGGAGAACTGCCCTGACTGCGGCAAGCCCCTGGTGCAGCGCCAGGGGCGCTTTGGGCCGTTTGTCTCATGCTCGGGTTACCCGGGTTGCAAGTACCGACCGCCCAAGGAAGCCGCCGGCTCGGCCCCCGCGGGCAAGGCACCATCCCGTCCTCGTCCCGCCGCCGGCAGGCGCCGAGTTAAGGAACCGGTCGGAAACTAACCGAGCAGTCGGGTCCTCCTCGGCAACGCGGGACCGACTCTCCCGAGTCTCGCCCTGGCCCCCGCCCCCCGGCGATCGAAATCGACTCGCTGTTTTCGCGCCGTCGGGTGATCCTGTAGCAGTTGAGCCCATCACTCACGTCCATCCCCTTGAAGACCGGGACGATCGTGATGGCCACCGGGGTGGTGGCGATCGGCATGTCCCGGATCGGGGTCATGACCATCGCGGCTCCGCTGCTGGTGGTGGCCGTCGCGACCTGGTTGGCCCTGCTGGTGGCGCAGTTGGGAGGTTCCGCGTCGCCTCCGCGGGCCTCAGCTCCGAGCTGAGCTCCCCGGGACTCTGTCCGTGGTCGCGGCGACGGCGGTACTGGGCGCTGCGGCCGACGGCCTGGGTTGGGTGGCACTGGCATCCGGTCTGCTGGCGGCGGCGCTGGTCTTGTTCATCCTGGTGTCGGTCCCGGTCCTCCGCCAGTGGCAGACTCCGACTCGGGGAGTCTCGGTTTTACTCGCGGTAGCGCTGGCGTCGATCTCGGTCGTCGCCGTCGAACTGTCCGCTGCCGACAAGGTGAGTTGGCTGCTTACTGCGGCCGAGGTCTGCTGCGGGCTGGCGCTGGTCGCTTACCTCTTCGTGCTACGCCGGTTTGACTTCCGCGAGCTGCAGCGTGGCCGAGTCGACCAATGGGTGGCCGGAGGGGCCCTGGCGATAGCCACCCTGGCTGGCGGGGAGATCTGTCTCCGGCTGCGGGCCAGCGGCCACCCGTTCAACGTCCCGCTGGCCGCGGTCGTGACGGTCCTCTGGGTGGCGCCTCCACCTGGATCGCTCTTCTCCTGGTCAGCTCGCTGACCAGCCGGCGCTGGGGCTACCACCACCTACGTTGAGCCACCATCTTCCCTCTCGGAAGGTACGGGGTCTGCAGCTTGGCTGTGGGCACGATCCTGAGCGCCGCCTCGCGACTGACGCTGGCGCGGGTCTTCGTCTGGATCGGCTTCGCCGCCTGGCGGCTGGTAGCGGCTGGACTGCTTTCGCGTGGGCAGGCCTTTCTCGCCAGCCCCCGGAGGTCGCAGGAGCCGGGCGGCAGCTAGCCCTGGCCAGGTGGGGGGACCTGCTCCGCCGGTGGGGGAAAGTCCCCCGTCCTCCCGTCGATGCGCTGCCGGAGCAGGTCGGCGTGACCGTTGTGCCGTGAATACTCCTCGATCATGTGATTGACCATGCAGCGCGCCGACATCAGGCGGTAGCGGGCGGTGCTGAAGGTCACTTCCAGCGAGTCAAGTTCCGCCAGGATCGACCGGGAGGCAGTGCACTCCTCCGCCCAGCTCGAGAAGGCCTGGGCCACGTCGGCGTCGGCCATTGCATCGAAGTCAGCGTCGGGCTGCTCCGCGGTGCGCCGATCGGCCCGATCAATTGCCTGGAGAGGCCCCGGCGAAACCAGGATCGCTCCACCTCCGCCATGTGACGGACCAAGCCCAACAGGGTGAGGTTGGACGGGGCCACCGAGGGCTCTTTGAGCTGAGCATCGGTGAGCCCTTGGCACTTCCAGGCCAGAGTGGGGCGCTGATCCTCGGGGAAGCCGGTCAGGGTCGTTCGCTCATCCCCATTCCAAGCCGGGTCGGGTGTTGGTTCCGGCATCGCCGAATCATAGGCGCGACCGCCGGAATGGGGCCTTCGCTCGAGGGCCGAATCCGGATCTCGGGGTAGACTTGAACTCAAGTGACCACTCATGACGGTACCGGTCCGCGTGCCACGACGATCCTCGCCGTGCGCCGCGGCACCGAGATCGCGGTCGCCGGGGACGGCCAGGTGACGGTGGGCGATGTGGTCATGAAGCACCGGGCCATGAAGGTCCGGAGAATTCATCACGACCAGGTGGTGGTGGGGTTCGCCGGTTCGGTCGCTGACGCCTTCACCCTCTTCGACAAGTTCGAGCGTCATCTGGACCAGCACCAGGGCAACCTGCTGCGGGCGGCGGTGGCGCTGGGCAAGGAGTGGCGCACCGACCGCTACCTGCGCCACCTGGACGCCATGCTGGTGGTGGCCGGGAACAACCAGATGCTGCTGCTGAGCGGGGATGGCGATGTGATCGAACCAGACGACGGGATCGGCGCCATCGGGAGCGGCGGACCCTATGCTCACGCGGCGGCCAAGGCCCTGATCGATCACACTGAACTCCCAGCCGCGGAGGTGGCCCGCAAGGCCCTGGAGATCGCCGCCTCCATCTGCATCTACACCAACAGCGAGATCTCGGTCGAGACCATCTCCGACACGCCACAAGGGGAACCAGTTGGACCCGGAGCTTAGACCGGCGGAGATCGTTTCTGCCCTGGACCGCTACATCGTGGGCCAGGCGGACGCCAAGCGGGCGATGGCGATCGCTCTGCGCAACCGATACCGGCGGATGCAGGTGCCGGCGGAGCGCCGCCAGGACATCTCGCCCAGCAACATCCTGTTGATCGGTCCGACCGGGGTGGGCAAGACCGAGATCGCCAGGCGGCTGGCCCAGCTCACCCATTCCCCATTCATCAAGGTCGAGGCGACCAAGTTCACCGAGGTGGGCTACGTCGGCCGAGATGTGGAGTCGATCATCCGGGACCTGCTGGAACAGACGATCACCCAGGTTCAGAGCCAACGGGTGATCGAAGTCGAGGCTGAGGCCAAGCAGCGGGCCGAGTCCCGGATCGTCGACCGGCTGATCGAAGCCGACCAGCCGCCCCCGGCGCCGGTCGAGGCGGGGTCCGACCCAGCCCCGGATCAGGCGACCCCTCAACCACCGGAAGAGCCGCTCTCGGAGGTCGATCGGCTGGCCGCGGCTCGGCAGGAGCGCAGTCGGCGCCGCCAGCTGCTGCGCAAGCTGGCCGGCCGCAAGCTCGACGACCGCCAGATCGAGATCGAGGTGGAGGAGGCCTACTCGGCCCCGGTGGAGGTCTTCTCGGGCAGCGGTTACGAGGAGATCGGCTGGTCTCTGTCGGACTTCTTCAGCCAGCTGGCCCCACCCCGCAAGCGCACCAAGCGGATGACCGTCGCCGACGCCCGCCACGTCCTGACCCAGGAGGAGACGGAGCGGCTGGTGGACGTCGATCGGGTCTATGACGACTCCATTCATCTGGTCGAGGAGAACGGGATCGTCTTCATCGACGAGGTGGACAAGATCGCCGGCCCCTACGTCGAGTCCCACGGACCGGATGTGAGCGGGGCGGGGGTCCAGCGCGACCTGCTGCCGATCATCGAGGGGTCCACCGTCAGCACTCGCTACGGACAGGTCCACACCGATCACGTTCTCTTCGTGGCTGCGGGGGCCTTCACCTCGGCCCGGCCCAGCGACCTCATCCCCGAGTTCCAGGGCCGGTTTCCGATTAGGGTCGAGCTCCAGCCGCTGCTGGAGGCGGACCTCTGCCAGATCCTGGTTGAGCCCCAGAACGCGCTGACTCAGCAGTACAGCCAGCTGCTCGCCACTGAGCAGGTCGAGGTGGAGTTCACCAAGGAGGGGGTCGAGGAGTTGGCCCACCACGCGTTCTTGGTCAACGAGCGCGACGAGAACATTGGTGCCCGCCGGCTGTTCACGGTGATGGAGCGGGTGCTCCAGGATGTCTCATTTGCCGCCGAGGAGTATCAAGGCCAGAAGGTGATCGTCGACCGGGAATTCGTCAGAGACAAGCTGGGCGATCTGGTCCGGGATCAGGACCTTCGCCGGTACGTTCTCTGAGGGCGAAAACTGACCTGGCCTAGGTTCCCAGAACCTAGGCGGACGGTGAGCAAAGGTAGGGGGTGGTGGTGCTCACCGGGAGGAATCCGAGCCGCTCCACGACGGGTTGGCTGTTCTCAGTTGCGTCCGCCGGCAGGTACTGGTAGCCCCGCCCGGCGGCGAGTCCAGCTCGGTAGGCGACCAGGGCTCGATAGATTCCCCGGCCTCGCCATGCGGGGAGCGTTGAGCCGGACCAGAGGCTCGCGAACTCCGAAGTAGACTCGAAGTGGAGCCGGCCGGTGGAAACCACCTGCCTGTCCGCCTTCGCTTCCAGCAGCACCACATGGTGGGGATTGGCCGACCGGTCTCTGGAGAAGAGCTCGGTTGGGAAGCTCCGATCATCCGCGGCGACCGCCATCAGCAGTTCGGCCATGCGGTCGGTATCGGCTCGAGAGCTGACCGGTCGGATGGTGACCCTGGAAGGGGGCTTCGGATCCGGGCCCATCTCTGCGACCCTGCCGAAGACCACGCCCTCGGGGTCTGCGGTCGCAAAGCCATGGACTAGCGGGCGTTCCGTGAGATTGGCTCTCTGGTCGTGAGCCTATGTCGTCCACTCGCACGCCGGCGAGCGCTCTGCGAATAACTTGATCTGACCTTGGATCAAGGTGTCGATTTGACCACCGTCCAGCGCGTGGAGATCCCCCGGTAAGACGAGGCCACGCGGTGGCCAGCCCCAGCCGCGATGGACGGGGCTGTCCTGCTCTCGTCGGGGCCGACCGGTAACTTCATCGACATCCGTCCGCGCAGCCGAGCGTCGAAGGCACTGAGTAGCTCGGCCCGCGGCGCGCGGCTGACGTCTACCGGCTGGCGCCGCACCTCCGTCCCGCCTCAGTCTAGGTTTGCATCCCGCCGCAGCGACCGGCCGGGCAGTTGGCTCGGGCAGAGGGGGGTGGTCGACGAGTCTGGCAGCATTCTCGCCAGCTCGGATCAGCCGACCTTCGGGTTGTGCGAGTGACACATGCTTGGAGCCAAAATGTAGCTGTCTGGCACCCTAGACTCTCAGCGCAGACTGGCCTACCATTCCAGCCCATGGATTGGCTCGAATGACCGTCTCCGGGAGGGGGAGGACTGCCGCTGAGCCAGTCCGGACGCGCCAGCCAGGGGGCTGCTCCGGCTGGCCCACCTCCGCAGCGAATCCCTTGTGCCTACCGGGCGCCGCTGACAACTTGCCCAAGCCCACGCGTACCTGAACAGAGACCAGGTCCGAGAGGAGAGAGCGTGACTGACATTCCCAGCGCTCAGCCGGCCGAAGCTCCACCAACCCAACCTGCCGGCCGGGCCCTCTTCGTACGGCAATCATCCGGACTGGTCCGCGAGGTCAGCGTCCGCAACGCGCTCTTCTTCAACGCTGCCGCGTTTATTGGCGCCGGGATCGGCTGGTACCCGGTCTTCTATGCCCTGCCGTTCATCGCCGTGGGCATGCTGGGACCCTTCTCGACCTACGGGTTGGCCGCCATCATCACCGGGGTCTTCTGCATTCTGGTGGGGCTGATCTACGCGTCACTTTCGACGGTGATGCCACGTTCCGGTGGGGACTACGTCTTCACCAGCCGATTCATCCCTAAGGCCGGTCCCTTCATCGCCTGGGTCGAGTCATTCACGCTGGTTTTCGCCTCGCTGGCCATCATCGCCTTCGAGGTGCCCATCGTCCTGCGCAACCTGCAGATCTCCGGGCGGATCGTCGGGATCGGGACCGGGAACACGTTCATGGCGAGCGCCAACGGCTGGTTCACCAACAGCAGCGGCAGTATCGTGGGCTGGCAGGGGCTGGGGGGCTCGTTGATCGTGTTGCTGGTCATTTTCTGGGTGGTGATCCAACCCACTCGTCGGTTCCACCGGATCGTCACCGTACTCGCCATCCTGGGGCTCGCCTGCGCGGCGGTGATGTGCGTGGTGGGACTGCTGCTGGTCCATCCCGCCCAGGTGGTGACTGGCTTGGAGAAGTTCGCCCACACCACCCCGACGGCCCTGGCTAAAGTCGCGAAGGCCGACGGCACGCTGGGGTCAGGGGTCAGCTTTGCGCCAGACGTGTTTGCCCTGATGGTCGGCGTGCTGCTCTTCCAATACATCGGGTTCCAATACAGCTCTTACATCGCCGGCGAGGTTAGGGGTAACGTCAAGAAGAGCATTCTGATTGCGGTAATCGGGGCGCTCATCCTGGGCGTCTTCATGAACTCCGTCTACGTCGACCTCCTGTCGGGGAGCTTCGGGTTTGGCGGTCAGGTGGGCTGGGGCACCCTCTTCTGGCTGGGCAGCACGCACCTTCCCCTGGGACAGCCCAACTCGATGCCGCTCGTCGCGGCCATCGCCCAGCCGGGAGTCTGGCCCATCTGGTTGATAGTGAGCCTGGGCAGCATGCTCTTCCCATTCCTGCTCTGTCCGGTGTACATCAACTTCATCAGTCGGGTGTCACTGGCGTGGAGCCTCGACCGACAGGTGCCGGAGTGGTTCGGGGTGGTGAGCGAGCGGCTGCGGGCCCCGATCAATTCGATCATGGTGGCCCTCGGCATCTCGGTGGTGCTGGTGATCCTGGAGAACTTCCCACTGCTGCCGCGGTCGATTACCCAGACCGGCTATCTGAACCTGGAGTCCACGGCCTGGTTTGCAATTGTGATGCTGGCGCTCACCTGGATCATGCCGGGGATCAACGCCATCGTGGCAAGGTTCAGCCGACCCGATCTGATTAGAAACGCGCCCTTCCGTCGATGGCTAATTCCGATCGGCGTCGTCTGGGCGGTGTTCGCTCTGGTGGTCTACTACTTCGCTGGGGCCCTGCCGATCTGGAAGAGCCTGACCACCCCCCACGTCAACGCCGCTGCCTACCTGCGTGATACCGGGCTGACCTTCTCCATAGGCATCGTGGTGTTCGCCCTCGTCTACTATGTGATTCGGGCGAGCATCAATCGCATGCGCGGTATCGACACGCAACTGCTTTATCAAGAGATTCCTCCGGACTGACCCCGATCGCGGAGTCGGTTTGGTGACGGTCGGAAGAGAAGGTACGCATGCCTCTGCTTCGACGTAAGTCGAGCGCCGCTAGCGGTCCGACCCACCACAAGGTGACTCGCCTGTATATCGTGTCCGACTTCCACGCGGCGCTCCCGGCCTGGAAGAAGATGCTCAACGCAGTCAAGCTGAACCACTACCGTGCCGACGTCGTCCTCTACGCAGGAGACCTGACCGGCAAGGCGATCGTTCCAATCACTCAGACCGAGTCCGGATTCGAGGCGACGCTGCTCGGCGCCAAGCGCCAGGCGAGGGACGAGCAGGAACTGATGGCGCTGGAGCGCGACATCACCGGGATCGGCTACTACCCCTACCGGGCGACGGCGGCGGAACTGGAACACATTGGCGGCGATCCGGACAAGCTTCAAGCCCTCTTCGCCGAGAAGATCAGCAGCCAGGTGGGGGAATGGATGACGCTGGCCTCTGAACGGGCGGGCTCGAGCGGGATCCCGATCGTCCTCATCCCCGGCAACGACGACCCCTACGAGATCGATCCGTCGCTGGCCGCCAGCACCTACTGCATCAACACCGACGGGCGGATTACCGATCTCCCCGGCAACCTTCAGGTGCTTGGCCTCGGCAAGTCGAGCCCCACCCCCTGGAATACCCCTCGGGAGGTCTCAGAGGACGACTTTCGGCAGCAGATCTACTCCTTGGCTGACCAGCTTCGCGACCGGCGCCGCTCGATCTTCCTGATCCACTGTCCTCCCTACGACACCGGGTTGGACACCGCCCCGCTACTCGACGCCGGGCTCAACGTGACCACGTCGGCCGGCGACGTGCTCCGAGGGCCGGTCGGGTCTCGCGGAGTTCTGGAAGCTGTCCAGGGAATCCATCCGTTGCTCAGTGTCCACGGGCACATCCACGAGTCGGCGGGAGAGCGCAAGGTGGGGGACACCCTCTGCGTTAACCCCGGCAGCGAAGCCGCCTTCGGGGTGGTGCGGGGCTACATTATCGACGTGACCTCGAATGGGATCGAGCGGGTCTTCCGGGTCGAAGGCTGACGGTGGATGATCCGGCGCTCGACGCGGCGGTGACCCTGGTCCGGGTGGCGGCGGCCCGAGGCGTGCCCTTGCGGATCGTGGGCGGTCTGGCGGTCCGGTACCTGACCCCTGACTTTCCCGCCCGAACCAGGTCAGGGCAGGACCTCGACCTGGCGTCGACCGGCGAAGCGCGGCGAGACCTCACCACCTTTCTGGGCGAGCACGACTACCAGCCTGACAAGAACTTCAACGCTCTCTACGGCCACAAGCAGCTCTACTTCCGATCTCCGGATGGGAGCCAGACCCTCGACGTCCTAGTCGACCGCTTCGAGATGTGCCACACCTTGGACTTCACTGGTCGTCTGACCAGAGTGCCGGTGACCCTGGACCCGACTGACCTGCTCCTGAGCAAGCTCCAGATCGTGCAGCTGAACGCCAAGGACGCCCAGGATGTCTGCTACCTCCTAGCCGTTGCCCCGCTCTCAGCCAGCGACACGCCGGGCGACATCGGCCTAGGCCGAATCGGCGAGTTGATGGGATCTGACTGGGGCTGGTGGCGCACCGTCACCGCGAACCTAGATCTCATCTCTAAGCTGATCGACGAACGAGTCGAAGGACCTGCCGGCCCGCTGGTGCCGGATGGCCACCGGGAAGAGGTGGCGGGCGCGGTGGTGTCCATCCGGGCGCACTGCGACCGGGTCCCCAAGTCACGGAAGTGGAAGTGGCGGGCCGCGATCGGGGACCGCAAGCGGTGGTACGAGCAGCCTGAAGAGGTCGACCACGACTAGAGACCGGTTCATCATCCACCAGCGGCGCGGCGTGCCTGACTCTCCGGCCAAGGTGCGTCCAGGACACCGGGCGCCGCTCGGGCTGGGGCTGGTCCAGGACTGTTGGCACGGCGACCGGGCGGCTCAGCAGTTATCGCTCGGGGAGGGCGTCCGGGTGGCCGCCAGTCTGGGGGTGCAGTTGATCTGCCTGCCCGAACTCACCCTCTATCCCTACTTCGCGAGCAGGGCGGAGGGACTGGAGAGTCTGCAGTGGACGCCCGAGCCAGTCCTCGGTGGTCCTACCTTCGAGTTCCTCGGTGGTCTGGCGGGGGAGACCGGCTGCCATCTGCAGGCGTCCCTCTTCGAGGAGGGTGACGGCGGCGGAATCGGCTACAACACCTCGATCTGCGTGGCCCCCGACCGGACCCTGGTGGCCGCCACCCGCAAGGCCCATCTGCCCCGGACCGCCGGGTACTATGAGGACCGCTACTTTCGGCCCGGCGACAGCGGGGTCCCGGTCCACGACGTCCACGGCGTTAGGGTGGGGTTTCCCACCTGTTGGGACCAGTGGTTCCCGGAGCTAGCCCGACTCTACTCGTTGGCCTCGGCGGAGCTGCTGGTGTTTCCCACCGCGATTGGGTCAGAGCCCGACCACCCCAGCTTCGACACGGCTCCGCTCTGGCAGACCGTGATGCGGGGCAACGGCATCATGAACGGTCTCTTCATGGCGGCCGTGAATCGGGTGGGGGAGGAGAACGGAATCACCTTCTACGGTTCTTCTTTCATCAGTGATCCCTACGGCAGGGTGCTGGCCAGTGCCGGGCCTGCCGAGCGAGCGGTGATCGTCGCCCAGATCGACCCCGATCAGCGACGCGACTGGCTCGATCTGTTCCCTTTTCTCGAGACCCGGCGGCCCGAGATCTACGGGGAGTTGACCAAGCAGCCGGGCGACGGATTCAGATGAAGGGAATGTGCAGCTGGTGAGTACGCCGGGTAGGCCAGCCGCCGACACGGTCCTGGTGGAGGGGGCGGTGTACACCGTGGACGCCGCCCGGAGCTGGGCGGCGGCGATAGCCATCAGGGACGGACGGATCATCGCTGTTGGCCGCGATGACGAGGTGCGGACACTGGTGGGACGACACACCAGAGTGCTCGCGCTGGCGGGCCGGATGGTTGTTCCCGGATTTCAGGACTCCCACGTGCACGCTCTTTCCGGCGGCCTCAGTCGCTTGCGCTGCGACCTCGCCCAGGAGCACACAGTGACCGGCTATTTGGACAGGCTCGAAGGCTACGCGACCGCCCATCCCACGCTGTCCTGGATCGTGGGGGAGGGCTGGTCGATGGACGTCTTCCCCGGGGGCACCCCGGGGAAGGAGCTGCTCGACCGGATCATCCCCGACCGCCCAGTCTTCCTGGGAAATCGGGACAACCATGGAGCGTGGGTCAACAGTCGGGCGTTGGCGCTGGCTGGGGTCGACCGCGACACCCCTGATCCCCAGGAAGGCCGGATCGAGCGTCGGGAAGATGGCGAACCTCAGGGCACGCTGCAGGAAGGCGCCATGGGGCTGGTCAGCCAGCACCTTCCCCCGATCAGCTCAGCTGAGTTGCGAAACGGGCTGCTGGAGGGACAGCGTTACCTGCACAGCCTGGGCATAACCGGGTGGCAGGATGCAATCGTGGGGCGGTACGCCACCATGCCCGACAACTTCGACACGTATCGGGAGCTGGCGGCCAGCGGAGAGCTCACCGGCCGGGTCGTGGGCGCGCTCTGGTGGGAGCGCGGCGCTGGGCTGGACCAGCTGGACGGGCTGATCGGAAGGCGGGCGGCGGTCGGTGCCGGGCGTTTCCAGGCCACCAGCGTCAAGCTGATGATCGACGGTATCTGCGAGACCTTCACCGCGGCGGTCAGTGAGCCCTACCTGGATGGTGCCGGTCGCCCGACCGCCAACCTCGGCCTCACCTTCTTCGACCCCGACTCGCTTCTCGAGGAAGCGGCGGCCATCGACGCCGCCGGCTTCCAGCTGCATTTCCATGCCATCGGAGATAGGGCGGTGCGTTTGGCGCTGGACGCGGTGGCTCAAGCCCGCCTTCGCAACGGTGCCCGCGACCACCGTCACCACATTGCCCATCTGCAGCTGGTGCGCCCCCAAGATCGGCCTCGTTTCCGGGAGCTGGGAGTGGCGGCTAATACCCAGCCGTTCTGGTCCATGCTGGACCGTCAGATGGAGGAGCTAACCCTCCCTTTCCTGGGCAGCGAGCGAGCCGCTTGGCAGTATCCGTGGGCCAGCCTGCGCCGCCACGGGGCCATGCTGACCGTGGGCAGCGACTGGCCGGTGTCCAGCCCCGACCCGCTTTGGCTGCTGCACGTCATGGTCAATCGACAGGCTCCATCGGCGTTCGCCGCCGCCGTCGGACTGCCGATGCGGGGTCCGCCCTTTCTGCCCGACGAGCGGGTGGAATTGGCCACCGCGTTAGCGGCGGCCACCATTGGCTCCGCCTATGTGAATCACCTGGAGGACCAGACCGGCTCGATAGAGGTGGGCAAGCTGGCCGATCTGACGGTGCTGGACCGCAATCTCTTCGCCGCGCCCCCGAGTTCGATTGGGGAGGCCCGGACCGTGCTGACGATGGTTGAAGGGGATCCGGTTTACGCCGATCCCCAGCTGGTGAGTTGGTAGGCGAAGGTCTCCTGGTCCAGCGTCATAAAGGCCACGACAACCGGGGCTAACACGGTGCCCCATCGGAGGCGGTCACCTGCTGCCCCAGCTGACAACTCTCTCAATGGCTTTGGCAACCATCAAGACGGTCAGGTCATCGAAGCGGCGGCCGACCACCTGCACCCCGATGGGCAGGCCGTCCTTGGTGCGGCCGCAAGGCACCGAGATGACCGGGCACTGGGGCACGAAGTTGAAGGGACAGGTCATGTCCAGCCCCAGGAGTTTGCCGCTCTCGCTCGGCGCGCCGTAGGAGTCGTCGTCGAGCCCCTCCGCCGCCGGCACCGGCACGGCCAGGGTGGGGCAGATCAGCACTTCGTGGGATTGCAGGACCGGCGCCAGGCATTGCCACTGCCGTGACCTCGCAAGGTCGATCTGCTTGAAGGAGACGGCGTCCATGTGCTGTCCCTGACGGATCAGCCGGAGCAGGGCCGGGTCCATGACTTCACCGTACGCCTCGATCTTGTCGCCGTACATCGCTGCCAGTAGGACGCCCCAGTAGGCAGCCCAACTGTCGACCACCTCTCGTTCCCAGCCCAGCTCAACCTGGTCGACCGTCGCCCCCAGCTCGCGGAGCGCCATCCCGACTGCCAAGCAGCCATCGCGTACCTGCGGATCCACCTCGAAGAACCCTAGGTCGATGCTGAGGGCTACCCGCAGTCCGCTGACTTGGACCGGCACCGGAATGCTGAAGCTTGGGCGATCGAGCAGCGAGAGCGGGTCGCGCTCGTCCGGACCCGCCATGACATTGAGCATCAGGGCGCAGTCGTCGACCGAGCGGGCCAGCGGACCGTGGTGGAAGATGGTCTCGAAGTCGTTGCCGGTCGAGTGCATGGGGACGCGTCCCAGTGGCGGCTTGTAGCCGACCACCCCGCAGCAGGAAGCGGGAATTCTGACCGATCCTCCCGCATCAGAACCCTCGGCGACCGCGACCATGCCCGTCGCCACGGCTCCGGCCGAGCCCCCGGAGCTGCCTCCCGGAGTGCGACTGGAGTCCCAGGGGTTGCGTGATACACCCCACAGGTGACTTCGGGTGAATGAGGAGTGCGCCAGCTCGCTGGTCGTCGTCTTACCGAGCAGGATTCCGCCCGCCTGGCGCAGTCGTTCGACCACCGGGGGGTCCTCGGTGGGGATCCAGTCTTTGAATGCCTCGCTCCCCAGAGTCGTCACCTTCCCCTTGGTTGGCATGAAGTCCTTGAGCGCATAAGGGACGCCCCAGAACGGTCCCGGCGTTCGGCCTTGCTGGACCATCCGATCGATCTCGGCCGCAGTCGCCAGGGCCTCTTCCTCATAGACGAAGCAGAAGAAGTTGTACTTCTGGTTGAGCAGGCGAATCCGCTCCAGGTGCGAACTCGCCACCGCCACCGCGGACCACTCCCCCCGGCCGACGCGGGAAGCTATTTCGACAGCTCCTGTCAGGTGGGAGTCGGCGCCGGAGACCCTCAGATCGTCAAGCCAGGACACGCTCCCCTCCTGCGGCAGCCGTCGACGGGCCGGGGCGGGTGGCTGCGTGCGGGCGACTGCCCAACAAAGTCTAGATCATGACCGGGTCGGCGATCGGCAAGTCACGTTGGGCTAACATGGCCGGGGCGAGCAAATTCACATGCCCGGCGGACGCCTCCCGGGGTCCCTTCAGAGGGCCGGCAGGCGGTTGATGCCAGGCAGAGGCGGTAACGAATTAGGAGGGCGAGCATGCCTGTGGCCACGCTCACCG
>Ga0307374_10006581_pt1 | contig 18205 bp, 12 predicted proteins | sample OX3MG_FD_202532 | JGI IMG/M metagenome (GOLD analysis project Ga0307374, IMG submission 202532) | Soil microbial communities from Risofladan, Vaasa, Finland - OX-3 | ecosystem: Environmental > Terrestrial > Soil > Coastal area > Acid sulfate soil | place: Finland: Risofladan, Vaasa | collected...
AGACCCCCTCGTCGATGCCGTAGACGCCGCGAACCTGGTCACGGATCATCTCTCCTCGGTCGAGCTCCACGACGCGACGGCGCATCCGGTCGACGAGCGCCTTGTCGTGCGTGGCCATGACGACCGTGGTACCGGTGCGATTGATCCGCTCGAGCAGCGCCATGATCGACTCGGAGTTCGACGGGTCGAGGTTCCCGGTGGGTTCGTCGGCCAGCAGGATGAGGGGGCGATTCACGAAGGCCCTCGCCACCGCGACGCGCTGCTGCTCACCGCCCGAGAGCTCGTGGGGCAGGTTCTTGGACTTGTCCGTGAGTCCGACGAGTTCCAAGATCTGAGGGACCTGGGACTCGACGGTAGAACGTGGGCGCCCGATCACTTCGAGGGCGAAGGCGACGTTCTCGAACACACTCTTGTTCGGTAGCAGTCGAAAGTCCTGGAAGACGCAGCCGATGTTCCGTCGTAGGTAGGGTACGCGCCACTTCGGCAGATCGCCAATGTCACGACCCGCTTCGAGAATCCGACCCTTGTCGGGATGCTCTTCACGAAGGAGCAGACGTAAGAACGTCGTCTTGCCCGATCCCGACGCGCCCACTAAGAAGACGAATTCGCCCTTTTCGATGTCGAGAGAGATGTCCTTTAACGCGGGCGTACCGTTCTTATAGGTCTTAGAGACATTCTCGAATCGAATCACGGCAACACCCCCTCGGGATTACTGGAAATTGTGCGACACACGGGCGCAGTGCCGAGTCCATTCTAGTTTGGGCGCCACGCGCGTTCGTTCCACCAAAGCCATTCAATTGTTGCAGAACGAGATTTTTATGAAGTAGAGCGTTGACGTCGTAGCTCGGCTTCCATGAAACCGTCGAGGTCGCCGTCCAGGACCGCTTCGACGTTGCCCGTCTCGAAGTCCGTTCGATGGTCCTTCACGAGTTGATACGGCGCTTGCACGTAGCTACGAATCTGTGAGCCCCACGCGTTGTCCCCGCGGTCGCCACTGAGGGCGTCCATCTCCGCCTGTCGCTGCTTTCGCGCGAGTTCGGCCAACTTCGCCTCGAGTATCTGCATCGCACGCGCTCGGTTCTGGTGCTGGGAGCGTTCGTTCTGGCAACTCACCACGACGCCGGTGGGCAGGTGCGTCAGGCGAATCGCCGAGTCCGTCTTGTTGACGTGCTGCCCCCCAGCACCTGACGAGCGATAGGTGTCGACGCGCAAGTCCTTCTCGTCGATCTCGACTTCGGCCGCGTTGTCCTCGAGCAGCGGCGTGACGTCCAAGCTCGCGAAACTCGTCTGGCGTCGCGCCTGCGAGTCGAAGGGACTGATACGTACGAGTCGATGCACACCGCGTTCCACCGACAGCCATCCGTAGGCGAAGCGGCCCTTCACGATGAAAGTAGCCGAGAGAAGGCCGGCCTCTTGGCCCTCCGTCGCTTCGTCGATCTCCACGCCGAACCCTCGGCGTTCCGCCCAGCGTGAGTACATGCGCAACAACATCTCGGTCCAGTCCTGTGCGTCAGTGCCGCCGGCGCCGGCGTGCAGTTCCACGATGGCGTCGTTCTCGTCGTAGGGACCGCTGAAGAGACTCTGTGTCTCCAGCGCGCCAATGTCGCGTCCGAGCGTGTGCACGCTGGTCGCGAGTTCGTCGAAGAGCGACCAGTCCGCCTCACCGGCGCTCAACGACTCGCGGGCGAACTCGGCCAGCACCCCGGCGTCGTCAAGCGAGCGTCGAAGGGCGTCGAAGGATTCGAGATCGTTCGTCAGGCGACCCAGCTCGGTCGTCACCTCGCGGGCGTTTTCCTGGTCGTCCCAGAGATTGGGGTCGGCGGCGAGGTCGTTCAACACCGCGTGGCGGGCTCGGCGGTCGTCGATCTTCAGATAGTCACGCGCCGCGTCCCACCTGGTCTCGAGCTCCTCGATCGTGGCCAGGGCGATGCGAAGGGCGTTCTCCGCCTTAGGGTCGGCCATGGCACTGCTTGAATTTACGTTTCGAACCACACCAGCAGGGATCGTTTCGACCGATCTTCTCGGTGTGCTTCAGCGCCGCCTTCGGCGCGCCTTGGTGGGCGGGCAGTTCGGCCTCTCCAGGCGCCACCGCCAACACGTTCGTCTGCGCTCCTTCGAGTCCCTCGTCCGCGTCACCGGCCTCGACCGCTTCGGTCGCCTCGACGTGGGTGATGTAGCGAACGTAATCGATGTCCACGGCGTCGAGGAGGTGCTCGAACATCAAGAATCCCTCCTTCTGCCACGCGGTGAGGGGGTCTTGCTGAGCGACCTGGCGAAGGTGGATGCCGTCACGTAGGTAGTCCATGTCCGAGAGGTGATCGCGCCAACGCTGGTCGAGGATCTGGAGCATGACGTCGCGCTCGATCTCCTTCGCGGTGTCGAGACCGCCGGGGAAGTTCTCCGACTTCTTCTCGTACTGGCCAACGGCTTCGTCGACCACGAGGGCGACGACGTCGTTGGCGTCGTCGTAGGCGCTCAACGCCTCGACGTTGAGTTCCGTCGGGTAGTACGACTGGAGTTCGAGGACCAGTGCGTTCAGATCCCACTCTTCGACGAAGCCGGTGCCGAGTTGGGCGTCGACGGCCTGAGTCACACGTTCTTCGATCATCTCGATCGTGGCGTCGTGAATGTCTTCACCGTCGATGACCTGTTGGCGCCGACCGTAAATGACCTTGCGCTGTTCGTTCATGACTTCGTCGTACTTGAGGACGTCCTTGCGGATCTCGGCGTTACGCGCTTCGACGGTGTTCTGTGCGCGTTCGATCGCCTTGGAGACCATCTTCGCTTCGATCGCTTCGTCCTCGGGCATCGTTCGGTCCATGACCCACGACACGGCGCCAGTCGCGAACACGCGAAGTAGTTCGTCCTCGAGGGAGAGGTAGAACCGGCTCTCGCCGGGGTCACCCTGACGGCCAGCGCGTCCGCGCAACTGATTGTCGATGCGACGAGAGTCGTGTCGTTCGGTCCCGAGGACGTACAGTCCCCCGAGCTCGCGAACCTCGTCACCGTCGGCCTGGGTGAGGGGCTTCCATTTAGCACAGGCCTTCTGGTAGGCCTCGTCGTACTCTTCCGTGCCGACCGCGAAGCCTTGAGCGACGGCGTCTCGCGCGGCGAGTCCCTCGTAGTTGCCACCAAGAATGACGTCGACACCTCGGCCCGCCATGTTCGTGGCCACGGTGACCGCACCCTTACGACCGGCCTGGGCCACGATCTCGGCTTCACGGAAGTGTTGCTTGGCGTTGAGGACCTCGTGGACGATGCCAGCCTTCGAGAGCTCGCGACTGAGCAACTCGGACTTCTCGACCGACGCGGTGCCGAGCAAGACTGGTTGGCCGAGATCGGAGCGTTCGCGAACGTCGACCACGATGGCCGCGAACTTCGCGGCTTCGGTCTTGTAGATGAGGTCAGCCTTGTCGTCGCGTCTCGCTGGTCTATTCGTCGGAATCGGCACGACCGAGAGCTTGTAGGTGTTGCCGAACTCGGCGGCCTCGGTCTCGGCGGTGCCGGTCATGCCCGCGAGCTTCTCGTACAGTCGGAAGTAGTTCTGCAGCGTGACCGTCGCCCACGTGTGATTCTCTTCTTGGATTCGAACGCGCTCTTTGGCTTCGACTGCCTGGTGCAGCCCGTCGCTCCAGCGACGACCGTCGAGGGTGCGTCCGGTGAACTCGTCGACGATCTTTACTTCGCCGGCGTCGACCAGGTAATCCTTGTCGCGATGGAAGAGTTCCTTCGCTCGCAGCGCCTGGCCGAGTTGGTGGACGTAGTTCGTCGCCACCGCGTCGTAGAGGTTGGTCACGCCCAGTTGACGTTCCACCTTCTCGATACCCGCTTCGGTGGGTACCACCGTCTTCTTCTCCTCGTCCACCTCGTAGTCGGTGTTGCGCGTGAGCGCGCGGGCGATGGACGCGAACTGGTAGTAGAGCTTCGTGACGTCCGAGGCAGGACCCGAGATGATGAGCGGCGTACGCGCTTCGTCGATGAGAATCGAGTCGACTTCGTCGACGATGGCGTAGTGGTGCCCACGTTGGACCATGTGTTCGGCCCGTCGCGCCATATTGTCGCGAAGGTAGTCGAACCCGAACTCGGTGTTCGTGCCGTACGTGACGTCCGCCGCGTAGGCGGCGCGCTTGTCCTCGAAGTCTTGAAGGTCGGGTCCCACGCGGCCCACGCTGAGACCGAGGAACCGGTGCAGTTCGCCCATCCAGTTCGCATCGCGCGTCGCGAGGTAGTCGTTCACCGTCACGACGTGCACGCCGTTGCCGGCGAGCGCGTTCAAGTAGACCGGCAGCGTCGACACGAGGGTCTTGCCCTCACCAGTCTTCATCTCAGCAATCCAGCCGAAGTGCAACGCCATGCCGCCCATGAGCTGCACGTCGTAGTGACGCTGCCCGAGCACGCGCGTCGCGCCCTCGCGTACCACGGCGAAGGCCTCGATCAACAGGTCGTCGAGGGTTTCTCCCTCGGCGAGTCGCTCGCGAAAGACGTCGGTCTTCGCGCGAAGCTCGGCGTCGGTCAGTCCGGCCATCTCGCCGGCCAACTCGTTGATGAGTGGGACGAGCTCGCCGAGTTGACGTACACGCTTACCCTCGCCAGCCTTTAAAATCTTCTGAAATACGCTCATATCGTGCTTTACCCTACCGGTCGTACGGGGACTTGAAGAGGGCTACGAGTGCTGACCTGGTCTTTGACCCCACACCTGCCTGCGGCGGTGTCCGTGCGCACCTCGGGCAGCTTGCGCTCTCCCGCCGTGATCTCGCACACTTCACCGGCTCCCTTGACGACCACGATGATCGCCCCGGGGCAGGACTTACTTCTAAACCGCGCCATGCTCAGCGTCGATAAGACGCCTTACGTGGGTCGTTTCGCCCGCGACTGGCATCGACTTTCAACCACAGACCACCCGCAGCCCCACCACCAATCTACGCGACGGTACCCCTAGTTCTTGGGGCGCGTCGCCAGCACCAACACCAGACGCAGGCTGAGCACCAGACTCGCCAGCGGCACCAGCGCTCGGCGCCACCCCCGAGCGGTCTGCACCTCGAAGCGGAGGGCGCTGCGATGGTGCGCGATCACCATCTCGCGCGACACCCTCGCTCGTGACACGCCCTCGATGTGGGTCACCACCGCGTCACCGGTCGCCGCCACTTGGTACCCGTGGGCACGAAGTTGCCAACACAGCGCCATGTCCTCGGCGAACATGAAGTAGCGCTCGTCGAAGCCGCCCACTTTCTCGAACGCCGCTCGACGGATGAGAAAACACGCACCAGACACCCAATCGACGGTGCCGTCACTTCTCGTGGAGCGGTAGCGCTTGGTGGCGGGATTGGTCGGCCACACGGGGGCGAGTACCGCGTGCAGGCCCGCGAGCCAGACGTTCGGGAACACCCTCTTCGAGGGATACACCGTGCCGTCGGGGCGAAGGATCAAGGGACCGACGAGCGCCACTTCTCGGTGACCTTCGAGGTAGGCCGCGAGGGCGGCCACCGCTCCCTCGTGGACGACGACGTCGGGGTTAGAGACCAGCACGTACTTGGATCGTCGCGCGGCGGCGACACCACGGTTGACCCCGCGTCCGTAGCCCAGATTCACGCCGGGCGACACGAGGACGATTCCCGGCTCCAACAGCGAGGACGGGACCGAACCCACTTCTCCGTTCTCGACCACGACGATCGATTCGACGTCGTTGTCCAAGAGCGAGTCCACGCACTCGACCAGCACTTGGTCGGCGTGGTAGTCCACGATCACCGCCACCACGTCGTTGGACACGTCCATCACGGTGTCACCTTGTCGGGTCGCAGGTCGAAGACCAGTCTCGCGACCGCGTCGCGCCACGCGGGCAGCGCAGCGAAACTCGTGGCGAACTTGCCCGTGTCGAGGTCACTTCTCGCCGGGCGCGTCGCCAGCGGCGCGGGCGACAGCTCGCTGGTCCTGATGGGCGTCGCAAACTCGCCAACGCGACCGAGCAAGGTCCCCACGTGCTCGGCGACGTCGTACCACGTCGTCGCGCCACTGTTCGCCACGTGCCACACTCCCCCGGGGCGCTCGCGGACCAGGGACACGAGTGCACGCGCGAGATCACTCGCCGACGTGACCGTTCCCATCTGGTCGTCCACGAAGCGCACCGTCGAGCCCGAGAGCGCGCGACTGGCGATGACGTGGACGACGTTCTTTCCGCGCACGCCCATCACCCACGACGTCCGCACGACGGTGTCCGCGGGCAGGCAGTGACGTTCCCCGTCGCGTTTCGACGCGCCGTAGACACTGAGTGGTCTCGTCACATCGTCCTCGACGTAGGCGCTGCCCTTGGTGCCGTCGAACACGTAATCCGTGGAAATGGTGATGAGGTGCGCCCCTACGTCCTGCGCGCCACGTGACATGTTCTCCGTACCGTGTTCGTTCACGTTGAAACAGGTCTCCACGTCCACTTCAGCCCGATCGACGGCCGTGTAGGCCGCCAGGTGCACGACGACGTCGGGCCGCGCGGCCCGCAGTGAGTGCAGGACCGCGTCACGGTCCGTCACGTCGAGGTCGTGGCGGTCGAGGCCCAACACCTCAAACTCGTCGCTGCCCACGGACTTTGCGTCCGGTTGAAATGCCGGGTCGCCGCCAAGGGGCGTCACGCCGCGCAGCGTGTCGAGGAGGTCGACGCCGACTTGGCCGCCTGCACCCGTCACGAGGACGCGCGTCGTCCGACTCATCGCCATCCCTCGTCATTCGGGCGAACGTGCACGACGTCGCCCACGCCAAAGGTCTGCAGCGCACCGTCGATCTCGACGAGCAGTCGACCTGCGTCGTCGACCCCGCGCGCGACCCCACTCATCGCACCGTTGGGCTGTTCGACGCGCACGAACTGGCCGATCGTGGCCAGGGATCTGGTGTACTCATCACGAAGCACCACGCGACCTTCTTTCGAATCGAGCTGAGGACGACGAGCTTCGATCTCTTCGAGCACGATATCGAGCAACGCCCGGGGCACGATCGTGACGCCCGTCTCTGCGCGCACCGACGTCGCTGGCACGCCCTCGGGACCCTCGTACGTCAGATTGACCCCGAGACCCACCACGACGGCGAAGCCATCCACGGTCTCAACCACTTCCGCGAGGAGACCGGCGAGTTTGTTTTCAGCGACGACGAGGTCGTTCGGCCACTTCAACTGCGGGCGCAGTCCACAGAGTCGCTCGAGCGCCGTTCGGGTGGCGAGCGCCACGAGGGCGACGACCAGTTGCAGTTGGGTGGCGTCGAGGTTCGGACGAAGCAGCACGGAACAGAGAAGCGAGGCCCGAGGCGGCGACTCCCACGCTCGATCGAGACGCCCACGGCCGGAACTCTGATAGTCGGCCAGGGCGACGAGGCCCTCAGCGACGTCGTCGCGCGCCTGCTCGACGACGTACGTGTTGGTCGAATCGATCTCGTTAAAGTGCTTGACGCGCCAAACAATGGGACTCACACCCAAACATTAGGGTTTAAGGGACGAGTGCTAGAAAATAACAGGCTCGGTACGGAGGTTTGCGTGTTAAAGAAAGTCCTCATCGCCAATCGCGGTGAGATTGCGGTGCGGGTGATCAGGACCTGTCGCGAAATGGGTATCGCCACCGTCGCCGTCTACTCCGAGCTCGACCGCAACGCGCTGCACGTACGGCTGGCCGACGAGGCCTACGCGCTCGGGGGCCAAACGGCGGCCGAAAGTTATCTCAACACCGAGGCGATCTTGGACGTCATCAAACATTCGGGTGCCGACGCCGTACACCCCGGCTACGGCTTCTTCTCCGAAAACACCGATTTCGCTCGCGCGATCACCTCACGCGGCGTGACCTTCATCGGGCCGCCGCCCGAAGCCATCGAGGTCATGGGCGACAAGATCTCGTCGCGTCTCGCCGCCGAAGCCGCTGGTGTCGAGGGCGTGCCCGGACGCAGCCAGGCGCTCGTGAACGCCGACGAGGTCGTCGACTTCGGCAATGAGTTCGGTTGGCCCGTCGCGATCAAGGCCGCCTACGGCGGCGGCGGGCGAGGTATGAAAGTAGTCAACGAGCCCGACGAGGCCCAGGCCGCCTTCGAGAGCGCGCAGCGCGAGGCGCTCAGTTACTTCGGTCGCGACGAGTGTTACGTCGAGCGTTACCTGACGTGGCCACGCCATATCGAGATGCAGGTTCTCGCGGACGCGCACGGCACGACGCTCTGGCTCGGCGAGCGTGACTGCTCAGCGCAACGTCGACACCAGAAGCTGATCGAAGAGTCACCGGCTCCGAACTTCCCCAACGACGTGCGCCTCGCAATGGGCGAGGCGGCTGTCAAGGTCTCGCGGGCTTGCGGGTACGTGAACGCGGGCACAGTCGAGTTTCTCTACCAAGACGGCGCGTTCTTCTTCTTGGAGATGAACACGCGCCTCCAGGTCGAACATCCCGTGACCGAACTCGTCACGGGCCTCGACCTCGTCGAGTGGCAACTTCGCGTCGCCGCCGGCGAACCGTTGGACTTCTCTCAAGACGACGTGCGAAGGAATGGACACGCCATTGAAGTGCGCATCAACGCCGAAGATCCTTCGGGTGGACGATTTATCCCCTCACCCGGCCGGATCACTCGGTTCGACCAGCCCTCGGGCCCCGGCGTTCGTCTCGACGCCGGCTACGGCGCGGGAGACGCCATCTCGCAGTACTACGACAATCTCATCGCCAAACTGGTCGTGTGGGCGCCGGACCGCGAGAAGGCGCGTCGCAAGATGTTGCGCGCCATCGAAGAGACCACGATCGAAGGCGTCCCCACGACGCTCCCCGCGGACGTGGTGATCCTCACGAGCGAAGAGTTCGTGAACGGAACCCACTCGACGAAGTGGGTGGAGACCAATCTCGACTTCTCCACCTTGCCGACGCCCGCGGCGGCGGCCCTGTCGATCGGCGAGGGTGGCGTGCGCAAGGACGTCACCGCCGAGGTCAACGGACGGCGCGTCACGGTTGCACTCTGGATGCCTGAGTCCGACGACGAGATCTTGGCCCGTCCTCAGAGCACCGCCCTCAAACCGCGACGCGAGCACCACAGCGGCGTGCTCGGGAGCGGCTCGGGCAAGGTGACGGTGCCGATGCAGGGCACCATCGTGAAAGTCAACGTCGAGGTCGGACAGTCTGTCGAAGCCGGCGAGACGGTCGTTATCCTCGAAGCGATGAAGATGGAGAACACCGTCAACGCGGAGAAGTCCGGCGTCGTGAAATTGATCAACGTCGCCACGGGCGACTCGGTGAGTGCCGGCGACGTCGTCGTGGAGATCGAATGACGACGAACGAGCGCGTCGCCGAGACGATCGAGAAGGCGCGCGGTGAACTCATAGCGCTCAGTCACTTCATCCACGCCCACCCCGAACTCGGCTACGAAGAGTTCACGTCTTCGAACGCGGTGGCGGACGTCGCGGAGACAATGGGTTTTCTCGTCGAACGAGGCATCGCCGACCTTCCGACGGCTTTTCGCGCGACCAAAGGTTCTGGCGAACTCCACGTGGTCTTCTGCGCCGAGTACGACGCGCTGCCCGACGTCGGCCACGCCTGCGGCCACAACATCATCGCCGCGTCGTCACTCGGCGCCGCGCTTGGACTGGGCGCGGTAGCCGACGAGCTCGATCTCACCGTGACCTTGCTCGGCACACCGTCAGAAGAAGGCGGCGGCGGGAAGATCGACCTCATCAACGCGGGCTACTTCGACGACGCGCACGCGGCGTTGATGATCCATCCCTTCCCTACGGAGCGTCTTGACGCGATCTGCCTGGCGGTGGACCACTTCGACGTCGCGTTCGCCGGCAAGGAAGCCCACGCGTCCGCCGCGCCGTGGGAAGGCGTGAACGCGCTCGACGCCCTCACCATTTCCCAAGTCGCCCTCGGACTGTTGCGTCAGCAACTACGTCCCGAGGACCAGGTGCACGGGATCGTCCGCGAAGGTGGCTCGGCCGCCAACATCATTCCAAGTCACGTGGTCGGACGCTTCATGGCGCGCTCGTCGACGGCCACGCACTTACGGGAACTTCGCGAGCGCGTCGACGCCTGTTTCGAGGCCGGCGCGCTAGCGACCGGCGCCACGCTCGTCATCGACGAGTTGGGCCATCAGTTCTCTCATATGGTGTCCGACCAAGAGATCCTCGCTCACTACCGACGCGCGGCGGAAGCTCTCGGACGAAGTTTTGCGCTCGACGACGAAGGGACGCCGAAGCCCACGATCTCCACGGACATGGCGAACGTCTCGCTCGTCGTGCCGTCGATTCACCCGCTTTTGATGATCCCGACGAACGGCGCCTCGAACCACCAACCGGAATTCACGGCGGCGTGCGTGACGCCCTTCGCGGATCAGGCCGTCATCGACGGCGCCGTCGCTCTCGCCCACACCGTGGTGAGTGTCGCCCGAGACAGCGCACTGCGCGAAAGGTTGGTAGAGCGCACATGATGATCGAACACGCCCTGTTGGCGGTCACGCCTGGAGAAGAGAACGCTTTCGAGTCCTCGATGGGCGAAGCCCTTCCCATCATCGAATCGGCCGAGAACTGCTTTGGCGCCGAGGTGCGACGCCAAGCGGAAGACCCCTCCGTCTACCTGTTGCTCGTTCGATGGAGCTCGGTGGAGGCGCATATGGCCTTTCGAGAGACGGATCTCTTTGCGCAGTGGCGCGCGCTGACGCACCACTTCTACCGCGAGCCACCGAACGTCACGCACTTTCACGAACCCCTCGCCCGCTAGGTGGCTTGGTAGACCCCGAACTCCGTTCGTAGGACGTCGGCGACTTCACCAAGGGTGGCCAGTCTCGACAGTGCCGTCCTCATTGGATAGAGAAGGTTCGCCGATCCCCGAGCAGCGGTGGCCACGTCGGCGAGCGCCGCGCGCACTGCGTCGTTGTCGCGTGAGACCTTGAGGTGGCGCACCCGATCGACTTGGGCCGTTTGTTGCAACTCGTCGATCGGAAAGACGTCGGCTTTGGTCGTCTCGTTCTCGACGAACTGATTGACGCCGACGACGACTTTGTCACCTCGCTCGACGCTCCTCGCGAACTGGTAGGCCGCCGCCTCGATCTCGTCCTGGAGGTAGTGCGCCTCGATCGCGGCGACGGCGCCGCCCATCTCGTCGATGCGCTCGATGTACTCACGCGCCCGGCGCTCGACCTCGTCGGTCATCGACTCGACGAAAAACGAGCCGGCTAAGGGATCGACCGTGTCGGCGACGCCCGATTCGTAGCCGAGGACCTGTTGCGTGCGCAGCGCCAGCTTGGCCGCGCGTTCGGTGGGCAGTCCGAGCGCCTCGTCGAAGCCGTTCGTGTGCAGGCTCTGGGTTCCCCCGAGTGCCGCCGCGAGACCCTGAATGGTCACGCGCACGATGTTGTTCTCGGGCTGTTGAGCCGTGAGCGTCGAGCCACCCGTCTGAGTATGGAATCGCAGCATCGTCGACTTGGGATCCGTCGAGCCGAAGCGATCGCGCATGATCGACGCCCACAGTCGACGAGCAGCGCGGTACTTGGCCACCTCCTCGAAGAGGTTGTTGTGCGCGTTGAAGAAGAAACTGAGCCGTGGCGCGAAGGCGTCGAGCTCGAGTCCCGCCGCGAGAGCCGCTTCGACGTACGCGACGCCGTTCGCGAGCGTGAAGGCGATCTCTTGGACCGCCGTGGAGCCGGCTTCACGGATGTGGTAGCCCGAGATGGAAATGGTGTTCCAGTTGGGCAGTTCCTTGGCGCAGTACGCGAAGGTGTCCACCACGAGACGCATCGAGGGACGAGGCGGGTAGATGTAGGTGCCGCGTGCGACGTACTCCTTCAAGATGTCGTTTTGAATGGTGCCGCGCAACTTCGCGCCGGCGACGCCCTGCTCTTCGCCGACCAACTGGTAGAACAACAACAGCGTCGCGGCCGTTGCGTTGATGGTCATCGACGTCGTGACCTCGTCGAGGGGCAGACCTTGTAGTAAGAGACGCATGTCCTCGAGCGACGAAATGGCGACGCCCACTTTGCCCACTTCACCTTCGGCGCGGACGTGGTCGCCGTCAAGACCCATCTGGGTCGGCAGGTCGAAGGCGCACGACAGACCCGTCTGTCCGGCGTCCAAGAGGAACTTGAAACGCTCATTGGTCGCTTCGGCGGTTCCAAACCCTGCGTACTGACGCATGGTCCAGAGCTTGCCGCGGTACATCGTCTCCTGCACCCCGCGGGTGTACGGGTAGGCTCCCGGCTCGCCGAGTTGGGCCTGCTCGTCGAAGTCTTTGAGATCGGCGCCACGATAGACCGACTTGATTTCAATGCCCGAATCAGTGAATCGCTCGTTCGTGCTCACGCAGGCCAGGTTAGGCGTTGCCCGCCGCGACGCGAGGGCCGAGGAGCGGGCCAATTGCGCACCGGGATTCGCGGAGCGCTTTCAATGCTCAGCGGACGCACGAGACGAGCCACTCGAACTACGGCGCCAGACCGCGGACCGCCATCTCGCAGGCCCCGATGAGTTGACGGACTACGCGTGCACCGGGTGGGGCATGCACAGGTCGTCGTACTCGGCGATCTGGATCGGCCCCGCGTTGTCACCACAGGCCGGGCACTGGGGGTCGCGACGAACGTTGAAAGTTCGAAAGCTCTGCTCGAGGGCGTCGTACGTGAGCAGTCGGCCCACCAGGGGCTCACCCAAGGCGAGAATCAACTTGATCGTCTCGACGGCCTGCAGTGAGCCGATGATCCCGGGCAACACACCGAGCACGCCGGCCTCGGCGCAACTGGGCGCGAGTTCGGCGGGCGGTGGCTCGGGGATCATGCAGCGATAGCACGGACCGACGTAGGGGTTGAACACGGTGACCTGTCCGTCGAAGCGAAAGATCGATCCGTGCACGACGGGAATGCGCTTCAGCAGCGAGGCGTCGTTGACGAGGTAGCGCGTCGGGAAGTTGTCGGTGCCGTCCACGATGACGTCGTAGCCGTCGATGATGTCCAAGATGTTGTCGGCGCCCAAGCGCACGTCGTACGTGACGACCTTCACGTCGGGGTTCATGGCCGTCAGCGCAGCTTTCGCGCTATCGACCTTGCGCATACCGACGCGGTCCATCGTGTGAAGTATCTGGCGTTGCAGGTTGGACGAGTCGACGACGTCCATGTCGATGATGCCAATGGTGCCCACGCCCGCCGCCGCGAAGTAGAGCGCGGCGGGAGAACCGAGTCCGCCCGCGCCGAGCAACAGCACCTTCGCGTCGAGAAGCTTCAACTGGCCCTCTTCGCCCACTTCGGGGAGGAGTAGGTGACGGGCGTAGCGCAGGCGCTGGTCTTGGCTCATCGTGCGTGGCGTACTCCAGGCCAGGCCTTCGTCTTTCCACTTGTTGAAGCCACCAGTGATGGACACCACGTCGCTGTAGCCGAGGTCTTGGAGCGTCTTCGCGGCGAAGGCACTGCGCGTTCCACCGGCACAGTAGACCGCGACGGGCGCATTCTTGTCGCGAAGGCGTCCTTCGACGGAGAACTCGAGTTGCCCCCGGGGCACGTGGACGGCCCCAGGAATGGCACCTTGTTCGTACTCGTCGGGTTCGCGCACGTCGAGCAGCGTGTAGTCGTCGAGGTGCGTCGCGACCTCCTGCGGGTCGACCTCACGGATCTCGGCCTTGGCGGCGTTCAGTAAATCTCGCGGTGATGGCAAGGGACGCTCCTTTTCAGTCCTTAAATCTTACCTGCTTGGTCAACAATCCGAGTCGCCGCGCCTGCTAGACCCGACGCGTGGAACTTCGTGAACTACTCGCGCGTCGGCGCATGACGCGGTCCTTTGACGGTACGCCCGTCGACGAGGCCTGGCTCGACGAGCTCTGTCGCGAGGCCCTCTGGTCACCCACGGCCGGCAACAGTGCGGGAGTGCGTCTCTACACGTTGGGCGCCGACTACGTCGCTCCCTACGTCGAGGTGGCGTCCGACGAGGCGTGGCGGGCGAGCTCGCGCCGTTACGAAGGAATACGTCGAGCCGGCGGCGTCGTCATGGTCACGACGCGCCCCGAGGACTACCTCGCGCGTTACGCTGAAGCCGACAAGGTCGCGTCAGGACTGGGCGATCGCGAGAACTGGCCGCTGCCCTACTGGCATACCGACGCAGCGATGGCGACGATGGCGCTGTTGCTCTTGCTCGAAGAGAGCGACTGGCAGGCGACGATCTGGGGGAACTTTCGCAACAACGAGGCCGTGGTGCGATGGGCGGGCGTCCACGATGAGGAACTATTCGCCAGCGTCTTCATCGGTCGCGGCGACGGAAAAGACGTGGCCTCGAGTTCGCTCACTCGCCGCGTGCCGTCTCGCAGCGAAAGGGTTCGCCGGCTGGCCCCTTAACCTGTCGCGTCGCTTGACAGGGCAACGAGATACTCGACCAACGTCCTCGTGGCGAACGCCGTCGCGCCTTTGGTCACGTACCCTCTCGCGGCGTCTGAACGAGCGGGTCCGGCGATGTCGAGGTGCGCCCACGGTCGGCCGTTCGTGAAGCGTCGCAGTAACAGTGCCGCGGAGATCGCTCCGGCCTTCGGAGGTTTGCCAATGTTCTTCATGTCGGCGACGTCGGATTCGATGTGCGACTCGTAACTCTCGACGAGCGGCATACGCCACAGCGCTTCACCGCTGCGGCTACTCGCCGCCGCCAAGCGGTCCGCGAGTTCATCGTTCGAGACGAACATGGCGCCTACCTCGTCGCCCAGAGCAACGTTCTGCGATCCGGTCAGGGTGGCGACGTCAATGATCGCGTCGGGGTTGGCCTCCGCGGCGAGACTGAGCCCGTCGGCAAGGATGAGCCGTCCTTCCGCGTCGGTGTTGAGTACCTCGATGGTCATACCGTTGCGAATCGTGAGGACGTCGCCGGGCTTCGTGGCCCGATCACCGAGGAGGTTCTCGGTCATTGGGGCGATCGCGGTGACGCGAACTTTGAGGCCGAGTCGACTCGCGAGCGAGATGACGGCCATGACGACCGCCGCGCCCGTCATGTCGGTCTTCATACCCATCATCCCGTCGCCGGACTTAATGGAGAGTCCGCCAGAGTCAAACGTCACGCCCTTGCCAACGAGAGCCACGTGAGGAATTTCATTGCCGGCCTGGGGGTCGTAGGTGGCGTAGACGAGTCGCGTCGGCTGCGCCGAGCCCTGTCCAACACCGAGCAATCCGCCGAGACGCTCTTCCTTTATCTTCGATTCGTTCCAGACGTCAACAGTGACGTGCTCGTCGACTTCGAGACGTTCCTCGATTTCGTTCGCGAGCGTCTTAGGCGCCATGAAACCCGCCGGCGAGTCCACGAGGAATTTGGCCCAGTTAACGGCGTCGGCAATGATCCTGCCTCGTTCGACTCCCTCCGTGACGGCGTCGTGCACCGCCACGGTCGGTAACGGGACACCAATCGGCACAACGTCGAATGAAGCGTCGGTGCTTCGATTCTTGAAACTGTACGCCGCGAGCAACGCGCCCTCGCTCAGTGCTTGGGCGACACCCGAAGGATCACGAAGTCCGTCGGTGGGTAACAGAAAGGCGATCGATCCCTCGCCCGTCGCGCGGAGCACTCCCGCACCGGCAAGTCGGTACGCGTTGGCGTCCTGGTCATTCGAACCCAGCGACACGAACGCGACGTTCGAACTATTCAGAGATCGAAGGACCACCGAACTCCCCACGTCGTCCTTCAGACCTTGACGCGTGCACCACTCCTTCGTAAGGTTTCGCGGAATGTCCAGGACACCCAAACTCTGGGGAATCGCGTCACTGATCGTGCCAGCGCCGTCCTTGAAGAGCACTGGCACCGCGATCGTCGACTGCGTCAACGCCTCTTTAATCGACGAGATTCGTGCCGTTCGTGTCATTACAACCTTTTCCTAGTCATGAACCCGTGCGGTTCGGTGATGCGGACCTTCGGCCCAGCGGGCCATCGTCCACGCCAAATCGCTGAGGCGATTGAGGTAGGCGTTGACGAGAGAGTCTTCGACGACGTAGCCGACGGCGACGCGTTCAGCGCGTCTGATGACCGTGCGCGCCACGTCCAAAGCGGCGCTCAGTCGCGTCTCGCCGGGCACGACGAACTCCTTAGGCATTTCAATCTCCGCGGACAGCGCGTCGATCTCGCCTTCCAGACGTTCAATCATTCCCGACGTCACGAGCGACTTCTCCGCGACGAGCTTGTGTCGATTGGCCGGGAGCGTCGCAATCTCGGCCATGAGCACCCAGAGATCGCGCTCGAGCGTGATCAGGAGTTCATTGAGTCGCGAACCAGGCTCGCTGAGCGAGCGCGCCCAACCGAGTGTCGCTTGCGCCTCATCGACCGCACCGTTGACTTCAATGGGTTCGGCGCTCTTCGAAACGCGACCACCGAAGTAGAGCCCCGTGGTGCCGTCATCCCCGCCACGCGTGTAAATCTTCACCCCGCCAGCGTAGTGAACACAATCATCCCCAGTAACCTGATGAACCAATGGAACCATCTCTTCGCCCGCCGTTTGCTCGCCCGAACGCAGACGATCCCTACCTCAAGGCGACGAGCGCGGGCGTGGTGATCTTCGATGGCGCCACGGGTACGAATCTCCAACTTCAACACCTCAGCGCGGATGACTTCGGCGGTGCGGCCTTGGAGGGCTGCAACGAGATCCTCAGCGTGACGCGACCTGACGCCATCGAAGCTCTCCATCGATCGTTCTTCGACGTCGGGGTGGACGTCGTCGAGACCAACTCCTTTGGCACGTTTTCAGTGGTCCTGGCCGAGTACGGCATCGCCGAGCGCACCCACGAACTCGCCCTCGCCTCCGCGCAAATCGCCCGGCGCGTCGCCGACACCTACGCCGGCGCCAACGATCCCAAGTTCGTCGCAGGATCGATGGGACCGGGCACGAAGTTCCCCACGCTCGGGCAGATCTCCTACGACGATCTCTCGGCGAGCTACGAAGTCTTGGCCTACGGTCTCTTGGAGGGTGGCGTCGACCTCTTACTGATCGAGACCATGTTCGACTTGCTCTCTGGCAAGGCCGCTATCGCCGCCTGTCATCGCGCCATGGCTCGCCACGGACGAATCGTGCCCATCCAGGCCCAGGTGACGATCGAACTCACGGGCCGGATGCTGCCCGGCACAGAGATCGGCGCCGCCGTCGCGGCACTCTCGCCACTCGGCATCGACGTCATTGGCCTTAACTGCGCGACCGGACCCGTCGAGATGTACGAACCGTTGCGCACGCTCTCCGACAGCGCGCCGATGGCGGTGTCGTGCATGCCCAACGCCGGTCTGCCGAGCGTGGTCGACGGCAAGATGCACTACGACCTCACCCCGGACGCGCTCGCCGAACACCTCGCGAAGTTCGTCACCGAGTACGGAGTCCAAGTCGTGGGTGGCTGTTGCGGCACGACGCCCGAGCACCTCGCACGCGTGATCGAGACAGTGCGTCCGCTCACGGCGGCCAAGCGCTCGCCCGTCATCGACCACGCCGTCGCGTCGATCTACTCGCCGGTCAGCTACCAACAGGACCGCTCCGTGCTGCTCGTGGGTGAACGAACGAACGCGAACGGATCGAAGAAGTTTCGTGACGCGATGCTTGAAGGTGACTGGGACACCTGCGTGGAGATCGGTCGCGATCAGATCAAGGAGGGCGCGCACGTATTGGACGTCTGCGTCGACTACACCGGCGCCGACGGCGTCAGCGACATGAACGAAATCATGAGCCGGCTCTCCACTCAGTCCTCGGTACCGATCATGATCGACACCACTGAAGCGCCGGTCGCTCGCCAAGCCCTCACGTGGTTGGGTGGCAAACCACTGCTGAATTCGGTGAACCTGGAAGAAGGTGACGCGCCGGGTACTCGACTCGACAGCTTTCTGTCGCTCGCCGCCGAGTTCGGCGCGGCCGTCGTGGCGACGTGCATTGACGAGGACGGACAAGCACGCGACGCCGACTGGAAGGTTCGTGCCGCGAAAGCGATCACCGATCTTGCGGTGTCGCGCTACGGACTCGATCCCCACGACATCTTCATCGACACGCTGGCGTTGCCCCTCTCGACGGGCATGATCGAGTCACGCCGCGACGGCATCGAGACGCTCGAGGCCATACGTCGCGTGAAGGTGGAACTGCCGGGCGTTCGCACCATCCTCGGCCTCTCCAATATTTCCTTCGGTCTCAACCCGGCCGCCCGTCAGGTCCTCAACAGCGTCTTTCTCCACGAAGCCGCAGAGGCCGGCCTCGACGCCGCCATCGTGCACGCGTCCAAGATCCTCCCCCTGCACCGTATCGACGAG
>Ga0307374_10006584_pt1 | contig 18195 bp, 12 predicted proteins | sample OX3MG_FD_202532 | JGI IMG/M metagenome (GOLD analysis project Ga0307374, IMG submission 202532) | Soil microbial communities from Risofladan, Vaasa, Finland - OX-3 | ecosystem: Environmental > Terrestrial > Soil > Coastal area > Acid sulfate soil | place: Finland: Risofladan, Vaasa | collected...
GGCGCGATGCGGAAGGCGATGTCGCCGGCGGTCGGCGCGCGCCCCTCCAGCCGAGCCACTTCCAGCAGCGCGCTCAAACCCGGCTGCGCGGGGCGCTGCAACGCCTCCAGGCCGAAACTGGCAATCACGCGGTTTTCCCCGATCAGCGGAACCACGTCGGCGATGGTGCCAATGGCCACAATTTTCAAATAAGACCGCAGCAGCGCTTCGGACATCCGTTCGCCCAAAAGGCCCTGCACCAGCTTGAAGGCCACTCCCACGCCCGACAGGTTCTTGTCGGGATAGGCGCAGTCCGGGCGGCGCGGGTTCAGCAGAGCGTGCGCGGCGGGCAGCGACTCTTCTTTGGGCAGGTGATGGTCGGTGATGATGCAATCAATTCCCAGTTCCTGCGCGCGGGCCACCACCTCATGCTCGCGGATGCCCGTATCCACGCTCAGCAGCACGGTCACGCCATCGGCCGCCGCCCGCTCCACCACCGGTACGCGCATGCCGTAGCCGTCCTTCAGCCGGTCGGGAATGTGCACGTCCACGCGCGCGCCCAGCGATTCAAGGCCCGCCAGCAGCACCACCACGGCGGTGGTTCCGTCCACGTCATAATCGCCGTAGATCAGAATCTTTTCCTGCTGAGCCACCGCGCGCCGCAGACGCTCCACCGCCCGGTCCATGCCGGCCATCAAGAATGGATTGTGAAGTTGGTTGAGCCGGGGATTCAGGAAATTGTCCGCGGCTTCCGGGTCGGTGATTCCGCGAAGCACCAGCAACCTCCCGAGCAGTAGAGAAACCTCAAGCTCCAGCGCCAGCAGCGCCGCCGTGCCATTGTCCGCCGATTCCTGTTGCCAACGCATCGTAATCGAAACATGGTGACAGTTCAGACCGGTGGTTGCAACGCCGAAATTCTGTAGGAGGGCCGGGCTTCAGCCCGGCCATTACGCGGCGGTTTATGACCGCCGGATGTGGTTTTTGTAGCACGGATCTTCAGATCCGCGGCTTTTGTCTTTGTAGAGACGTTCCGGTGGAACGTCTCGTTCCTGACGCCGCCCCGGCCGGAGACGAGAGACGTCTCTACCCATGGCACCAAAATCCGGCGGTGAGGACACCGCCGCCACAAAAGACCTCTCACCCGGCCGCTGGCAGGCCTCCCACAGCCGCACAGGAAGGGTTCCATCTGCCGGCCCTCCGGGGCTGGAAAAGCCGGCGGCGGATACCCGCTCAAGTGATTGGCCGCGCCACGGGTCAGTGGGCTGGCTTGAGCAACCCCTGGCTGCGCAGCCATTCACCGTACGCATCAATCCAGTGATCGACGGGAAGGCCGCGCTTACGCATGCCGAAGCCGTGGCCGCCGTGCGCATAGACGTGAAGCTCCGCGGGAATTCCGGCGATCTTCCACAGGGTATACAGCCGAACGCTGTTCGTGAGCGGCGGGACCAGCGGATCGTCGCTGGCGCAGGCGATAAACATCGGAGGCGCGTCCGGGGGCACGATCGCGTTGGGCGGCAAAGCCGGGTAGATGGCGGCCGCAAAGTCCGGCCTGCTGGCCGCGTCGTGGTGAAGCGCCACGTCGGCGCTGACGTAGCCGCCGGCCGAGAAGCCGATGGTGCCGATCCGGTTCGGGTCGATCTTCCACTCGGCGGCGCGCCGGCGGACAATCCGCACCGCTTGCTGTCCATCCGCCAGCACCATGGGCCCCAACGTTTTCATGATCGCCATCATTTTGTCACGGTTGGCGATGTCTTCCCTCGTTTCCTTCGCATAGTCGGCGGGATTGGTGTGATACAGGCGGTACTTCAGCAGGAACGCCGTCACTCCGCGCGCGGTGAGCCAGTGCGCCACCTCAGTGCCCTCGTTATCAATCGCGAGAAAATGGAAGCCCCCGCCCGGACAGACAATGACGGCCGTGCCGTTGGCTTTGGAAGGTTCGGGCAGATACACGGTCAGCGTTGGGCGGCTGACGTTCACGACGGCGCGGGCGTGGGACCCCGGGGGTTGGACCGTCTGCTCGTGGTAAGTCCAATTTTCTGATCCTGGCGCAGCCCCGGGCCAGAGAGGAATGACCTTTTGCTGCGCGTTCGCCGCGATCACGGCGCTGAACAGAACAGCACACACGCTCAAATAGCGATAGCACTTGCCGGGGTGCCGGGGGCGCCGCGAGAAACGCTCGGCGCCACAGAACCGCTGCGGCCTTTCGCTCGAAACAGCGCCTTCGCGACGATCCAAAAACCTCAATAGCAGTTTCATTCCTGTGCCGACCAACGTATCTGATTTCATCTGGGACATTGGCAACCTCCTCTCCACCTGCGCACGCATTGTAAGGGAATATGGCCCTGGACACAACTTGCTGAACTCGCGGGGCTGACGCACCGCCGGAGACCCGTGGCGGGTAGCAAGAATCTTCAGATCCGCGGCTTTTGCTCCGCCGACCCCGCGTTTCTGTAGCGGCGGTGTCCTCACCGCCGGCTTTTGCCCGCCAGGCTGGGGCGGGTGAGGGGGCTCTGTAGAGACGTTCCGCTGGAACGTCTCGCTCTTACCGTCCCGCCCGCCAGGAGACGCCCCACCGGCGCGCCTCGACAACCCGCCGCACCAGGACAACCCCGGAGCCCCGAAGCGCTCCACTGCCACACCACGAACCCTGTTCGCACCCATCGCAAAAACTGCCATCAGATTGTGAAGCCCCCAGACTCTACCCGTTCATAATTCCTAATTCCCGCCGTCGGGGAATGCATCCATTGAAAGCTCGAAATGCGTCTATAATCAGGAATGCGGGGAGAGGCTTCGATGACCTCAACCGAAAGGGACACGCGGGTGTCCTCTCAATTGAAAGAGGTGAAACACTCCTGACGAACCAACCTGATTTTCCGGGATAAGAGTTGCAAAACAGTCGCATTCTCAGTATCACAGTGCTGTTATCTCGCCAATCCCCGATCTTATACAGCTGTTAAGTGACACGCAGGCAGGCGGGTTGCGAGGCCGCAGGCTCATGGATCCCTACACGATGGTTAAGCGAGCCCCTAAAGATCAATGAATTCCTTTGAACTGTTATTCCCACTTTCCGTTTTAGCAGGTTTTATTGGCGCGATGGGCGGCATGGGAGGCGGGGTCGTCCTGATTCCCGCGCTCACTCTTCTGGGAGTCGACATCAAGCACGCCATCGCCATCAGCATCCTTTCCGTGATTGCCACCTCCAGCGGATCAGCCTCGGCGTACGTCCGGGACCACATCACGAACCTCAAGGTGGGGATGTTTCTGGAAATGTTTACCATCGTCGGCGCGCTGGTGGGGGCGCGCATCACGCTCGCCTCGTCACCGCGTCCTCTCTTCATCGTGTTTGGAGCGGTCCTGCTGGGGTCATGGATCGCGCTTCTCATGGGGAAGCATCTATCCTGGCGGGAGGTGAAGGACCAGGACGCGGTGACGCGATGGCTGGAACTGGAAGGCAGTTACCCGGATCTGGCCACCGGAAAAACCGTGGAGTATAAGGCCCGGCGTGCGTACCTGGGCGCGCCGATGATGTTTGGGGCGGGAATAGTCGCCGGCCTGCTCGGCATCGGCGCCGGTGCGGTCAAAGTCCTTATCCACGATCTGGTCATGGGGCTGCCTCCCAAGGTTTCCACCACCACCAGCAATCTGATTATCGGCGTCACGGCGCTGGCGGGGACCAGCGTCTACCTGGCCGCCGGACTCATCAATCCGGGACTCGCCGTGCCGGTCGTCCTGGGGGTGGTTACGGGCGCTTTCCTCGGCACTCGAGTGCTGGTTCGCCTGACCAACCAGTCCGTCCGAAGTTTCTTTCTTGTGATTTTGCTGGTCCTGGCCGTTGAGATGATCGCCCGGGGCCTGATGGGTAACTAGCGATGGGCAGAATAGAGACTTCCGTAAGCACTGAAACCGCTGGAAAGACCGCGCGCCAGTTTGAAATGGACACTCTGGTCGGCTCTATCCTGCAGGGTGGCATATTGCTCAGTATGGGGCTGATTGTCGCCGGGCTGGGCTGGAAGTGGTTCCGCACCGGCAGCCTTGTGATGGATTACCACATCGCCGGCATGAACCTCTTTGAATTTGTGGCAAGCGAAATTCAACTGGCCGTTGAGGGCACAGTCCGGCCCCGCCTGCTGGTCAATCTGGGTATCGCCGTCCTGATGCTGACACCCTTCATTCGCGTCGCCGCGTCGGTGGTCTACTTTATGGGAGTCCTCAGGAACTGGAAGTATACCCTCTTCACCGCAGTCGTCCTCACCGTTCTTACCTACAGCCTTTTCCTGCGCTAGCACGCCAGCCGGACAAACCCACTGCGCCGCTCCGGCGCCTCGCTGAGGCGTCTCATTAGAGACTGCCGTTAAGAACGAGACGTTCCAGCGGAACGTCTCTACAAACCCCCGCGACTAACCCTAATACTGTTCACTTTATGCAATTTGCGGTATTCTTCTCCCATCAATTTGAGAGGAGGACCGCAGATGGCCCGTACACTGGCTAAACTTCCAAAGGGTACCCGAGTTACCGATTACTGAGTCTCGGCGTTTTGACCAAGACGGTTCCCCTGCGTCAGGTGAACGCCGTGCTGGCGGCCCAAGGCCGGGCGAGCCACCGGCAGCGCGAACTGCCTGCGCACGTGGTGGTCTACTATGTCATCGCTCTGGCGCTGTTCATGCAAGTTTCCTATCGCGAGGTGCTGCGCTGTTTATAGGCGGGAATGGGAACCTCGCCGCCTCGTCCATGGCCTTTCTTTCGCAAGCGCGGCCGCTTGACCCGCAGCTTCCTCTCTTTCAAACAGACGATACCTTCCTCCCGCCCATGCCAGCCGATGGTTCCACCCTTTTTCCCTGGATGCGGAGGGCCGGCGATCCGTTCTGCCGACAACCGTAACACCGCCTCGATCTGCGCCCGCCTCAGCACGTCAATCAACTCGTCCACAGCCATTTTCGATTGCTCGATGAGTTCCACCATCGGCAACAGGACCTGTCCGTTCCTGGCCAAGTATCTCCCCAACTCTTCGCTGCTCTCCTTACCCACAATGTGATATCGTTTCTCCACGGCGGTTCTCCTTTTTTGAGATTTTCGCAACCCGATTCTATCCGAACCGGACCAGAGAACCGTCGCTCAACCTTCAACGGAAGTCAGGACACCTTCAACGCGCGCCACGGGATCGTCAGACGCCACGTTTGCGGCGGGGTGACGCTTGCGAATATATTCGAGAAGTGATGGATACGTTGTACCCTGGATCCGAAGAGGAGGAGTCGTTCCGCACGTCATCCCCTGGCAAAACTCGTCGAAGTAACACTTGTGTTTGCTGACTCCTAAGTCATACAGCAGAGTCCCCATACCGCGTTGATAATGAAAAGTGTATTTCGCTAAAAGTCACCTCAAGACTCACAAGGGCATGTAACGAACTTATGGCTCAGGAAACTAAGTTTGGTCCTGAGGCGATTATGGCACTTTAATCATGCATGTCTTGGCGCGGCTCGCGAGGGTAATCCCTGAACTCTCGCACCAGACGAACAAGCGACTGGACAACAGCCTCAAAGATTTTCTCTCCTTTCTCCTTGGAAGCTAGCGTTGGATCTCCCACCACCCCGCTCTTGCTGAAACGAGTCCAGTGATCCATCAAGAGAACCGGAGAGGATTTCATGAGGTCCATCCATATAAATTGTGACGGAGGCAGCCCAATTTCCTTTTGTGCTTTGTCCATCTGAACTCGGGAGCCATCAAGATATAAGTAGAGGGAGGTTTCGAGCTCACAAGCATGCGCCATGCCGCCGGGCTTTTCCGATTCGCGAACTTCGTTGATCACGTCAGTGGCGAGGCTTGGCCATATGAAAGCCCCGCAGAGAGCGTCTGTTTCGAGAACCGTGCGACGTGCAACTAAATCCAGAATGGGCATATTTGATCCGTGTCCGTCTGCAAGAAGAATGCGTTTAAACCCGTGGCGGGCAACACTCCGGGTGATGTCCAACACAAAGTGCAGCATGTGCTCCATGCCGATATCGATGGTGCCAGGGAAGTCCATATGGTGTTCTTCAAACCCATAGGAGACAGGGGGCAGTAGGAGCATTTCTCCTCCCATTCGCTTCGCCGCCTCCTCACAGATAGCGCCGATCAGAAAGTTGTCAACATCCAGAGGCAAGTGCCTGCCGTGATCCTCAACCGAACCGACGGGCAAAACAACCACCGGTTGCTCTTTCACCACTTCTTTGATCTCAGGCCAAGTGTAGGCCTGGTAGTAATACTGCTTCCTTTCAAGCATATCTCCACCTATATCTGATGTCGGGAAGCCCACGCGTTCCGTTTTCTCTTTCGCTTGATTAATCAGTATTCGCGGCTGTCCCTGAACCGACTCTAAAAAACTCCTGAGACGCTGGGGGTACTACTAGCCACTTGACGTCGTCATCCCCAAAGAAAGGAATACGAGAGCTACAACGGCTAATGCAATTCCGATCTTCGTTCGAGAGTGAATCCTCGCCTTCAATAACCATACACCCAGCAACACGCCCACAGGAATGACCAAACCATTCGTGATCGGATAAACTACTACTCCGGCTTCACTACTGACCCGGCCGATAACGGCAAGTGCGGCCATCGTTAACATAATCCCGGACCAATGGGTTGCCGCAGCGCCCATGCTTACTCCTATCAGGCCCTTTTCCGCTGGCCAGTGCCTGTCCAATAGCAACTTATAGCCTTGGACTAGCAGAAAGCCGATGCCGTATAGGTACGTCGTGAACAAGGCAGAGTAGCCTTGCGGGACAAACCTCAATAAGGTAGGCAGCCATGCATTCAAGAAAAAAAGCCAGCACGATATATTTCACCCACCTGGAACCATGTTCGCCACCCTTCGCGCCTTTGAAACCTCCCCCTATGATCACGATCGAAAGAACCGTAAAAACGATGGCGAGTGCCTTCAGGGCAGTGAAGGTGTCATGAAACCACAAAATGGAAACCAGGATCGGAAGAATGACGGACAGATTGACGATGGTCCAGTTCGCTCCAATGTCTCTCTCCCGAGAAGCCATCAAATAGCACGCGATAGAGCCAACGAAGGTTGCTGCACCTAAAAAGCCAAGAGCCAGCAGGCGTGTGTTGAAAAAAGGGAGGCCAAAAAAGGCCGTGATGACGGAACCGATCACAAGCCCCGTCAGTTGCATGTAGGAAACAACATCCAAGATCTTATAGCGGCGCTTGGCGGCCAGTTCATAACTCACCCCAAGCAACCCATAGGTCGTGGCGGCCAGCAGTGATAAGAAAATTCCTTCAATCATAGCCGTTCCAAACCCTCGCACAGCCAATCGCTGCTTGAGACAGAGTTCGAAGCAAACCTTGAGGCATTTCCTGAAGCCTTCGTCGGCGTCAAGCTGGACCTGGGCCAATCCTGCAACACCTGAAACACATACTTCGGGTGCTCCGGTTTCATGCAGGTGAAGGTACTACGCTTAATAGTAGGCCACGACTTTTAATTCGCCGTTCCCTGCCGGCAGGTTGATCCATTCCTTTGCAACATCATACCTTTTCCACGCCTGACCGTTGACCGTCACTCGTTTTAGGGGCGCATGGTTTGGGTGTCTCAGACGCAAAAACAAGTTTGCCGGCTGGTTGCGGCTGGGGGAATTGACAGTCGCCTCGATCCTGCCCTGGTCGGCGAAGGACTGAATGGAGTAAGAAATCTCGCCGAAACAGCTCGCGGCTCGTTGGACCGCAACCCGCTTCTTTTCCTCCAGCCAGCGGCGGGGTGTGCCCCGCGCCAGGTACAGGTCATCTCCTATTTCCATCACCAACATGAATCTCAATTGATGGAAAAACCAGCCTTCTTCGTGCGTCTTGTGCGGTTGTCCGCCGGTGCGGTCGAGCTCTTCTTGAAAAGTAAGGGTCTGGCGATCCGAAATCGATGCCAGCGTGTTGAAGAGTCCCCGCAAGAAATTGGGGATCTGATCCCGCAGCAGGTACGCATCCTGATAATGCACGTAGTACGGCTGCATTTTCCCGAATCCTCCCAGGTTAAACCAGTCCGTCGCTAACTCTGCCAAGTCCACGCGCGAGACCAGCGGATTGTACAGGAAAAAATGATCTTCAAACTGGTTTAGCATTGCTGTCACTTCCGGGCTGTTGGGTTCGACGACCTCGCTCTTCAAGATATGGAAGGGCCCAATGGTTACATCGTACACGTAGCCATGGCGGGGATCCGGATCCGCAGAATCCTTAACTTCGCTGCTGAAGCCTCGCAAGCCGAGGTAGGGAGGAACGGCCGGCACCGAAGTATTGTCTCTCAACCGCGCGACCGGAGACAGAACCACGCTTTCCTTTAAGGCTTTGCGAATCGCCTGCAGGTAGTCGGCAGCTTCGCCGGCGATTCGCCGGGCAGTTGCCGGATCTACCTCTTGAAGCACAAAAGCGGATTTCTTCAAACCCAGGTAGAAGTACCCATTCAACATGAAGCTGTATTCCCAATCCCTTGGATCCGCCACGGTACCGGCAGGCGCAAGTCCGTAAGAGAGCGGTTTCCTGCCATCCGGCAGCAGCTTCATGGTGCGCTTCCGTTCTCGGATGATGAACTCGCAGCCTGCCGTAATCTGGGGTGCGACCTTGCGCAGCCAGTCTTTGTCGCCTGTGTAAAGGTAATGCTCGGCCAGGGTCCAGAGAATCGCACCCTGATCGATCGTGTAGTTTGGCCAGAATTGATAGAAGCCGCCTGCCTTTGACGCATAATCTCCGGCGGGAGAAGAATCCCCCTGGGTTGAGAGCCACGCTTTCAGGCATTTTCCAGTTCGTTCGTGAAGGCCGCGCATATCCATGGCCTGCATCACCGGACTGCTTTCACTGCCAATGCTCCCGTAGTGGAGCATAGCCGTATTGGGATAGTATTCGCCGCGCTTGCCGTCTTTCGTGAGTGCCAGAAGGAAGTGGTGCAAACTCGCGTTATAGATGTTCTGCAGATGCGGGTCGGGAATGTCGACCTGCATTCCCGCTGACAAAAGATTCTTCCAATATTGCTTTGTGGCGTCATGGAGCTTGTCATAATCAAGTCCCTGAAGAATCGAAACGCCGCCGGGATAAGGCAATGGTCGGCCGGGAATAACCGTGTGGATCGTATGCTCCTCGCCAGGGTTCAGCAAACGCGAATACCGAATAGCTCCGACCTCGGGAACCAGGGACAACGACCCGCTGCCGTGGGTATCGACGTAGCAGATGAAATACCTGGCGTCGTCTTCCATTACCACTGCAGCGCTTCCAGCCAGGTCCGTTTGCCAAAGGTTCTTGACATCGGGCGGAAGGGCTCCGTAGGTCATTCGCACGCCGGAAGTCTTCCACGGCTTAATGTAATAGCCCGCCGTGTTCGGGATGGTGGAATTATTGCGAATCTTCAGCCGGGAGATCATGAGCGCGGGCTCATTCCCGCTCAATTGCGACTCATCAAAGCTTGCCGCAGAATTCTGCAGCACGGCGTAGTCGGTTCGCTCAAAAGCCAGCTCATTTTCGCTCCAGGTTGTCGTAATCATGGGAAGCCAGCCCTCTTCCAACTCTTGGTGCTTGGGCTTCTCTGGATCGAAAAGCCCACCGAGCTCATGGGCGGGTTTCTCGAACAGCGTAGGCTGGTCGGTAGTCGCAAAATAAACAGCGAACTTCGGGGTAATCGGATGACCGTAGCTCGGGTCGTTATACCCCACCACCAAATGTCCGTCGGGAGCGATCCCGAATTTGTGGCAATTGGAATCGACGCCGACAAAGGACAAGGTCACGCGGCTTGCATGGATATGTTGATAAGCGTTCTCCAGGGTTTGTTCGGGATGCTCAGCGACGGCATCAATGATCCGTCTTCTCCCCCGGTTTTGTCTGCGATAGGATTCGCGATCCAGGTCAAGAGACGCCTTGCGGATGTAGATCCCGAAGTCGGAAATGTCGATGGGTTCCTGCTCCAATACCTCACCGGGCAGGAAAGAAGCGTCGCAGGCGCTTGTGCGAAGCGTCAGAATCGAGCGGTCTTGATCGCTCCCCAGCGCGTATAAGACTTGGAGCACAATGCCCGAAATCTTTCCCGACCCGGCCCTCGATGTCCACGATAAATCCTTTCCGAGCCGGGTGTTTCCGACGGGTTTGATATCCAGAACTTCACCGTTATATCTCTCCAGCTTTCCATCGTAGGAAGTTTCCGGTCCGCGGTGCCCCCACTCGATCTGAATCTCCCCGCGCTTCCACACGGATTGACCGTAAACAGTGAACTTTTCAATAGCCACTTGCTTTTGGTCTTGAAAACGAAGTCGGACCTTACACGTTCGCCGGGGCGAAAAAAGAAACGTCCATGCTCGTCCGTCTTTTTCCAGGTGCGCCCCTTCGATAGCGGATTCCTGCACCGCCTCCCACGCGCCCTGCCGGCCGGTGATACCGCTCCAATACTCCAGAAACTGTTTGCCGGGGCTGGGAATCTTATCTTCGGACTCATACTGGACCACCACTCTCTCAACCGTGCGAAATTCAGGCCATTCCACCCCAACATCAAACTCGGATTGCTTCCAGGGCATTGTGGCAAGATTCAGTATTGTTCCGCTTGTTCCTCGGGTGATGGAATGCGCTTCCAAGGTGGGAGTCGCTTCGGGATTGAGCCAGGATTGCAGCTCACCATAGGCCGCCAAATTGACGGGCTTCCCGGCCATTGATCCGTCAGGCGTAACGTTTTCAGGAAGGCCGCGGGAGAAGGCAGAATGGCCCCACAGCAAGTTCGACCCGGATAACACCGCCGCTGTCGCAGAGTAGGATAGGAAATGACGTCGGTTCACGATTTTTGTCCCTCTGCCCGCTCCGCCCGCAGGTGGATCACTCTCCCCTTCCCTTCCTCCGAGGACCACATCCGGGAACGGTCTGTCGGTTGGTCTCTAACGAAGGCCTGAAAAGAAACCGTGGCTTTCGGATCGAACCCCCGCAGCGAAAAAGCTAAGAAGCAATCTCAATCCAATACACCTTATACGGAGACAATTCCACTCGAAGAGGCTTATTCTGCAGGCTCGAGACGTTCCCTGCCTGTATGACTTCGAGGTTGCTAACAGCGCTTTCAGGATCTAAACCAACGAGTATGAATCGACCTGATTTATTCGAAGGGAAGTTCAACGTTATGGGGAAGGTCTTTCCTTTTCCTTCCAGCGGGAAATTCCAGAAGACCATTTCCGTCCGTCCGTTGTTGAGGGCGGCAAAGCCTTTGACGTCAGAGGTCAGGCCATTGATTGCCAGCCTGTCACCTTTGATGAGGCTCAGCAGCTTGAATGCATAATAAGCGGGTCGCACCCGGCCCAGATTGTCATAGAGGCCGAGGAATCGAGGGATCACGTTAAAGGCGTGAGCTTGCGCATCTGCTTCGCTCTTCGACATAAAAGTCAAAAATGCCTTTCTGTCAACAAAAACGTCGGCGATCTCGTAGTAGGCTGACCGGCTTAGGCCCTCCGAATAAAAGCCATCGGTAACGTCCAGAATAAATGCCGGCTGGAAGTAAGGGTTCATAATCGGGTTGGAAAGCGACATGTTCCACTCATCCAAAACCGTCTCTGTCTGCGATAGCCTTGGGTATTTTGCCAGTTTCGATCTAAAGTCCCTGATGCTTTTCTCGAAAACCCTGGGATCATTGTTGTAGATGTGCCAGGAGAAAAAATCTAGAGGTGCTTTACCTTCCCCACAGTATTTGATCAGGGCATCCCCGATGCCGCCTTCGGGCTCAACACCGGCCAGGGCGGGCCCACCCACTTTGGCGCCCGGGTCAGCGCGGAGAATGGCGCCAACCGTGTGAGTATAGAACGGCAGGTACTCCTGCGGGGTGAAGCTGTAGGGGGTTCCGCCTCCACTGGAGGTATTAGGCTCGTTGGCCACTTCCCAATACTTGATTCCGTATTTCTCGTCCTGGTTGCAGTGCTTCACCAAACGAGACACCAACTGTTCCCATTCCTCCCAGCTCGTGGGTTGCACTAGCTTCTCATCGATTCTGGGATAGAGGACCTTGGGCTTAAAACAGAGGTTCATGATCGGCACAGCGCCGGTCGCCAGGATAGCTTGAATGGCGTTATCCAAAGCTTCCCAATGATATTGGCCATGCGCCGGGTACAAGTCGAAATACTCTTGCACAAAAAGACGAATCGTTGGGGGATGAAGTTGGCGGATCTGGGCTGCAAATTTATCAATTTGTGGGCCAGGAGAATAGCCGCCCTGCCCCAGGGAATACCGAGTCAAGTCAATCTCGCCTTTCGGTTGGGAAGCATCCACGGTCAACGCAATACTTGAGGGTGATTGCGAATTGGAAAGGTTACAGCTTGACAAAGTGAAAATCAAAAGCAGCGGAAGCAACAAGGCCGGCAGGCCGTTCAATTCCGGCGGAAACCAAGGTTTTCCAGTGCTCCCCCGGCTGCTCGACAGGATCGTGGCTCTCTTCATTGTTCCCTCCTTATTTCCCCGCGCCTTTTCCTGGACTCACTTGGAAGAGACTCGATGGAATCGAACCGCCCCCGTCACGACGACCCCGTCAGCCCTATTCGTAAGGGTTACCGACATGGGGTCCTGAACCTCTCCCAGAACGTTCCATCGGTCCTGGTTAAGATTCTGATTGACAGGGAAAGACAGTGTTCCGCCCTTAAAGCGGACGATGTAGCTTGCATTCGTCGCCAGATGTTGCGCTTCCCCGGCCTTCCCATACCATGCCGAGATTTCATATTTGCCAACTGCCGGAGTTTCCAGTCGCCATTCTACCGAGGCGGTCGCAGGCCCGGGGGGCGCCCAATATGCTGGAGATCCTTTGAATGTCTGGCTGCCCTTAACCATGGACCACAGCCGTCCTGTAAGTTGAAACTCACCCCCTCGACTGACAGTTGCATCCTCCGGACTCAGGGCAATGAGGCCTCTTGAAGGCCGTCCCTCGATCACTGCCAGGGCAAGATTATCCTGCCAGTCAGGATACGATTTCGCCTGCGCCACCATCGCTTGAATATGCTTGTCCAATGCTGCCTTCAGTTCGGAGGCTTTTGTGGGAATTTCGTTACAGATGTTGTGGGTTTCACCTGGATCCGTGAGAATGTCAAAACACTGAATTCCCCCGGTGGAAAGCGTCTCAATCAGCTTAAACCGCTGGTCCTGAATGCCGTATTGCGGCATATTGTCGACCGAGATCTCACCGTAGACATACTTGTGGACCTCCTCCGCTGAGCTGCCCACCAAAACCGGTTTCAGACTTTTGCCATCGAGGCCCGGCATGGGATGCAGGCCCTCGAGATCCAGCATGGTCGGAACCAGGTCATATTGGCTGGCAATGGCATCCGCCCTCTTGCCCGCCGCTATCCCCGGCCCTTTAAAAATAAGCGGAACCTGGAGGTCGGTGTTATAGACAGACCGGTGATCATCCGTGTTGAAATCTTCCGGATGTGAATAAAGCAATTGCCCGTGATCAGACACCAGGACGATCACGGTGTTGTTGTCGAGACCGAGGTCGTGCACGGTTTTCATCAGCTCGCCGATGTAGTGATCAACATACAGAATTTTTGCCGCATACAGTTGCTCGAGCCGCCGTATGGCGTGGACGTTTCCTTCCTTAGCCAGGCCGTGAAGGGTGGTGTAGCCAGAGGGATTATCCTCGTAGAGATCAGGAAAGTCGCCGGCCGTCTTAAACCGGTCGTAGCTTCGCGGAGCGTTATAGGGAGAGTGGGGTTCCATAAAATGGACCCAGAAGAAAAATTTCTGGTCCCGGTGCTCGCGGAGCCACTGCTGCGCCCAATTAAGCGTCTGAGGCGCGGTGAGATAGAGCGTGCTATGTTGGTTGGGATGTTGAGGATTCGAGAGCTGTGAGCCCGGAAAGAACTTGAAGGCATCCCACCCTCTGTCCCGAATATCCCATGCCGCCCAGCAATTGGCAACATCCGCTCCCGTCACCACTCCGTGGGCTTTCAACATTTCAGCGATGGTCTGTTTATTGGGTGAAAGGCCCAGATACGCGGGAACCGGAGGAATCTTGCCGCTGGCCAGGGGGCGTGCAATGTAGGGCCCACAGAACTGGGGAGGAGGAAGTGTCATGCCATGGACGGTAGGAAAAAGCCCCGTGAGAATGGTGCCGAACGACGGCGTCGTCCAGGCGCCGGAGGAATAGGCTTGCTCGATGACCGTCCCTTCGCGAGCTAATTGGTCGATGTTCGGCGTGTCCGGCAACGGGTAGCCATACGTGTGCATAAAGCGGGACGCCATCTGGTCTGGAGTGACCAGGAGGATGTTGTAAGGGACCGCGCTCGGCTGCTCCGCCCGTGCAGGAGATACCGCTCCGCCAATGAACGTAACCAGGAAAATCGCCAGCGCGATCCTCGCCTTATGTGATTGTCTCACCGACCCCTCCCGTGTGTATTTCCAGACTTCCAAAGAAGCGTGATGGCGCTTTTGTGTTCACGCCGTGCCGCCCCAAACAGCCTCTGTCCTGCAGCGCTCAAACTCACCAATAAAACTTCAGGGCGAACTGAATTTCGCGCGGGTCATTTGGATTATCCCGCGTCGCCGTGATCTTTCCGAAGTTTGTTGCGTCGGTGAAATTCCGCTGTGACGGCAAGGCAAAGTTGGGCGTATTCGTTAAGTTGAAAATCTCCGCACGGAGTTCTGCATGCGTTTTCTCCGTAACCCGGAATTGCTTGAAAATGGAAAAATCGAATCGGCGAAAAGGAGGGCCACTAACCTGCGATGGACTTCCTCCCAGAGGCGCGAAGTTTGTTTGTCCGATGGCTGTTGCGGCGGGAGCATTGGCAAAGGCGGCAGGGTTTAGAAATTGGTCAGGCCGGCCATCTCCACCGCTTCTTGAGGTCGCAGCATAGAGACTCTGGCCAGGCACGAGCAGCGCATTGCACCCGGATCCTGCGGCAGTGGTAATACTGCAGGGAATAGTAAACGGTTGCCCGTCTTGCATCGTCCAAATCCAATTGAAGCTCCAATCGCCAAGCACAGCGTCTGCAAAACCTCCGGCATTCGTCATAAACCGCTTGCCATGTCCCAGAGGAAGTTCATAGCTGCCGCTAAAGTGAAAGATTCTGGAAGCATTAAAATCTGCCAGACCGTAGTCACCCATGATCCCAAAACCCGGGATGCCCGGCGAACGGTAGCCACCGACAGTATTCTCGAGCGTATCTCGTTGATCCGTGAGGACCTTGCCCCAGGCGAAATTGGTAAGGAAACTCAACCCATTGCTGAATCTGCGTTCGTAGTTGGCCTGAAGTGAATTGTAATTACTGGTGGCATTGGTGGTTACAAAAAAGGGATTCCGAGCGAAACTGGGGTACGGAAGCAGGGGCTGGATATTGGTCCCAGGTGGAAGAATTTGGGTCACCTGATTGGTTCCCTGCCCGGTCACAAGGTGCCGGCCCAGAGACGCGACGTACCCCAGTGACACCGTGTCATTCGGCGTCAATTCATATTGGAGCATCAGATTGTAGTCTTGGTAATAAGGTGTGTTGAAGTTATACTGCACTCCACCCAGTCCGATCCCGGACACGGGGACAAGTCCCGGACTCAGCGGAATGTTCGCAAGACTGCTCCCGATCAAGCCGAGTGAATTATCCGGCTGGATCGGATGTGCGGGATCTGGGTTAAAGAAGGACAGAGAGAAGCGGAAGGGGAAGTTTCCGAATGTACCCTGACCTCCCACGGCCTCAAACCCTCCGAAGAAAATGCCATATCCGCCCCGAACAACCAGCTTGGGGGTCAGGGAATAGGCAAGTCCAAACCTGGGTGAAAAGTTGTCCTTGCTTGCCGTGCCCAAAGTTGCCGTGTTTGGCCGTACCAAGGCGATGCCGTCGTTCGCCAGCGCGCCTAGAAATGCGGACGACAGAGTCTCCTGGCGCCAGCTCGGAATGAGGTATTGTGCCTGGTTTCCGTTGGCGGCCGGAAGAAAATTGGCTTCAGCCCCGTTATTCTCCTTAAATACCCCGAAGTAGTCCCAACGAACACCCAGATTCAGAGTGAGCTTGGGCGTGAGTTTCCAATCGTCCTGAAAATACCCCCCATAGTAATTACGGCTGATGACATTGCCAACAAATGGGGAGAAGGTAAGCTGGTTAGCACCGCCGACATTGTCGACTCCATTCGCAACGGTTGAACCGATCGGTTGCAAGAGCATCTGGGCTATACCCGTGCTGGAATCGGTTTTGTTCGGGACAGAAGTGAAAACCCCCGAAAAATTGAACAGTCCCCGCGATTGAGGCGGCTGGATGAATGCGAAGATCACATGTTGATATTGGAAACCAGCCTTGACCGTATGCTTGCTGAAAACCTTCGTAAAATCATCGGAAAACTGGGGAACCGTACCTGTCTTGTCGCTTGGAATATATCCAAACGATCCAAAACGAGTGATGCTGCCCACATCAAACCTCGGAAGTCCCCCGTTTTCCGCAACTTGCGGAACTCCTTGAATCCCAAATTGTTCCGGAATGCCCAGTTGATTTCCGAAAGGCTGCAAAAATAAGGCATGTTCTCGGGAGATGGCAGCCCGAGCGACGTTCACAACGGTGGGCGAAAACGTGCGCGTCCAGCTTGCAACAGCGCTCTGCGCGCGGTCATTCAGGCTCGCGTCGTTCAAAGAGTCGCTTCCATCGGCGAAACCTGGAAACGGTCCCGGGCGGATGCGGTTGTCCTGCCTAAAACTGTAGCGCACAAACACCTGATCGCGGTCTGTCAGGATCTGGTCAACGCGCACATCAAAGGAATTTACGTTTTCCTGAAACACCGGAGAACTCGTATAGTTATTGAAAATTCCCGGCCCATTGGGAGCGGGAAGGAGATTCAGAAGCTTGATTGCGTTGGGGTCCAGCCTGCCCTGAGGAATGATGTTTCCTTGAAAAGGATCGCGCACGTAACCGCTTTGCGCTGCGACGATACCGCTTACCGGGTCCATCTGGCCCGCCGTGACAAGGCGAGTCGTCGCGGGATCAAAAATCGTGCCCGACGCGAAACTGCGTCCCAAGGCGTCGGTGCGGCTCCCACTCTGTCCGGCGAGAAGACTCGAAAAGTCTGTGAACCCGCTTGCCCGTTCAGCAGCGGTTGGCACAGTTGAGACAAACACATTTCCCTGGCGAATCCGTGTGGCCTCATAGTCACCAAAGATGAAGGTCTTGTTCTTGCCGTCATAGAGGTGCGGCACGACAAGGGGTCCACCGGCGGTGACGCCAAATTGGTTCTGCCGAAACTCACCCTTCTTTTTGTTGGCTGCGTTCTCGAAGAAATCTGCCGCGTCCAATTTGTCGTTTCGGAGAAACTCCCAAAGGTCACCGTGGAATTTATTCGTCCCGGATTTCAAGGTGGCGTTTAATACAGCTCCTGCCGCGCGCCCAAACTCAGCACTGTAATTGTTAGTCTGGACCTTAAATTCCTCGATCGCGTCCACCGGGGGACGGACAACAAAATCATGTCCGTTTTGCACCGCGATAAGGGTGGTATTGTCATCAGCCCCGTCAAGGATGTAATTGTTGTCGGTGGGGCGTGTTCCATTGGCAGAAAATCTCCCGTTGCTGTTCTCGCCTCGAGCATCCTGCTGCCCCGACGTAACCCCCGTGGTCAGTTGAGCCAGGAAAAAGTAATTGCGTCCATTCAAGGGCAAGTTGTTGATGGCGGTAGCGCCAATCACCTGGCCGACCGAGGCATTCTGTGTTTGAAGCAACTGGGTTGCTCCTGTCACAGTGACAGACTGGCTCACTTGGCCCGGCTGTAAAGTGAAGTTGACCACCGCTTGCTGTTGCACGCTTACCGTAATCCCCGCGCGGACAACGGTCTGAAATCCTGCCAGCCCTGCGGTGATGGTGTAGGTGCCGATGGTTACCGGAGAAAACGCGTATCCACCGTTGCCGGATGAAGTCGTTAACCGCACTAAAGAGGTTCCTTCATTCGTCAGAGTGACCTTTGCACCTGGCACAACGGCCCCGGAGGCGTCCTTAATAATCCCGGAGATGGATCCCGTGTCAACTTGACTATAGAGATGCGCGGGCGCCAGCAACGCGATGACTAGCAATGCTACCTTCCAACATTCCCTTGTCATGGCTTCATCCTCCTTAGCTAAACTAAATTTGCCATTGCTTACCAAGCTGGTGTGCAATACTTGTGCTCTTATAACTGCAGCACAGCTTTCACCAATCCGTCAGTCTGACATCGAACCTGCTCATAAGCGGACGCAGCGTCTTCCAGCGGAAACCGATGGGTAATCAACCGTTTGAGGTTCAATCGATGCTG
>Ga0307374_10006585_pt1 | contig 18194 bp, 15 predicted proteins | sample OX3MG_FD_202532 | JGI IMG/M metagenome (GOLD analysis project Ga0307374, IMG submission 202532) | Soil microbial communities from Risofladan, Vaasa, Finland - OX-3 | ecosystem: Environmental > Terrestrial > Soil > Coastal area > Acid sulfate soil | place: Finland: Risofladan, Vaasa | collected...
GGGCATCTTGTGGTCCGACCGGCGCGGGGTGGCAGAAGCGCCGATCCTCGCGGAATTGCTGGGCGGCGAGGACATCAACCGGGCCCGCACCGGCATCCCACTGGACGCCGGGGCGATGGCGGCGAAGCTGGCCTGGCTCAGCGCACACCAGCCCGACCGGTTGGCCCTCAGCGATGTGATCCTCTCGCCCCGCGATTTCGTCCTTCGGAGGATGACCGACGAGGTGGTCACCGACGCCAGCTTCGCCTCACGGAGCGGGCTGTACGACTTCGACGGCAATGCCGTCCGCGAGTTGGCCGGCCCGGCGATGGGCAAGCTCCCGAGTGTCGTGCCCTCCGACACCGTGATCGGCCACCTCAAGCCCGTGCCGGGAGCCGAGCTCGGTCTGCGGCCGGGCATTCCCGTGGTGATCGGAGCCGGCGACCGCCAGTGCGAGGTCCTCGGCTCAGGCGCCTCTGAAGAATGCCCGATGGTCAGCTGGGGGACGACCGCCAATGTCTCGGTCCCCGTGCACGACCGCCCCGTCCCTTCTCCCGCCGGTGCCGTGGTCACCAGGGGCGCCAACGAAGGGTGGCTGCTCGAGGGCGGCCTCTCGGCCGCAGGCTCGTTCCTGGCCTGGCTCGGTCGCCTGCTCGACCGTCCCGTGGACGAATTGGCGGCGCGGGCGGCCAAGAGCCCGCCGGGGGCACGGGGCGTCACGGCTGTGCCGTGGCTCGACGGGGCTCGCGCCCCCTGGTGGCGCGATGACGCCCGGGCCGGATTCGTCGGCCTTGGCGCCATCCACGGCGCGGATGACCTGTCGCGGGCCGTGATCGAGTCGGTGGCCTGGGACGTCCTGCGCTGCATGGAGGTGGTCACGGCCGGCCGCCTGGGCGGCAGCACGGCCCAAGGGGTCACGCTCGGCGGCGCCGGCACCGGGCTTCCGCTGTGGGTCGACGTCCTGACGTCGATCCTGGGCCTCCCCGCCGTCCGCCATCGATCCGGCGAGGCGGCTTCGGCCGGCGCCGCCCTCCTGGCCGGCCGCGCCCTCGGCATGGGGTTGACGCTGGAGCAACTCGATCCGGTGGAAGCCGTGATCACTCCCGACGCGCCGACGGTCGACTTCTACCGGCGCCTGCGGCCCCAGGTCGAGCACGTCGCCACGGCGGTCCTCGCCGCCACCGAGGGGTTTGCGTGGGCTGACAGCGGCCTCGGTCGCTAGGCCCTTGCTCGTCACCCTGGCGTACGGCGTCGACGGGCGGACGGTCGAGGTGCCCGACGACGCCACCGTCATCCTGCCCACGGAGCTCGAGGGGCTGGCCGATCAGGCGGGGGCGGTGCTCGACGCCCTGGCCCATCCGCTTTCCGGTCTTCCGCTGGCCGAGCTGGTGGCGGGGAAGGCGCAAGTCGTCGTCGTCTTCCCCGACCTCACCCGGCCGATGCCCAACCGGACGCTGCTCCCGCCGCTGCTGCGCCATCTCGAGCTCTGCGGGATCCCGGACGCCAACATCACCTTGCTGTGCGCCACGGGCACGCACCGCCAGGCCACACCGCAAGAGATGGAGGACCTCGTCGGCCCCGAGATCGTGGCCCGCTACACCATCATCGACCACGACGCGCAGAACGACGAGCACGTCGAGGTGGGAGAAGTGGACGGAACACCCGTCCTCCTGCTGCGCCACTACGTCGAGGCGGATGTCCGCATCATCACCGGGTTCGTGGAGCCCCATTTCTTCGCGGGCTTCAGCGGTGGCCCCAAGGCGGTGTGCCCGGGGTTGGCCGCCACCGAGACGATCCTCGAAGCGCACCATCCGCGGCGCATCGCCGATGCCGGGGCCACCTTCGTCACCCGGCGGGGGAACCCGGTACACGATTTCGTCCGGGCCGCGGTGGCCCTGGCCCCCCCGCACTACTCCATCGACGTGGCCATCAACGCGACCCGCGAGATCACTGCCGTCTTCGCGGGCCCGCTCGACGCGGCGCACGACGCGGCGTGCGCGTTCGTCGAGGCCGCGTCGGTGAAGCAGGTCGCCGCCCCGTTCGACGTGGTCGTCTCGACCAACGGCGGGTACCCGCTCGACCGGAACCTCTACCAGGCGGTCAAGGGCATGGCGGCGGCCGAACGGATCGTCCGTGACGGGGGCATCATCGTGATGGCGGCCGCCTGCAACGACGGCATTCCGGTCGATGGGGCCTTCGCCAAGGTCATTTCCCTGGCCCACACGGCCGACGACCTCATCGATGCGGCGGGCGGCGCTGAGCTTGATCGCTGGCAGGCACAGGTGCTGGGAAGGGTGCTCACGCGGGCCCAGGTATGGCTCTACAGCGAAGGGTTGACCGACGAGATGACCGTCGACGCCTTGCTCGTGCCCGTGCACGACCTGGCGACGGCGGTGGCCGAGGCCCTGGCGGAGCTGGGAGGAACGGGGAGCGTGGCCGTCCTCCCCGAAGGCCCCCTCACCGTCGTGACGGTGTCGTCCCCGGAGGGGTAGCACCGCGCGGCAACAAGTCCCTGACATTCGCGTCAGGGATAGAGTGCATCCCCAGTGAACGAAGAGCCGCTCTTCGACTTTGCCGTCCCTGATGACCTCCTGCGCGAAGCGGTGGCGAAGACGCGGGACCCTGACGTGGTTGCCGATCTGGCCGTCATGCCCGGAACGGGCGAAGGCAAACCGCCCTCGTTGCTCGGGATCCTCCGCACCTCCGGCTACGCCCCCCTCGTGCTTATGACCGGGGCAGCGCTCATCCCCGGCACATTCGGGAACGGGATCGGCCTCATCGGACACAACCTCGAGGTCTCGTTTCACATGTCCAACGCATCACTCGGGGCCGTTGCCTTCGTGGCCCAGGTCTCCCAGCTGCTGTGGGCGGTGCCCCTGGCCCTGTGGGCCGACCGGGGAAGCCGGAAGTTGGTTGCTGGCGTCGCCCTGATCATCTTCGCCGTCTTCGGGTCGGCGATGGCCCTCTCGCCGAACGTGTGGGCCTTCGCGTTCCTCTACCTGGCGGCGTCGGTCGGGACAGGGGTGAACAACACCGTCCACAACTCGTATCTCTCCGACGCCTACCCCACCGAGGGGAGAGGACGGATCTTCAGTTGGCACAATCTCTCCGATCCGATCTCGCAGACGGTCGGCATCCTGATCTTCGGCTTCGTGGTGACGGTTGCGCACGACTGGCGCTATGGCCTGCTGGTCGCCCTGGCCGGCGTCCCCATGGGATTCGCCCTCTTCACTCTCCGGGAGCCCGAGAAGGGAGCCAACGAGAGCAGCCACATCCTCAAGGAGTCGGGTATGGACCTGCACTCCCAACAGGAGAAGGCGCCGCGGGTGCTGCTCGGGTCGGCCATGACGCGGCTCTTGCGCATCCGGTCGCTCTACTACGAGCTGGTCGCCGTGGCCATCCTCGGGTTCGTCGGGACCGGGTCAGGGCTGTTCGGCAACCTCTTTCTGATCGACAAGTTCCACCTGGACACGGCCAGCCGCAGCGAGTTCTACGCCATCGTCGGGCTGGCCGCCTTTCTCGGCCTGCCGTTGGCCTATGTATTCGGCGACCGCTTCTTCCGCCGCGCCCCGCAACGACCGCTGGTCATTTCGGGCTTCTGCATCGCGGCCTATGGGCTTCTCTACGTCGCCTCCCTGTACGTGCCACAGCTGTGGCTCGTATGCGCGCTGCAGACCGTGGCCAACGCCGCGGTGTCCCCGCTGGCCATCTGCATATTCATGACATTGGCCGCTACTGCCCCTCCCGAGATGCGCACCATCTGCTTCGCCATGTTCGGTGTGTACTCCCTCGTCTTCGGGGGCTTCGCCGGCTCGGTCATCGTGGGTGCCGTGTCGGACGCCATCGGTGGTCTGCACGGCATCGTGGTGTCGTTGACGGTCATCGCTCCTGTCTGCGTCGTCGGAGGGTTTCTCCTCATCCTGGGCTCTCGTAGCGTCAAGCGTGACATCACGTTGGTGATCGAGGACGTGATCGAGCGCTACACCGAGGGCAAGCGTCGCCAGGCCGGCGGCGAGCTCCCGGCCCTTCAGGTGCACAACCTCGACTTCTACTACGGCACCAACCAGGTGCTCTTCGATATGAACCTGCAAGTCGAACAAGGGGAGATGGTTGCCCTGCTGGGCACAAACGGAGCGGGGAAATCGACCCTGCTCCGCGCCATATCGGGACTTTCGCACCCCCACCGCGGGGTGGTCCGCATCTTCGGCATGAACACCACGTACCTGGAGCCCGAACAGATCATCGAGCAGGGCGTCGCGCTGCTCGTGGGTGGGAAGATGACGTTCTCGGGCCTCTCCGTGCGCGACAACCTGCGGATCGGTGGGCACACGCTCCGACGCGATCGCGCCCGTTCCGCCCGTGCCCTCGAAGAAGCGATGGATGCGTTCCCCGCGCTGAAGAAGCGCCTGGATCAGCCGGCGGGGACCCTGTCGGGCGGGGAGCAGCAGATGTTGGCCCTGGCCCGGGTCATGATGACCCACCCCCGGCTCCTGCTCATCGACGAACTGGCTCTGGGCCTCGCCCCCATGACGGTGGACATCCTCATGGCGATGGTGCGCCGCATCAACCAGGAGGGCACAACGGTCGTCCTGGTCGAGCAGAGCGTCAACCGCGCCATAAGCCTGGCTGATCGATGCTTCTTCATCGAGCGCGGGGAGATCCGCTTTGATGGCCCGACGGCCGACCTGCTCCACCGTGACGACCTGCTCCGACCGGTCTTCCTCGGCGCTGCCGCGGCCGGCCTCGAGTAATCCCGTCGATGTTCGCCATTGCGGCTCCGAACTTCGTCCTTCTCCAAGGAGTCATCATCGGCCTCGGCTACGGCCTCTTGGCCGTGGGTCTCGTCCTGATCTACCGCACCAATCGGGTGCTCAACTTCGCCCAAGGGCAAGTCGGTGTCATTGCCGCCGTGTTCCTGGTCAAGCTCACCGCCGACTTCAAGTTCGAATACTGGTTCGCCCTCGTCCTCTCCATCTCCTTGGCTGCGGGCGTAGGCGCTTTGTCCGAGCTCGTCCTGCGCCGCCTGTTCAACCGGCCCCGGGTGCTCGTGATGGTGGCCACCATCGGCCTGAGCCAGGTACTCCTGGCGCTGACCGCGCTTCCCTTCATACGGCCCCACAACCTCTATAAGCCGGTCCCGGTCCCCTTCGACCTCTCGTTCACGCTCGGCTCGGTCATCTTCACGCCGGGCGAGGTGCTCACCCTCATCGTGGCGCCGAGCGTGGCCATCGCGTTGGCCGTGGCGGTCCGCTCCACCAGTTGGGGCCTCAACATGAGGGCAATGTCGGAGAACGCGGACTCGGCCCGGCTCTCGGGGGTGTGGATACGCCGGACCTCGACGCTTACCTGGACCGTGGCCGGCGCACTCTCCGCCTTCACCGCCATCCTCAACGCCCCGGGTCAGACGAGCGCACTCACCGAGGTCCTCAGTCCTGATCTGCTCCTCTTCGCCCTCACGGCCGCACTCGTCGGCGCCATGATCAATCTCACCGTGGCCTTTGTGGCCGGCATCGGCGTCGGGGTGCTTTATGAGCTCTTGCAGTGGAACGTCTCCTCTACGGCCAACCAGCAATTGGCCCTCTTCATCGTGTTGCTCGTCGTGCTCGTGATCCGTGTCCGCGCCATACGAAAGGACAGCCGTTCGGGTGAGCGGTCGACGTGGCAGTACGGCGCGACGACCGTGCGCGCAACCGTCGATTCCCTGCGGAGCCGGATCTCGGTCTCCGGCATGTGGCTGGCCGCACTGGGTGCCGCGATCCTGCCCCTTATCCTCAACGTGGGGAACAACTACCTGTTCAGCCAGGTCTGTATCTACGCGGTCATCGCCCTCTCGCTCACCATCCTGACCGGGTGGGCCGGCCAGGTGTCGCTCGGCCAATTCGGCCTGGTGGCAGTCGGGGCATTGGTCGCCGCCCACCTGGGCGGATCCGTCCCGCTGCCGCTGCTGTTGCTCTTTGCCGGTGCGGTCACGGCGCTCGTTGCCATCATCGTCGGTCTCCCTGCATTGCGTATGCCCGGTCTCTTTCTGGCCGTGACGACGCTGGGCTTTGCCATCTTCATGCAGGAGGCCGTGCTGGCCACGCCGTGTTGGACGGTGCCCGGCCTTCACAAGACGTTGTGTACCGGATTGCCGAACCCGGCCTCCACGTTGATCGGACGGCCGAGCCTGTTCGGGCTCGGCCTGCATTCGGACCGGTCGTTCGCCTGGTTCTCCCTGGCCATACTTCTGCTGTCGATCTTCGCCGTGCGGATCTGGCGCGACAAGGGGGTGGCACGTCGCTTGGTCGCCGTGCGAGACAACGAGCTGGGAGCGGCGGCCATGGGCATACCCGTCCTACGTACCAAGTTGATGGCGTTCGGGCTCTCCGGCTTCATGGCCGGCTACGCCGGCGCCTGTCTCGCGTTCTCGACGCAACGGTTCAGCACGGCGACGTTCGATCCGACCATCTCGTTCATCATCATCTCCATGGTCGTGATCGGCGGGCTGGGGTCGATTGCGGGCGCAGTGCTCGGTGCGCTCTACCTCGAAGGCCTCCCCGCACTCTTCGGGGCCAACCCGACGATCCAGTTCCTCACCAGCGGCCTCGGCCTGATCGCCTTCATCCTGTATCTTCCCGGCGGCCTGGGCGAGCTCCTCCATCGCTCCGCCGACGCGCTGACCATCGGTGTGCGCGTCGTGCAGGACCGCCTCGCCGCCCGCCGGGCAGGGGGGCCGCCGGGGCTGGGCGCAGACGTCGCGCCCGCAGGCCCGGAAAGAGCGACGCTGGTGCCCAAGGCCGTCGAGTCATGAGCGGCTCCGGGTCTCCGGCCGGTCCCGCCCGGCTCACGGTTGAGAACCTGGGTGTGACCTTCGGCGGGGTGCGAGCCGTCGATGATGTCAGCTTCACGGCCGAGCCAGGCGCCATCCTCGGGCTGATCGGCGCCAATGGCTCTGGCAAGACCACCACGCTCGACATGGTGTCAGGTCTCGTCACCCCCCGACAGGGCACCGTGCGACTCGACGGGACGGATCTGGCCGAGTACCTGCCCGAGGAACGGCAGCGCATCGGGATCGTCCGTTCGTTCCAGGACTGCCGGCTCTACCCGGAATTGTCGGTGCTCGACGTCCTGTTGCTGTGCGAGGACGTCAAAGCGGAGGTAGCGGTCCTGTCGACGACGTTACGGCTGCCGTGGGCACGCCGCGCGGAGAAGAGGAAGCGCGCCGCGGTCGACGAGGTCATCGGCGCCTTCGGGCTGGACCGCTTCCGGTATCACCGCACCGCAGAGCTCTCGACGGGGACGCGACGGGTCGTCGATCTGGCGTCCATCATCCTCGCCGCGCCGCGCCTCCTCCTGCTCGACGAGCCGACCGCAGGAATCGCGCAGCGAGAAGCCGAGGCATTCATACCGCTCCTTCGTCGCTTGCACCAGGTGGCCGACACGACGATCGTCCTGGTCGAACACGACGTCCCCCTCGTCTTCGAGCTGTGCACGAGTGTGGTCGTCATGGAGCTGGGACGGGTGGTGGCCGAGGGACCACCCGAGGTGGTGCGCGCCGATCCCCGCGCCCTCGCGGCCTACCTTGGCGCCAGCGACGAGGCGCTCTTTGCCTCGGGACCGACGGGGTCGAGCTCCGCTGGTAGGTCCGAACGGCCGCCCATGAGCGCACAGGGAGAGTGAGATGGAGGGAACCATGACAACATCGGCCGGTAGTGGATGGCTCAGCCACGCAAACCCGCTGGCGCCCCTCGGGCGCAGCTGGCGCCGGCTACGGCGCCGCCCGCCCGCCATGCAGCTGCGCACCGCGCTCATCGTGATCGGAGTGGTCGTGGGCCTCGTCATCTGGCTCACCCTCGCTCCGTCGGCGACGGCCGGCGCCGCGGAGACAACCCTCGCCGCTGCGGGCGCGCCGACACCGGTCAGCCAAGCCAGCACCAGCGCGCGGGGCGTCTCCGCCCACTCGATCAATGTGGTCTTCCCCGTGGTCGCCATCAACAGCGAGGCTGGGCAGCTCGGCTTTGCCGAGGACAAGGAGTACAACCAGCAGACCTACTCCATCCATCTCTACGTGAACCAGATCAATGCGGCGGGAGGGATCCACGGTCGTACGATCAACCCGATCATCGTCAGCTACAACCCGGCGAACGCGACCGAGATGCGTTCGCTCTGCCAACAGTGGACCCAGGGCAATCCACCTGTCTTCGCCGTCATCGACGGCATCGGCACCTGGACCGGCGACAACGAGCTCTGCGTGACGCAAGAGGGGCACACGCCGATGATCGCGGCCTGGTCGACGACCACCAATTGGACGCAGGAGGGCTCTCCCTATCTCTGGTGGACCGGCGCTGACCAGGCGCCGGTCCTCGAAGCCACCGTGCAGTGGGGGCTGAGTTCGGGCCGGCTCGGGCACGGCAAGAAGGTTGGTATCGTCGTCTCGGACCAGGCCGGTGACCAGGCCGCGCTGCAGTCCTATCTGTTGCCCGACCTCAAGAAGGTGGGCATCACGCCCCAGGTGTACACGGTCTCGGCCGGTCTCAACGAGACGGCGAGTACCGACTCCGACGCCACGCTCGCGGTGGAACGTCTGAAGGCGGCGGGCGTGCAATCGGTGATCCCCATGCTGCCGGAGAACGCATTCTTTCCGTACATCGGGGCCGAGAACTCGCAGAAGTACTTTCCCCAACTCCTCTTGAGCGACTACCAGTCGAGCATCGAAGTGGCGCTCGGCCTCATCCCCGTGCCGTACGAGACGGCGCTCAACGAACAGGAAGGCGTCACGACCGAGACGCTGGGTGGGTTCGACGACGCCCGGCCCGAGAGCAAAGGCGGCTACGACCCCGGCGTGCGCTCCTGCTACGCCACGTGGCACAAGGCGCATCCCAAGCCGATCAAGGGGACGACGAGCTTCTACATCGAGGAACAGGGGCCGATTCAGGCCTGGTGCACCTCCATCCGGCTCTTTGCACAGGCGGCGACAGCGGCCGGGCCTCAGCTCAACCGGCGTACCTTCGTCACCGCCCTGTCCAACATCAAGAGTTTTCCGGGTGGCCTTTCCCCTATCTGGAGCTTCGGGCCACACAAGATGTATGGCCCGACCACCTACACCGTGGTGAAGGTCCACAACAACGTGCCACCCTCCTCGCAATGCGACCTGAAGACCAACCACAAGCCGCAGGGCACGTGCTGGGTCGTGGTGCAAAAGGCAAAGCCGCTTCCTTCATAGAGGGTCAGCCATGCGCTTCGGCGAGGGTCTCTACCAGAGCACTCTCTCTACCAGAACACAGCGAGGGTGCCGGCTTCGATCAGCACGAGGATCCCGATGGCGCAGTAGAGGATCGGCGTGGCCACCACGCCGACGGCGGTGACGGCCCTCCGCACGCGTGGGTGTCCCCCGGCGCGCAGGACGAAGATGGTCAGGAGCGCTTCACCCACGGCGAAGACGAGTAGCGCGGCGATGGTGCCGCGGACGCGTGCCACCCGGAACAGGGGTATGTAGACGGCGAGGTTGTCCCCACCGGCTGCGACGGTCACCACTGCGGCCGCGAAGAAGCCTCTTCCGATGGCGCGGCGGGCCACCCTGGCCCGGCTCTCCGGGTGACGGAGACCGATGAAGCCGCGGATGCCGAGCGTGAGCGGGACGAGGCCGAGGAGGCCGATGACACGCGTGGAGAGCTCGAAGAGCAGGGCAGCCATGCCGATGGCGCCGAGGACCAGCGCGGCAAACCCCATCACCTGGCCGGCCGCGATCCTCCGGTCCCGATCCGGTGGTGCCGTGGCCACCATGGCGACGGTCACCGCGGCGTTGTCGAGGTTGGTACCGGCAAACGCGCCCGCGGCAAGCCCGAGGACTGCCGGAAGGCTGGCGGGCACGGGATCGGCTCTTCAGCCGGGGGTTGGTGCAGGGAGTGCGGGACCGAAGGGGCGGTCGCCGCGCAGGGTCACACGATGGGCGTAACGGGGAGCGTCTCCGTAGTCGTCCAGTGCATAGTGCAGGGTCGCCCGGTTGTCCCAGAAGGCGACGGATCCCGCCTTCCAGCGGAACCGGCAGGTGAATTCTGGTTGCACGCAGTGGCGGTAGAGCATGTCCAGAATGGCGTTGCTCTCGTTCTTGGAGAGACCGAGCAGGGCCTGTGTGAACTGACCGTTGACAAACAGCCCGTTGCGTCCGTTCTCCGGATGCGTGCGCACGACAGGATGCAAGGCCGGCAACAGTTTCTCCCGCCAGGTCCCGTTCCACTCGTAGCCACCCCGGGCGTCGACGTCGGCGGCAAACCAGGGATCGTGATGGATGGCGATGAGGCCGTCACACATGGTGCGCACGACCGGGGCCAGACCGTCATAGGCGTCCTGCAGGCTGGCCCACATGGTGTCGCCGCCGACCTCGGGCGCCTCGAGCATGTAGAGGATCGATCCCATCGCCGGCGTCTCGAGGAAGGTCACATCGGTGTGCCACCAGCTGGCCCTGTCCACCTTGCCGTCGATGGCGAGGACCTCGGTGCTCTCATCGATGGCGGGAAGAACGGGATGCGCCTCCGTGACCTCACCGAACTGGCGCGCGAAGTCGGCCTGCTGCGGCGGGGTGAGGGACTGGTCGCGAAAGAAGATCACATGGTGCGTGTTCAGCGCGTCGCGCACGGCGGCGACCACACCGGGGGCCAATGCCACCGAGAGGTCGATGTCCCGGATTTCGGCACCGATGGTGGGCGAGAGTGGGTGCACGCTGAGACGTGTGGCGAGGGTCACGGAGAGAATTGTGCCCGAGATCTCCACCCACCTCAATCTCACCCGCGTTCCGGGCCTACATTGGGCCACACAATGGCACCGTCGAAGGGAGAGGGGATTCATGACCGGTGACGCGCCACGGCCGGTCTGGCCTGCCCCCGCACGCAATTACTCCTCGTGGTACCAGTGGATGTCCCGCCTGGCTACGACCGCCCACGAGGATCCCCTGCCCGAAACCGATCTCGCGTCGCTCCCGGGCTGGCGGGAGCGACGGCGCGCCCGCCTGATCGAGCTGCTGGGCCGCATGCCCGATCCGGTGCCCCTCAACACCGAGACGCTCGAGTCAGTGCCGTGCGACGGCTACCGCCGGGACAAGATCGTCTTCGACACCGAGGGCACCATGTCGGTCCCGGCCTACCTGCTCGTTCCCGACGGGCGGGTCTCCGAGGGAGCAGCCGTGCTGGCCTGCCACGGTCATGGGCCCGGCAAGTCCCAAGCCGTAGGCCTCGAGCACACCAATGCGCCCAACAGTGACTACGCGCTACAGCTCGTCCGCCAGGGCTACGTGGTCCTCGCTCCCGACCTTCGCTGCTTCGGGGAACGCCTCGACTGGAACCCCGAGGATCACTATGCGTGTGACACCAACCTCGTCCACGCCGTCATGGCGGGGTGGAACCCGCTGGCGCAGAACATCTGGGACCTGAGCTGCTCCCTGGACGTCCTCGCCGAGCATCCGTTGGTCGATCCGAGCCGGATCGGCATGGTCGGGCTCTCCTACGGGGGCACCGTCACCTTGTTCACCGCGGCCTACGACCGCCGTGTCGCCGCGGCGGTGGTCAGCGGTTATTTCTCCTCCTGGGCGGAGAGCCACAAGATGCCATGGAACATGTGCGGATCCCAGGTCGTCTACGGCATGCTCGGCCGTCTCGAGCACGAGGACCTGGGTGCCCTGATCTCCCCCCGCCCCCTCCTCATCGAGACCGGGACCGAAGACCCGCTCTTCCCGTTGGCGGCGGCGACCGAGTCGGTGCGCCGCACCGGGCTGGTCTACGCCCACGACGGCGCCGCGGACCACCTCGATCACGACATCTTCGACGGCGACCATCAGTGGCACGGCGTGGCCGCGATTCCCTTTCTCAACCGTTGGCTTTCGCACTCGCCTCCGGCCTAGGTGGCAGAACGACGGCAGGGCACCGCCCGTAGTCTGCTGCAATGCAGGATTCCGTCACCGTCCACATGGCAGCTTCCCCCGAACGGATATGGGAGCTGGTGAGCGACGTCACGAAGATCGGCCGCTACAGCCCCGAGACCTTCGAAGCCGAATGGCTGGAGGGTGCGACCGGTCCGGTGGTCGGCGCCAGATTCCGTGGACATGTCAAGCGAAACGGGAGGGGACCGACGTATTGGACCATCTGCACCGTGTGTGAATGCGAGCCCGGCCGCGCGTTCGCCTTCGGCATCGGGCCTAGCGACAAACCCCTCAACGTCTGGCGTTATGCCTTGGCGCCGCAGGGGGACGGCACCGATGTCACCGAGTCGTTCCAACTGGCCCGGACGCCACCCCTTCGCTTGTACTGGGCACTTTTCGGCTGGGCCCGCGGTCGTACCAATCGCAACGGCATGCGGACCACCTTGGAACGAATGAAAGCTGACGTCGAGTAACGGGTGGTCGCCGGTAGCTTTTGTCCGTGCGTGAGGGCAACGACGAGCTGCGCCAGTCATTCGGCTCGATAGCCGATCGCTATGACCGGTTTCGGCCCGGCCCTCCCGACGAGGCGGTGCAGCGGGCCCTGCCACCCGACGCGCTCGACGTGCTGGAGCTCGGCGCCGGTACCGGGGGCCTGACCCGCGTGCTCGTCCGCCGGCATCCGCACGTGCGAGCGGTCGAGCCGGATGGCCGCATGCGCGCCGTCCTCCTCGAACGAGTTCCCCAGGCCGACGGCGTCGCCGGGAGCGCAGAGGAGATCCCGGCTCAGGACTCCTCGTTCGACGCGGTCATCGGCGCGTCGATGTGGCACTGGGTCGATGAAGCGCGTGCCCTGCCCGAAGTGGCGCGGGTGCTCCGTCCCGGTGGCACGTTCGCATTGCTCTGGAACGGGGTCGACCGCTCCGTCGACTGGGTGCGGTCCTCGTGGGCCGGCGGGAAGGAGCTCAACGGGGAGGAAAAGGTCCGGGTGGATGCCCGAAGGCGGGCTCGGCATGAGGTGCATCTCGAGCCCGGCGGCCCGTTTCTCGAACCCGACCGCCAGGTCATCCGGTGGACTCAGCCTATGACCAGGGAGGATCTGGTGGGGTTGGCCGGCACCTACAGCGCCGTCATCACGATGGACGCACCCGAACGCCAGGAGTACCTGGCCGCGATGTCCCGTTATCTCGAGACGCACGAGATACCGCACCGCCAGGGCACGGTCGAGGTGCCGATGCGCTGCCTCTGTTGGCGTACATCGCGGCGCTAAGTCGATCACGACACCTGGCGACGGGCCGGCGGAGGGGGATCAGCCTCGATCCAGTGAGACCGCTTCCTGCCCCAGCGTGGGGATGTGCCCGTCACCGCTTCCCAGCGCCTGCACCCACTCCGGGCGCCCATCCACGCCCGACTACCCTCTCGGGGGGAAAATCGACGTTTCTGGAGCCGCCCGGGCCACGGGCCGTGACGGAGTCCTTTGGGGGGTACGGAAGATGCCGAGGATGAAGGCTGTGCGTCTGGCACTGGTTGCCGCCGGCGCGGGCATCCTCGCGGCCGTGCTCCTCGTTGTCATCCTTCATGTCACGAGCCACAAGTTCGTGTTGGTGCAGCCCCCCCGCACCGAACATCCTCAGGCGCCGGGCATCTCCATCGCCAAGGAGAACTTCGATCTGCCGGACCCGTTCCTCTTCAGTGACGGGAAGAAGTACTACCTCTACCTCTCGTCAGCCTTCGGCAACATCACGTCGGATCCATTGGGTGAACTCCCGCAACACACGCCGACGTTGACCGGAGAACCAGGGCACTGGAGCAAGAAACCATTCGACGCGGTGCCCAAGCTCCCCGACTGGGCCCAACCGGGTCTGACGTGGGCCCCGGCGGTGTACGAGCTCGGCCACCGCTACGTGATGTACGTGACCTTCTCGGTGGCGGGGACGAAGCCCCTGCAGCACTGCATCGGCATTGCCACCGCGCGCCGCCCGTCCGGTCCCTTCCATGCCCGTGGGACGCCCTTCGTCTGTCAGAAAAAACTGGGAGGTGACATCGACCCACAGTTGTTCGTGGACCCCCATGGTCCCAGAGGCCCGCGCCAGCCCAACTATCTCGTATGGAAGTCCGACAACAACTCGGTTCCCGGTGATGGCACGACGAGTATTTGGGCCCAGCCGTTGAGCAACGACGGCCTCACCCTGGAGGACAAGCCGGTGAGTCTCTTCCAGCCCACCCGGAAATGGGAGCTCCCCTTGGTCGAAGCACCGCAGATGGCGCTTTCTCCACAGTCGACGGTGTGGGTGTTCTTCTCCGGTGGCACGGGGTTCTTCAGCCCGGACTACGCCATGGGTGCGGTCAAGTGCAAAGGCCCGCTCGGACCCTGCAAGGACGTCCTGCGTGGCCCGCTGATTGCGTCGAACAGACAAGGTGCGGGCCCGGGTGAGGAGACGTACTTCGTCGGTGGGGACGGCAGCGATTGGCTGCTCTACAGCCCGGTCCACGCGCAGGATCTCAAGCGCCTCTTCCGCCCCATTGAGGCGGCTCGCATCGGTTGGGGCAAGAACGGCCCTTATGTGGGGGCCGCAGGTTCGTTCCCCCTGGCGACGTGCAACGTTCTGGGGGGAGACACTTCTCCGAGCTGCAGCAGCCGGGCCGACTCCGGCTCGAGGTAGATGGTGGCGTAGGGGATCGCCCGCAAGGCCGAGGCGGGGCAACGAACCGAAAGAGGCCCGGTCAATGCGGCGCGAACCGGTTCGGCCTTGCGCGCTTCGGGGACCACCGCGATCACCGCCGCGGCGCGCAGGAGCGCCGGAATGGTCACGGTGATGGCGTGCGCAGGCACGGACTCCAGGTCGGGGAAATGGCCCTCGTTGACCTGTTGCTGCCGGCATGCCGCGTCGAGCTCGACCACCTTCACGTCGAGTGGGTCGCTGAAATCGGCCACCCCGGGGTCGTTGAAGGCGAGGTGCCCATTCTCCCCGATCCCCAGGCAGCACAGGTCGAGTGGGTGCTGGGCCAGGAGATCGGCGTAGCGGGCGCACGAGCTCTCGGCCTCACCGTGCCCATCGACGTAGTAGGCCGCCCGCGGCGACGTTGGTTCGACGATCCGTTCCCGGATCCATTTTTGGAACCCGGCCGCGTGGTCGGGCCCTATCCCGACGTACTCGTCCATGTGGAAGACGATCGTGTCCGCCCACGGGACATCGGCGGTCCTGGCCACGAGCGTTTCGACGAACGCCAGTTGCGAGTTCCCGGTGGCGAACATCACATGAGCCACCCCGCGTTCCCGCACCGCCTCCCGCATGATCTCTGCGGCCCGGTCAGCGGCGGCACGAGCCATCGCAGCGACGTCGGAGTGGACGATGACACGGGCGTGACCGAAGGCCACGGCGGAAGGATCTGACATGCCGGTCAGCATGCCAGGCGGGGCTCGGACAGACTGGAGGTCATGCGCACGGTGGTCCAGCCCCAAGCGTCGCACCACGCCGCAGCGTGGGAGGTGGTGCGCCGGCACCTGGCGATCACCCCTGTCGTCACGGCGCCGCAGCTGGGACAGAACGTCTCGCTGAAGATCGAGACCTTCCAGCCCACTGGCTCGTTCAAGGTACGAGGAGGGTTGGCCGCGGTGGCGGCCACGCTCAACGCCGACCCCGGGCGAGAGGTGGTGGGTGCGTCGGCCGGCAATCACGGCCTGGGTCTGGCCTATGCTGGTGCCAAGCTCAAGGCCAAGGTCACGGTGATCGTGCCCCGCCTGGCTTCGGCGGCCAAGGTGTCCGCACTGCAACAGTTCGACGTTCGCCTCGTCCTGCACGGCGAGGGGTACAGCGAGGCGGAAGCGCACGCGCTCGACCTGGTCGAGCGGGAGGGTGGGCGGTACGTCTCGCCCTACAACGATCCCGATGTCATCGCCGGTCAAGGGACGATGGCGCGTGAACTGCTCGAACAGGTGCCGAACTTGGGGACGGTGATCGTTCCCGTCGGAGGGGGCGGGCTGGTGTCCGGCATCAGCCTCGGCCTGCGCGGATCGGGCGTCCGCGTGATCGGTGTCGAGTCGGAGGCCTCGCCTTCGATGAGCGCCGCCGTTGCCGCGGGAACCATCGTGCCCATCACGGTGGAGCCGACACTGGCCGATGGCCTGGCGGGCAATCTCGAGACGGGGGCGATCACGGTGGGCATCGCGCTCGACAACAACGTCGAGATCCTGACGGTGAGCGAGGCCGACATACGGTCGGCCATGGCCTTCTCCGCCCACAAAATGGGCCTGGTCCTCGAAGGTGCCGGGGCGGTGGGGGTGGCAGCCGTCAGGGCCGGCCTGATCTCCTCCCGGGACGACGGGAGCGAGACCGTCGTCATACTTTCCGGGCGAAACATCGCTCCCACGCTGCTCGACGAGGTGCTCCATTCCTGACGTCCATGTGGGCGACGTCACGCTCAATTTCGATATCACGGGCCACGGCGAACCGCTGCTTCTCATCGCCGGTTGTGGGCAGCCGGCGCTGGCCTGGCATCTCAGCGTGGTGCCGGCGCTGGTGGCGGCCGGCTACCAGGTGGCGACCTTCGACAATCGCGGCGTTGCCCCGTCCTCGTCGCCACCGTCTCCCTACAGCGTCGAGGGGATGACGGCGGACGCACTGTCGCTTCTGGATCGTCTGGGTTGGACCGATCCCGTCCGCGTCGCCGGTCATTCGCTCGGAGGTTGGATCGCCGAGACGTTGGTCCTCGACCATCCGGGGCGTGTTCGATCTGCGGCGCTCATGGGGAGCGCGAACAAGCCCACGGCCTGGGAGATCGCCATCACCACGGTGGAGCGGGACGTGGCCCGCCTCGATGTCGATCTCCCCTCCTTGTTCTATGCCACGCAGACGCTCCGCTACCTACCCATCGCCGATATTCAAAACGATGAGGTGGTCAGCATGTGGCTGTCGTTCACGGCCGACCTTCCGGTCTGGCCGAACCCCGGTCGTCTCGGCCAGTACGAGGCGGCGTTGGCCTGGTCAACCGATCCCTCGCGCACCACGCGATGGCCCGAGATCGCGGTGCCGTGTCTCATCGTGGCCTTCGAGCACGACGTGGACTCCCCACCGGAGAAGGCTCGCCGGGCCGCCGGGATTATTCCGGGCTGTGAGTACCAGGAGATCGCCGGCTCCGGACACCTCGGCATCGTGACGCATGCCGAGGAAGTGGCGGACCATCTCATCGAGTTCTTCGGCCGTCACTGACGCATACTGGGTCCATGGAGTCCCATCCGCTTGACGATGCACTCACTGTCCTTGCTGGCACCGCGCCCGAGTACGGAGCGCTCGGATTGTCGAACCACGGTCCGATGGGCGCGGAAGTGCTCGGGCAGCTCGGCCACAGCGAGGCTATTGCGGACTGGGTGATGGCGTACGCCGCGCGATTGGATGTCGCGCCGCCTCCGGCAGTAAGGCCATTGAGCGAAGCCGACTGGCCCACTGCGCTCGGCGTCCCCGGGTCCTTCCCCTCGTGGTCGGCACTCTTCGAGACCGAACTGGCCGATCGGCCGATGGCTGCGGTTGTCGGGGAATGGGTGCCGCGTCTCGTACCGGGCACGATCGGAGCGGCGGCGCACGGTCTGATCCGGACCGCGCATGCGTTACGCTCCTTCGGCGAGGCGGCCACGTTGCCCCGCCGGGTCGAAGTGGCCACCGGACTGGCCTATTGGGCGTCGCAGTACCAGGAACTTCCCGGGCCACCGCTGCTCATCGGGCACCAGAACGTGCCCGAAGCGCTGGCCGACCTCCCGTACCTGCCCGAGGAGGCAGGGCCGGAACCGCTCATCAATGATGCGGTGAGGCACATGGCGGACATCGCCGACGAGTTCGAGCAGGCCGTCTCGTCCCTGGGACCGGGCGGCGATGCCGTGGCGCTCCTCGATGCCCTCGCCATCGGTGGGGCGCGCGCCTACCTGCGCAACGCCGAGGACGGGAGCGCGATCGGGCTCCTGCACGCCGTGACCGCGCCCTTGGCGCTCGAACTCATCCTTCCCTGGCTCGCGGTGGAGGATCACGACGCGGCATTGGCCTACGCATGGCAGGCCGTCGCCTCGCTCCACGTGGCCTATGACATCGAGCGGCACCCCGCCGGCACCGACGATGGGGATCCGCCGGCCACCGATGTCCTGATCGCGCTGGCCCTGCAGTCCGGCGATGTGCATGCCCTCAAGCTGACCGAAGCAGCGTTGCGCTGCCATGCCAGGACCAACGATCCTGCCCTGCTGTTCGCCGCGGCGGACGCCGCGGGTCGGTTGCGGGACTGACCGGGGCCGCCCTTACTTGGGCCCACCTCGGTGAGTACCATCACGCCGATGGAATATCGC
>Ga0307374_10006586_pt1 | contig 18194 bp, 8 predicted proteins | sample OX3MG_FD_202532 | JGI IMG/M metagenome (GOLD analysis project Ga0307374, IMG submission 202532) | Soil microbial communities from Risofladan, Vaasa, Finland - OX-3 | ecosystem: Environmental > Terrestrial > Soil > Coastal area > Acid sulfate soil | place: Finland: Risofladan, Vaasa | collected...
TCCGGCGGCAGTCCATCCTTCGATACATAAAGGTAGACGTCCAGGCCGTAATGACTGGCCCGGCGGATTACGTCATTCAAACTTGCGATTTGCTTCTCGGCTTGGCTGCCAAGTTCAGGAAAGATACTCGACTTGCCGAGATCATGCAATTTCGCCCAAATCCAGATCGCATTGAATCCGTAATGGCTGATGAGTGAGAGGGCTTCGTTCGTATAGGGCGACACGGGAGCATCAAGTTCCATCCCGGCATAAAATGGGAGGCAAGTGATGCGTGGCGTATAGCGAGGCGAACGAACGACATCAGTCTTTGCCAGAAAGGGCGCCTTCCTGAAATTCATCAGGTCTTCAAGATAGTGCAGCCCGCGCATAAGCCCTCTCTCGTCGTAACCACATACGAGGACGTGCGACTCATCAGCTTGGACGCGATAACTCTCTGACGATTTGAGATCCGCAGCGAAAGACGGCAATTGGTTGCGTGTACACAGAGTGATGACTCTCGTCGTGGCCGTGGTGCCAAGCCGCTCGTGAATTTGGACAGATGGACTGACTCCCATGCCCACCTTGAGAAATTGGCGAAAGTCATTTAAGGCAACCTGACTGATATCACTCCCGCCTCCTGCCCAGATGATCTTCCATGCGTCATCGATTGAAACGTCTCCCTTTTTAGGAGTTACGCTATGGTCTCGCGAGCTCCGCGTATGGGGGCCACGCATAAATTCTTTCACGAATTCAAACCGGGGTTCTTCTTCCGTATTCGGCTTTCGGCTGCCCGCCGGCCCAAAATACACTTCAAATGCGAAATCAACTCCGGCGAGGGGCTGTCCGGAGGAATCGATGCCAGATCCCCCGTGGTAAGTCGGCGTCCGCGTTCCATAATCGATATTTACAGGGCTTTCGTCTTCCGCAGCCACCCCGTAAACTTCGTATTCAGATTGAGTTCCATAGACTTCGTAGCCGCCCGAAGCCGGAGCAGTTTCGAGAGCGAGCTGAATATATAGCTTTTGCCCGGAACGGCATGGCTTAGGTGCAAAATCATCTCCGTAAAAAAACTCGAAAAAAGGGTTTACCTTGCTCGCTGTAATCATTCCGGCGGCGATGTCATCCGCTCCGAAAAAGCTGCCAATCTTGTAGCTGAGATCCGCGGTGTCGCCCAGCCTCCTGATCTTCATTCGAAATCCGGAGATCTGATCGGCGGTGGAGGGCACGGTAAAGGATTGGCCCAGCGCTGCATGATGACGGTCGATGGTCCGCCACGCAACACGATCGGAAATGGGATCGTAATCGTGGCCTAAAACACTGCTATCACCGGTCGCCGGCACGTCTAAACTGGCCGCTCTGAGGGGCTGAGTGCCAGAGAGTATTACCTCACGGGCCATAGTGATGCCTGCCGCCGCTGTTCCCTTTTTTAGAAAGTCTCGACGGTCCATAATCGTCCTCTCGCAAACCTGCGTAAATGAAGGTGATATTGCATGCCATCAACCCGACTTCTGATTCAGCTGGTCCTTCGCGCCGAGAATAGAATCACACCGCAGTTGGGGGAGTAGATCCACGGAGAAAGAGATCAAGGAATTCGAAAGTCTCCACGCCATGAACCTCATGCGGCCCCGTGAAAACGGCATCGAAAATGTTATCCAAGTGCCACGCTTGAATTAATGTCTCCACTTGTGCCCAGGCTTCCCAGTGCCATTCTGGCGGGGTGACTGCATCCTTCACCCCCCATTCCACACACACCGGTTGGGGCCACTTGGAAGCAATCAGCTCGAGGTGAGTAAAATAGTTGAGAACATCCCAGTTATAAAAGTCTTCGTCTTCATGAAACATGTAGCTGGTTGGTTTCACTTCGTCGGTAATCTTCTTGCACCAGTCGTTAAAATTACCTGAAATCACGACTGCTTTGATCCTCGGCTCCAGTGGTGGCATCCAAATGGCATCATATCCACCATAGGATAGTCCGTAGTAACCGATTCTTTCCGCATCGGCAAAGGGAAGTGTTTGAATGAAATCAATGATGCGGTGAAGCTTTGCCAATTCAATACTCGTTCTCATCATCCCAATGGCCGCCGCCTGCCTCACCAGAGGATTAACTGCCACTCCTTCCGGTACTCCCGCCGGGTTCGGAACGCAGACGTAAGGGGCAAAGGTGACATATCCGCACTCTGCAAGATGGGCGGCAAACTTATGGTAGACCCTGTTAGGCTTTTCGCCATCATGGTCCAAGTCGTAATTTACCCAAGGCTCCACTATCCCTGTCACATCCTTGGGCGCCCCCCCATTCCCGTGCTGGCAAATCACTACCGGCAGTCGCCCCTTCAACCCTCGCGGCACGAGCAACTGCCCATAAATATGCACCTGCGGTACCGCATCCAGCAGCACGCTATAAGCCACAAACTTGTCCGTGGCTTGGATCACGCTAGTCCGCGGATGAAGTGCGTTGTTTGGCGCCGCTATCGTTCCCATCAGCCCGGCTAAAGCTCTTTGCAGGTCTCCCACTTTCGCCTTCCGCTCCCCTGCCGGCGTCTCGAGCAACTTCCAACGCTCCTCACGAACTTGACCGCTCCGCTCGCCCAACTTCTTCAGGTACTCGTGCCACTCCTCGAAATGCCGGTCGCGACTTTCGTTCGCGTCCGCCTCGCTAACCCGGACCTCAAAGGGCTCCTCCTTCGTTAGAGATTGGTGGCTTCCCAGAGTGTCAGCCATTTGCTCAGCGGCCATCTTCAGGGCGGCTTTGTCTCCGGCGGCTCGCTCAACGCGCATACGGTTTGGAAGATTGAGCCCTTCATAGAACCTTCGAGTTCGCTTCGCTTCCGATTCAACACTCGCCGTGGGCGTTGGCCCCCCGGCAACGTGCACCACGGTGAGGGGTCTTGGCGCAATAAGCGCAGCTACCTCCGCATCTCCAAACTCATTCAGTTGACCGTATAGCATCCGGTCGACGGGCTCCTTCCAGCAATCTTCCCGCTGCTGAAAATAGTTGATAACACTCACCGCCCCCCAATCCTCATCGATTGCACCGGCATAAAGGGCTGTCATCCCACCTTGCCCGGTGCCGAGAATCCCCGTGCGATTTGCCGGAACGCCGACGTGGGATTCAAGAAAGCTTCGAAGCCCAAGGACCTGTTGAACCTCAAGCCCGGTCAGAGTCCTACCTACGACAAAACCCAAGCGGTGGAGTAATCGCCGCCGGTTTAAGTGAAGACGCTGGCAGAGTGAACCGTCCGCTTTGCGCTCGATGGTTGTCGGCACACAGACTGCAATTCGCCTGGTCAGTAATGCTGTTAACCACCCAGGTGGCTGTGTTCCTGTAACAATTCCCGTGAATTGCTCCTTTGTTTCATATGCGGGAGGAACGGCGATTATCAAAGCCGTAGGTGCGATAGCAGCCGGAATAAACAACAGAGCTCGCGCATTAAAATCTGAAGCAAGCGGAAGAACAACGTCTTCAATCCGGACGAGGCGCGTCTTCCCTATTACCTTGATTGCAGGTTTTTGAGGTTTAGTCTCGATTAGTCCCAGAATCTTCCGCAGATGCTTCCTATGTTCGACAACTGAGGCGTGATAAGCGTTTACCGATGAGAAATCCGGATGCCAAAAATGATCGCGTACTGCTGGAGTCAGCGCGATCCGATTCAGAAAATGCTGGCTGACCTCCTGAACCTGAAGCTTGAGAATATTCCCGGGTATTTTTCCAGGACTTGTGCCAGTTAATGCGGACCCGGCGGGCGGTGGCCCGGATCGGGCGTGAATTGTTCTTCCGGCCTGGCCATAGGTTCGATCGCCCCGCAATCCCAGGGAACCTGTTACCGCCGCAATGATGCCACTTAGAAAACCTCGCCTCGTGGCAGCCGAATTACCACGCTCCATCTCACACCCTCAAAATCCTCGGAAACACTACCCCGCCGCTTCCTGACACCTTAGACCTCAGTAGGGAGTCTTGTCGAAAACCGGGAAATGCACCTGACTCCTCAGGGACCACCCGTCCTTAAAAGTCGGCCAGGGAAACTTCGAGTCACAACCGATAGGGGCAGAGGGATTGTTAAATGCCAGACCCGGACTGCTAAGCAAAGATACGCACCGCTCCGCTCGCAAACTGCCCCACTCCTCCACCCAAACTTCTCAAGCCCATCCCCCATGGTGAGCCTCAGACAGATGAACGGCCACGGCTGAATACATCCTGCTTCGACCGTAGCCGTTCAGTGCACGGAGAGAGTCAGAAGTTGTATTGAAGCACAAACTGGACTATCCGAGCAGGACGCGTCCCAGTTACTTGACCGAAGTTACTACCGCAAGAAACAATCGTGTTGCAGGGAGAAGCCCACTGCGTGTGATTAAAGGAGTTAAAAAGATCTGCCCTAAATTGAAGCGCGCTGGATTCTGTCGGGAAACCAATATGAGTGTTCTTAATAAAGGAGATATCCCAATTGTTGATACCAGGGTCTGTGAAGGCCCCTTCGGTTGAATTTCCAATAGTTCCAGTTGGGGGCAAAATAAAGCAGGAGGTATTAAACCACTCAAATCTTGTTTGTCCCCCAGAAACGTTGCTAGGATCGCATCCAGCAACCCGATTGGGGTACGGACGACCCTCAGCGGAATTGCTTCTGTCAGGCGCCGTAACAGGCTCTGGAGTCCCGCTTGAGAATGTTGTTATACCGCTAACAGCCCATCCGCCCACAATATTCTTCAGAACGGGATTCGAGAAGTTACCGAACTGGTGACCGGCGCCCCAAGGCAGGGAATATACATACCCGGCAGTGAAATACCTGCTTGGGGTCACTGCGCTGGGCCCAGCATGGATGTAAGGAAAGCGGAAATTGGTATCACCCTGATCGCTAGCGGCGATATTGCTCGTCACAAGATTCTTCGCCCATGTGAAATTGGCGATAAGGGATAGACCATGCCACTCCCGATTCTTCAAGCTGGCCATAAGCGCATTGTATTTGCCCCACCCTATCGGGATCCAGCTTCCCAACGTACCCCATTGCGGGTAAGGCCGACGGTTTTGGAGGCTTACGCTTGCCAATGGGCCCTGTGGTAGAGCTGGGGCATTCATGTCGACGAACATCGGCTCGTGGATGCTATGCGAACCTACATAGTCAACCTCGGCCCCCCAAAAGGAGTTGATCTGGTGCTGGACATTAATTGTCCACTGATAAACACCAGAGGTGGGGTAATAAGGAATGACAAAACGGAAAGTATTCGGCGGTGTAGCATTGGGCTGCGGAATACTCGTGGGCCCCGTTAATGGGAACTGTTGGCTCATTAAATACTGGGGCGTAGCAAGACTCTGATCGGGCGTCAGTTCAACGCGAATGAAGAACGGTGCAGCCCCTGTCTGGTCGTTGCTAAATTGATTGTTATTGGCGTTACCATCATAAAAGATACCCGCTCCCGCGCGCACCACGGTATTGGAGGTCAATTGGTACGCCAAACCAAAACGCGGTGCGAAATCCTTATTCCCCGTTGTATAGCCTTGGCGTGGAATTGCAGGATTCAGCGGGGCACATGCTCCAAAGCACTTCTGGGGATTGATGTAATCAAGCGGATTCTGAAGTGCGTATTGGATGTTACCCGTTTGGAAGTTGAAACTGACCGCAATATTGTTCGGAAGCAACCACGGGGTCCAGTATTCATAGCGAATCCCGTAATTGAGGGTCAGTTTGGTAGTTGCTCGCCAGGAATCCTGTGCGTAGAAGCCGTAATAATTCTGGCGCCCGGAGTATTCTGCCGGGTTGTTCTGGTAGAGAGCTGTCGAAAGCCCCCCCAGCAGATAATCGGCGAATGGATTTCCACCCGATGACAAAGAAGCAGCGTTCATTGCCGCCGTGCAGGTCGGGTTTACCTCCGGACAAGCCGCGGTATAAGCTCCGTTAAACCCGGCGGTTCCTTTAGAGTCTGAGAGTGTTGGGTAAATGAATCTATTGTTTAATACCTCGCCGCCAAATTTGAAATTGTGCCGGCCCTTAGACCAGCTTAAATCGTCTTTTAATTGGACTTTGTTATCCGTGGCGCGGAACAAAAACAAGTAGGTATTGTCCATGCTGAAGCCCGTGCCCGAAAAAGACGGTCCGCCCGGACCAGGCCGTACATTCGCGACCCCTACCTGGGCGCTTACATCCGGCCCGCTTGAGATGGGCGTGAGTCCCCACGTGGGCCGTGAATAACCTAGCATGAGGTCGTTTGCCATGGATGATGTAACCATTCTTGTCCAGTGGACAACGGCTTGCTTTGAAGCCATTGGATTACCAGTACCTTCCAGAGGCTGAATTCCCCCTGCGAACGAGGTGCTTCGATAATCGGTATATCGGCCGTAGACAGTGTTTTTTTCGCTCTCGGCCCAGTCGATTCGGAGAGTGCCCTGGTCCCTGTCCAGAGTCGTACGGCGGGATCCAATAAGCGCAGGCTGGCCATTAAAGGTCCCATTTGGAGGCAGAACCCAATTTTGGAGAAACTTAAGAGTTGCTGGATCGACGCATGTCGGACGTGGACTGCAAACCGTTGTAGCCCCCAAGGGAATGACATTGCCAGCGAAAGGAGTTCGGAGACCGGTCGTCGGATCGCTTTGGTACGGATTATAAATCGTTGGAACTCCTTTGCCAAGAACCGGTTCATAACTTGAAAAGTCCCCGTTTCGCAAGTCATTGCCAGGAACCGTCTCGATCGAGGTTGAATCCTGCACTAAGCGATATCCTTCATAGTTTCCGAAGAAGAAGAGCCTGTCTTTCTTGATTGGGCCTCCGAAAGTGCCTCCAAATTGGTTCTGATTGTAGTGTGGTCGCCCGCGACCTTGCAAATTGGTGAAGAAATCAGCAGCATCCAGCTTGTTGTTTCGAAAATACTCGTAAAGCTGTCCGTGATATGCATTCGTGCCGCCCTTCGTGATAACGTTCACCGCTGAAACACCGTTTCCAAACTCGGCATTCATGGTACCTGTCTGAACTTGAAGTTCCTCAATATCATAAGGCGACTGGATCTGAGTTGATTGCTGATAAACAGGAACCTGTGTGTTAATGCCGTCAATGGACACATTGGTTCCACTATCTCTATTACCGCCAAGCATGATGCCCGTAGATACAAAAGTGCTGCCAGCAGAAACGAACTGATTCCCTGCAAAGGTCATCATCCTTGTGCTTGCATTTTGAGGCACGGCTCCTGGGGTCAAGGCCGCCAACTGAAAGTAGTTAAGGCCATTCAGCGGTATGGCTTGAACTAGACGAGGAGAAATCAGCGAGGAAACCTGTGCCGAACTGGTACTGGTAAGCTCAGCCCCGGCAGCGGAGACCGTCACCTTTGTCGCTGTTGAGCCCACACTTAAAGTAACGTCAACGTGAGCTGGCTGGGCAGCCGCAACCGATCGATCCGTAACAACCGCAGTTTTGAACCCAGATGCGGCAACAGTAACGGTGTAAGTACCGGGCAATAGTGATGGAAACGAATATGACCCTCTCGAATCCGTAGCCGTCTTGTAAGTCACACCCAGGTTTTGGTTTTTGAGCACGACAGAGGCCCCCGGAACAACGGCACCGCTTGGGTCAGTTACAATTCCGCCTATGGCGGTAGTAGTCTGAACTTGGGCGCGGACGAGGATTGGGAGTGCAACACATATAGCTAATGTCATCAAAATCGAGACCATCCTAGATTGAGTCCATTCCTTCCTGGCCGTCTTATCTCTCATGAAGTTCCCTCCTTAATCAGTAGACACAAGCCCCGACATAGGACAAACACCCTAGGGTGCGCTAGGCTTCACGACAGACTCGGAATTCGTTGAAGGTCATGCCCGATCCCACCTATCGGTTCTTAACCCTACGGCGACAATAGATATTGGAAGCTCATCGCTGCTTTACCAGATGATCCCCGCGTCCAAATCTTTATCCGTGATAATGTGTGTACTTTTACGTGCTTGAAATATAAAGTCAAGTTCAATGTTGATCTATAACCGATATCAAAATTATATCGATCAAAAACACGTCAAGGCGCGAAGATCCTGCATGTACCAAGCAGAAAGTTTCGGTAACCGAAGGTCGCGGATATCGGATCACGAAAGAGGATTTAGTTTGCGTTGAGCGGAGCGCGCCAGGCGATACCGGCTTGTCGGGCGCGAGCTAGCTAGCACAAGGCGTCAGCGAAGCGACCTTGCGCCGCATCTGGCAGCAGTATGGCTTGAGGCCGCCATCCGCACCTTTACCTGCACTTCGCCCCCACGTCCCGGTCCTGGCCGGGCGTGCTGTTACTTTGACCAACTCCAACAGTTGGGCGATACCAGAGCAATAGGTCTGCGGGCATCTCTCCAGATCGTCGTAGCGTAGTGGGAACCAGGATGTGTTTGCTTTCAATGGAGAGCGATAAGAGCAGGTCTCCGGTCATAAACCGAACCTCGAAAAAACCTACAAGCCACTCGACAAGGGCTGTGGTACACGCAAGGCTGTTTACTTCGCATCGGTTCTCAGGAGGGAGTTCCGCCGGGCGGCGCCGCCCAGGTGGACCCTGATCGAGTGCCGAATTCTTGCTGGCCATCATGAGTACCGAAGCAGTTATCGTTTCAGTTTATTTTCAAGGCGTATCAGTTCCCATTTTTCAGCGCTTCCGGGAGCTGCCTCAACAGGATGTCGTCCAGAGCCCCTATTTTCCATTCCACAAGACTGGGGGTAAACAGGCCTCCGCTGCTGATCGCCGCATACCCCAGTCTGGAGTCCTCTTTGAGCAGCAATAAGGCGGCTTCTGAATTGGATCGCTCTTGAAGTGCCACGGCCTCAAGTTTCTCCGCGAGCTTTTCTCTCTCGGCATCTGAATTTGCTGCCAAAAACTGTTTCCGCAGCTCGATCCATTCAATGAGGTGCAGGATAGTTTGCACAGAGTGCTGAATGATTTCTCCCGTTCGCCATTCGCTGGCGATAGCGGGCCGGTACGGCTCGGGAGCCGCTCGCTCAGCGGCTTCGAGTTCGGCATTCCCCTCGGCCAAATCCTCTTCCAATCGGCTTAAGTATTTTGCCGTGATTTTCACACCCCAAGGCTCGGTCCAATTCAGGTTGTTTTGCCAGGAACGCCAGCGTCCAAACCCTTGTACCTGCGGATTCAGGAAAAGGGGCTGGCTTGGCCCCTTCTGCAGTGGTCCTGGAGTTCTGGCCACCGGGTCCGAATAAGGAAATTCTCGGATACCTTGGCTGAAATCATGCCACGCTTTTACGACATAAGGACTGGCATCAGGTCCAAACTTTTGGATCGCAAGAGTTTTTAAGAGGACGCCCTCGGTGGGCGCGGGATCGAATGCCATGCGGTTTATAAGGGCTGCGGGCAAAGAAGGGGTGTAGCCATAGTGGTCCCAGTTCCCGAAAAAGCCGGCCAGATCATATTCGCGCATTTTTGCAATGCGGTGGTACCACTGTCCCATGCACGGAATGTATGGGACAAAGATGAACTCTTGGCTGATGGCATGTTCCGTTTTCGCCATTACTTTCAGACCGGCTGCACGTGCAGCCTCGTATTCATTGACAAACAGTCCCGGCGGCCCAAGATTGGAAATGTTGTAGTCCTCGGTTTGGTTGCGGATACCATCCCTTTCGGCAATCATCCCCTTATCAAAATCGCCTTGGACGATAATGTCCTTGGGGAGCATCGGGAGCATCTTCACGATCCATTGCGAAGCTACATTGTAGTTCCAGGCGATGAACTGCTTATTCGGTCCTCCGGCCGCATGCATAGCCCTGTCGAGCGTCGTGAGGAGTTGTGAAGCAATCTGCTGCTGGCTGAAGTGGCGGCAGCGTGGACATTCAAGGCGGTTGCGTTCGCTATTTCCGCAGTACCAAAACCCCTCGCTGTCGTATATGACGATGATTCCCTTCAAGGCCGGCGCATGGTGAAAGATTGTTTGCACCGTTTCCGCGTAATAATGGCGCACCGTTGCATTGGAGGTGCACAATGGCGGACCCCACCCGTAACCACGTGCGTCCGGGTGTTTTTGGAAAAAAGACTTCGGAATGTGATGGTTGTATCCGGTCGCTAGGTAAATGTACACGTCGATCCCGTAACGTCGCGCACGCTGGGCAAGGTCTTCAAGACGCGCCAGCCGGGTTGTCGCCTCGGGGTCATCGAATTCCGGATAGACGTGGGAATTGAGCGTTGCCTCTTCGGTGTTCAGCCAAACCCAGACGGCATTGAAGCCGCTATGGGAAATCCGGTCGAGCAAGCCATCAGTGTAGACCAGCGGGTATGAAGTTTCGTTATAGGTGAGACCCCCTGGATGCACGCCCGTTGTGATTCGGCGGCTGAAGCGTTCGTTTCGCACGATAGTGGTTCGCTCCATGAAAGGACCCTGCCGTTCGCGCAAGGTGTCCTCCAACGCGTAGACACCGCGCATGACTCCGCGCGGAGTTATCCCTTCGATGCGTATTTCATTCGGTGATGTCGATATTCGAAATCCCTCCGCGGTGTTGACTCCTTGGACTTCCCGCGACATTTGAAGCCTGATTTGAGGCTTGCTCTGTGACCGAGATTCTTTGACGGCGATGCTCAACGCATTCTTAAAGAAGTCGCCAAGATCCTCCGCTGCTGTGGCGATAACTATATTGGAATTCGCGCCGGTGTGGATGGACCAGTCCGGACCGATCGTCGTTTCCTCCGGCTTACGAGGCGGTGATCCGGCAGTTTCTACCGGCGGTCCTCCCCTGTAGGGCGCCAGCATTTTCCGCATAAAACCGAACCTCTCGTAGTGGTGCGTCAGGCTGGCCGGCTCGCCCTTGGCAAGCACTTCGTAACTGAGGCCGAAAGTCGATGCCTCATCCGTTCCACCCAGCGGCTTGGGACCATAGGCGATGTAACAATTTCGTGGCGCCTTTCCGGAAGCCGAGGTCACTTCAAAATAGTACAATTTGGACGGGTCGAGGCGAACAGGGCGTACCGTTGCTCTATACCAAAGATCGAACAAGGGGTCGATTCGAGTTGCAAGCAATCGGGCCTCTCCGAGGTCATCCCCGTGTAATGTTGTTCCGAAACGCAAAATCAAATCTCCGGGATGACCCACTCGTGAAAGTTGGAGCTCCATCCCTGTGAACTCTGGGTATTCTTTCGAAACATAAAATCGTCCTTGGATACGCGTGCCAGGATCACCATCCACTTCTTGAGTAATTAATGGAACAGAGGAATTCTGGCCAGTTGCTAGCGCGTTTTGGGGATTCACGATGCTGAGTTCTATGTTCTGCGGAATAAGATTGTATCTGTGGTCCCTTCCATCCGGGATTTCCGGGCGAAGGAAGCGGTTAAGAAAAGCGATGGTGCCGATACCGTGAATTTCGTGAGGGCCGTCGAAGCGTACTTGTGTCACCTGTTCATAAAGTCCCCCGAGTCCCCAGGCGCGTTTCCACCTTTCCACTTGAAGCCATGCGCGTAAGTGCCACTCGGCGGTGGTGGTTGGGTCCTTCTTACCGAATTCGACGCACACCGGACGTGGGTACATTGCGGCAATCAATTCCCGATGAGTAAATCGGTGAAGTACGTTCCAGTTGTAAAAGTCGGCATCCTGATAATGCAGATAGCTCCCTGAGTACCTTTGATCAGTAAGCTTTAAGCGCCAGTCGTTGAAGTGCCCTGAAATCACGCTCGCCTTGATTCGCGGTTCCAGCGGCGGCATCCAGATCGCCGAGTAGCCGCCGTAGGACAGGCCGTAGTAGCCTATCCGATTCGGATTCACATAAGGTTGCGTATCGAGAAAATCGATAATCCGATGCAGCTTTGCGAGCTCCAGGCTTGTCCGCATCATCCCCAGCGCCGCCGCCTCACGCACGAGCGGGTTTACCAGAATCTCCTGCCGGATCGGTACGTTGATGTACGGTGCAAACACAACGTAGCCCAGATCCGCCAGGTGTGCTCCCAAAGCATGATAAATCAGGTCCGGATCCCCGCCGATTCCTGTCATGTCGGCGGGTCGCCCGCCCAACCCGTGCTGGCAGATCACCACGGGCATCCGTCTTTCCTCTCCTCGTGGCACAAGCAACTGACCGTAGGCATGCACTCCTGGTACCACATCCAGCAACACATCGAATGCCACAAATTTATCTGTTACGCGAATCAAGCGTGTCCGCGGATCGAGACGCGTGTTCGCCACCGGTACCGTCCCCATCAACTGAGCCAAATTTCTTCGTAACTGTTCGGCCTTGGCCTTCCGCTCTCCCGGCGGTGTTTCCAGCAGCTTCCAGTACGCCCGGCGGACTCCCCCGCTTGCAGTATCCAGCTTCTTCAAGTACTCAAGCCATGCTTCGAAGTGCTTGTTGCGGCTCATCGTCACTGCCGCTTTGCTGACCCGCGCGGTGATGGATACCGGGACGTCTGATGGCCTGCCACCCAGCAGATCTGCCATCCGCCCGACAGCCTTTTCGAGCGCCGCATTCCGGCTGGCGGCTTGTTCAACTTGCAGACTGCGCTGAAGGTTTAATCCCCGATAGAACCGCTCAGCGCGATTCACCTCTGCATCCACACTGGCATGGGGCGTCGGGCCATCCTTCGAATAAACGATCTCAAGCGGCACGGGTGCAACAAGTGCCACGACCTCCGCGTCGCCGAATTCCTTCAGTTGGCCGTACAACATCCGGTCCACCGGCTCGCGCCAGCAATTCTCGCGCTTCTGGAAGTAATCGACGACGCTGACTGCCCCCCAGCTTCCCATCGCCCCTGCATAAAGCGCCGTCATCCCGCCCTGGCGCCAGCCCATCACCCCCACCTGCCTTGGCTGGAGCTTGAACTGCTTCTTCAGATAAGTCCCCCAGCTTTCAGCCTGCTGGACCTCGAGGCCCACCAAGGTTCGCCCTACGATAAACCCCAGCCGCCAGAGCAGCAGACGGCGGTCCATGTGGTCCTGCCGCCCGAAAGAGAAATCCGTCCGGCGCTCAATAGTAATCGGTACTGCAACGACCACGCCGCCCCGCAGCAGATCCGTCAACCACCGGGCCGGAGATTCACCCTGCTCGATGCCCGCAAACTGCTCCCGCGATTCTCCTGCTCCCGGAACGGCCACTACCCCTGCCCGGACCCTCCCCGGCGGTACAAACACCAGGGCACGGCCTTCCAAACCTTCGGCAATTTCCAGCCGTGCGTCTTCCACCCGCACGGGAGCGGTCTCCAGAACTCGGACCTCGGCTTGTGTGCCGGTCTGTGGATCCACCAGTCCCAGCATCCGTCGAAGGTTCGAACGATGCACAGCGAGTGACGCCCGATACGTTTTCACGGAGTAGTCGTTCGGTCTCCATCCCTGGTCGCGTAGTGCCGGTGTCGCTGCGATATGTTTTAGGAAGTACGCATTCGCCTCACGTAACTGCTCGACGAAGATTGATCCATGTTTGGGCCATGTCATCGCAGCGGGACGCTGAAGGCCGTGCTGCAAATATAGCGGAGCTGTCCCTTTTAGGTGAGGAACCGGAGACTTCTCAATCCGGGCTTGCTCTGCCAGCGCCGCGATCACTGCCTGTGGCAAGCGCTTTTGTCCTTGAACCCTTCTTGCGAGCCCCACCCAAGCCACTGCCATTCCAGTACCGATTGCAATCCACGCTAGCCGCGGTAATCGAGAAACCATTTAGCCTCCAGACAACAGGTAATTCAATCCGCGCGCCCTATACGGAGAGGGATTTAGCCAGGTAATAAAAACCAAAATATAAGCACCCGCAACGCACCTGGTTCGGGTGTCGAGTGAACTGCTGTGGAATTCATTTGAGGTGTGTCGCCCACGACCCACAAAGTTAGGTTAGAAAACGCTGCAGGTCCAATATATTCCTGAGATCAGATCGATTCTCAAAAGGTATAGGAAGTAACTTTAAAATCGGTTACGCGGTGCGGAATTGATCCAGACCTTTTTTTGGGCATCGTTGAACTGCAATTCATCTTGCCCGTTGGCGTGGTCTCTCGGCGGCAAGCAACCTGCAACCCCTGACCGGGCAGCTGTAGAACAGTTGTGAACCGAGCGTGCCGGCGGGTGAGACTGAAAGAGTATGAACGACGATGCAGCAACGCTCGACAGTGCCAACGACCTTTCACTGTTGATCAGATTCTTGAGATTTAGCCTAGACAATTATGATATAAACTTGGCATGGATCTGCGCCAACTTGAGATGGTTATTGCTGTGGCGGACAACGGCAGCTTCACCCGCGCGGGACAGCAACTGCACGTGGCGCAATCCGCGATCAGTAGGAAAATCGGCTTACTGGAAGATGAACTCGGCGAGCGTCTCTTTAAAAGGGTCAGTAAGAGGGTCTACGTCACCCCGGCGGGCGAGACTCTGCTTCTTTACGCGCGGAAGGTCTTTCAGGATTTGCGCAACGCCTCTCTGGAGATCTCCGAGCATGCCCATCTGGAGCGCGGGAAGCTAAGGATCGGCGCAGGAATTATCGCTTGCACTTATCTTCTTCCTCCCGTGCTGGAAAAATTTCGGACGCTCTATCCACGGATTGACCTTCAGGTTACCACCGCACCGACGGACGTTCTTCTTTCAAAGTTACGCGACAACTTCATCGAGCTGGGCGTATTCACCTTGCCGATCCGGCACCCTGACTTGACGGTTCTTCCTTTATGGAAAGAGGAGATGGTTGTCGTCACAAGCGTCAAGCATCCCGTTCTGGCAAAAAGACGATGGATTAAAGCCGAAGAGTTATGCAACTATCCGCTGATCACCTTTCCGAAAGATGCGCATACCCGCAGCGTCATTGACGCCTTCTTCCGTGAAGTCAGAGTTACACCCCAACTCAGTATGGAAGCGGAACACGTGACGACAATCAAACCGCTGGTCAAAATAGACCTGGGAATCAGCATCATTCCGTTCCGCGCAATCGTCGATGAGGTCAAGCGGAAGGAGCTTCATTACCTCAGGATTCGGAACTATAAAGTGGTCAGGGAGGTCGGAATCGTGTATCACAAGTCCGATCATCTTCCGAAGGTGCTGCTGGAACTCATCAGGCTTTTCAAGGAGCTGCGTGACGACGAAAGCTGATCGCTTTTCGATTTCCCTTCATTCCTGGAAGAATTTCCGCGGTCCCTTAATGCACTACCGGTTAGCAGGGTGCAGTGTGTGGTAAGGGTCCACAGCCCGGTTCTATTGACCTGTGCGTAAATAATGCAATAATGGGTGTTCAGGAGGCTGAACATCTATGCCCAGGCCGAAGGGGAGCGCCGACCTCTTGGAAGACCGGCGCAAGCGAGCCTTGACGTTGTTGGATTTGGGATTTTCTCTCAACGAAGTGGGGCGACGCATGGGCTGCCATGCCAGTTCCGTGATGCGCTGGCGGGATGCCCGGCGACGGGGCGGAGCGAAAGCGTTGCGGGTGCGCTTCTCTCCCGGCCGCCCCTGGAAGCTGAGCGCGGCACAACGAAAACGCTTGATCGCTTGGCTGTTGGAAGGATCGATGGCGCAGGGCTACCGAACCAATCTGTGGACCACGACCCGCATTGCCGAGTTGATCTGGCGCAAGTTCGGAGTCCACTATCACCGCGCCCACGTCGGTCGGTTGATGCACAGCTTGCGATGGAGTCCCCAGAAGCCCGAACGCCGTGCCTTGGAGCGGGATGAGAAGAAGGTCGAGCGCTGGAAGGTAAAGGACTGGCCGCGGGTAAAAAAAACGCTGCGCGGCTGGGCGCCCATATCGTCTTTGCCGATGAATCGGGCTTCCTCTTAATTCCCACGGTGGTCCGAACCTGGGCCCCGCAAGGGCAAACCCCCATCCATCGGCATCGCCAGGGGCGACGGGACAAAATTTCTGTCATCTCCGGGATTTCGCTCAGTCCCCGGCGACACCACCTGGCGCTGTACTATCTGCTTTTCTTTGACAACATCGGGCAGGAAGAGGTCTGTGCGTTCCTACGGGAGTTGCTGCGGCATCTGCGCGGCCCCATCATCGTCTTGCTGGATAACTCCTCCACGCATCGGGGGGAGCCGTTCCGGAACCTCCGGCGTCGGCATCCCCGTCTCCGCATCGAACACTTCCCCTCCTACGCCCCGGACCTTAACCCCGATGAAGGAGTCTGGTCTCTGGCGAAGGGGGAACTGGCCAACAGCTGCCCCAAGGATGTCGACGAGTTGATGGAAGACATCATCCGCTCCATCGACGGGATTCGCAGCTCGAAAGAAAAACTGCGCGGCTGCATCTTGCAGTCTGAACTACCCCCTTTTTTGCGTTAAGCTATTGCATTATTTATGCTCATGACAATAGAACAGTTTGTTTCCGATAAGCCCGTTTCTAGCGTTACACCCCCAAGTGAACTATTTCCGAGTGCCCGTCGTTCGCCATTGGCAAAGAAAGAGCCCAAACCTCAGAAACCGGAGGCCCACCATACCCCCCTGTAGTTATCGGGAACGCCCTTTTCGTAAATTTCCTTTTGCATTTGGAGTCGCAGAGATGTATAAATTTGCAACTTATATTGCGGTTGTCGCCTGTCGCGCAGATTGTAAGGAATGCATCATATGAATCACCAGCGGGAAAATGATGAGCGGCCCTCATACCGCAGCACCGGATGCCAGACCTTCGTTCATTGCTCTCCAGGCCCGCACGAGAACTCCCCGGCAGGCATATCATTCCGGCAGCACAACTACTGAATCCGCCGGACAAAGCAAACGCAGGGCAGGTCGCGCAGGCCGTCCCGCTTCGCGGATTGGCAGACACTCAAAGGCGAGAGTCTGAGCCAGCCGCGAGGTGGTACCATTGGCCGTGATCGATCAAACCCAATTCTACCTAAATTCAGAGAGTGTTCTTATGGGACTTCGACCCCTTGACTTAGTTATGAAACGCGTAGAGATGAGTAGGCAGGAATCCCAAGTTGCCCTTTTTAACGACTTGATGCACCTCGGGGAAGCAATCCTTAAAACATACGCAGCGGCTTTGGTGGCAGGTTTGCCAGACGAGTCAAATCGACATCGCTATCGCCTCTGCCATAAGTTAGTTCGAGCGGCAGGTATAGGCGAATGGGAGGAGGTCCTGGCCGACGCCTCTACAGGGCCTGCATCCCAGCACCTGATGCCAGGTGCTTCTGTAATTCAGCAGGAGCTCTCACACCGATCAGGGCGTAGCTCCTGGGTGTATGAGGCAACTACGTTACTTCACAGGTGTCTTGCAACAGTTCAACCATCTGTTGAACCACTACCAACAAGAGTAGATGGCCGCCGCTGGTTTACTCTTTTTGTTCAGTTCAGGAACAAGACGAAGGGACATGGTGCCGTCACGACTGGTACCATAGCAAAATTCGTAGAGGACCTTGAAAAATCCGTCTGCATGTTTGTGTGTAATTCTGCCGTCCCGAAGTTAGAGTGGGTTTACGTCAAGCGAAATTTATCCGGGAAATACCACGTAGCCGGGCTCTCATCTGGGACCTCAGCCTTCGACAAATTGAAGAGTGATCGCAACACCAACCTCGTCGATGGTATTTACATCGACCTTGGAGGGCATTGCCGCGTCGAGCTGATCGAAACGAGCATTGACTTAATGGAGTTTTATTACCCAAACGGCCACTTTCGGGGGCGTAATTGCGAGTGGCTTTCTTACATTACTGGCACCCGGAAGGACATGGACGGCACTTCATACTTAGCCCCAGCCACTGCGCTCCCCCCGAGTGTCACAGAAGGGATGCGGTCGCTGGACATCGTCGGAAGGTGTTTTGCAAATCTGCCTCCTGCGCCACCAGACTACGTTTCGCGGGAGGAACTGGAGGTGGAACTCGGCAAAGTCTTGACAGATGACCGACACCCGATAGTCACACTTGTTGGTCGCGGGGGCATTGGAAAAACGTCTTTGGCCTTACAGGTGCTTGACAGATTGGCCCATTCGACTGCGGACCGTTTCAACGGGATCGTCTGGCTAAGTGCGCGCGATATTGACCTGCTGCCGGAGGGTCCGAAACTAGTGAAGCCCGCCGTTTTGACCACAAGAGACATCGCCCATGGGCTCGTAGCTTTGTTTCAACCGAAGGGATGGAACCAAAAGGGCTTTGATGCTGAGGCGTTTTTAGCTGAATCGCTTACCCGTTCTGAGGAGGGCCCTCTACTCATCGTCTTTGACAACTTTGAGACAATTCAACAGCCTATCGACGTTTACAACTGGCTGGATGCCTATGTTCGCGCGCCTAATAAGATACTGATTACCACGCGGCATCGCGATTTTCGGGGGGACTTTGCCGTGGAGGTCGGTGGTATGACTGAGCCCCAATGCGATCGACTCGTGCACACAACTGCCTCCGCT
>Ga0307374_10006587_pt1 | contig 18193 bp, 11 predicted proteins | sample OX3MG_FD_202532 | JGI IMG/M metagenome (GOLD analysis project Ga0307374, IMG submission 202532) | Soil microbial communities from Risofladan, Vaasa, Finland - OX-3 | ecosystem: Environmental > Terrestrial > Soil > Coastal area > Acid sulfate soil | place: Finland: Risofladan, Vaasa | collected...
CTTACATAACCCGGAGTTGATGCACGCTTTCTGGAGGGGCCTTTTAGAATTTCCTTGCATTTGAATTTGATTTTTAATTCTCTATCCCAAATGTAGCAATGCTTTGCGAGTTATTCTGCAAACCCTATTTAGTCCAAAAAATTCTGGTATAATGCCGATGATACAGTCGTTTAGTCCGATGAAATTGGACTCCTATGAATGAATATCGGTATTATACATATCAGGAATTTTATTGGCAGGTCAACATCTGCTTTATTCCTGTGGAGGTGTAATTCAACAATTAAACAGGAAGCAGCATTTACTATTAACATGGTCAAAATCGATTCACCTATTTAGAGGTAATAAAACTATCCTTCAGGCCACATCTTTTCCCTGAGTTTCCGGTATTTCAATAACAAATGAAGCGCCTTTGTTTAAGCTGCCGATTGCGGTGAGATAGCCATTATGTTTATCTATAATTTTTTTACAAATAGATAATCCTACGCCTGTGCCTTCAAACTCGTGATAGCTGTGTAGTCTTTTGAATACTACAAAAATTTCTTCTGAGAATTTTTCATCAAAGCCAATGCCGTTATCAGAAATGACAATTTTATAATAATTGATACCATCAACATATTTACCCTGGGGTTTATAATCGAGAGGGCTTATTTTTTCAGCCGAAATATCCACAATAGATTTACCAACTTTTTTCTTAAACTTTATGGCATTACTGATGAGGTTGTAAAATAACTGCCGCATCAAATGAGGCACGGCAAAAATAACCGGCAGTGGAGCAACATTTATTATGGTTTTATTTTTTTCTATTTCTACCTCCAGTTCGTTGATCACCTCGTTTACCAATTCATAAAGATCAACGTTGATAAAATCTGCTGAATTTACCGAATGTCTTGAAAACTGTAGCAGGTTGTTGATCAGCAATTGCATTCTTTGAGATGAGCTGCTGATTTTATTGAGATATTTTTTTACTTCGCTGTCATCATTTTTTACCGATACAATCTTATCACTAAACACCATTATCTTTCTCAGTGGTTCCTGCAAATCATGGGAAGCGACATAGGCAAACTGATCCAGATCTTCATTAGCTCTTTGGAGATGAAGGTTGTTTTCGAGCAATTGTTTATTTAAAAGCTTTATTTTTTCTTCTGACCGCTTTCTTTCCTCAATTTCATTTTGCAATGAGTTGTTGGCAGTCAATAATTTCTTTTCATTCCTGAGAAGTTGTTCATTTTTGCGGTATAATTCTATAAACACGCCAACTTTTGCTCTTAATAAATCAGGATTTATGGGCTTATATATATAATCTACACCTCCCATTTTATAGCCTTTAAAGATGAATTCCTCATCATTGGTATAGGCAGTAATAAAAATGATAGGAATAGACTTAAGCTTATCACGCTCATAAATTATAGTGGCCGTTTCCAGGCCATTAAGATCAGGCATCTGGACATCCATCAGGATCAGGGAAAAATCATGCCGCTGTAATAATACTTTTAAAGCCGCTTTACCAGAATTGGCTTTGAAGATATTGTAATCATCTTTTTCGAGAATAGCTTCAATAGACAACAGATTGTCTTCACGGTCATCCACTACTAGAATATTAGTGCTTGCCTTATTTTTAATAATTTTTTGTTTTACCTCGTCCATTTTTATTTTTTATACAGCCATACCCGCATTAATGACATAAGCTGGTCTATTTTTAAAGGCTTGGTAATGTAATCTGAAGCGCCGGCTTCGATACATTTTTCCCTGTCACCTTTCATTGCTTTTGCAGTAACTGCTATTATAGGGAGAGTACTGTTTTTATGCTCTCTTCGAATTTTTTGAATCGTTTCATAACCATCCATTTCGGGCATCATTATATCCATTAATACAATTTCTATCTGTTTGTTTGCATTCAAAATGTTCATGGCTTCCATTCCGCTTTCAGCAGTGATAGTATTAATATTATATCTTTCAAACGCAGTAGTTAGGGCAAACAAGTTGCGTACATCGTCATCCACTACCAGCACGTTTTTATTCGATAAAACATCGCTTTTTAAACGCAGCCCTTCAATGAGTTTTCTTTTTTCAGGCAAAAGATCTTTATGATCAATATGCAAAATCATTATCGTTTCTTCAAGCAGCAGATTGGAAGAATCGGGACCTTTCAGTATGATTTTATTTGCATATTGTCTAAGTTTTGCATTTTCCTTTGGTGAAAGATCTTTGGAGGAATAAATTATTATCGGTGCCATTTCCTGCTTCATAGTCGTGCTGATTTCTGCAACTAACTCCATCCCTGCAATACCAGCTTCCAGGTAAATAATGATACCATCGTAAAAATTTTCCTTTATTAATTGCAATGCCTTCTTATGGGAATCGGCAATTTCAATCTGAATGAGATCCTGGTTTTCCAAAGTTTTCATTATTTCAGACATGTCAGATTCATTGTTTTCAACAATCAATAAACGCCTCGTTTTACGGCTGCTGAACTCATCTATGTCAGAAAAAAGTATGGTAAGCGCTTCTGCTTTTAATGGTTTTAAATGAAAGCTTTTGGCCCCCCTGTGCATAGCGAGTAAACGATTCTCTTCCCCGGAAATAAGATGAATTGGAATGTGCCTGAGATTGATATCATTTTTAAAGAGATCAAGAATACGCCATCCGCTGGCGTGGGGCAGTTTTACATCCAGCGTGATAGCTGTTGGAAAATTTTTATTGACAAGTTCAAAGACTTCTTCAAAAGTAGTTGCAATCATGACTTTCAGATTTTTTTCATGCGCCTGCTCCATCATGATTTTTCCAAAGCGGAGATCATCTTCGATAAGAAGAACTACTTTATCTCCTGTAATAATATTATTTCTATCGTCTCCGGTTTCATTGATAATTTCACTTAAAACGCTAAGGTCTTTTGCTTCCGGATTATTGGAATCAGGTGCGGGTTGCTTGGAAATATTAGGGTACTGAATAATTTGCTCCTCCTTCTTTACGGTAGAATTTTCTTCTTGTTTAATAACTGCGGGATTATAATCAATAGGTAGAAATAAAGTAAAGATGCTGCCCTTTTCCACTTCGCTTTCCAATTCAATAGACCCACCCAGCAGATCAGCCAGGCCACGGCTAATGGATAATCCAAGGCCTGTGCCTCCATATTTTCGGCTGGTTGAGCCTTCAGCCTGCTGAAAAGCTTCAAATATAATATTCTGCTTGTCTTTTGAAATACCAATTCCGGTATCCCTGATCTCAAAAGCAACTACACGCTTTGCCTTATCAAGGACTGGATGACTTTGTTTCCAGTTGTGGTCTGCATTGTAAATCTTTAATGCTACTTCACCTTTTTCTGTAAATTTAAATGAATTGGAAAGAAGGTTTTTGAGAATCTGATTAAGTCTTTGAGCATCTGTTTCCAGGCTCGAAGGTAATGTTTTATCAATTTCGATAGTAAACTGAAGATTTTTATTTTCTGAAACATGCTTGAAGGTGGTTTCAACGAAGGCCGTTACTGCGCTGAATCTCAGATTGACAAAATCAGTGGAAATATAACCGGATTCGATTTTGGAAAGATCCAGAATATCATTAATAAGCTGAATAAGATCATCGCCGCAGCTATGAATCGTTTTTGCATACTGAACCTGCTTGTCACTTAAATTACCTTCATGATTCTCATATAATTGCTGTGCCAAAATCAGCAGGGAGTTTAATGGTGTCCGCAACTCATGAGACATATTGGCCAGAAATTCAGATTTGTATTTTGAGGTTAATTGTAACTGTTCTGCCTTTTCTTCAAGCGATTTTCTTGCCTCTTCCACTTCTTTATTCTTGCCTTCCACTTCCTCTTTTTGCTTCACCATTAACTGAGCTTTATCCTGCAATTCCTCATTGATTCTTGTTAATTCATCTGCCAGTGATTGCGATTGTACCAACAAGCCTTCTGTTCTGGAGTTCGCTTCAATCGTGTTTAATACAATGCCTATACTTTCGGTAAGCTGGCTTAAAAAGTCAAGATGCGTTTCACTAAAGGTATCAAGAGAAGCAAGTTCGATTACCGCTTTTATTTCTTTTTCAAAAAGCACAGGAAGGATTACCAGGTTGACAGGATTTGCTTTTCCCAATCCAGAGCTGATTTTGATGTAATTTTTTGGAACATTTGTCAACAGAATTCTTTCTTTATTCACTGCACATTGGCCAACCATACCTTGTCCCAATTCAAATTCCTTTGATAAGGTTGTTAGGTCCGAAAAGGCATAAACTGCGAATAATTTCAATTTAGAATTTTGGCCATTTTCATCCTGTTTCAAAATATAAAAAAGACCTTTTTGTGCATTTACTACCTGTGCTAATTCAGATAAAATCCTTTGTGTCACTGTATTGAGATCTTTCTGTCCCTGGAGCATTTGTGTAAACTTTGCCAAGTTCGATTTTAACCAGTCCTGTTCCTGATTTCTTAAGGTTGTTTTTTTCAGGTTCACGATCATCTGATTTATGGTATCTTTCAATTCTTCCACTTCACCTTTTGCTTCAACCCTGATCATTTGGGTAAGATCACCTTTTGTGACAGAAGAAGCCACTTCAGAAATTGCGCGAACCTGGGTAGTTAAATTTTCTGCCAGCTGGTTTACGTTTTCTGTCAGATTCTTCCAGATTCCTGATGCTCCCGGCACACTGGCCTGGCCACCCAATCTTCCTTCAACTCCAACTTCTCGTGCCACAGTAGTTACCTGGTCCGCAAATACCGCCAATGTATCAATCATTTCATTAATCGTATCCGTCAATTGTGCAACTTCACCCTGCGATACAATAGATAATTTTTGTTTCAGATTTCCTGTTGCAACCGCTGTTACCACTTTTGCAATTCCGCGAACTTGGTTTGTCAGATTTGAGGCCATCATATTTACTGAGTCTGTCAGATCTTTCCATGTTCCTGCTACACCTTTTACCTCCGATTGACCACCCAGCTTACCTTCAGTACCTACCTCTCTTGCCACACGGGTTACTTCATACGCAAAAGAGTTTAACTGATCCACCATTGTATTGATGGTATTTTTAAGATCCAGAATTTCTCCTTTTACATCAATAGTTACTTTTTTAGAAAGATCTCCTGATGCCACTGCTTTTGTAACTTCCGCAATGTTTCGCACCTGCGAAGTAAGGTTACCTGTCATCTGGTTTACAGAATCAGTAAGATCTTTCCACGTTCCTGCAACACCGGGTACAAATGCCTGCCCTCCCAGTTTACCATCCGTACCAACTTCACGTGCAACACGGGTAACCTCAGAAGCAAATGCACGTAGTTGATCCACCATCGTGTTTAGTGTTTCTTTTAACTGAAGGATCTCTCCACGCACGTCAACCGTGATTTTTCTTGACATATCCCCATTTGCCACGGCGATGGCAACGTCTGCAATATTTCTTACCTGTGCTGTAAGATTTCCGGCCATCTGGTTTACAGAATCTGTCAAATCTTTCCAGGTTCCGGCAACTCCCGGAACATTTGCCTGGCCACCAAGTTTTCCTTCGGTCCCAACTTCTTTTGCCACACGCGTTACTTCAGAGGCAAATGCACGAAGCTGTTCCACCATTGTGTTGATCGTATTTTTTAACTCAAGAATTTCTCCTTTTACATCCACCTGAATTTTTCGGGAAAGATCTCCATTCGCCACAGCTGTTGTTACCTCCGCAATATTTCTTACCTGCGATGTAAGATTGGAAGCCATTTTGTTTACAGAATCGGTAAGATATTTCCATAGGCCTTCCACGCCGGGAACATCTGCCTGTCCACCAAGTTTTCCTTCAGAACCTACTTCTCTTGCTACGCGAAACACCTCAGAGCCAAAAGAGTTCAACTGATCCACCATGGTATTGATGGTGTTTTTTAATTCGAGAATTTCTCCTTTTACATTTACTGTAATTTTCCTGGAAAGATCTCCCTTTGCAACAGCCGTTGTTACTTCTGCAATGTTTCGGACCTGGGCTGTAAGATTAGATCCCATAAGGTTTACCGATTCGGTCAGATCTTTCCATGTACCGCCAACGCCCTGAACTTTTGCCTGTCCTCCAAGTTTTCCTTCTGTACCTACTTCCAGCGCAACACGTGTTACTTCGGATGCAAAAGAGTTTAACTGATCCACCATTGTATTAATGGTCTTTTTCAATTCGAATATTTCTCCGGATACATCAACTGTAATTTTTTTAGATAAATCACCATTCGCAACAGCTGTAGTTACTTCTGCAATATTGCGCACCTGGGCAGTAAGATTAGATGCCATTTGGTTTACTGAATCCGTAAGGTCTTTCCAGGTTCCTCCAACACCCTGAACCTTTGCCTGTCCTCCCAACTTCCCTTCCGTTCCAACCTCCAACGCAACACGGGTTACCTCTGATGCAAAAGAATTCAACTGATCCACCATAGTATTAATGGTATTTTTCAATTCCAATATTTCTCCCTGAACATCTACTGTAATTTTTTTGGACAAGTCACCGTTTGCAACGGCAGTAGTAACGTCAGCAATGTTTCTAACCTGGGCAGTAAGATTGGAGCCCATCTGGTTTACGGATTCAGTCAAATCTTTCCATACACCTCCTACGCCTTTTACAGTTGCCTGTCCGCCCAGTTTACCTTCAGAACCTACTTCGCGAGCCACACGTGTTACTTCAGCAGAAAATGAATTCAACTGATCTACCATCGTGTTAATAGTATTTTTCAATTCAAGAATTTCTCCTTTTACATCCACCGTAATTTTTCTGGAAAGGTCGCCCCGCGCCACAGCAGTGGTAACTTCAGCGATGTTTCTCACCTGACCTGTAAGATTCGAAGCCATTTGGTTTACTGAATCCGTCAAATCTTTCCATGTACCCGCTACCCCTTTTACTTCTGCCTGCCCTCCCAATTTGCCTTCAGTTCCTACTTCCAATGCCACACGCGTTACCTCCGAAGAAAAAGAGTTTAGTTGATCAACCATCGTATTGATCGTATTTTTTAATTCAAGAATTTCTCCCTGAACATCTACGGTAATCTTTTTAGAAAGATCACCTTTCGCCACGGCAGTAGTTACCTCAGCAATGTTGCGCATCTGGCCTGTAAGATTTCCTGCCATCTGGTTTACAGAATCCGTGAGATCTTTCCAAACACCAGCAACGCCCTTTACTTTTGCCTGGCCACCCAGAATACCTTCTGACCCAACTTCGCGGGCCACACGCGTAACCTCCATGGAAAATAGATTCAACTGTTTCACCATATCATTTACTTCTTTGGCAATTCTTCCAAACTCGCCCTGTAGCACATGATCTCCGATTTTAAGTGGCATTTCCTGTGAAAGATTGCCTTTTGCAACAGAACTGATCACATTAGCGATTTCAATCGTTGGATGCACCAGGTCGGATATTAAACTATTAATTGAATCTACGCCATCATTCCAGGAACCCCTTGCGGAATCTGGTAATTCTACCCGATGATTAAGTCGGCCCCGTCTTCCAATAGTATCACTTGCCCGGTTGAGTTCGTGAACAAATATTTCATTGAGTAAGATAATTTCATTGAGTGTATCGCAAACTTTTCCGCTGATTCCTATTCCATTTATTGGCATCCTGGCCTTGAAATTGCCATTTCTAACCTGGTCTAAAACGTAGAGTAGATCATTGATCTGAAGTACATCTTCCGAAGGAAAAGCTAATTTCTGTTTGTTGCCATTTGATTTTGGCCTGATTTTTTCATTAGAGATAATGTTGTTTTTTCCTTTGATACTTGTTTTTTTTTGATCTATGGATTTATTTTTAGAAGGCTTAACAAGGGTTGCTACATCGGGGAATACAGAGTTGATATCGGGTTTTAAGGAGCCATTCGAAGTCTTCTTCATAGTAATAATTTATGGAAATAATTTTCAATCAAATATACTACTATCTTAGAAAAATAAACCAGCGCAATAATATTTATGGAATGGGAAAAATAAATGTATAAATTTTGAAGATAAATCAAAACTTACTCAATAACTTTAATATGAAATGTCAGACCCAAAAAGAAAAAAAAATAATTCATCTAAACTAATTTTGATTGGTGAGGATGATATTGATGATAAAGAAATCCTGGAAGAAATATTTTTATCCATTGATCCTTCTATACAACTACATTTTATAAATAGCGGGCAGAAGTTGCTTTCATTTTTGGAAAATGCTGATCAGGAGCAACTTCCATGTCTCATTATATTGGATTACAATATGCCTGCATTGAATGGCTCAGAAATATTGAAATACCTGCAGCCGATGAAGCGTCTGAAAAATATTCCCAGGATCATTTGGAGTACCACAAATGTTGGTAGCTTTAAAAGCACCTGCATGGAATTGGGCGCAAGCGATTATTTTGTTAAGCCCTCCAGTTTAAAAGATCTGGAAGCCTTGATTAAGCGAATGCTGTCTTATTGTGAGGTGGATAATAATCCTGTAGAATCATCTTAAGCCGAAAAATCAAATATTTTTTCAAGTTCTTTGATAGAAATAGGCTTTCCCAAAATATTTACATTTGAAAAGGAATTAAATTCATTCGTTTTTTCTTTATAAGCACTGATAAGATTTATTTTTAACGAAGGGGTTTCTTTTAAAATTCCATAAGTTGAATTCCAGCCTTCGCCATCAGGGAGATTATTGTCAAGAAATAAGATATCTGGTTTTTCTTTTTTTATTAAGTTTAAGCCATCTTGTAAATTAAAAGCGAGATGAACTTCGAAGCCTTTCCTATCGAAATAGTTTTTCATTATGAGGCAAAAATCTTTTTCGTCATCCACAATTAAAATCTTTACTTTTATCATTTTAATATTTTCAATGATTTGATTTGGTCAAATATAAATAAATGAGTAGAATAAACCAGCCGATTGAGCAAGAAAATTTAGAATTAGAAAAAAAATTGCTCGAAGCAGTTAATGATTTAAGCTTGTGCAAAAAAGAAAACGAGGAATTTGTTTATATTGCTTCTCATGATTTGAAGGCACCTCTGAGGAAATTATCAAATTTCATGCAACTTCTGAAGAAAAAGGTTCCTGAAATTTTGAGTGAAGAAGCGATATTTTATTTTGAAAAAATTGAAAAAACCGTAGCAGATATGCAATCTTTGATTGACGGCTTATCAGCATTGGCTGAGGTGGAGGCGTCTAATGATTACAAAGGCTGTGATTTGAATATGATCATGGAGCAGGTGTTGCAGGAATTATCAATAAGGATTAAGCAAAAGAATGCCACGATCAATTTATGTCATTTGCCTGTTTTAAATGTAAATTTTATACAACTTAAAGAAGTCTTTAAAAATATTATTGATAATTCTTTAAAGTTTCAACCAGAGGGACAGTGTCCACAAATAACCATACGTTCTGAAATATTAAGTTTGGAAGAAAAAATATTTTTTAATTTAGACAAAGAGAAAATATTTTATAAAATTAGATTTGAAGATAACGGAATAGGATTTAAACAGGAAAATGCTGCTGAGATATTTAAGCCTTTTAGGCGGTTAAACGGAAGATCTGCTTTCCCTGGAAATGGGGTAGGACTCGCGATTTGTAATAAAATTATAAAAATGCATCACGGAGTATTATTTGCTACCTCAGTGGAAAATTGTGGTAGTGTTTTTATAATACTTCTGCCACAAATTCCTTAATAATTTATGCTGAGCCAAAAACAAATTAAAATTCTGATCATTGATGATGATGAAGATGACTTCTATATTATTTCCGGTTTTCTCAAAGAGATCAATGGAGTTGACTTCATAATTGACTGGTGTAAAACTTACTCTGCTGCGGTTGAAGAAATTAAATCAGGCGCTCATGATATTTATTTTGTTGACTACAGGTTAGGAAACAAAACTGGCCTTGATCTCCTGAAAGAATGTATTCATTTTCAACCTGACCGCCCCATCATCCTACTTACCGGTAAGGGAAATAAGTCAATTGATATTGAAGCAATGAAAAGTGGCGCAACTGATTATGTTATTAAATCAGAATTGAATAGTGAAAAACTGGAGCGTTGTATTCGTTACTCTCTTGACAGAACTGCTTCTTTAAAAGCAGTAAAAGAAAGTGAAAATAAATATCGTAATCTTTTTACAGGCTCTAAGGATTCTTTATTCATAGCAGATAAAAATCTGGTGTTAAAAGAGATAAATAAAGCGGCTTTCAATCTTCTTGGTTGCAATGAGAGAGATTTGTCCCACATTAGTCTATATGATTTTATTCCAAACGTGTTATTAAGAGAAAAAATAAAGACTGATTTAAACGCCGATAAAAATATTTTTGAAGTTGAAATAGAAATTGAAAATATTCATAAAGAAAAAAGGTATTGCCTACTTTCAATTTTGCCGGAATCCAAAACAGTGGGAAAAGTCCTGTTTCATGGGATTATCCAGGATGTTACCAATATTAAAAGGGCTGAACAAATAAATCTTCAATCGGCAAGGCTTGCTGCAACTGAAAGATTAATAAGGATTCTTGCGCATGAGATAAGGAACCCTTTAAATAATATTCAACTATCCGTCGATAATTTAGAAATGATAATGGAAGCGAATGAGATTACAAAAGAATTGGTAGGCATAATCCAGAGAAACACCCTGCGTATTAATAACATGATCACTGAGTTGTTGGAATCTACCAAAACACTAGAGCTGACTTTTGAAGAACAGGTGCTCCAGGATTTGGTCGAAGAGAGTTTATCTGTTGCAAGCGACAGAATCAGACTGCAGAATATCAAACTGCATAAAGTTTACCTTTCTTCTCCACTATATATTTTAGCGGATAAGTCAAAACTACAAATTGCTTTTTCAAATATTCTTATAAATGCCATTGAGTCAATGGAATCAGATAAAGGGGTATTATCAGTCATTGTAAATGAAGCGCCTGATACTTACCAGGTATCCATTAAAGACAACGGAAAGGGAATTCCGCCTGAACAACTTTCAAAAATTTTCGAACCTTTTTTCACTATGAAAAAAAATGGAATGGGCCTTGGATTGTCCGCAGCTTATGGGATTTTTCAATCTCACAAAGCTACCTTACATGTAGAAAGCGTTCCAAACAATGGAACCACCTTTACCATGAATTTTAATAAAAGTTTAAAAACACCTGTATAAATTTTCAGAGATAAAAATTAACATAAAGTTGTTGTGCTCGTGTTGTTCGTTGCGCTTCCCGCTTTTGGAAATATCCATAGTACTAATTCATGAATGTCCTAATTGTTCCGAGATTTTTTCAAAGCAGGTTCTCTGCTGGAAAATACCAACAAAATTGTCAAGGAAATTAGCTACACAATTGGATATAAGCATTCCGATAACTTTTGCGTAGCCTTTAAGAGAAGATTTGGAAAAGCTCCCAGGAAATGGAGAATAGATCACCTATAAAAAATGCCCGGTTGCATATCTTTTTAGACCGGTCTCATATCTTTTCCACTCTACCTTGTGCAGGTAAATAAAGGCAAAAAGTGAAAGCAAAATGAAACAAAAAACAGCAATAGAAATTATTTCTTCATTGTTGATACTTATCAAATTCATTAATAAGGGAAAAGGTCTGCCTGAATAATAAAGAGAAAGAAAATCTTATTCTTTAATGAAGATTTCATTGTTAATGAAGATGTCATTATTGAGGACGACCTATCAAATAAAACCCAACATAATAGGCGTTATAATCATAACGGAGTTTAAGAGGCAACTTTCAGAATCGAACTGAATATTCATCTTTACGAAAGATGTGTTATGACCATGTTAACTAAGCTGCCTTATCATACAGATTGGTCAAAATCCGATTTTCCTTATTCTTCAAACAAGTGCTAATTCATTTCAGTGCACCTTTTTAGTTGAACAGGATTCGAATCGATGTTCAATTTATTTTGCAAATATATTACGAAGTCAATATTAAGCAAACATTCTTATGGAACGCATCAACTTAATCAATTTTTTTTCTGAAGTTTTGTAATCTCTCTGGCTAACATAGTCTCGGGGGTTATCAGTTGTAATTATTCAAATTGCGTATGTGCATTAGTGTTACGACTGCCTATCTTTTCAAATTGACAAAAGAAAGGAAAGCGCTTAAATTTGATATGAGCATTGCACAGGTTTTTTGTTGGCATATTTTGGCTTAATGTCTCTTATCATAAATGCAAATTCATAAATTAAAAAGGTTGGACACACTTTTCTTTTGCCATTATTAATTTTGTTGTTTGTGAAAGGAACCAACCGGGTAACAGAATCTTTGGTATTTATTCTTTTGCTGGTAATAAATTTTCAACTTCTCGAATGAATCTGATTTATTGAAAATTCTTTGCAATCAGAAATTAAGAGTTGCGGCATCAATTTCAAAATCAAACCGCCCTTTCGTAATAAGAATGCTGTCGCCGATGTTGGCATCAAACAACCCGGAAAATGCAAGATTAGTTATTGAGCCTGATGTGTTGTCATACTTTATACTTACAAAATAAATGTTAGAGGTACCTGACAAAGTATCAAAGTAATTATGGTAAGAACGTAACACAACAGCATTTGTGTTGGATGAAAACCTCTGGCCATTCAATGCAAAAAAATCAGTCTTTGTAAAAGATTTCGGTACTGGCATTAACAATGAGATGGTTGAGATGGTGGGATAATGCTGATTATTATTAGAGGTATTGTCATTTATTTCAAATTGCCATGAAAGACAAAGAGTATCGAAAGTGTTGCCAGTTTTAATTAACTCAAGGCCAGGCGCAGAATTAACGCCTCCAATTCCTAATGTTCCGGGATCAAATGGATTAATATAAGGTACATTATTAATGTAGGCAGTTGCAATATTAAATCCGTGAGAAGTCAGAAGGCTCAAACCCGGATCGTCCGGATCGGGAAAAAAATTTCTCTTCGCACAAGATGATAAATAAAGTGCCAGGGCACACGCAATGATTTTGAATGATATAGTTTTCATTTTCTTTTATTATAATAAAAATTATAGCCAAAAGTTAATTGCAAAGGCGCCACAAACCTGAATGATAATGGATATTTGCCTGTTCCCTCCAATGGAGGCGACTGAACATGTAGCATCAGTTTCATGTCTTGTTTTGTTTTATGAAAATTATATACAGCCGCTATAGATGATACAATTCCTCCTCTGTTCATATTGATATCCGGATTTAATATTTCATAATTTTCTTTGTCAAAATTTTTATAGTTTATCTTAAAATTTTGGGAGCTGATACCAAAAGGTAACAGGTTTAAATAAAAGCTATTGTTTCTTTTATTGGTATATAAATGAATCCTGAATCCAATACTGACACTAAAAATATAAGGGCGTATGGTTTCCTGCAACGTTACTTCCTTTGGCAATGACGGATTTAAGGTATAAGCCTGGCCTGTACTTTTAGTTGTAAAAGGAAAATCATAATCAAACTCTACAAAGAATGCCGCTCTTTTTCTTGGCGATGGTTTCCATTGCAATGAAAAGGGAATATGATAAAAAGAATGATGGGCATTATTCAGATCTGATGAAATACCCGTGGAAAATGAAAGAAAGGATTGCGCCTGCACTACGGAAGAGAATGCAAGAAAAATTACAAAAAGGATTAAGAATGTCAATTTGATTTTCATAAACAAGATTTGGCCAAAAGCGAACTACTTTACTTTAATTTAAAGTATATGACAACAAAACTTTCTAAAACGCTGCATTGGTTATCTTAAAAATAAAATAATACATTTTATGATTTCAGTAGTGTCTAAATAGTTTGTAGTATAAGGACGATATAACAGCCGTTTAGTTCAATGGATACTATTACGGATGTATAATCGGTATAAACCTGCATTTCATAGTTTACTTTAAAGTTTTTATAGTTCTTTTAATTCAACAGATCCCTTTTCAACTTTCAATTTGTATGTAAGACCAATCTTTAAGGCATAATTTTCTTTATCATGGCTTACAGGAAACCGAAAACAAACAGGATAGTCATAATCTTTTACCAAATCTTTTATGGCATCTTCAACGGTTTTTCCAAAAGGAATGGTGGTATCTTTCATGTCAGAAAATCTGCCAATAATTAATCCTTTTAGATTATCCAGCTTTCCACTTCGTTTTAATTGGTACATCATTCTGTCAACACCATAAATATATTCACCCACTTCTTCAATAAACAAAATTTTGTTTTTGGTCTTAATATCAGATGGTGTACCGACCACATTTACCAAAAGAGATAAATTCCCTCCCACCAAAATGCCCTTTGCTTTTCCAGGCTGATCTAAAATATTTCCTTCCGTTTTATAATCTGCTTTTTGCCCAAGCATGGCTTCATGCAGGCTTTGGATATATTCATTTTTAAATTCTCCATCATTAAAAGCCGCGGCCATAGGCGCGTGCAAAGAAGCAATATTATAATTAGAAAATAAATGACAATGTAAAACTGTGATATCGCTGAATCCAATGATCCATTTTGGATGATGTTTAAATTTTGAGAAATCTAATTTGTCAATGATCCTTCCCATTCCATATCCGCCTCTTGCACATAAAATGGCATTGATGTTTTTATTGTCCATCATGCGCTGTAAATCATTCAGTCTTTCTTTATCTGTACCTGAAAAATAAAGGAACTGATGGCCCGGTGTTTTTCCAACTACCACTTTAAATCCCCATTCAGTAAGGGTTTCAATGCAGGTTTGGAATTTTTCAGCAGGCATATATCCAGAAGGACACACTAATCCGATCGTATCACCTGGTTTTAAATATGGCGGTCTTGTAGTCATTTACTAATTCTTTTTTAGTCAAATTATTTTTAAGAATATTTTGGAGCGTTTCCATATCCTACGGAATTGCATTCCTTTGGTATTGTCCTACTGAGTTTGTTGAAGGAGGCGTTGGGGCGAGATTCATAAACATTTTAACACAGTCCCAGCTTCAGTAACACTCAACTTATGCCTCATCCCACACTTCAACGCATAATTTTCTTTTACATGCCCAATGGGAAAATCAAAGCAAACAGGATAATGATATTCCTTTACTTTTTCCATTACCATTTCATAAAGATTTAATCCAAATACTTCCCCCGGATCGTCTGGTTTCATCCTGAATTCGCCTACGATCAATCCTTTTAACCTGTCTAATTTTTTACTTCGTTTTAAATTCCAAAGCATCCCGTCAATCTTATAGGGATATTCATCTACATCTTCTATAAATAATATTTTTCCCTCAGTGTGTAAATCAGAAATACTTCCATCAAGCATTTGAATAATAGATAAATTTCCGCCAACTAAAGGACCAATAGCGTCACCATAACGGTTACACTCATTAAGCTCTCTTACATATTTCATTTTTTCTCCCACGAGGCATTGCCTTATAGAATCAATAGAATCTATTTGTGTTGGTGTGGCCTGTGAAAAATCATCAGGAAAACTGTTGCACATTTTTGAATGGAGAGTAGCGATTCCAAAATTGTGATTGATGTGACAATGAAAAACAGTGGCATCACTAAAGCCGATGATCCACTTGGGTTTTTTTTCAAATTTTGTAAAATCAATTTTATCAATAATTCTTATGGCGCCATATCCACCACGTCCAAGCATGATCGTTTTTATTTCCGGATTATCGAGCATTTGCTGAAGTCCTTTAGCCCGTTGGTCATCTGTACCGGCAAAAGTAAAATCCATGGCACCAACTGTATCATCAATACAAACTTTAAATCCCCATTCATTCATTTTAATTACAGCAGGTTGTATTTCTTCAGCGCTAATATGCCCCGATGGACAAGTAATTCCAATCAAATCTCCTTTTTTTAAATAAGGTGGAATTTTTTTTGAAACATAATTTTCTTCTGGCTTTTTATCATTGGCGAACACAGTTGAAGCAGAAGTTAAAGGAACTATGGAAGCAAGAAAATCTTTTCGGTTCATGAAATAAATTTATCTGATAATAAATATTTTCTCAAAATAACTCCATCCCGGCTTTCAGCGCTTTCTTATAATTGCGTAAATCAAATTTATAATAAAACGGTGCTTTGTGCGCGACTCCTTTTTTTGTTTCTTCTAACCTTTTTAAAATTCCGGTTGTCAATATTTTTCGCTGAAAATTACGCCTGTCTAATTTTTTGCCCAGGATAGTTTCATATAATTTTTGTAGTTCAGGCATGGTAAATTTTTGTTCCAATAAACTATATCCTACCGGATGAAAATTAAGCTGCATACGCAAAGCCCTCAAGGCCTCGTCAAATATATGCCGATGATCAAGAATCATTTTCGGCAAATCATTAATGCTAAACCATTCACAGGCTGAAGAGATATTATCCGGCGTTGGGTTGACTTTTGTAAAATCTACCAGGGCATAATAACCAATGGTGATGAACCTTTCAAACATCCAGCTTTTATCAATCTTTACACCTATATTTTTCAAAAACTGCTGATTCACTTTTTTAGTAGATCGCCCCGGATCGCTGAATACATAAAATTGCTGAAGGAATATTTTTTCGAGACCTGTCCTTTCCTTCAGAACTCTTTGTGCGGCCGCATCTGTGTGTTCGTTTTTTAAAATAAAGCCGCCGGTCAGAGACCATAGCCCGGCGTATTTAGTTTTTAAAAGCAGAACTTTTAAATCGTTTTGGTGAAATCCAAAGATTACATTATCTACCGAAAGGTGAGGCAGGTATTTTTCATGCCCTTTTGAAAAATGCTTTTTTAATTCCTTGTCAAATTCCATCTCTAAAAGTAAATATGATTATCGGGATTAAAAATTTTAAATACCATACATCAAAAAAATATAAATTAAATCAAATAAATAATTTACATTGTGTCGCATTAACGCAATGAATAAATTAAAATTCTATAATGAAAAAGGCATTCACTTGTATAATAGTACTGTTTGCATGTTCACATCTTTCAGCTCAGAGCAATAGCATCGCTAAAGCTAAAGAGATCGTTGGTAAAATGACTTTGCAACAAAAAGCAGATTTCGTGGTAGGTGTGGGAATGAGGTTCCCCGGCATGAAACATAATGGCCCGGTACCCAAAGAGAAAGTTCCCGGAGCCGCAGGAAATACTTTTGCAATTCCCTCATTAGGGATTCCCTCTATGGTTCTTTCTGATGGCCCTGCAGGGGTGAGAATAGAACCTTTTCGTAATGGTGATAGTTCCAGGTCCTATTATGCCACAGCGTGGCCGGTTGGTACTTTGCTGGCTTCAACATGGGATACCGCTATGGTAAGAAAGATGGGGGTTGCTTTTGGAAGAGAAATTCATGATTACGGGGTTGATGTTATTTTGGCTCCGGCAATGGATATCCAACGCAATCCATTGGGTGGAAGAAATTTTGAATATTACTCTGAAGATCCTGTTGTGTCAGGCAATATCGCAGCGGCCGTCGTAAATGGCATTCAGTCAAACGGAGTTGGTACTTCAGTAAAACATTTTGTAGCAAACAACCAGGAAACAAACCGCACGTCAGTAAATGAAATTATAAGTGAAAGAGCGCTGAGAGAAATATACCTGAAAGGCTTTGAGATAGCAATAAAAAAATCACATCCATGGACCGTAATGAGTTCATATAATAAAGTAAATGGAACTTATACTTCTGAAGAATACGATCTTTTGACCACTATCTTGCGAAAAGAATGGGGATTTAAAGGAATGGTGATGACTGATTGGTTTGGCGGCCACGACCCCGTAGCTCAAATGAAGGCTGGCAATGATTTATTGGAACCGGGTACACCTGCACAAAGCAAGGCAATCCTGGATGCCGTAAAAGATGGGACTCTAAAAGAATCCGTTTTAAACGAAAATGTAGAAAGAATTCTTGAAACTGTTTTCAAATCTCCCGCTTATAAAAATTATAAATATTCCGATAAGCCCGATCTTAAAAGAGATGCGCAGATATCACGTACAGTTGCAGAAGACGGAATGGTGCTATTAAAAGATAATGACAATGCACTTCCTTTCTCTAAAAGCATTCATAATATCGCATTGTTTGGTATCAATGGCTATAATCTCATTGCCGGCGGAACAGGTAGCGGTTCAGTGAATAAGGCTTATACTATTTCCCTATCACAGGGTTTGTCCAATGCAGGTTATACAGTAGATCCTGATGTAAAAGCTGATTATGCAAATTATATGAGTGAAGAAGAAGCCACGCGTCCTAAGCAAAATATGATGCAGCAATTTATGCATCCTTATCCACCTATCGGTGAATATGAAATCGGTACCGACGTAATTAATAATAAAGCTTCCGAATCCGACATTGCCATAATATCAATTGGT
>Ga0307374_10006589_pt1 | contig 18187 bp, 9 predicted proteins | sample OX3MG_FD_202532 | JGI IMG/M metagenome (GOLD analysis project Ga0307374, IMG submission 202532) | Soil microbial communities from Risofladan, Vaasa, Finland - OX-3 | ecosystem: Environmental > Terrestrial > Soil > Coastal area > Acid sulfate soil | place: Finland: Risofladan, Vaasa | collected...
AGATCGTCGGCCTTGTCGGGATCGTAGGGGACCAGGATCGCGTCAGGGGGAACTACCACGGGCGGCCCAGGCGGTTCGACCTGGATCACGACGGGTGGGTTCGTCGGATTGGCTTCCTGCGCCCGTGCCGGCGCGAGCAACGAAACGGAAATGGCCGCCAGCAGCAGCGCGGTCAGCGACGTAGGCTTGGCATTCCTGGCTGCTCCCAGCCAACGGACGCTCGCGACGAGCATGTACCACACCGCAAGTAAACTGGCCGCGTAAAACGCCTGGTTGGCGAACAGAATCACCTCGACCGACGTGCTAACGAGCGCCACCAGCGTGGCCGAGAGGGAAATGGCGATCAGGTAGATCGCTTTGGATCGGACGGACCGATTGGTCACAAACAGACCACACAGCAGGACCGCCAGCGCGAGGGCCCAGCCGAACGCGCCGCCGCGCCGCTCGGCCAGACTGACGTTCAGCCGTGCGGCTTCGCCCAGACTTTCGAACTTGACCGGCTCGGCCGACGGTATCAGATCGATCTTGAGGCTGCGAACGCCTTCGAGCGCCCAGCCACCTTTCGCTTGCGTCGAAGCTGTAGTTTCCGGGGCCGCGGGTTTCTTTGGTTCAGCGCTTTGTGGATCGGGTTGTCCTTGAGGCGGCGCCGCTGCTTTTTCGTCCATTTCCGGCGTCGGTGCCGGGATGCCGGTTGGCACGCCGTCGGCCGGCACTGGCATTTCTCTCGCCTCCTCCGCGGCGGGCGCGTCGGCCTGGTCCGCATCCATGCTCATTGAATCGTCCAGCGCGGCAGGGTATTTCATTGGTTCGCCCGCGAACTCCGCTGGAGCCGAGCTAGTTATTGGCCATGCGTCGCGCCCTCCCAATCGTTCGTAGCCTTCAGAATCAACGACAATTCCGCGATCATACTTACTCGACTTCCTACTTGCGTATCGGGCTACCGACAACGAGGGAAGCAAGCCGTGCCCGATACCGCCGGTCGCCTTCCAAAGCCAGCGGGCGACTGTCAACGCGGCCAGCTCGGGTGGTCGCGCTTCGTCCGACATCACGGTTCCGTCGCTGCGCACCACGCGGTAACCGGTGGGCAGGTGCAGGTACCAGACCAAGTTGGCGACGGGTACCGGGCTCGCCGGCGTATCGCGGTCGGCACGCAGCTTCAAGACCGGGGCCGGCACGTCGATCACACCGCTCAGATCAATGGGTGAAATGGGCGTTTCGTAAACGATTTGCAGGTCGCGCACCGCGCCCTCGACGCCCTTGGCCAAACTCACCAGCAGGCTGCCACCCTGGCGCTGCGGCTTGGTCGGCCGGCCGTCGACCGCGGTGGACCAAAGTTGCGATCCGTCCGGCAACACGACCTCGACGTACTGCGCCTTGCTGCGCAGGTGGAACCGGGCGGCCGTTTCGCTCAGCCCTTGGGCCGAAACCATCGTGGTCAGTTCCGCGCGCTCGACGATCACCGGCTGCAATGCGTACTGCGACGGGCGCGCCACGCGAATCGTGACGTCGCCCGCGTCGCCGACGAAGCCATACGCGCCCAACAGCCGTTTGCCCGGCTGGTACTGCGCATCGACCAATTCGCCCACATCGACCTTGCGCGGACTGTCGAGCACTTCCACGTCCAGGTCGGCGCTCCCTTCGACGGCCACCGTGCCCGACTGGTAGGCGACCCCTTCGGCCTTGACGACGGGCAACTTCAATTCGGCCTGCTCGTCGCCGCCCAGCGGCTGCTGGAAGTCGACCACCAGCCGCACGGTCCCTTGGCGCGACTCGGTCAATTGCACGGTCCATCGCCGCAGGTCGCCTTCGGTTTGCGAAACGAATTCCTTGATCCCCACGCCGTCGAGCGCCGAGATGGCCAGGGCGGTGGGCGTCGATTCGGGCAACGACAGCGACAGCGACCGCACGCCGGCGCCCGTGATCGCGTAGACGACTTCGTAGTGGGCCGCCAGCGCCGCGGGTTCCACCCTGACGAACGAATAGGTCTGCGCCGTGAGTCGCGCGAGGGTGCGCTCGATGGTCAATGCCGCCTGGTAGGGTTGGCTGTCGTAGTGGTAGGCCAGGTTCGTGACCACGCCCGCCAGTCCGTACTTGGCCTTCTCTTGTTCCGCCAGGGGCGACAGCCCTTCGAGCGTCTCCGGGCGAACCGTCATGTCGCCGCGAACGGCGACGGCGATGGCGCCCACGTCGCGCGCCGCGGCCGTGGCGGCAAACACGGGAAACGTGGCGGCGAACCGCGGCCACTCGCCAAGCCAGCCGGCCGGCGTATGGCGCGCGACGAAATGGACCGAATAGGTCGCTCCCGGTCGCACCGCGGCGGGGAGACGCACGTGAATGCGGGCCCCTGCGTCGCCGCCAAAACGATCGAACACCAGCGCCGAGCCGTCCTGGCCCGTCACGGTGTCAACCTGCCAGCCGGAGGGCACGGAGAAATCGAAGGAGAACAGCGGCTCGACGTCGGCCAGCAAGGCAAAGCCGCCGTGGACTTCGTGTCCTTCTTCGCTCACGATCAGCAACAGATTGGTGGTGGCTCGTACGCGCGGAGCGGGCTCGCTCACGACCGCGGAAAACGTATAGTCACCCTGCGGCGCGTAAAATGCCGCGACGGGCCGAATCGTCGGTGCGCCGGGCTCGGCCTGGAACACGCTGGCGGGCAAGGCCTGCGTCAACGCCGCCGTGTCGATCGGCAACAGGGCGGTGGAAGCCAGCGACGCGGCCTGCAAGCGATCTTCGACCAGCAATCCGACCACGGCCACCTGCCCGACGACGTCGAGCGGCTCGAGCGTGGGCATCGTCCAGTCGCGCAAGCGGGCCGGAGTCCGCAGCGCCGATATGGCGAGCACGACCGGATCGGTCGTCGCCTCGCGCAAGTTTACGTCGAGCACCTTGCGGCCGCCCTCTTCGACCACCGCCCAGCGGGCCAGGTTCGGCGACGAAACGCTGGTCGGCTCGAACCCATCGGGGACCACGAACCGCGCCTGGTCGATCGCCTGGTGCAGCACCGCCAGCGACACCGTCGCGTGCAGACGTTCGTAGGCCAGCGTGACCTCGTCGACCAGCACGCTGCTGGCGACCACGAGGCGGTCCTGCCGCTTGAGCCGGCTATTCAGGCTCATCACCACAGCCAGATCGCCGCGCGTCGCGAGCAACTCGAACCGCGTGAGCCGCTCGTCGCCGTCGACGACGCGGCTGACGACGGCGGCCCCGCTCTTGATTTCGACGTCGCCCGGCACGGTGAGCGTGATCTTCGCCGCGGCGGGCGTGGGCAGCCGGACGTTCAGCACCTGTTGCGCGGCGGTGGTTTGCACGGGGGCGGTCATGTTCAGCGTCAAGGGATGGCGTCCCTTGCCCGCGACGAACAGCAGCAGCCGGCCGTCGTCGGCCCGGCCGATCGCGGCCGGCTGATCATCGAGGGTGGCGCTGGCCAAACCGACGCCCGACAAATCCAACGGCACGATCTGCAAACCATCTTCCATGACTTCCACAGCCAGCACGCCGGTGAGCACGGCCCGCTCGGCGGCGACGGCCACCGTAATCTCCGCTGACGTCAGGGCAGCGGCGACGGGCGCGCGCGCCTCGTCGGACTTCTTCACGCGGGCCATCAAATCGGCATATTCGTCACGCGAGAGCAGCACCCGACGGGGCTGGCCTTCGAGCACGGTGTGCAAGTTTTCGAAAGGGATGAAAAGCTCACGGACTAGCGGTTCCGGAGGTGGAGGATCCTGGCCGCGCAGAGATGCGGTTGGAAGCAGGCACACGATGAAGGACGTTACGCATAGCGTGCCTAGTAGGCGGCGCGCTTGAACGTGGGGCAGGTTTCCAACCTGCCGTTGCCACCTACCCTGTATGGCAGGTTGGAAACCTGCCCCACGTGGCGAAAGTAGCGGGTACACTTCACCGCGCCTTCGCTTGCGGCTCGCAGTTGTCATGACTGGGGCCCTCCCTCCGGCTCGCCCGCACCGCCACCCGGCGTTTCCGGCGGCTCAGCGCCGATGTCACCGGGGGGCTGACGCCCCCCGCTCGCCTTTGTATCGCCATCTACCTTCTCTGGTGGTTCATCGCCTGGAGCATCGCTTCCGGCCTGCGGCGCTTCACTTGAGCCGAAGGGAGATTCGGGAGCAACTGAATCCCTCGAACCGGCGGTCGTCGCAAAAACGAGTTTGCCTTGCCACCACGGCGGCAGTCGCACGAGGGTCCAGGCGATCCAGATGATCAGCACGATCGCCACCGCCGCAACCAGTGCGCCGTTGAGCACGGCCAGCACGAACATTGGCTGAAAGACTGCCAAAAGCACGACTGCGATGGCTGCCAGGGCGGCGACGGTCGCGCGCACCTTGACGCGGGTCGGAGTCAGCACCAGTCCGACCAACACTACCGCCGCCAGCGCAAAGAAGTGCAGCCATTTCTCATTCACGGTCTTGATCTCGATCGCGCCCTCCGGAGGTGGCGCGGGACGCAATGTGGAAAAAACAAATCGCTGGCCATCGTGCGGAAAACTCCCCAGGGGATCGGCCGCCATATCGATTCCTTGTGTCACCTGCCTGACCAACTCGTCGTCATTCCATTTGGGGGCCGGTTTCCAATCGAACCGACCGTTCGATTTCCAAACGTACTCGTCGGTCCACGGTCCCGTCGTGCCCACGCAAGCCAGTTCCGCTGGGAGGTAAGCGATGACGTAGACCTGCTGCACCGCCGGGTTCTTCGGGAACACCGGGAAATCGAGCCGCTTCCGTTCCGAGGGGACCGTGTAGCGGATTTCGAGCACGAAAGGCGCGTCGGGATTCTGCCCGACCAGAGGCACGTAAAAGACGTCCTGGGCGCCTCGTTCCAGCGCCACCCGGCGGCCGTTGATCTTCAACGGTTCGGTATCGAATTCGACTTTCGCCGGCAGTTGCACGCCGAGCCGCTGCTCGGCGCTGCGGAGCCGGTACAGGGCCTGAACCGAAATCTGGTCGCCCCGCGTGACCACCATTCGCAGCACGGCCCGCTCGATGCTGGTGCCCTTGATTTCCTCCAATTGATAGCGCGTGGCCTCGGCGGCGAGCGTCCAGTCGTCGTGGAACTCGAACGCCCGCGCGGCCCCTTCGACCGATGCGCCGGGCATCAGGTCGTGGGCCGGATCGATCGGTCGAAGCCCTTGCGTTTCGCCCGTTTCCCGCACGTCGATCGTTTCGCTCTTGGTCAGCACCACCTGGCCCCAGGCGCGGTCCACGTCGCGCGGCCGCAGGCGCGGGACCTTCAGTTCCAGGCTCTTGCCGACGTCCAGTTCCTTGATCTCGTCCTCCCAGGCCAGCTCGATCACGACTTCGCCGATGAACTCGGTTTCGCCCGCCAGGTTCCAGGCCACGTCGCCGGCGTCCACGTCGGGTGGCGGCGGGGCGACGACCTTTTCGCGCACTCCGGCCGTGTCGTTGCGCAAGTGGCCCGCCAGTTCGGCGGGAACATCGATGCGAAGCGACTTCACGCCGCTGTAACGGATGTCGTAGTAGAACGTCGCCGTGAACTCGACCACTCCCGGTTCGACCCGCGCCACGAGCAGTTGGCGGACGGTCACCTGCGGCTTGCGGCGCTCGGCCGCCAAAGTGAGTGCCGTCGCCTCGTCGGTGAAGGCGAAGGCCAAAACGGGCCGCGGGCCCGGCGCCGGCTGCTCGCGGGCCGGCTCGATGCCGGCCAACGCCTCCTGGAACGAAATAACCCGCAGCCCGGTCATTTGTCCGGCGTTGATCCGCAGGCTCTCGGGAGCGTGGATCAACACCCGGCCGGCGCTGCGAGCGACGGTCGCGGCGGCCGGCCGCGGGACCGGCAGTTCGAGCGTGGCGGCATTGCCCGTCGGGCTTTGCAGGTCGGGCTCGGTGAGGCGCCGTTCGAGCTCGATGGCCAACGCCACGCGGCCGAAGGCCTTGCGAGTGAGGTTGACGATCAGCTTCGGCGCATCATCGCCCTCGACATGGTACGAATCGACTTCGGCGGGCTGGCACGCGGCGGCCGCCCGCCCACGCACGTACCGCACGCTGTACGCCGCCGGCAGGTCCCATTCAAGACGGAACGCGCCGGCCCGTTCCACGGTATAGATGGCCAGCACGTTCTCGGTGAGCGCGTCGGGCGTGAGCGTCGCCTCGACAAGCGTGTCGACCGTGATGCGAGGCTGCACTTTCTCGACCTGCAAACCCAGGTCGAAAGGGACCGTCGCATAACGGTAGGAGAACGCCCAGGGGACACCCGCCAGATCAGCGGGCAGTTCCGCGGCGTCGACTTGCAGCAAACCCGTGCGGCGGGCGACTTCGGCCCGCAGTCCCTCGGCCACCAGCACGACGAGCAGTCCTTGCTGCCGGCCCACTCCCATCGCCTGGATGACGGGTACCGCCAACTCCTGCTGGGCGGCGTCGGACGTGAATTCTTCAAGTTCGACGGTGACCGTCTGCTTGCCTTTGGCCGGCTCGAACAGTTGGACCGTCACCTCTTGTAAACCCTCGTTGGTTTCCTCGACGGACCATTGCCGCACGTTGGCATCGGTGACATTGACCACCTTCTGGCCGGACGGCACGCGGAACACGAGTTGAGCCAGTTGGGCGCGGCTGATTTCGTAATCGAGCCGTACCTGAGTGCGAGTCACTCCTTCGTCGATGCGCACCTGCTCTTGCACCTGTACGCTGGCCAGGGCTTCCAGACCGGTTGCGCCTTCGGCTTTGGGGGTCCAATCAATTCGTACCTGCGGCGCGGCGCCGACGTAAGCCAGCACCACGGTTTCGGCCGGCTCCGGATCGCCGCCGTCGGGCGCATCCTGAGGAACTTCGGTCGCGGCAATCAGCGGCTGGATGTGGACTTTCACGCCGGCCTCCGGCAAGCGCAATCGCCAGCGGCTGACGGGGGCCTGGGGCGTATCGAATGCCACGCTGTTTTGCCCGGGCGTTTTGGTAATCGCTTTGGCGTAATCGAGCGCCAGATCGAAACTGACCGGTTCCGCCGTCTTGTTCTCGTAGAGCAATTGGTAGCAGGTCGCCGGATCGAACACCACGCGCGCCGGCTGGCCGCCGACCTTGGCCGAGGTCACCGCCGCGTCGCCCAGCCCCAAGGCGATTCGATGCCAGCCCTTGGTGAGAACTTCGATCTTGACCACCGCTTGGACGCGCACCACATCGCGTGAAACGACCGCTTCGTTCACCACTTCCGTGATGATCGCCGGCACCAGGGGCCGTTCGGGCGCCGGCGGGCTGGTTCGGTCGCGCGCGGCTTTCCATAGTTGCTGGAACTCGGAGTAGGGGAGGAACACGCCGCGACCCTCGCGCTCGAATACCTCTCGCAGCTTCGTGTACGGGATGTAGATGGTCTTTTCCTTGATCGGCGTCTGTTCGCGGGACTCATGTTCGGCGGTTTCCGCGTTCGGCTCGACGTCGACCTTGGAATCGGTGACCGGCGGTTCTTGAGCGAGCATCACCGCGCAACAGCCAATGGAGATCAACCCAACGACATACGACGATCCCCAACGGCGATAATTCATGAGGGCGCCTGCGCAATTCCTGGTAGAAGTTCAATAGCGACGTGTGGGCCGGAATGCGCACGTGGTGCGTGCGATCCACCCCATTGATACATAGGCCATAACCGGCCCCTGATTGCAAGCCCTTGGCGTGTAACGAGTTTGTATCTGCCCGGCTTGGCGATTTGCCAAATTCGCGGTTCACAAACCGCTTGCCGACGCATTCCGCACTCTGATGTCGATGCGACAAAGGAAACACCACACGTGCCCTGACATTAGACGCCCGACGGCGCGGTTTTGTTCCCTTCGTTACGACAGCGATCGCACGATTCGATCAGGAATTGGGAAAGATCCGCGAGATCGTTCACGAGGCGCTGTACGGTGGGACAAGCTCGTCTTGGGAGGGGCACCCGCGCAGCGGGTCTCCCGGCCCATCACTCCGCTCAAACAGGGATGCGTAGCGCGGTAAACGTCGCCTCGTAGCTCCGCTGTAGTTCCAACGGCACGGCGAGATCTGCTTCGAGCCATAACGGTAGCGTCGGCAAAGGTGAACCCACGGCGAGCGCCTCGACCCAGGTTTCCAGGCAGCCGGGTCTGTCGGGCGGCACCGCTCGACAGGTCACGGCATACAGGTCGCCATGGCCGTTCGATCGCTGGTCCAGCGCCAGTTGCTCGAGTAGCGCCGCGTAGAGGTTCTTTCCGCGTGCAGTCACCACGTCGACGACGACGACGGCGACTCCCGCCTGGAGGTACGCCGCGCATTTCGCGACAAAGTGGCGTCGCGCGGCCTGGCGATCCTTGTTTCGCGGGCTGACCAACTCAATGGCGGCCACCATTTCCAGCCCGCCTTCGCGATGCAACTGCACTTCGAACACGTCAAGGTGCCGGAAGTCGACTGCGACGGAAAGGGTCGGTCTTGCTGGCGCCCAGACCGCCGTGGCGACGCCTCCCGCTTCCTCGATCGGCTCGTGTCCGAACTGTTCCAAAGCGCCCACGTCCGCTTCGACATCGACTCCAAGTTTCACGTTGGGTCGTGCCACGTACCCCGCCGGCAGCGTTTGGTTGAGCTGACGCATGATCTCATTGGCCCAACCGCTATGAAAGCTCTCCCAGGCGCACAAGCCTCGCAAAGGCAAGTGAAAATGATCGCGAAGCGTCACGGTCGGCTCCTCCCAGATGGGACATTGGTCGGCGGCATTGCCATTCTATCCGAAAGAGGCGGCGGTCCATCAAGACGGGTCCGACGTCGACGCTGGGGAACTGCCTTCGATTTCCGTCGCCAACAGCAAGTCGATGATGCTCCACGAGTCGTCCTCGCGAATCACAATAGCGGTTCGGCCGCTGGGGAAGATCGACAAAAAGTCGGGATGAGGGACACGAATCTCCCGGCCATCAGCCATGTGGATCGTGAAGGGCTGAAAAGGTCGTACACGGTGCGCGTTTCGCAATTGTTCGGTAGTCACTTGATTCTCTGATGATCCGGGTGAAGTTCACTCGATGCAAGGTGAACAGTGTGGCACTTCTCAATTATGCCTTCGGTGGAAGCGCCAGGCAAGCGTACGCGGACCTGGTTTGGGACTGCGGCGAAGCGGCCGCATCCGCTACCGCTTTGGACCTTGGACATTCAGGTGATATTTGGACGTCGTCACGATTTCAGCTATAATGCTGGCCGTCGCCTTTAAGCAGCAGGCACGCGCCATTTGCCGTTCCCTATAGCCAGGAGTTGCCGATGCTTACCACCCTTCGCCTCGCGCCTCGTTTCGCGCTCATCATGCTCGTCGTCCTGTTCGCGGCGACCTCGGCAGCGGTTACTCCGGCCATGGCGGGCACGCTCGCCCGCTGTGGCGAGGGGTTTCTCGAGGAGGTCGATGGCTACCGCGTCTTGCACCTCAAGGGAACGCCGTTCGACATGGGTTACCAGCATGGTGCGCTGTTGAAAGAGCACGTTCGCGAAAACATGCACTACTTGTTCGAGGTCAAGGCAAAGGAGCAAAAGCTCCGGTTCCTGGGTTTGGAAGTCAGTCCCAGGGACCTGGTCGCCAAGATCGCCGCGCACGAGCGGAAGTTCATCCCCGAGCGATTCATGCGGGAGCTGGAAGGGCTCGCCGCCGGAGCGGAGTGCGAATTGGATGACGTGGTCGTCGGCAATTTCCTTCCCGAGCTGTTCCACTGCAGCGGGTTCGCCCTCATGAACGGCGCCACTCGCGACGGCACGCTTTACCACGGACGCGTCCTCGACTACTCGACCGACTGGAAGCTGCAAGAACACGCTGTGCTCATCGTCGCCGAACCCGAAGATCAAATCCCGTTCGTGAATGTGACCTATGCCGGTTTCATCGGCTCGGTGACGGGCATGAACGCCGAGCACGTCTCGGTGGGCGAGATGGGCGGCCGTGGGTTCGGGCATTGGGAGGGCGTGCCGATGTCGTTCCTCGTGCGGCGCGTGCTCGAAGAGGCCGGTACGCTCGACGAGGCGGTGGCGGTGTTCCGCGACAACCCGCGGACCTGCCAATATTATTACGTCGTGGCCGACGGCGACGAGAACCGGGCCGTGGGCCTGGCAGCGCATTGGAACACGTTCGAGGTCGTCGAGCCGGGCGCGGCCCATCCGCGGCTACCCGAACCGACCGATGACACGGTGCTCCTTTCGGCGGGCAGCCGTTACACGGAGCTGGCACGCCGCGTACGCGAGGGAAAGGGAACATTCGACGCCGCGAGCGCGCTGCATTTGATGGATTGCCCGGTGGCGATGAAGTCGAACCTGCACAGCGTGCTGTTCGAGCCCCGCTCGACGCGGCTTTGGGTGGCCAACGCTTCGCCCGACGGCCAGCCCGCCGCGACGCAGAAGTACTTCGAATTCCGACTGAGCGCTTTGCTCGGCCACAGGCCCGACCCGAAGGCGACGGAGATCGCTCAGCGGGCACGATAGGGCTTTCGGACGCCTCTAGGCAATCCAATCGTGATGCGGTCGCGCGCAGCAACTCGTTCCCACGCTCCGCGTGGGAACGCCTCCGCGGACGCTCTGCGTCCCGATCCACAACCGCACTCGGTAAACTCGTTCCCACGCTCAGCGTGGTAACGCTTCCGCGGACGCTCTGCGTCCCGATCCACAACGGCACTCGGTCGTGACGTGAACGCGGAGCGGCCGAAAATGTATTCCCACGAAGGGCGTGGGAAAAAGGAATTCTTCCGGCCGAGTGACGCGATTAATCCAAGCAGTGCGTACCGTGGGTCACGGCCCCGCCGGCGCGCAGAGCCGCGGCCACCAGAATCGCCTCGGCCAACTCCGCTTGGGTGCAGCCGGCGGCCTTGGCGCGCTTGCCGTGAATCTCGATGCAATAGGGGCATTGGGTCGTCATCGCGACCGCGACGGCGATCAACTCCTTCGTCTTGGCCGGGATGGCGCCATCGGACATCGCCGCCTTGTCGAACGCGACGAAGCCCTCCCAGGCGGCCGGCGCCAGTTCGCCGAATTTCTTCAATTTCTTGATGTGGTTCATGTCGTACATCGCAAAATCTCCTGTGATGGAATGGCTGGGCGAATGGACCCACCATGGTAACATTTAGCCGGGCAAACAACATCACCCGCTGGCTGCCGACCGCCGTTGACTCGATCGCGCCTTTGAGGGATACTTCATTTGCGGTCGCAAGGGCCCCGCCGCCGACACCGCATTCCATCTCAAGTCGTTATCGCACCGCGTTTTAGGTCTTCGCTCATGCCCGTCGCACAAGAGCGCAATCTCGAGGCCTATTGCCTCGACGTGGCCCGTCGAGCCAAGGCGGCGTCGGCCGAATTGGCCGTGGCGCCCGGCGCGCTAAAGAACGCCTTTTTGCTCGACCTGGCACGACGGCTGCGGGCGGAGACGGAGGAGTTGTTGGCGGCCAACGCGCTCGATCTGGCGGCCGCCGCGAGTTTTCGACTCTCCGACGCGCAAATCGACCGCCTCCGGCTTTCGGCGCGTTCGGTCGAAGCGATGGCCGTGGCCGTCGAGGAAGTCGCGGCCTTGCGCGACCCGGTGGGCGAAGTGATCGAGTCGTCGATCCGGCCTAACGGATTGGAGGTGCTCAAGGTTCGAGTTCCGCTGGGCGTGGTGTTTTTCATATACGAGTCGCGCCCCAACGTGACCTCCGACGCGGCGGCCGTTTGCGTAAAGAGCGGCAACGCGGTCATCCTCCGCGGCGGCAAGGAGGCGGCCCACACGAACCAGGCAATTGCCCGCGTCATGTCGCAGGCGGCCCTTGCGGCCGGCCTTCCGGCCGACGCCGTACAATTGGTCGATACCGCCCAGCGCGAGGCGGTCGGTCACTTTCTCGCGCTCGAAGAATACATCGCCGTGGCGATCCCGCGCGGGGGTGAGGGTCTGATTCGCCGCGTGGCCAACGAGGCCAGAATGCCGGTCATCAAACATTTCACCGGGAATTGCCATATCTACGTCGACGCCGCGGCCGACCTCGACATGGCGCGGCGGATCACGATCAACGCCAAATGCCAGCGGATGGGCGTCTGCAACGCCGCTGAATCATTGGTGGTCCACGCGGCCGTGGCCGCCGAGTTCCTCCCCCGCGCCGGCGCGGCGTTGACCGAGCGCGGCGTCGAGATCCGAGGCGACGAACGGACTCGCGAACTCGTGCCGGAAGCCCGCGAGGCCGACGAGACCGACTTCGCAGCCGAATACCTGGGGCCGATCATTTCGGTCAAGGTCGTCGGCTCGCTCGAGGACGCGATCGAGCACGTGAATCACTATGGATCGGGGCACACCGAGGCGATCATCACGTCAGACCTGGCCGCGGCCCGGCGGTTCGCCGCCCGCGTCGACAGCTCCGCGGTGATGGTCAACGCCAGTACGCGATTCAACGACGGCGGCGAACTCGGATTGGGCGCCGAAATCGGCATCAGCACCGACAAACTCCACGCGCGCGGCCCCTGTGGCGTCAAGGAGCTCACCAGCTACAAGTACGTGGTCTATGGAAATGGCCATCTCAAGGACGAACGATGAGGGGTGAGAGGTGAGTTGGCGGCTCCTAACCCAGTGCCTTGTTCCCACGCTCCGCGTGGGAACACCTCCCCGGACGCTCCGCGTCCCCGCCAGATCCACGCAATGCTTGATACGGCCGCGGAGCGGCGAAACATGCGTTCCCACGCGGAGCGTGGGAACGAGACCAAGAGGGGAGACGGAAAATGAACAACGAACAACGACCAAAGGCCCCTCACCCCTCACCCCTCACCCCTCACCAAGTACTCAATCAGGCGGAAGTCGAAAGCCTGTTGTCGGGCGCCGGCGCCACGCGCTTGCGCTCGCGCGAAAAGGTAAGCCGCTACGATCCCAGACACACCATGCGGGTCGTTGAAGATCCGCTGCGCGCCGTACGGACCCTGCACGAGCGATTTGGGCGCCATTTCGCGGCCGCGCTCTCGGCCTTCTTGCGATCGAAAGTCGAGGTCGCGCTCGTGGGCGTCGACCGCTCGACTTTCGGCCAATTCATGCTCGGCCTGGATAATCCGAGCTGCGTCTGCCTGCTCAAAGCCGAGCCGCTGGAAAGCGACGCAATGGCGAGCGAGGGGCGCGTATTGGCAAGCGAGGGGCGCGCATTGGCGAGCGGGGGGCGTAAGCCCCCCGGTGATGTCAACCTGCCCAAGACCGAACCACTGGAAAGCAAGACGGTCCTCGAAATCAACCCGTCGATTTTATACCCGCTCATCGACCGCTTGTTGGGTGGGCGGGGCGAAACCTGTTCCATGGCGCGCAGGCCCCTGACGGAAATCGAGCTGCGACTGGCACGGCGGATCGCCGGGGTATTCCTGGCCGAGCTTCGCCGGACGTGGGACGACGTGCTGCCGCTCGAGCTGGAGGTCATCCGCATCGAGAGCGATCCGCAACTCGTCGACGTCGCTCAGCCCGGCACGATCGTCATCGTGATCGGCTTCGCGCTGACGATTGGCGGTGCGCGCGGGATGATCAACCTTTGCGTCCCTTGGAGCTCGGTCGAGCGCATCGGAGAAACGTTTCCTCGCAACGAAGGCGTGGACCACGAATCGCGGCCGGCCATGCCGGCAAGCGCCGAATCGACCGATGGCGAAGGACAAAGCGCGCCCGTTGAGCTTGTCGTGCGGCTTTGCCATTCGCGCATTTCAAGCGGGGAGCTGATCGGTATCGAGGTGGGCGACATCATCACCACCGAGACGAGCGCCCACGACGCGCTCATCGTCGAGGTCGAGGGAATCGACCCCTTCCGCGTTCGGCCTGGCGTGTTCGAGGGGCGAAAAGCCGTCCGCATCGAAGAGACGCCGCGAGTCTAAACCTGACGTTGCTTTTCGATGGCCCCGTCACGACGCGTCGTGATCACGCGGTGAAAATGCAATTGCACGTCGCGATCGACGACGCGACGCACGCCCTCGACCAGGCAGTGCGGCTCGTTGTCTTCCTGGCCCAGGCGAATCACCTCATCGACGGCCAGCCCGTGCGGTACGGTAAACGTCGATTGGTAAATGATCTGTTTGCCGGCGTCGAGGTCGGGCACGATGAAGTGGCAGGTTGCGCCGTAGGTCAGCATCCGGCTGGCGTAGGCGTCGTGGTACGGCCGCAGACCCGGAAAGCTCGGCAGCAGTCCGTGGTGCAAATTGATGATCCGGCCGCCGGCGTATTTCCAGCAACTGCTGGCCGGAAGCACTCGCATGTAGCGGGCCAGGACGATGTAATCAATCTGGTGTTCGTCGCACAACTCGACCATTCGTTCATCGTCGGCGACGCCGCGCTCGTCGCCGATATCGTGCCACGGGACGCCGAACTGCTCGGCCAATGCGCGGCAGTGCGGGCGGTTGCCAAGCATCAACGCGGCTTCCGCCTTGACTCGCCCGTCGCGGATTGCGCGGAGCAAGGCCAGCGGCGATTCGGCGCGGTAGGTCGTGCAAATGGCCAGCTTCGGCCTCGCGGCGCGCTCGTCGGGCGACCAGACACGGATCGAAAGCCGCTTTTCGCGGCCGATCGCCTCCATCGCCCGACGCAACGACGCTAATTGGTCGGCGGTCATTTCCATCCGCAGCAACATCGCGAACAGGCGCTCATCGTCGTGATCGTACATCTGGATCTCGGCGATGTTGGCGCCTTCGCCGGTCACGTGATGGATGATCGGGTCGGCCAGACCACGATGGTCGGGACCGACGGCGGTGATGACGATTTGCATTGCAAGGGTTCAGGTGTCGGTACCGCGTCGGTTACTTGTTCCCCGACTTGCCGTCGCCGCGGGTCTTTCCAAACGGCGGCGGAGGAGCGACGTGCGGACGGTCGAAGCGAATTTTGCGCCGGACCGGCGCACGTATAGGTACGGCGGGCGACGGCGGTGAGCGATGGGGGTCCATCCTTGGCCTCCAAAGCACAAAACCTAGCGGCGATCGGTGCCAAGTACAAGACGGGCCTGTCGCTAAATCGGCCGAAAACCCACAAGGCGCGGTTAGGCCGCCCACTCCCTTCATGCTTCATCCTTCATCCTTCTGCCTTCATCTAACCCCCATCTGGCAGGGTGGTGAATGCCGGACGACAAGCGCGAAGTTGTTTTTCGAGCGATGCTAAGCCGGGCTGCCAGGGTGGGACGATAACGGTTATACTCGACATAGGCTCCGCCTTGACTTCGACCGCCCGTTTGCGAAGATAGGTTGATCGAGAAGATCAGGTAACATGGCCAGCAATACTGAAACCTCACTCGTGCCCGCCACGGGCGGTGCGTCGCGCGCGGAACCGCCGAAGCCTAGTCGGCGCCAGCGCCGCGCGGCCATTGGCACGAGCCGGCTTCCGCATCCCGAATCGACCGCACCGCCCAAAATCCTGTGGCCTTACTGCATTAGCCTTGGGCTTTATCACGCCTTGGCTCTCTTGGCATGCCTTCCGTGGCTTTTCAGTTGGACGGGCGTGACGTTGACCGTGCTGGGGTTGTACGTGTTCGGCACTTTGGGCATCAACCTCTGTTATCATCGCCTGCTGACCCACCGCGGCCTCGCCTGCCCCCTCTGGTTGGAGCACGTTTTCGCCGTGCTGGGCATCTGCTGTCTGCAAGATACGCCCGCCCGCTGGGTGTCGATCCACCGGATGCACCATCAGTTTTCCGACGAACGGCCCGATCCGCACAGCCCGTTGGTCAGGTTCTTCTGGGGACACATGGGCTGGCTGCTGGTCGAAAATCGCGAGCTCAACAGCGTGCTGACCTACGACCGCTACGCGCGCGACGTGCTGAAGGACCCGTTCTATTTTGCCTTCGAGCGGAACTTGCTCTGGTTCTGGGTCAACCTGGCGCAAGGCGTGTTGTTCTTTCTGGCTGGGTTCGCCGCGGGTTGGGCCATGAGCGGCCAGGTCATGGGGGGCGTGCAGTTCGGCCTGAGCTTGTTGGTCTGGGGCGTCATCCTGCGGACGGTGCTGGTCTGGCACATCACGTGGAGCGTGAATTCGCTGTCGCACATCTGGGGCTACCGCAACTACGAAACCGCCGAGAACAGCCGCAACAACTGGTTCGTGGCCCTGGTCAGCAACGGCGAAGGCTGGCACAACAACCACCATGCCGACCAGCGCAGCGCCTCGCACGGGCACCGCTGGTGGGAGCTCGACGTCACCTACTTGACGATTGCGCTGTTGGAGAAACTTGGTTTGGCGCATGATGTCGTGCGGCCCAGCGGAAAGCACGGTTAGTCATTGATCGTTCGCCGCGTCAGGTATAACCATGGGCAGGTATAATTTCTAAAAAAAAACGCTCGAATTCGGCCCAAGCGCACGCTTTTGATGCGCTTCGGTCTTCATGCCAAGACGAAACCCGTAGGTGCCAGGCAACCAGGCGAGCCGCCCCACGGGGGTATCTGCGAAGCGGGTCGGCGGGTATCCAGGCATGGCTCCTCGGCGACTGCGCAAAGGCGTTGGGCGCAAGTCCTTTCGGAGCGGCGACTTCGAAAAGCGCCAATTGGCGCATCCCGAAATGAGACGGTCGTGTTTGCGTCCGTCAGGACATTGGGCTTGCGCCAGACGCGGGTATCAGACCTTGATCTCCAAGTGAGCGTCAGAACGACGGCTGCGCAGCGTCAGCGTCGTACACTTGGGCTTTCCAGCCTGACGGGGCCCTTTTTGGACTGCGGTGATCGGGGCACCCGCGCAGCGGGTCGGCCGCTTTCTTCGTCGCGAGGGCAAATCACCGGCCACGCGCCGGTAGGCTGAACATTTTGCATGATGTCACGAGCGGAAGAGAATGGAAGACAGGATGCCAGGATAATCAGGATGGAACACGGCCATGCGATTGTCTCGAAACCCATCCTGTCGATCCTGAAATCCTGTCCAAAGAACTTGTCGACACGATCAACGTCCGCCGTCAGTTCCCGAGAGTGGCCAATTGGCCACTCTGCGATTGCCCTGTTTTCCAGTGTGCGGGCGATACCTAGCGCGCCACAGAGGGATGGCCGACACGGCCGGTGGATTTCGCGCGCCAGTTGAGCACCTTGCCCCGCGAGTTGAGCACCTTACTCCGCCAGTTGAGCACCTTGCCCCGCCGGACGAGCGCGACGATCCTAGCCTTGGAACGAAAAGTGGAGAAAAGGCTCTCCAAGTCGTCCAAGTCGTCCATCTACTAATAGGGGGGTCTGTCGCGCGCGTCGCAAACCTTTCCCGATGCTCGACTTGCAATCAACACATCCTTCATGGCAGCACCGCATTCGTCGACTCAAGTCGTCCAATAAGTCGTCCAAAAACGGCGCGCAAGTCGTCCGGTCGGCCCGAATGTGCGAGATTCGTATCATGCCACCCGCGTGCTGGGTGGAGATTCACGTTGGCCGTCTGCCCCCTGCCTCCTGCCCACCTCGGCTGCTTGCGAGCTCGACACGTTTCAGAAAGTAGGGGGGATACAACTGTCCGCACTGTCCGCATCCGATGTTCCTCCGTCACAAATAACGGTGCCACATCGACTTGAGTAAAAATCAGCCTGCGGACAGTCGTCATTTCTCAACTGTCCGCATAGCGAGCCGAAGCGATGCGCCGGGCCGTGTTGGCGATGGTCGATGCTACAAAGGGGCGGCATCCATGATTCGGCGGACGGCCAACGTGACCCGGCCCAAGCGGTGGCCGATGAGCTTCGCCACGCAGCCGAGGGGCCTCTACGGCTGATGGCGTCTGGCCCCGATTCCAAGATCGACCCCAGCTTCCGACCTACCCCGCGGGCTCCGCCACCCGTGCCCGCGCTTGTAGTGGGCTAAAGTTGCGTCGCTAGGATTTTAGCCGGCCAGCACGGCCGCGATTAGCTCGTCGAAGGTCCCAGTATGATCGGTCACGTGGTGCATGTCGGATTTGACACCTATCGCCCCTGCGGGTTCGCCTATTGCGACTTGATTTTCAATGAATCCCTTGCGGAGTTGCAAAACGGGTGGGCCAATTGTGCGTTATCGACGCTTGCCACACCACCCTCCTGGCGTTTTGTCTTATGGTCCACCGTTATCGACTGAACGTGAATGCGCGCGCCGCAAATTTTGCATCGAAGTGCTTTTTCCAGAGCTTCGCGGAGATAGACGGCTGACTTCCTGTCGGTCTTGAAATCCTTCGCAACTCCCTTGCTGTCCAGCTTTGTCTCCAGAAACTTCAGCTTCTCATCAGTCAGCAACGTCGGAAGCAGGTCTTCCCTCTGTTGGCCCTTCACCGCACCGTCAAACAAATACTGGAACAAGTTGACCAGTGCCGCCAGGCTCCTATGCCC
>Ga0307374_10006590_pt1 | contig 18186 bp, 14 predicted proteins | sample OX3MG_FD_202532 | JGI IMG/M metagenome (GOLD analysis project Ga0307374, IMG submission 202532) | Soil microbial communities from Risofladan, Vaasa, Finland - OX-3 | ecosystem: Environmental > Terrestrial > Soil > Coastal area > Acid sulfate soil | place: Finland: Risofladan, Vaasa | collected...
GCACATCCCTCCCCTGGGCCACCGCGTCCGATACCCTCTAAATTCTCATGTGAGGATCGAGCGCATCGCGCAGGCCGTCGCCGAAGAAGGTGAAGGCGAGGGTGACGACCGCGATGGCGATCGCCGGGGCGATCGCCATCCACGGCTGGGTGAACAGCGACCCGAAGCCATCCTGGATCATGTTGCCCCAGCTCGGCGTCGGCGGGCGAATGCCGATGCCGATGAAGCTCAACACCGCCTCGACGGCGATCGCGCCGGGGATGGTGAACGTCATCTGCACGATCACCGGCGCCAGCACGTGCGGGGTGATGTGGCGCAGGACCACGCGCGTCGGCGACGAGCCCAGGGCGCGCGCCGCCTCCACGAACGACAACTCCTTGTAGGCGAGCACCTGGCCGCGCACCAGGCGCGCCGTGCCGACCCAGTTGAAGAGGGCCAGCGCGGCGAGGAGGAGCACCATGCCAGAGAGCAGGTTGCCGATCACCGTCTCGCGCAGGAGCGTCACCAGCGTGATGATAATCAGCAGGTCCGGCAGCGCGTAAAACACGTCGACGACGCGCATCAGCAGTGTATCGACGATGCCCCCGGCGTACCCCGCGACGAGGCCGACACTGCCGCCGATCAGCAGGTAGAAGGCGACCGGGATCAGGCCGATCGACATCGAGATGCGCGAGCCGTAGATCAGGCGGCTGAGCACGTCGCGCCCGACGTCGTCGGTGCCCAGCGGGTACGCCCAGGTGCCACCGGCCATCCAGGCCGGCGGCGCGGTGATGGCCTCGAAGTGGACCTGCGTCGGGTCGTAGCGCGCGATCAGTGGACTGAAAATCGCGACCAGATAGAGCAGCACGATGACGACCACGCTGACCATGGCCGCGCGGTTCTGGCGGAGCCGCCGGAAGGCCTGCGTCCACGCGCCAACGGACTCCGTTCCGTCAAACAGTTCTTCGTCGCGAAGGGCGGCGGCAATCGCGGAGGTATGCGTTGTCATCTTAGCTCACCTTGATCCGCGGATCGAGCACGGCGTAGGCGACGTCGACGAGCAGGTTCGCGCAGGAGATCAAGATCGCGTAGAAGAGCGTGACGCCCATCACCATCGAGTAGTCCCGCGCCGTGACTCCTTGCACGAAGAACTGGCCCATGCCCGGGAACGAGAAGACGAACTCGATGATGAACGACCCGGTGACGAGGCCGGCCAGCGCGGGCCCGAGCACGGTCGTGACCGGGATCAGGCTGTTGCGGAGCGCATGCTTCAGCACGACGGCCCGCCAGTGCAAGCCCTTCGCCCGAGCGGTCCGGATGTAATCCTGACGCAGGCTCTCGAGCATGCTGGCGCGGGTGAGCCGGGCGAGGAAGGCGAGGAGGCCGAGGCTGAGCGTGACTGACGGCAGGACCCAGGCGTGCCAATCGCCGTAGTCGACGGTGACCACGGGGAACCAGTGGAGGTCGACGCCGAAGATCACCATGAAGAAAATGGCGATGATGAAGCTGGGAACGGTGATCCCAGCCGTCGCGAAGACCAGCGCGAGGTAGTCGACCCAGGTATTCTGGCGCACGGCGGAGACCACCCCGAGGGGGATCCCGACGATACAGGCGATGGCGAAGGCGATCAAGCCGAGCTCGGCGCTCTTCCCGAAGCGGCTGTCCCAGAACGGCGCGTGCGGCTCCACCGGGGAGAAGATGAGCTTGCTGACGCTCTCCCCCTGAAACTGGTACGACGGGCCAAGGTCGCCCTGAAGGAAGTTCCCCATGTAGATCAGGTACTGCTTCCAGACGGGGGCGTCGAGGTGGAACGTGCGGTTCAGGTTTGCGATCACCGGCGCGGGCAATTCGCGGCCCAGGCCGGCCTGGTCGAAGGGGCCGCCCGGTGCCAGGTGGCCAGAGCCAAACGTCAGCAGGGAGATCACGAAGATCACCGGCACGAGCAAGGCGAAGCGCCGGATCACGAAGGACAGCATCGCCAGATCCCTCCTCGCCTCACCCCCCGGGCGGCCTCACCCCCTGCCCCTCTCCATCTCCGATGGAGAGGGGCAGGGGGTGAGGCCGCCTACGACGACAGCTTCATGGCGTAGAGGCTGTGCTGGCCGAAGAAGTACTCGAACGGGTCTGCCTTGTACCCCTGGACGATGGGTTTGATCAGGTAGGCCGCGACATGGTAATAGTTGAACGCGACGGGCGCCTCGGTGTCGAGGATGCCGGCTGCCTGCCGGTACATCGCGTCGCGCTTCTTCGGATCGATCTCGACGTCGGCACCCTGGCAGAGCTTGTCGAACTGGTCGTTTTTCCAGCCGGTGTGGCTGACGGTCGAGTCCGACTCGAAGATGGTGCTGAACCAGTCCTGGGGATCCGGGTAGTCCTGATACCAGCCCAGGGGGAACATCTGCGGCGTGGTCTCCTGCTTCTTGGTCAACACCGTAAACGCCTTGAGTTCGACCGGATCGAGGGTGACCTTGACGTTCAGGTTCTGCTGGACCATCGCCGCGTAGGCGGTGGCGATCAGCTTAGCGGCGTCGTTGCTGCCGTAGGTGAATTTGATCGGCGGCAAGCCGTTGCCACCGGAGAAGCCGGCGGCGGCGAGAGTCTGCTTCGCCGCGGCGGCGTCGAACTTCTGGACCGGAATGTCGGCGTAGTTGCCGGGGAAGCCGGGGGGCAGGAGCTGGTTGGCGGGTAGCGCCAGGCCCTTGAACACCTCGTTCGCCATGGTATCCCGGTCGAGCGCCAGCGAGAAAGCCTGGCGTACCTTCACGTTATCGAAGGGGGGAAGATTGGTGTTGAAGCCGACGTAGGAGGTGCCGCTGCCCGACACCTTGACGAGCTGCCTGGTCAGGTCCGGGTCGGCGTCGACGGCGGTCTTGACCTGTGGATTGACGTAGCCGCCGGCGGCCCCGATCACGTCGAGGTCGCCAGCCTTGTAGGCGGTGAAGGCGACGGTGATGTCCTTGATGATCGCATACTGGATGGTCGTGATCGGCGGCTCGCCGCGGACGTACTTGGGGTTCGACGCGAAGACGAACTGCGTCCCCGACTCGCGCTTGGTCATCACGTACGGGCCGTTGCCGATGTAGCGCGCGGGATCGGACGTCCAGTCCTGGTTGTCCTCGGCCGCGCCTCCCTGGGTGATGAGGTCCTGGCGCACCGGCAAGGCGTTCCAGGTCGCCAGCACGGCGTTGAACCAGGGCGCGGGGCCCACCAGCTTGTAAACGATGGTCTGATCGTCCGGGGCCGAGATGCCGACCGCGTCGCGCAGCTTCTGCAGGTCCGCCGCGCTGGTCTTCTTCGGGTCGGCCTCGTTGTACGCCTCGCCGCCCGTGAGCGCGTAGAGGGTGAAGGCGTAATCCCCGGCGACCACCGGGTCGAGCTGTCGCTTCGCGCCATACACGAAGTCCGAGGCCTTCAGCGGCGTCCCGTCCGACCAGGTCAGACCCTGCTTCAGCTTGACCGTGACCGTCTTGCCGCCGTCCGTGATCTGCGGCATCCCCGCGGCCTGATCGGGCACCAGCTGTGCCTTGCTGTCGAAAGTGTAGGCGTTGCTGAACACGCGCATGACGATTTCGATCTCGTGAATGTATGAGCAGCGGCCCGGGTCGATCGTATCGGTGTCGCTGGGCATGAACAGATGCAGCGCGCCGGCGAGCGGTGCAGTACCCGTTTGCGCCTTCGGCGTGGTGGCGGCCTGCACGACGGGTGTCGCGGTGGCGGCGGGAGCAGCGGGCGCGGTCGTCGGGGCCGTGGTGGGCTGCGCGGCGGCGGTTGGCTGGGCCGCTGGCTTCGCCGGGGCCGGCGTGGACGCGGCGGGACTGCTGGAGCACGCGGCGATGAACGACATCAGCCCGAGGCTGCCACCGGCGGCGACCGCCTTCAGCATGCCACGGCGGCGCAAGCGCATGCGCCGGACGTACTCGTGGTGTGTCTCTAGGTTACTGGTCACCCAGTGCCTCCTCGTGGATGAAAAAATTGCCCGTACCAGTCACGCCAGGCGATTGGCGACTCTTCTGGATAAAATACTTCGGCACTTTGGTCAACTATATACTCGCGCCGGGGAGTCGAGTCAATACCCCAAACGGCCCTACCTGGAATTCCTATTGCTTTCACAGGGGAGCCTTGACGCCAGATGGCGGTCATTGTATTCTTGATGCGGCAATCTCAGACGCCACACACCATGTATAATGTGATCGTACCAGTTGAGCTAGAGGAGAATGATGATTAGCACCGACGACGCCCTACTCTCACCCACACACAAGACCCTGCGCGACTGGGTCTTCGATTGCCTGCGCACCTCGATCGTGTCGGGGGATCTTGCCCCCGGCCAGCGCATCGTCGAAGCCGACCTCGCCAAGCAGCTCGACGTCAGCAAGTCCCCGGTGCGCGAAGCGATTCTTCAACTCAAACAGGATGGGTTGGTGATCGACGCACCGAAGGGGCGCGGTGTCGTCGTGGCCCCGCTCAAGCCGAGCGACGTCCGGGAAATCTACGCGGTGCGCGAGGCGCTGGAAGGTCTGGCCGTGCGCCTGCTCGCCGCCAACCCACGGTCGGAGTACCTCCTCACGCTGCGCACGCTCGTCGACAAGATGCGCCAGGCCCTGGCCGACGGCGACGTCCGCCGCCAGTTCGAGCTCGACGTGGAGTTCCACACCAGCGTCTGTGCCGCGACCGGGAACCGCCGGCTCCATGACCTCTTCTTGAGCCTGCGTCCGGACCTGCAGCGGATTTTCCTCTTCGCGGTCAACGCCATGACCCTCGAAGGCCAGGACTCCCCCGAGGTCGCTCTGGCCGAGCACGAGGCGCTGCTGCAAGCAATTGCCGGTGGCGACGCCGACCTCGCCGCCACGCGGCTCTCCGCCCACACCGGCGGCCGCGCCCAGCGCATCGCCGGCGCGCTCGGGGGAAATTAAAGGAACGCCACGGTGGGAAGCGCGGGATTCGCGGCGCAAACCCCGCGCTTCCCACCGTGGCGTTCCTTACCCCAACCCGTGAAGTCGTCGGACGCGGTCAAGGAGCGGGGCGATGTTCTCGAGCTCGCCGTCCGGCGGTGGGCCGAGGACGTCGCGCGGGGTGGCGCCGGCCAGCGCCTGCACCACCGCGACGACGCTACTGGACAGCGCTTTCAGGTCGTAGCCGCCCTCCAGGCTCAAAGCGAAACGTCCCCCGCAGAGCCCGTCTGCCAGGTCGGCGAGCGATCGCGCCATCGCGACGAAGCCGCTGGTCGATACCCGCATCTGCGTGTCCTGCGTCACCAGTGCATCCGCCCAGTGCGCGTCGAAACCGGCCGAGACCACGATCAGCTCGGGCCGAAAGCGGCGAACGAGCGGCTCGACCACCTGCTCGAACGCGGCGCGGTAGGCGCGGTCGCCACAGCCGGGCGGCAGGGGCAGGTTCACCGTCAGGCCACTGGCGGCGCCCGTGCCGATCTCCTCCGCGCGGCCCGTCCCCGGGTAGAGCGGAAACTGGTGCAACGAGCAGAACAGGACGCGCGGATCGCCGTCGAAGGCAGCCTGCGTGCCGTTGCCGTGGTGGACGTCAAAGTCGACGATCGCGACCCGTTGCGCCCCCTGCTCCTCGAGCGCCGCGCGCACGGCGATCGCGACGTTGTTGAAGAGGCAGAAGCCCATCGCGTTGGCCGGGGTCGCGTGGTGGCCCGGTGGGCGCATCAGCGCGAAGGTCCGCCGACCCGGGTTCTCCCAGGCAGTCTGGACCGCCTGGATCGCTCCGCCCGCGGCGATCACGGCGGCGGCGAAGGAGCGGCGGGAGACGACCGTATCCTGGTCGAGCATGCCCCCGCCGCGCGCCGCGAGCGCCCGCACCGCGTCGACGAGCTCTGGCCGGTGGACGCGCAGCACCTGGGGAAGCGTCGCCGGCGACGGCGTCGGCCAGGAGACGCTCGTGGGCAAGGGCGCGGCCTGCAACGCATCCCAGATGGCCTGAAGCCGCGCGGGCCGCTCCGGGTGCCGGCCGGTCTCGTGAGCCAGGCACTCGGGGTGGAGGATCAAAGCGACGTCATTCACCAGGACACCTCGTGCAACGCGGGATTGGGAGTCGGCCCCGGAATGCGCCCACGCTTGGCGATCGGGTGGCCGGCGATGGCCTTGATGTCGGCGGTGAAGTCGATCGGCGGCGCGCCGGAGATCGCGCCCCCGACGCCGAATCCGGCGATGGGCACGCCACTCTCCTGGAACTGGCGCAGGCGCTCCAGGGTCAGCCCACCACTGACAAAAATCTGGACGCCCGGGTGGCCGGCCAGGTCCAGCCGCGCGCGGACCTCGCGCACCAGCTCCGGCGTGACGCCACCGCGCTCGACCGGCGTATCCAGCCGCACGCTGTCCAGGTGCGTGCCGAGCGCCACCGCGACGCGCACGCTCTCCTCGGCCTCGTCGTGGAACGTATCCACCAGCACCGTTCGCGGCACGCCGGGCGGCATGAGCCGGTCGAAGTCCTCGGCCGCGGCGACGGTGTCGCCGAGGATCAGGATTAGCGCGTGGGGCATCGTGCCGACGGGCTGACGTCCCGCCAGGTGCGCGCCGGCCGGAGTCGAGCCGCTAACGCAACCGCCGACGATCGCCGCGTAGTCCAGGATCGGCGCCACCCGCGGGTGGACGTGACGCGCGCCGAAGCTGTAGACCGGGATCGGGCTCGCCGCCTCGACACAGGCCCGCGCCGCCGTCGCCCAGCCGGTGGATTGGGACAGGATGCCCAGCAGCGCCGTCTCGTAGATGCCGAAGGCGAGGTAGCGCCCGCTGATCCGCAGTGCGACCTGCCTGGGGTGAAGCGGCGCGCCCTCGTCCATCGCCTCGACGCGGAGACCGGCCCCGCCGGCCACGGTCTTCAGCAGATCGAGCGCCTCGCGGATGCCACAGAGGGTGCCCGACCGCGATGGGAAGAACTCCATCGTCACGGTCGGGTCGATGCCTTCGCGCGTCAGGATTTCCCGAGTCCGCAAAAAGTAGACGTCGGCGGTCTCGCCGGCCAGGACTTCGGGCAACTGGACGAACTGCGACGGAGTGAACTCAGTCACCGTGAGACCCGTCTGGAGCAGGAACGACACGAATCGCCGGGCGGGACCCGTCTGGACCACGGACGACACGAAACGGCGCGAAAAATTCACGAAAACCCTCGAAGGGAGGACGTTTCCGCTTTCGCGAGCTTTTCGCGCCGTTTCGTGTCGTTCGTGGTCCAGACGTCCCCTCACCGGGGCAGCTATTCTGACACCGGCGCCCGGGCACTCCTCTCCCAGCCTTTCCCCGGCGCGGAGAGAGGAGCTTGGCGCCAAGGGCCGGTGCTCGCCACCTGGCTCCCGCTCTCTCCGCGCCGAAGGTTCCTCCTGGCGAAGGGGGGGTCCGGGGGAAGACAAGAGCCATCCGTTCAACCTTCATCGTTCTTCCCGCGCGATAACCGGGTCGCCCACCCGCAGTCCCAGCGCCGTCGCCGCGCTGCCGCCGCTCACCGCGATCTCGAGGTGGCCGGCGCTGCCCAGCAACGCCAGCACGCCCGCCCGTTCGGCATAGTGGTGGCTGAGTCCGACGATGCGCTGGCCGGCGGCCTCGATCACGGGTCGAGCCAGGCCCTGCAGATCGGCCGCGGTCAGATCGGTGATGGCGTTGCCGAAGCGGTCGACGTGGAGCACGTGACCGAGAATCTCGCCAGCGCGCCGCTCCGGGCGAGGCGCGGGCAACACGACCAGATCGACGAGCGGCGGCCCCAGCGCAGCCAATGGCACGCCGAGCGACAGGTGCGCGGCGACCGGTGCGAAGACGTCGCGGCCGTGAAAGGTGGCGCTGACGCGCGGCAGAAAGTAGCGCTCGTCAGACAGCACCACTGCTTCGACCGGGGAGCCCGCGAGCGAGGCGCGGCCGCCGGTGGCCGGCGCCCGGGCGCCGAAATCCCCCACGATTGGTCCGAACAGTCCGTTGTCCGGGCCGACGAACGTGCCGCGCGGCGTTTCCAGCGCGATCGCGCGCCGCTCGCTGCCCACGCCCGGATCGACCACGGCCACGAAGATCGCGTCCGGCGCGAAGTACGGGTAGCTGCTTGCCAGCAGCCAGGCGCCCTCGGCGATGCCGTACGGCGCGACCTGGTGGCAGAGGTCCACGATGGAGACCCGAGGATTGATCCGCAGGATCACCCCCTTCATCGTCCCAACGTAGGCGTCGTCGAGGCCAAAATCGGTCAGCAACACGATCGGTCCGGCCATCGTCGTCTCCCTGAGCGCCGGCTGGCGCTATTTTAGCACTCCGGCACGAGTGTTTGGTTCTGGGTGACCTGATGGAATCGCCGGGTGGAAAAGCGGCCCCGCGGGGCAGCGTTTCCACCCGGCGAGTCCATCAGGTCACCCAGAACGTTCGGTCCTCAACCGTTCGATCACCAGCGGCGTCACCACCAGCGCCAGAGCCGCGCCCAGGATCAAACCGGCGACGACGTCGCTTAGCCAGTGGTCGCCGAGGTAGACGCGACTCAGACCCATGAGCACGGCGAGCAGACCGAGTCCCACCGGCGCGAGCCAGGCGGCGATTCCACGCCGCGCGCTCAGCACGATTGCCAGGAAGGTGCAGAGGAAGCCGGCGCGGATCGCGTGGCCACTCGGAAAGGTGCCCTGGAGAACGACGTTCAGCAGCGGGTCGTAGACGCCGCGGTAAAACGCGAGCGGCACCGCGGGCTGGTGGATCGCGCTCTTCAGGATCACTTCGAGGGGCACCAGCGCCACGAACGCCATGGGCGCGACGGACCAGCGCCCGACGCCCGCTCGCCAGAGCAGGAGCACGCCAATGCCGGCGTAGACGACCGATAGCTCACCCGAGACCGCGATCCCGACTGCCGCGGACCAGAGGTCCAACAGGCCGGAGGTGAGATCCTGCTTCGCCTCGGCGGCGGCCAGGTCGACGCCGGCCAGCAGCCGCGCCTGCACCAGCGCGGCGATGACGAAGAAGACGACGAACCCGGCGACTCCCGTCGCCACCGTCCAGAGCCGGTGCGGGAGGCGAGGGCGCTCGCGGAGCCGATCCGCCACTCGGTTACGTCTCTCCAGCGATTGGCCGCGGCGTGCGATGACCCTCGCTCAATAAACCCACCCCGTGGTCAATTCGTCTAACCCTGGCTTCTCTGGCAGGGCTGTCCTTGGTCGTCGCATCGGCGCCTCTCCCTTCCGGTTCCTGACTTCTGATTTTTCCCGATGCGACCGGTTCCGTCAACTGCGTCGATAGCGGCAACATTGCCGGTGCCGTCGCCGTCTTCGCCGGCCTGTAAATTGCGCAACCCGAAGCCCTGTGCTAGACTACCGGCGAATTCGGACCCGGTTGACAACCGATAGAGAAGGCACACGCACGTGAAACGTGAAACGCCGAACGGCCACGACGAGCTCCTGCGCCTCGGCAATCTGCGCACCTATTTCTACACCTCCGACGGCGTCGTCCCAGCGGTCGACGGGGTCGACCTGGTCATCCGGCGCGGGCGCACGGTCGGGCTGGTCGGCGAGTCGGGCTGCGGCAAGAGCGTCACCTCGCTCTCGATCATGCGGCTGGTGCCACCGCCCGGCCAGATCGTCGCCGGCTCGGCGATCGTGCTCGACGGCGTGGACCTGCTCGCGCTGACCCAGGAGCAAATGTACGAGGTCCGCGGCGGGCGCATCGCGATGATCTTCCAGGAGCCAATGACCTCGCTCAACCCGGTCTTCACCATTGGCGATCAGATCGCCGAGGCCATCCTGACGCACAAGAAGGTCAGCCGGGGCGAGGCCCACCAGCAGACGATCGACCTCCTCAATCAGGTCGGCATTCCCCAACCCGAGCAGCGCTACAAGGCGTACCCGCACGAGATGAGCGGCGGCATGCGCCAGCGGGTGATGATCGCGATGGCGCTGTCCTGCCAGCCCGAGCTGATCATCTGCGACGAGCCGACGACGGCGCTCGACGTGACGATCCAGGCGCAGATTCTCGAGCTGCTGCGCGGCTTGAAGGAAGACCGCAACACCGCGCTCCTGCTGATCACCCACGACCTCGGGGTGATCGCCGAGATGGCCCAGGAAGTCGCGGTGATGTACGCCGGGAAAATCGTCGAGCAAGCCGACGTGCTCACGCTCTTTCGCGAGCCGAAGCACCCGTATACGCAGGGGTTGCTCGCCAGCATTCCAGCGCTGGACTCCGACCGCGCGGTCCGATTGAACGTGATCACCGGAACGGTGCCAAATCTGGTCAAGCTGCCGCCCGGCTGCCGCTTCGCGCCGCGCTGCCCGCACGTGATGGCCGTTTGCCACGAGCGCGAGCCGGCGCTGATCACTCACGGGGAGACCAGGGTCGCGTGCTGGCTCTATGAGAACGAGGAGCAGAGCGCGCCGGTGGGAGGAAACTAGGATGGCCCTCGCGACGCCCGCGTTCGGCTCCACGTCGACCGACACGCCGCTGGTCTCGGTCCAACATCTGGTGAAGCACTTCCCGATCCGCGGCGGCATCCTCTACCGCACCGTCGGCGCCGTCCATGCCGTCGACGACGTCTCGCTGGACATCCGCGCCGGCGAGACCCTGGGCCTCGTCGGTGAGTCCGGCTGCGGCAAGACGACCACCGGGCGGGTGATTCTGCGGCTGGTCCCGGCGACCGACGGCAAGGTCTTCTTCGGCGGCACGGACGTCTTCGGCGTGCGCGGTGACGGCCTGAAGCAGCTGCGGCGCGACATGCAGATCATCTTCCAGGACCCGTACAGCTCGCTGGACCCGCGCATGCCAATCGGCGACATCATCGGCGAGGGGCTGGTGGTCCACGGGATCGGCTCGCGGTCGGACCGGGAGAAGGCGGTGCGCGAGATCATGGGGCTGGTCGGGCTGCGCCCGCAGTACGCGCGCCGCTACCCGCACGAGTTCAGCGGCGGCCAGCGCCAGCGCATCGGCATCGCCCGCGCGCTGATCCTGCACCCGAAGTTCGTCATCTGCGACGAGCCGGTCTCAGCGCTGGACGTGTCGATTCAATCGCAGATCCTCAACCTGCTCCGCGACCTCCAGCAGCAGTTCGGGCTGACCTACCTCTTCATCGCCCACAACCTCGCGGTGGTGCGCTACATCAGCGATCGCGTCGGGGTGATGTACCTGGGCAAGCTGGCCGAGCTGGCGACGACCGACGAGATCTTCCGGCGGCCCTTGCACCCATACACCCAGGCGCTCCTCTCGGCGATTCCCCAGCCGGACCCGACCCTGAAGCGCCAGCGGATCGTGCTGACCGGCGACGTTCCCAGCCCGATCAAGCCGCCATCGGGCTGCCGCTTCCACACGCGCTGCCCGATCGCCATGGACATCTGTCACCAGATCGAGCCGGTCTTCCGCGACGTGGGTGGTGGGCACATGGTGGCGTGCCACGCCGTTTGACATCGTCGACGCCCACGTCCACATCTTCCCCCCGGACGTCATTGCCGAGCGCGCGCGGTTTCTCGCGCTCGATTCCCACTTCGCGGCGCTCTACGCGCATCCGCGGGCGCGGCTGGCCACGGCCGAGGACGCGCTCGCGTCGATGGACCGGAACGGTATCGCCGGCGCCTTCGCGCTGGGCTTTGGCTGGAACGATCCGGCGCTCTGCCAGATGCAGAACGATTATCTGATCGACGTGCAGCGGCGGTATCCGGGCCGCTTTGCCTGCTTCGCGGCACTTCAGCCGCGAGCCGGCGCCGCGGCGGTCGCCGAATTGGCCCGGGCGGTGGGAGCGGGGCTGCGCGGCGTGGGCGAGCTGATGCCCCACGGGCAGGGATACCGGCTGGACGACTGGCCGTCGATCGACCCGATCGCCGCGGCGCTCGTCGCGCGCGGCCTGCCGCTGATCGTCCACGTCAGCGAGCCGCTGGGCCACCCCTACCCCGGCAAGGGCGACGTCGCGCCGGTCGCCGCCTGGGAATTGGCCCGCCGCCACCCGGCCCTGCGCGCCGTCTTCGCCCACTGGGGCGGCGGCCTGCCCTTCTACGAACTGATGCCGGAGGTGGCGCAGTCGCTGGGCCACGCCCTCTACGACTCGGCGGCGACGACGTTCCTCTATCGGTTCGAGGTCTTCAAGGTCGTGGCGGAGATCTGCGGCGCCGACCGCGTGCTCTTCGGGACGGATTTTCCGCTGCTGCGCCAGGGACCATTCTTGCGGCGCGTGCGCGCGCTGGGCCTGCCCGAGGCGGAGCTGCGGTCGATCCTCGGCGAGAACGCGGCGCGGCTCGTCAGGAATACGCAGCCGTGGCCGGTGGCGCCGACGTGATGCGATCATCGACCGTGTAGCCACGGGAGAACTTCCCGTGGCTACACGGTAGGCTTCTGGCAAGGGAAGCCTTGACCGTGCCTCCAGATTGCTGTACGGTGACAACGCACAACAACCCGGAGGAAAGCCGCATGGCGATTCGAGTGACCGACACCGCCGCCCGGGCCCACCTGGCAGAGTGGCTCGAACGCGCGACGGAGGACCGCGAGCCCATCGTCATCACCCGACACGGCTCGCCCGCTGCCATCCTGTCGACGCGCGCGGCGCATCTTGCTCGGTATGACGGAGGCTGATCGAACGTGCGGCGAAGGTACCGTCAAGCATCTCGTGAGCCGCGCACGGGAGTGCTCCAAGGCGGGCTCGTCATCTGGCAGCCGGTGCCGGCCCCGGGCAGCATCGATAACGCCGGCGTCTCGACAAGTCCAACCGGTCACGCAGAATGAGGTTGATCAGGAACAGCGGCACTGACCGCGTCGTCGACGAGCTCCGGCGGTGCATCGCGCCGCGCAGCGCGCTGGACGTCGCGACGCCCGCGCTTTCGCTGTTTGCCTTCGGCGAGCTGAACGACCTGCTGGTCAAGCTGGCGCGCTGCCGGATCGTGCTGCCTTCCCGGCGCTCCGGCGATCTGGGATTGCTCGGCGGCGAGGCGGATCGAGCCTACCGCAATAGCCTGCAAACGCGCTGGCTCGCGAAGCAGTGCGCGGCCTGGCTGGAAGCGAACGCCGAGGTGAAGGGCGCTCCGGGCGCGATTCCGCAATCGGCCCTCAGTGTCGGGAGCGCCGAGTCCGGCCCGACGCGCGTCATCACCGGCGCCTGCTCCTTCACCACGGAGGGACTTGGTCTCACCCCCGGCAACGGCGTCTGTCTGGTACAGGTGGCCGAGAGCGCCGACGAGTGCGCGCTCCTTGGCGGGTGGTTCACCGCGCTCTGGAACAGCCTTCCCGCCTCCGCCGAACCCAAACGAGCTTTGCTGGATCAGCTCCGGGCGATCGCCGCGGATCGCCCGCCCGCGCTCATCTACTTCCTCACGCTCTACCACCTGTTCAAAGACCTGGGCGGCGAGCTGGACGAGGAGCGCATCGTCAAGTCCGCCACCGGCATTCGCGACACGGTCGTCTGGAAGAAGCTCTACAAGTTTCAGCGCGACGGCGTCGTCGGCGCGATCGACAAGCTGGACCGCTTCGGCGGGTGCATCATCGCGGACAGTGTCGGTCTCGGCAAGACCTTCGAGGCGCTCGCCATCATCAAGTACCACGAGCTACGAAACGACCGCGTTCTCGTCCTGGTGCCCAAGCGCCTGCGCGACAACTGGACGCTCTACAAGGCGAACGACCGCCGCAACTTTCTCGCGTCGGACCGCTTCAATTACGACGTCCTCAACCACACCGACCTCTCCCGCGACGACGGGCTCTCCGGCGACGTCGATCTTTCGTACGTGAACTGGGGCAACTACGACCTCGTGGTCATCGACGAGTCGCACAACTTCCGCAACAAGAAGACACCGCGCCAGGGAGAGGAAACCCGCTACGACCGGCTGATGCGCCAGATCGTCAAGGAGGGCATCAAGACGCGCGTCCTGATGCTCTCCGCCACCCCGGTCAACAACCGGCTCGCCGACCTCAAGAACCAGATCGCGTTCGCGACCGAAGCAAACGACACGGCGCTCGCGGCGCAGGGCATCGCCAGCGTCGACGCCACTATCGGCCTCGCGCAGAAGCAGTTCAAACGCTGGCTCGCCCTGGAGGACGCGGACCGGCGGCCCGCGCGACTGGTCGACATGCTGGGGTTCGACTACTTCAAGCTGCTCGATCTGCTGACGATCGCCCGCTCCCGCAAGCACATTCAGAAGTACTACGGCATCGCCGAGACCGGCCGGTTCCCGGAGCGACTCAAGCCGATCAACTTCAAGCCCGACGTGGACCGAGCCGGCGAGTTCCCCTCCATTCGCGAGATCAACGACGAGATCCGTCGCCTGACCCTCGCGGCCTACGCTCCGCTCCGCTACGTCTTGCCAGGCAAGCAGGCCACCTACGACGAGAAGTACAGCCAGAAAGTGCGCGGCGGAACCGGCCGGTTCCGCCAGGTGGACCGCGAGGAGAGCCTCGTTCACCTGCTGCGCGTGAACGTCCTCAAGCGGATGGAAAGCTCGGTCGTCTCGTTCGCGCTCACCCTCCAGCGCCAGCTCCGGGACGTCGAGGCCACCCTGGCCAAAATCGAGGCGCACGCCGACGACGTGGAGGAGATCGACATCGAGGACGTGGACGCCGACGATCCGGCGTTCGAGAGCCTGCTGGTTGGGCGCAAGGTCAAGGTGCTGCTTCGGGACGTCGACCTGGTCCGCTGGCGGCAAGACCTTTTCGAGGACCGCAACCGCCTCGCCACGCTGCTCTCGGCGGCGCGGCAGGTGGGGGCGGCGCGCGACGCCAAGCTGGCCGCCTTGCGCGAAGCCATCGAGCGGAAATGCCTTCGGCCGCTCAACGCGGGCAATCGCAAGGTCATCGTCTTCACCGCCTTCGCCGACACCGCGCGCTACCTCTTCGAGCACCTGGCCCCCTGGGCGCTTCAGGAACTCGGGCTGCACGCGGCACTGGTGACCGGCGCCGGGGGCAACCAGACCACCTTGCCCGGCCTGCGCAGGGATCTCGGGAGCATCCTGACCGCGTTCTCGCCAAGGTCCAAGGAACGCCCGGCGGAGTTTGCCGGCGAGGGTGAGCTGGAGCTGCTGATCGCCACCGACTGCATCAGCGAAGGCCAGAATCTCCAGGACTGCGACACGCTGATCAACTACGACATTCACTGGAATCCGGTGCGGATCATTCAGCGCTTCGGACGGATCGACCGGATCGGCTCGCCCAACGCGCAGATCCAGCTCGTCAACTTCTGGCCGAACCTGGAACTCGAGGAGTACATCAACCTCGAGCAACGCGTCAGTGGCCGGATGGTGTTGCTCGATATCTCCGCGACCGGTGAGGAAAACGTCATCGAGTACCAGTCCGGCAACCAGATGAACGACCTGGAGTACCGTCGGAAGCAATTGCTCAAGCTCCAGGATGCCGTCATCGACCTCGAGGACCTGTCGAGCGGCGTGTCGATCGCCGACCTCACCCTGAACGACTTCCGCGTCGACCTGTCGAGCTTTCTGAAGGACCACCCCGGCCAGCTCGAAGAGCTTCCGCTCGGCACCTTCGCCGTCACCACCGCACAGGGCATCGGCGACCTGGCCATCCCGCCCGGCGTCATCTTCTGCCTGCGGGCGGTTGGCGACGCGGCGCTCAAGGCAATCGAGCCGGGCTACCCGCTCGCGCCGCATTATCTCGTACACGTCGGAGAGGACGGCTCGGTGCTGCTGCCGTTCACTCAAGCACGGCAGGCGCTCGACCATCTCAAACGGCTCTGCGTTGGCCGCGACCTGCTCGACGCCGAGGCCCGCGCCCGCTTCGAGAAGGCGACCCGAGGCGGCAAGGACATGCGCGTTGCGCGGGAACTGCTCGCCAGGGCGGTAGCCTCGATCGTGGGCAAGAAGGAAGAGCGCGCCGTCGCGAGTCTCTTTTCTCCCGGCGGCACCCACGCGATGCCGGGCGAGTTCCACGGCATCGACGACTTCGAGGTGGTGGCGTTCCTGGTCGTGCTTCCGGAGGTGACCGGCGCATGAGCATCGCCCGACTGATCGATGCGCTGGCCCTGCCGACCGGCGCCCGGGTGAATCGGCGGGTGCCCAAGAAGCTGCTCCTCGAACAGGGCGCGCCGACGGCGGCCGATCGTCGGCAGATTCAGGACGGCATCGAGGAGCTCCTCTGGATCGCCGCCCTCAAGCCAAACAATATCGGGGTACCTGGGTTCAGGGACGAGGTCCGCGAGTATCTCGAAATCGCCGTGCTTACGGTGAGACTGCGTCCCGCAGCGAAGCCCAGCCGGCTCGCCGAGCTGATCCATCGGGCAATTCCCTACCCGGTCGTGCTTTGGACCGGGCAGGGAGCGGTCGGAAGCCTCTCGCTGGCGCACAAGCGCTGGTCGCGGGGCGCAGGGGGCGAGGTCGTCGTCGAAGAAATGCGCCGCACGGCGTGGCTCCGGGCCGACGCGCCCGGCGAGCTCGAGACGGCATTTCTCGACAGTCTCGCGGTCTCGGGGCTACCGACCCGGGATCTCTACGCGCTCTACCAGGGCTGGATCGACCGCCTGGTCGCGCTGGAGGTGGCTTCGATCACCGGAGCGTACGGGCTGCCCGAGACCGCGGAACGCGCCGCGACTCAACGTGACGCCCTCGCCACCCAAGCGACGCTCCAGCGCGAGCTAGACCGGTTGCGCGCCCGGGCCGAGCGAGAAAAGCAGATCAATCGGCGGGTGGAGTTGAACCTCACGATCAAGCGACTCGAAGCCGAGCTCGCCGCGACGGCGCAAGCGCTTTAGAAAATCTGCTGGAGCCGATGCTGGATTGTGTTGGCAAACCCGGGTCCCTGCCTTGAAAGGCAGGCGTAGAGCCATGGGGCTAAAGCCCCGGGCACTTCAGTGCCCGCGCCGCTACTCCTGGCTTTCAAGCCAGAGCACCCCGCCGACCGGGTGGCGGCGGTGGCTTTTGCGAACACAACCCTGGCGGCGCTTGGCACCGCCAAGCATCGGCCCCGAAAGTCACACTCTGAGGGAACCACCATGAAACAACTCACCGCTCAGGACGCCGAAACCAGATCCGCCGATCTCGTCGCCGAGAACGTCGAGCGGCTCAAGGCGCTGTTCCCCGAGGCGTTCGCCGAGGGCAAGCTGGACTTCGAGGTGCTGAGGCAGTTACTGGGCGACGCCATCGACGAGCGCGAGGAAAAGTACGGCCTCAACTGGAACGGCAAGCGCCGCGCCCGTCAGCTGGCGCTCACTCCCTCCACCGGCACCCTGCGCCCCTGTCCAGCGGACAGCGTGGACTGGGATACCACCCAGAATCTGATGATCGAAGGCGACAACCTCGAAGTCCTGAAGCTCTTGCAAAAGAGCTACGCCAGGAAGGTCAAGCTGATCTACATTGACCCGCCCTACAACACCGGCCACGACTTCGTCTATCCCGACGACTACCGCGACAATATTCGCAACTACCTCAAACTCACCGGCCAGGTCGACGGCGACGGTCGCAAGCTTTCGTCCAACACCGAAGCCTCCGGCCGCTTCCACACCGACTGGCTGAATATGATGTATCCGCGGCTCAAGCTGGCCCGGAATCTACTCCGGGACGATGGAGTCATTCTCATCAGCATCGACGACCACGAGCTTGATGACCTCCGTCTCGTCTGCAATGAGGTGTTCGGCGAGGAAAACTTCGTTGCCTGCATGGTCTGGGAGAAGGGACGGAAGAACGACGCCAAACTGGTCTCCGGCGGCCACGAATACGTGCTGGTCTTCGCGAAGTCTCTCGGGTTGCTGAGAGAGACCAACACGATCTGGCGAGAGGAAAAGCCAGGAGCGCGCGAAATTTGGGAGAAATACCTCGAACTGCGCCGCTTGCATGGGGACGACAATGCGCTCATCGAAACGCACCTGCAGGCGTGGTTTTCCTCGCTTCCCAAAACGCATCCATCGAAGAAGTGGGGTCGTTACAAGCACGTCGATGAGCACGGCCCGTGGCGCGACGACAATATTTCGTGGCCAGGCGGTGGTGGCCCGCGTTACGACGTGCCACACCCGGGGACCGGGTTACCTTGCAAGGTTCCAGAGCGCGGGTGGATCTTTGCCTCGCCAGAAGAGATGCAACGGCGAATCCGACTCGGCTTGGTGGAATTCCGGGAAGATCACACCGAGCCACCCTACAGAAAGTCTCATATTCGCCCTATTGCTATCGAGATCGAGAATCAACTATGTGACGACAACTCCGATAGCGACGAAGAGATGGAGGAATTGGCGACCCAGGTGCGGGGCAGCTACTTCTACAAGCAGTCACAGGTTTCAGTAAAGCATTTGAGAAAGCTCTTTGGTGCCAAGGTCTTCGACAATCCAAAAGATCATTTC
>Ga0307374_10006592_pt1 | contig 18184 bp, 19 predicted proteins | sample OX3MG_FD_202532 | JGI IMG/M metagenome (GOLD analysis project Ga0307374, IMG submission 202532) | Soil microbial communities from Risofladan, Vaasa, Finland - OX-3 | ecosystem: Environmental > Terrestrial > Soil > Coastal area > Acid sulfate soil | place: Finland: Risofladan, Vaasa | collected...
GCCCAGCGCGCGTCGCGGTCCTCGTCCACGCGCACGACGAGTCGGCGCGTCCCGCTCGTCGCGAGTTCATCGACGCTGCCCGTCGCGACCAGGCGTCCGTGGTCGATGATCGTGACCGACTCGCAGAGACTCTCGACCTGATCGAGTTGGTGGCTCGAAAAGAGCACGCAACGGCCCGATTTGGCCTGCTCGACGAGGACCTCGCCGATCGTGTCGATGGCGTTGGGATCGAGGCCGGCGAGGGGCTCATCGAGAATCAAGAGGTCGGGTCGGTGCACGAGGGCCGCGCAGAGCTGGACGCGCTGTTGGTTGCCGTGCGACAGGCTCTCGACTTTGCTCAACGCGCGCTGCGCGAGGTCGAGTCGCTCGAGCCAGTAGCGGGTCTGCTCGCGAGCGTCGAACGCACTCATGTCGTGGAGACGCCCGAGATACTCGATCTGTTCGCCCACCCCCATGCTCGGATAGAGACCGCGTTCTTCGGGCATGTAGCCAAATCTGCGCCGCAGTGTCGAGTCGACGGCGCGACCATTCCAGGTGATCGTGCCGGCCTCTAAGTCAGTCAGCCCGAAGATGGCGCGCATCGTGGTGGTCTTGCCCGCGCCATTGGGGCCGAGGAACCCGACGACTTGGCCGGCGCTGACCGAAAAGGAGAGGTCGTCCAAGGCGGTGAGCGTTCCAAAGCGACGTCGCAATCCCTGAAGGACGAGTTCGCCAGCCACGCGTTCACCCTACCGAGGCGCACTGGTTGGAAGAGGCGGCGAGGGGCCCATCGCGGGCGCCAGAGATATTCAGCCACGCTTCTTTACAAGGCGCCAAAGAGAGGTAGAATAGAGCGATGATTAGTACCCGTAGCGAACTGCTGCTGTAAGGGGGCGAGTACCACTCGCCCTGGCCCCCGCGTACGCGGGGGTTTTTTGTTTCTCCGGGTCAGTTGAAAGGATGGCGATGAAGGCTTCACCCCAACAGCCCAGTCCCATGGCGTACCAGAAGTACCGCGCCTTCGTACCCGTGGACCTCGCGGACCGCACTTGGCCCGATAAGCGACTCGTCAAGGCACCGCGCTGGTGCAGCGTGGACCTGCGTGACGGCAACCAGGCCCTCATCGACCCGATGGACCTCGAGCGCAAGCACGTCATGTTCGCTCACCTGATCGAGATGGGCTTTAAGGAGATCGAGGTGGGCTTTCCTTCGGCGAGCCAACCCGACTTCGATTTCGTGCGCGCGATCGTGGAAGGCGACCTCGTTCCCGAGGACGTGACGATCCAGGTCCTCACCCAGTGCCGCGAAGACCTGATTCGAAGAACGTATGAATCAGTGAAGGGCGCCAAGCGCGCCATCATCCATTTCTACAACTCGACCTCGACCCTGCAGCGCCGCGTCGTGTTCGACCTCGATCAAGCGGGCATCACCAAGATCGCCACCGACGCCGCGGCGCTGTGCAAGTCGCTCGAATCGACCTCGCCCGAGACCGAGTTCTTCTACGAGTACTCGCCCGAGAGCTTCACCGGCACCGAGCTCGACTACGCCATCGAGATCTGCAACGCCGTGATCGAGGTCCTTCAACCGACCCCTGAGCGGCCGTTGATACTCAATCTTCCCGCCACCGTCGAGATGTACACCCCCAACCTCTACGCCGACGCGATCGAGTGGTTCCTTCGAAACGTCGACTCGCGCGACAGCGTCATCTTGTCCCTGCACCCCCACAACGACCGCGGCACCGCGGTCGCCGCGGCTGAGCTGGGCGTCTTGGCGGGAGCCGACCGCGTCGAGGGCACGCTCTTTGGCAACGGCGAGCGCACCGGCAACGTCGACGTCGTGACCCTGGCGCTCAACCTCTTCTCCCAGGGGGTCGACCCCGAACTCGACATCCGCGATATCGATAAGGCCCGCCACGTCGCCGAGTACGCCAATCGATTGCCGATCCATATGCGCCACCCCTACGTCGGTGAACTCGTCTACACGGCCTTTTCGGGTTCGCACCAAGACGCCATCAAAAAGGGCATGACCGCCATCGGCGACGAGTACGACTTCTGGGAGGTCCCCTACCTGCCGATCGACCCTAAGCACACCGGGCGCACCTACGAGGCGATCATCCGCGTCAACTCCCAGTCCGGCAAGGGCGGGGTCGCCTATCTGCTCTCGACCGAGCACGGCCTCGACCTGCCGCGCGCCATGCAGGTGGAGTTCTCCAAGCGCGTCCAGGAGCTGACCGAAGAAAGCGGCACCGAGATCTCCCCGGCCGAGATCTGGGAGGTCTTCACGACCACCTATCTGCCGGAGAATCCGACGATCCAGCTGCTCTCCTCGGAGGTCACCGCCGACCAGCACCAGACGCGCATCTTCGCCCAACTCGTCGTCAACGGCCAGCACTTGACCGTGAAGGGCGAGGGCAACGGACCGATCGACGCCATGATGAACGGGTTGCGCGAGCAGATGGACGTGGACTTTAAGGTGCGCGACTACCACGAGCACGCCCTGACCGCGGGGTCCTCGGCCTCGGCCGTGGCCTACGTCGAGGCCGAAGGTAACGACGGCACGACGTGGTGGGGCGTCGGGATGAGCTCGTCGATCCTCGACGCGTCGCTCGAAGCCGTGATTTCCGCCGCGAATAGACGCCGGTAGCGATCCTTCGCCCGGTAGCCTTGGGGCCATGATTTCAGGGGCCACGGCCGTTCTGCTCGGCTGGGGAGCCGTCGGCGTCGGTCTCTGGAGCACGCTTCTGCAGTTTCGGCGCATCCAACAGCGCGGCCACGAGGGCGTGTCACTGGCGACGTGGGTCCTCTTTCTCTTCATGGGGATCTTTTGGATGACCTACGGCGCGACTCGCCGTTCGCCCGAGATCATCATGGGCAGTGCGGTCATCTTCCCCCTGCAGTTCGCGATCGTCGTGCGCTTGGCGCCCTGGCGCCAAGCGGTGGTCGTGCTACGCGCTTTGGGGTACTTCGCCGCGCTCTGCGTGGTTCCGACCCTGATCTGGGGATGGATCGGTGGACTCGTCGGCGTGGGATTCGCCATGACCATCAACCGAGGTCCCCAGATCGTCGAACTGATCCGCCACCGCGACGCCTCAGGGGTTTCGGTCGCCTCGTGGCTCTACGGGGTCCTCGGATCGGTGCTCTGGATGCTCTTCTACGTGAGGGGCCATCTCTATGGCGCCATGGCCGCGACGGCCTTCGCGGGGCTCGCCAACGCCACCGTCGCGGGTCTCGCCGCGTGGCGCCACGCCCAGGCGCGAAGCACGGCGTTCGAGCGCCAATCGGTCGAGCTGTGGCTCTAGCGAGAGTGCCCGGCGTCGTCGAAGACGCCCAATAACGTCGGGGCGTTCGAATGAGCCTCGTAGTCGCTGATCGAATCGTCGCGCAGCAGGGTCAAGGAGATGTCGTCCCAACCGTTCAAGAGTCGTTGTTGGATCATCGGGTCGAGCACGAAGCTTCGACGCCAGAGCGCGTCGGGCACCTCGACGAGAAGTTGCTCCACGTCGACGATCAAGAGCCGACGGGGATCCTCGACGATGACGGCCTTTAACTCGTTCACGTCGTCCAAGGAGAGTTCCACGATGACGAGGCCCTGCTTGGAGGAGTTGTTGCGAAAGATGTCGCCAAAGCTCGGGGCGATGATCGCTTCGAAGCCGTAGTCCATCAGCGCCCACACCGCGTGCTCGCGTGACGAACCCGTACCGAAGCGTGGCCCGGCCACCAAGATGTTCGCCCCGGCGTACTCGGCCTGGTTCAAGACGAAGTTCTGGTCGTCACGCCACTCGCTGAAGAGCCCGCGACCAAAGCCCGTGCGCTCGACGCGCTTTAACCACTCCGAGGGGATGATCTGGTCGGTGTCAACGTCGCTTCGCTCGAGGGGGACGCCTCGTCCCTCGATGAGACGAACCGGCTTCACCGAGCCACCTCGGTGGGCGACGCGAAGCGGCCCTTCAGGGCCGTGGCCGCGGCGACGCCGGGCGAGACGAGGTGGGTACGACCGCCGCGGCCCTGGCGACCTTCGAAGTTGCGATTGGACGTCGAGGCGCTTCGCTGCTCGGGCTTGAGCTGGTCAGGGTTCATCCCCAGGCACATCGAGCATCCCGGTTCACGCCACTCAAAGCCCGCCGCCAAAAAGATCTGGTCGAGTCCCTCCTCCTCGGCCTGCTTTTTCACGCGGTGCGAGCCCGGCACCACCAGGGCGCGCACGTTGCTCGCGACCCGGCCGCCACGAGCCACGGAGGCCGCGAGGCGCAGGTCCTCGATGCGCGAGTTGGTGCACGAACCAATGAAGACGACGTCGACCGCGACCTCGCGCAGCGGGGTCCCGGCGACGAGGCCCATGTAGGTAAGGGCGCGCTCGGTCGCCTCCCTCTGGTCGTCGTCACGGGCGTCTTCGGGCGAGGGCACGACGCCGTCCAAGGCGACGACCTGGCCGGGGTTCGTGCCCCAGGTGATGAAGGGCACGATGTCGCGGGCTTCAATCACCACTTCGGCGTCGAAGAGAGCGTCGTCGTCACTGACGAAGCCGCGCCAAAGCTCGGCCTTCTCTTCGAATTCGCTCCCGCTCGGCACCCCGGGGCGCCCGCGCAGGTAGTCAATGGTCGTCTCGTCGACGGCCACCAGTCCGGCGCGCGCGCCGGCCTCGATGCTCATGTTGCACACCGTCATGCGGCCCTCCATGGAAAGGGCGCGAATGACCTCGCCGCGGTATTCGAGGACGTGGCCGAGCCCCCCGCCCGTGCCGAGGCGCTTCATGATCGCGAGCGCCACGTCCTTCGCGCTGACCCCGGGGGAGAGCTGGCCCTTCAGCGTGACGGCCATGGTCTTCGCCTTTTGCTGGGGCAGCGTCTGGGTCGCCAGGACGTGTTCGACCTCGCTCGTGCCGATGCCAAAGGCCAAGGAGCCAAAGGCGCCGTGGGTCGAGGTGTGCGAATCGCCACAGACGATCGTCATGCCGGGCTGGGTGACGCCGAGCTCGGGTCCGATCACGTGGACGATGCCCTGGTTCTCGTGGCCGCGCGGGAAGAGCGTGACGCCGAACTCGGCGCAGTTCTCCTCCAGGGCCTCGAGCTGGCGCTTGGAGATGGGGTCGGTGATCGCAACGGACATCGGCTCGGTCGGCACGTTGTGGTCGGCCGTGGCGAGCGTGCGATCGGGGCGGCGAACGCGGCGCTTCGAAAGACGCAGCCCGTCAAAGGCCTGGGGACTCGTCACCTCGTGCACGAGGTGCAGGTCGATGTAGAGCAGGGACGACTGGCCCGCTTCGCCGGGGATCACGTGGGCGTCCCAGAGCTTCTCGTACAGGGTCTTTCCCATTTAGCGAAGCCCCACGATCTTCACCTTCAAGGTGCCCGACGGCGCGTCGTACTCGACCCAGTCGCCGACACTCTTGCCGAGCAGGGCTTCGCCCAAGGGCGAACTGGGCGAGGCGACCAGCACGCCTTCGGGTTTTTCCTCAATGGAGCCGATGAAGAACTCCTGGAAGTCGTCCTCGGCGTCGCCCTCGTAGACGACCTTGACGATGGTCGCGTGCTGGACCACGTCCACGGAGCTGTCGCGCTCGACGATCTCGTGGTTGCGGATCACTTGGTCGATCTGGCGGATTCGCGACTCCATCTTGCCCTGGGCGTCCTTGGCAGCGTGGTAGTCCCCGTTCTCCGAAAGGTCCCCGAGCAGACGGGCTGACTCGATGACGCGCGCTATCTCGGTGCGCCCGACGGTCGTGAGGTGGGTGAACTCCTCCCTGAGCTTTTCCAGGGTCTCCTTGGTGATGCGATGGATGATTTCGTCGGCCACGGGCCACCTCAAAGTGAGTAGAACTGAAATTCTATCTTTTGGTCCGTTTCGGACCTCCGCGTTTGCTCTGGGTGGAGTCGAGCGAGCAAAATGGAGGAAAGAAGGAGACGCCTGATGAGCAAACCCCGCTCGTATCGCGTGGCCGTGCTCGGAGGCGACGGTATTGGTCCCGAAGTGATCGGCGCCGCGCTGGCGGTGGTCGAGGCGGCGGGCGTGCGCCTGGCGACCACGACCTTTGACGTCGGCGCGGCGCGGTACCTGCGCGACGGCTTCGTCTTGGACGACGAGACCTTAGAGACCCTGCGTGGCTTTGACGCCATCCTTCTGGGCGCGGTCGGACCAGCCATTGGTGACACCCGCATCCCCGGGGGCGTCTTGGAGCGGGGTTTGTTACTGCGACTTCGCTTCGGGCTCGACCTCTACGTCAACTACCGGCCCTTCTTCGGTGTCGAAGGTTCCATTGCCGAGGGCTGCTCGTTCGCGATCGTGCGTGAGAACACCGAGGGTCCCTACGCCGGCGAGGGCGGACAACTTCGAAGGAGCACACCGCAGGAAATCGCCACGCAGGGCTCGGTCAACACCCGCTTCGGGGTCGAGCGCTGCGTGCGCTACGGCTTTGCGCGCGCCATGGCGCACGAAAAGAAGAAGTTGACCCTGGTGCACAAGACCAACGTGTTGACGTTCGCGGGCGACCTGTGGAGTCGCGTCATGGCCGAGGTCGGCCCCGAGTTCCCCGAGGTCACGACCGACTATCAGCACGTGGACGCCGCGTGCATCTACTTCGTCGAAGACCCGAAGCGCTACGGCGTGATCGTCACCGACAACCTCTTTGGCGACATCCTCTCGGACTTGGCGGGAGCGGTGACCGGAGGGATTGGCTACGCCGCGAGCGCGAACCTCAATCCCGCCCGGAGCGGACCGTCGCTCTTCGAGCCGGTGCACGGCGCCGCGCACGACATCGTGGGCACCGGGCGCGCGAACCCGCTGGCCGCGATCTCTTCGGCCGCGTTGATGCTCGAGTTCCTGGGTGAAGACGACGCCGCGAATCGCGTCGCTCGCGCGGTGGCAGACTTTGACGGTGACGTTGCCCAACTGGGAACGTCCGGCGTCACGAAATCCGTTGTAGAGAGGTTGTAAATGCCCATCACCCCCACGAAGAAGATCTGGATGGACGGCGAGTTCGTCGACTGGGAGAACGCGACGACCCACGTACTCAGCCACACCCTGCACTACGGGCTGGGCGCCTTCGAGGGCATCCGCGCCTATAAGACGCCCCAGGGCGTCGCGATCTTTCGCCTGCGCGAGCACATGGAGCGCCTCCAGCGAAGCTGCAAGATCTTGATGATCGACCTTCCCTACACGTTGAACGAACTCTGCGACGCGGCCGTCGAGGTCGTAAGGGTCAATGAACTGACCGAGGGCTGCTACATGCGTCCGATCGTCTACTTGGGATACGGCGAGATGGGGATCAACCCGATGAGCTGTCCGGTCAATACCGTGATCGCGGCCTGGCCCTGGGGCTCGTACCTCGGCGACCACGGCGTGGAGAACGGCGTGAGGATGAAGATCTCCTCGTGGGCGCGCCACCACCCCAACTCGATGCCCACGGCCTCCAAGACCATCGGCGGCTACGTGAATTCGAGCCTCGCCAAGGTCGAGGCGATCAAGGCCGGCTACGACGAGGCGATCATGCTCGGCACTGACGGGCTGATCTCGGAGTGCACGGGCGAGAACCTCTTCATCGTGCGCGAGCGCACGCTGATCAGCCCGCCGCCCAGCGAGGCCGGTGCGCTGCGCGGGATCACCCAGTCGAGCATCGTCAAGATCGCCAATGACCTCGGCTACGAAGTCTCCTTCGAGGCGATGAGGCGCGACGACCTCTACCTGGCCGACGAGGCCTTCTTGACCGGCACGGCCGCCGAAGTCGTGCCGATCGCTTCGGTCGACGACCGACTCGTGGGCGACGGGACGCCCGGGCACATCACCAAGGCGGTGCAGGCCACGTACTTCGCCGCCGTTCGCGGCGAGCGCCCCGAGTACGCGTCGTGGTTGACGAACGTCTAGAGAAGCAAGCGAAGTAGTCTCAAGTCGTGAGTCAACCCTCCTTTGTGCCCGTCTCCAAGGCCGGTGAAGTTCGCCCGACCTTCGCGACGCCGCCGGCCGAGCTTGGTCGCCCGAAGAAGGCCGGCCTCCTGGGCGGCGTTCCCGGCGAAGCCCGTGGCCCCGGTCACGGCACTCCGGCGCCGGGCGAGGGCTACGCCTTGACCCTGGCCAGTCGGCTCTGTGACCAATTGAGCTTTGAAAGCGAGCACGACCGTGCCGACGTGGAGTGCGCGATCGCCTTGATCACGGCCAAGCGCGCCAGTTTGATCAATCGCGGTCCCATCCTCGAAGACGCGAAGGTCGCGCGCGACTATCTCGGTCTCGACGACGTGGTGAGCCACGAAAAGGCCCTCGAGTACGCGGGCCTGGCGCACAGCTACGTGGCCCAGCGTCGTTTCACCGACGCCGTTACGTTGGCCGACGAGCTCTTGGGCCACTAGAGCCCGGGCCCTTTTCGCCCGCGCCTTCGTTGGAGGCGGTTTTCGACGCCCGCGACCAGCAGCGCCAGTACCGCGTCGCTCGGCGATGGGGAGTACCGAACTCGGGGAGCCCGTGATTATCAATCGGTCGCGTGGGCTTATAGATTCACCTCGTGAAGCCTTCGCCCAAATTGCAACGAGATATCGTGCTGTCGGTTTTGGCGCTCGGTGCGTTTGTGGAGACCGGTTGGGTCATCTACCTCGCGATTCGCCTTCCTCGACACTACGTCGCGAATCATTGGGACTTGGCGTGGATCGGACTCGACAGTGCGCAGGTGTGCCTTCTCCTCTTGACCGCCTGGGCCGCGTGGAGACGTCGAGCGATTCTGATTATTTTCGCGAACACCGCGGCGACGTTGTTGTTCGTCGACGCGTGGTTCGACGTGACCACCGCTCGCTATCGCGACCTCGGCGAAAGCCTCCTCGCGCTGGCCATTGAACTTCCCTCGGCGATGTTCCTTTTGTGGATGAGTCGACACGTCGCACGCCGACTCGCCCGGGCACTTCTAACGGACACTGACCTGGATCTCATCGCGACGCATCGCCTCAAGATCCCTAATCCCGATTGAGGAGTCGCCGCGCGAGGTCTGGCCGCGGCGCTTCCTCGTACGGGCGCGTCGAGAGGGTCGTCACTGACACCATCTTGACGTTGCCCTCATTCACTTCGATGTGGCGCTCGCTGCTCGGGCTCGTTTCGAATCGCATCCTTCGCGGGCACCTTCGAGCGTTTCAAAACGACCGGCGCGTTGAACGAGTCGAAATCGTTTTTCATCACGTTGTTGAACGTCAATCATGACGTCCGATCGTCTCACTTGAAATCTTACGAGTTACTAATTTTGCATCCGACGCGAAATAACACCGTCACCATTTCGCAAAGTGGTGACGAACATTTGACGTTTCTCACAACACTCTGTGAATCAACGTCGCGAACATGAGAAGTCTCTGTGAGCGGGGAAATTCGAGTGAGACCGTGGTTAGCGTTAGCGAGGTGAAGTAGATCGTTACTTCGCGGCGTAGACAGAAATAGTTCACTGGAGGAGGGACCATGGGTCTGCCAGGAATGGTGATAAGTGCAATATCTGCGGTGGTCGGTGCGATCATGTATTGGGCCGTCACCGCGCAGAATTCAAATGTTGTTCAAAATCACGGATTCAGATTGCCAACCGTCGGCGTGATTCTGATGATCGCCGGTGCCGTGGGATTCGTGGTGTCGGCGCTTATCTTCACGTCGTCGCGTCACTCGGTGAAGCCAGCGTCGCACACCGTCGATCGCCAAGTGGTCGACGGTGGTGGTCGCACGTCCGTGCTTCACGAGGAACAGCATTAATGCGTCCCCGCGACCGTCGAGCAATGCTCGCGACTTCACGACCAGTGTGGCGCGAACGTCGGCGGTGTCACGTGAGTGACGCGTGTCGAGTGAAAGAGGAGGAAGCATGATTATCTTCGGACTAGTTTTTCTGCTCCTAGGATTCCTGTTGAATATCGCCTTTCTTTGGACGTTGGGCGTCATCGTGCTCATCGCGGGTCTCATCTTGTGGTTCCTTGGAGCCCTGGGACACGCCGTGGGTGGTCGACGTCACTACTACTGATCAAAGGTGACGCAGTTCTAAGAAGTCAGATCAGGAGCGAAAGCTCCCGAGCCCGGGCCACCCACTCGAAGCACTCGGGTGGGTGGCCTGGGCTCGGCCCCGAACTCGGCGGGTGAGCACGCGAAGAAACCCCGTCGTCATCCCTAAGGTGCGAGAAGCGAATCCGTTCAATTCCGGGGACGTCGCTTGCACGCTCCTCGGGGCGCCGGCACGAAAGAGTAGAGCAACGTGAAAACCATTGGTGTCATCGCGAACAACAAGAAGAGTCTCGGAGGTGGACTCGAAGAGCTGCGCCAGCTGCTTCTCGAGCGGGGATACCCCGACCCCATATGGTGTGAGACCACCAAGGGCCGCGAGGTGGGAAAACTCGCGCGCGACGCGGTGAAACGCGGTGCCGAGCTGCTCTTTATTTGGGGCGGCGACGGCACCGTGCAGCGCTGCGTCAACGCCGTGGTGGGCCTCGACGTCGAACTGGCCCTCATGCCGGCCGGCACCGCCAATCTCTTGGCCCTCAACCTCGCCATCCCCTTCGACGTCGCCGGCGCGTTAGAGGTTGGCCTCACGGGAACGTCGCGCCGACTCGACGTGGGCGTCATGAACGGCAAGTGTTTCGCCGTCATGGCGGGCATTGGTTTCGACGCCGTCACGATGCAAAAGGCCGACGGCGACTTGAAGGAGCGATTCGGGCGACTGGCGTACCTCTGGACCGGGATCAAGGCGCTTCGCGTCAACGCTCGACGCACGAAAATCCGAGTCGACGGCAAGACGTGGTTCAAGGGCAACGCCACGTGCGTGCTCTTTGGTCAGATGAGCTTGGTCGCGAAGGGGGTGTCGGTCTTTCCCGACAGCCAGCCCGATGACGGGGTCCTCGAGGTGGGCGTCGTCACCGCGCAGAGCGCTCGCCAATGGATTCGCGTGATCGCCCAAATGGCGATCGGCAACGCCCAGCGTTCTCCCTTCACCGAAATGACCCAAGGACAGCGCATTGAGGTCCATCTCGACCGCGCGTCGCGCTACGAAATCGACGGTGGCGCCAAAGTCTCGCGTCGCTCGCACCAGGTCAGCGTCATGCCCGGCGCCATCACGCTGCGGGTTCCGCGTGAGAGCGCGCCTTGAGTAGCGCCGCGCCGGTCCCCGAGACTAGGGACTTGACCGGCGACGACGCCCTCGCCGCGCTTCGACGAACGGGGTGGGCCAAGCTGGCCCAAGACTCCTTCCTTCGCCTGCGCCGCGCCGACGGCTTTAGCCACGCGCGTTCGCTGTCGTACCTGACGTCGCTGGTCATGATCCAAGCGCTCATCGGACTCGTCGGCTTGGCCAGCGTGCTCCATAAGGGCAGTCTCAGTCGAGTGATCGACCATACGCTTCGCCAGGCGGTCCCGGGCCCGGCGGGCCACGCGCTGGTGACCGCCGTCACGCAAGCGAACCTCAACGCAGAGCACCACCACTACGGCGCCGTCCTCGTCGGGCTGCTCGGTTCGCTCGTCACGGCCACGACCGCCATGGGCCAAGTCGAACGCGGGTTAAATCGCCTTTACGGCGTGGAACGAGACCGCCCCACCCGCGCGAAGTACCAGCGGGCCTTCTTCGCGGCGTTGAGCGCCGGCACGCTCACCATCTTCTCCTTCGTCTGCTTGGCCTTCGGCAACGATCTCTTCCAGGCGGGCTCGGCCGGCGCGCTGGGCGACGTCTGGTCAATCGTTCGCTGGCCACTGGGCACGCTGACGATCGCCGTGGCCGTCACCGTGACGTTTCGATGGGCGCCCCGGCGCCGTCAGCCTCATCTTTCGTGGCTGAGCGTCGGATCGGCCCTATCAGTTCTCTTGTGGGTGCTTTCCACGGCGGCGCTGGGGATATTCCTGCGCCTGAGCACCCTGTTCGGCTCCGCGTACGGACCACTCGCTGGCGTCGTGGCCCTCCTGCTCTGGAGCTTGCTCTCGAGCGTGTCCTTGTTCTATGGCGCGTCCGTCGCCGCCGAGCTCGAAGCGCAGTATCGCACCACTCGTTCGTGAAGAGTAAGACCGGTCACATGTTGCGAGTTCGAGTGCCCGCTCGGGTGCCTGAGTCCGTCGACGCTGGACGCCAGGCGCGGCGCGCTAGTGCGAGCCGAGCTCGTGGCCGAGGTGACTGCTCGGCTCCATCTGAAACGTGCTGTGCTCGATGTCGAAGTGTCCGCCGAGACAGCTCTGTAGTTCATCGAGGATCCGCGGCACGCAGCCCTCTTGAAAGCAGGCGTCGTCGACGACGACGTGGGCCATGAGCGCCGGGAGGTTCGACGTCACGGTCCACGCGTGCAGGTCGTGGACGCTTCGTACGTGCTCGACCTCGAGCAGGTGCGTGCGCACGTCCTCGAGGTTGACGTTCGCCGGCGTCGCCTCCAAGAGGATCGTGCCCGAGGCGCGAAGGAGCTCGTAGGCGGCCTTCACCATCAGCGCGACGACGAGCAGCGACGCGAGGGCGTCGGCGCGCTCGAAGTGCGTCGTGACGATGACTAGGCCCGCCACGAGCGTCGCGAGGAAGGCGTAGAGGTCGGTCAGGACGTGGCGATAGGAGCCCTCGACGTTCAGGCTCGATCGAGAGGACTTCGCGAGCACGCGCGCCGCGAGCAGGTTCGCGCCCACGCCCACGATCGCGACGACGATGACGACCCCGCCGTGGACCTGGTGGGGGTGGACCAGGCGACCAATCGCCTCGTAGGTCACGACGAGGGAGATCACGAGCAACGTGACACCGTTTAAGGCCGCGGCGAGAATCTCGGCTCGCTTCAGTCCAAAGGTCAGGTCCGTGGTGACAGGGCGCGTCGCCAAGCGCAGCGCCCAGAGCGACACGCCGAGTGCCCCGGCGTCGACCAGAAGGTGTCCCGCGTCAGCGAAGAGAGCGAGGGAGTGGGCGAGTAACGCGGCGCTGACCTCGACGACGACGAAACAACCGAGCACCACCAAAGCGACGCGCAGGGCCCGCGCGTCCTTGGACACTGAAGCGAGATGGTCGTGGCCGGGTTTAGACATCAATCGCGGCGCGGACGCGCATGGTTCTGGTGGCGGTGCATACGCTCCTCACGTCGTAGGTTCGATGTTACGCACGCTCGACCTCCGTCGAGGCGCGCCTCGCGCCCGAGCGGGGGCACGGCCTCACTACAGTGGATTCGTGAAATTCCTCGTAGCAACGCCATTCGTGGTGCCCGGGACGCGCGCGCTCGGGTTCGTACGCGGCGTGGTCGGAGCCGTGTCGTGAGTTCGCCCTTCGAAGAGGCCAGCGCCCTCGACGTCGCGCGCCGCGCGCTCTTGTACTTTCCAAGCGACGCGGTGCTTGACGTGGTCGATCAGCTCGACCTGCGCGCACACACCCACATCACGGCCGTCATCGGCGTGCCCTTGAAGCGACTCCAGCAGAGCCGAGACGTCAGCGTCTTCGCGCTGAGCGCACCGGCCGCCGCCGTCAAGGCGCTCTTGGAGTTCGTGTCCAACGCCGCGCTCGAGCGCGTCGTGGCGCAATTGGGCGAGCACGCCGACAATCCCTCCTACGACGAACTCGTCGCGGCCCTCGACGCCCTGCTCGCCGAGGGAATGAGCGATGACGAGGTGGTGTCGGTCTTGGCGCTGGCGATCTGCGAGGAGTTTCCAGCGAGCGCACACTGTCGACGTCTCTTGGCCGAGCGCGAGGGTTGGTCCCTTCCGGCGCTGCCCGAGCGAGAAGTTGCCGCGCCGGCCTCGCCGCGCACGCCACGACCCGAGATAAAAGAGCAGCGCAAGGCTCGCCGCGAGGCGCAAAAGCAGCGAAAGAAGCCCCAGTCACCACCTCGACCGCTCAAGGTCAAGCGTCCGGCACCCGCCTCGCCCGCCCACCCGCCGTCGGCCAGCGCGGTCATCGTTTCAACGCCCGCGCCCCAGCGTCACTACCGCCTGACGCCGCGCGAACTCGAACGCTTCGACGCCGAGCACCCCCTCGTGGGCTCTCTCGTCATCGTCGAAGTCCCCTTTGACGCGGTCGATCCCGAGAGACCCGAGGTGCACTCCAAGGAGCGCCCCGCGCTCGTGGTGGCCGCGTCGAGCGAAGAGCTCTTGGTGCGGGCGGTCTATTCGAATCCCTCGACCACGCGCTCGCTCTTTGCGCCGTGGCGTCGACTGGGACTGGACCACCACTCGTACCTCGACGACGTTCGTGTTGAGGTGCGAGTCGACCCGGGCTCTGCGGGCGCGTCACTCGGGGTGTTGAGCGACGACGAGTGGAACGAACTGATTTAACCTTCGAGAAGCGCTTCGCGCGACGAGGTCCGTGCGCGACGCCCGGCGCGAACCAAGATCGCGGCCCCCAAGAGCGCCATCGCGACGCCGGCGAGCTGCACGCCCACTGACCCGCTCTTGGAGTCTTGACCCAGGAGGGAGTGCTCATCCAGGGCGCGCACCGCGCCCCAGACGACCAACGCGACGCCCGTGATCAGGCCCGTGAAACGTCGTGGAAACCGACGCTCGATGCCCACGAGCAGGGCCCAGAGAGCGCCGTCCTCGGCCCCTTGGATCAGCGGCACCGGTACGCGCTTACCGGCTTGGCCGGCGTAGTGCAGTCCGAACCACTGGTGCGTGAGGTGTCCGCCCCCTTGGTACATGAACTGGGGACCGAGTACGCGTCCAAGCGCCCAGCCCGCGACGAGGGCCGGCACGAGTGCGTCGGCGAAAGCCAACAGCGTGACCTCGGGCCACCAACGCCGCACCAGCGGCACGGCGAACACGAGCGCCAGGGAGATGCCGCCAAAGCTCGCGAGGCCCCCCTGCCAGAGCGCGAACACGCGCGCGACGTCGTGCTCGTACAGCGACCAGTTCGTGGCGACGTGCGCGCAGCGTGCGCCGACGAGCCCCGCGACCAGTACGACCGCGGTGAAGGCGGCGAAGTGTCGAAGGTTGAGGGCGTGGCGACGAAGGCGCCGTTCGGCGTAGGTATAGGCAACGTAGGCCGCGATGGCGAGCCCCAACCCGTAGGTATGAAAGGCGAGGGGACCGAGGTGAAAGGAAGTGGGTACTCCCGACACGTCCTAGCCGCGCGGGCGGCCGAGCCCCGCGAAGCCGTATCCCAAGCGAACCGGGACGATGTGCACCCGCGTTCCGGTCATCTCGGCCTCGATCATCTGGCCGTGCCCGACGTACATCGCGACGTGCTCGTCGCCGTTGTAGCCATAAAAGAGCAGGTCACCAGGCTGAATATCGACGAGGGGCACGCGCATGGTCTCGGAGTACTGGGCACCCGAGTAGTGGCTGAGTGAAATGCCCGCCGCGTCGTAGGCGAGCATCACGAGACCCGAGCAGTCGACGCCCGAACGGCTGGCGCCGCCCCAGACGTAGGGCGTGCCGATGAGGCTCAGCGCGGCTCGAATGGCGACGTCGGCCCGCGAGTCCGGTGGCGGAGCGGCGAAGCCCGCGATGGGCTTGGCGCCGCGCAGATAACTGGCCGACTTCGCCGCGGCGGCGGCCTGGGCCTCGCTGATGAAGACCGCGATCTGACCCTTCACCTGGGCGAGCGTGTGATTGAGCGAGGCCTGCAGGACGCGCGCGTGGTGAAAAGCGCTGGCGGCGTCTCGGGTCACGGCACGCGCGTTCGCGTCCTCGGCGTTCAAGAGTCCGCGCTCGTGGGTGAGCTGGATGCGGTAGTTCTTCAGGCCCGCGATGGTCGCTGAGATGTTGCCCTCGGCCAATTGGCTATAGACGTTGGTCGCGCTCGTGCTCGAGGCGTTCGAAGTGAAGAGCGCGTTGTTCGCGGAAGTCACGCCGTTGGTGACGTAGGCGAAGATCACGTCCTGGCGAAGTTGGGCGTTGCCGCTTTCGACCTTGCCCTTGATCGAGGCGACCATTGCTTTGGTGTTGGTGATGATGTTGTTAATACGGTGCAACTTGATCTGGGCCTCGTCATATTTTTGCCCCAAGCGCTCGACCTGGGCGTTGGTGTTGTTGATCTGTCTAAGAAGGATCGAGGCGGAGTTGCGTTCCTGGGCCAAAGTGGCGGCGCCCGCGGGACGTGCGGGGGTGATCACAGTGCTCAAGAACACTGCGACAACGGCCAGCACGGGCAGTGCCCCACGGAGCCAAAGCGACTCCTTCGCTGACCTCGGCGTCACCAGCACTACGTGCCGGACGTCAGTCACCGGGCAAGGCTACCGGCTGGTCGGGCGCCGACGCCACCAACGCGCCCGCGTATTCGCGTATTCACCCTGATCAAATCGGAGGTAAGAAATCTTGAGTCCGCGGGGCGCGGCGTCAAGAACCGTGAAAATAGCGATTCCGCAATAGGCTTCGCCCCATGTCACAACGCTCACGGCACCTCCCCCGACGCTCCTGTCTCTCGACGCCAGGCTCGAGTGACCGCTTTCTCGCCAAGGCACCCAGCGCGACGGCGGACTTCTCCTTCCTCGACCTGGAGGACTCGGTCGCGCCCAATGAGAAGGTCGCCGCGCGCGCCAAGGTCGTCAACGCGCTACGCAATCTCGACTGGGATGAGCGAGTGCTGTGCGTGCGCGTCAACGCCTGGGACACGCCGTGGACCTACGGCGACGTCATCGACGTCGTGGGCAACGCGGGCGAACGACTCGACGAGATCATGATGCCCAAGGTCCAAAACGCGGCCGAGGTCGTCGCGATGGATCTGCTCTTGACCCAGGTCGAAAAGAATGCCGGCCTACCCGTGGGCCACATCGGCATCGAAGCCCAGATCGAGACCGCCGAGGGGTTGATCAACGTGGAGGAGATCTGCGCGGCCAGCTCGCGACTTGAGTCGATCGTCTTTGGCCCCGCCGACTTCGCGGCATCGATCGGCATGCCCGTCACCACCATTGACGAGACCATCCATCACGGCCCGTCGAACCCCTTTAGCTACGTGTTCGCCAAGATCTTGATGGCGGGGCGCAAGAGTGGCCTGCACGTGATCGACGGACCATTCCTCAAGGTGCGCGACCTCGACGCCCTGCGCTACGCCGCCGGCATCACCGCGGCTTATGGTTTCGATGGCAAATGGGCGCTCACCCCGGACCAGGCGCTCGTCTTGAACGAGGTCTACTCGCCGAGTCAGGAACTCTTCGACAAGTCCTTTGACATCCTGGACCGCTACCGTGTCGCGACCGAGCAAGAGCACACGGGTGCGTTGATGTTCGGTGACGAGATGATCGACGAAGCTTCGGCCAAGATCGCGAACTCCTTCGTCGAGCGCGGCCTGCGCGCCGGCATGGCGCGCAGCGACGTAGAAGCCTGACGCTCGCGTTCAGCACCCGAGGCGGGCGCCTAGGCGCGGCAGTTAAGTGAAAGTTGAGCAGTGTGAGCGATGTCGGTGACGTACTCGGTGAGCGCTACTCCCTGGTGCGCTTGGTGGGTCGAGGCGGGATGTCCGACGTCTACGAAGCGCACGACCAACGAACCAGTTCGCCCGTCGCCATCAAGATCGTGCGTTCGGGCGACCCGGAGTTCGCGCGCCGCCTCGATCGCGAGGTGCGCGCGCTCGAGAACCTCGAACACCCGGGGCTTATCCGGCTGCTCGACACCGGCGTCGTCGGTGATCAGGCCTATCTCGTGATGGACTTCGTCGATGGCCCGACTCTGGCGACGTCGCTTCGTGACGGCCCGCTCGAAACGCCACGGGTGTCGCGTCTCGGCGCGCAGTTAGCCGCCACGTTGGCCTACGTCCACGCTCAAGGCGTCGTTCACCGCGACATCAAGCCGTCGAACATCTTGGTGTCGAGCGACGGCGACGCCTGGCTGGGCGACTTTGGCATCGCCTTGATGCACGACGCCACGACGATCACCGCCCTGGGCACCACGGTGGGCACGGTCACCTACATGGCGCCCGAGCAGCTCGAGGGCCAGAGCGTGGGTCCCGCGGCGGACGTGTGGTCCCTCGGCGTCGTCCTGCTCGAGTGCCTTACGGGACGACGAGTCTTCGAAGGTTCGCCGAGCGAAATCGTGGCGCGGCGCCTGCGCGAACCGGTGGCCCTCGCCGACGACCTGCCCGCTCCTTGGAAGATGCTCCTCGGCGCCATGTTGGAAGCGCGCCCCGAATCGCGCCCGACCAGTAGCGAAGTCGCCTCGCTGCTCGCCGCGCCCGCCTTCGAAGCGCCGTGGCAGCCCACCGTCTTCGTCGCACCGATCGAGGCGGCCGATTCTGACGAGACCCGCGTCGTTTCGAGCGAGACCCGCGTGCTCGCCGGGGCGCGGGCCAGTGCCATCGACCCCGATCAAACCGTACGCGCGCCGACTCCTCGGGACGC